>Ga0307379_10014479_pt1 | contig 10165 bp, 7 predicted proteins | sample UN2MG_FD_202237 | JGI IMG/M metagenome (GOLD analysis project Ga0307379, IMG submission 202237) | Soil microbial communities from Risofladan, Vaasa, Finland - UN-2 | ecosystem: Environmental > Terrestrial > Soil > Coastal area > Acid sulfate soil | place: Finland: Risofladan, Vaasa | collected... | reverse complement strand
TACCGCCGCCGCCGCCAGAACCGTCGCCATCGGGTCGGCATTGCCGACGTCCTCTGCTGCGCAAACTGCTATACGCCTGGCGATAAAACGCGTATCCTCACCGCCGACTATCATCCGCGCAAGCCAGTAAACTGTCGCATCGGGGTCACTGCCGCGCATGCTCTTTTGCAGCGCGCTGGCCAAATCATAATGCGTATCGCCGGTGCCGTCATACTCGAGGGTCTTTGCCTGAATAGAGTCTTTAGCTATTGCAAGGTCGAAGGTGATTTTCTTATCGCCGGCGCCTGCCGGCTGGCTCAGCACGCCGACCTCCAGCGCCGTCAGGCCTTTTCTGGCGTCCCCGTCACTGACACTGGCAACAAACTTCAACGCCTGCTCGTCGGCCTTGATATCAAGCTTGCCCAGGCCGCGTTCGCTGTCGGCAATTGCCGTCTTCAATAATTGCAGTATGTCTTCCGGCTCCAGCGGCTCAAAATAAAATACGCTGCTGCGCGATATCAAAGGCGAGTTGACGGCAAAAAAAGGGTTCTCCGTTGTTGCACCGATAAGGATTAAAACACCCGATTCCACATCATCCAAAAGCACATCCTGCTGGGCCCGGTTGAAGCGATGAATCTCATCGATAAAAAGTACGGTCCTGCCGCCCTGACCTGCGAGACGGTCCTTAGCCTCGGCGATTATCTGGCGTATATCTTTGACAGTAGCCGCAGGTGCACTCATATAACAGAATTTTGCCTTTGTATAGCTGGCGATTACCGCCGCCAGCGAGGTCTTGCCCACACCCGGCGGCCCGTAAAAAATCAGGCTGCTGAGCCGGTCGGCCTTGAGCATCCTGGTTAAAAGTTTGCCCGGCCCGAGGAAATGACGCTGCCCGACGAACTCATCGAGGTTCCTTGGCCTCATCCGAACCGCAAGCGGTGCCGCTGAGGCAATGTTGGCCTGCTCAGAGGCATTGAACAGCGTTTCTTTGCCCTTGTGATTACGCATAAAGGTATTATACGTAAACCCGCTGCACTGCTCAACTAAAACTGGCACAAATCATCCGCTTCGATTATTATGTCATCAAGTGGTCAAGATGTACAAGGGGAACCTTGTATACTGATTGAAAGGCAAAGGGAATTGACAATGACCAATAACAAACGAATAATTCTGTGGTGTGGGCTGGCATTGCTGATTGCTTTAATTCTAAACAGCTTTGATATCTACGCCAATTATGAAGCAGTTTCCTCAAATGGATCAGATGAAATATTATGGTCGGCAATGTTCTTTTTGGTTATTCCGTTATTGGCCATCGTATTTGTTGTGATACCGATTTCTTTAATTGGCGTTATCTTCAAACGTTCCAGAAGAGTTAGCGTTCTGCTGCTAATGTCGTGCGTTATATATTTGGGGGTTGCAAAAGCCTGTTTTTGGTGTAGCGGAAAAGTACGAATGGCAGCTTTTCATAAACTCGCCGAAAGAAGCAAAACCTTAGTCCAAGCCATCAAAGAATACGAATTGCGATATGGCAATCTTCCAGCTTCTTTAGAGAATCTCGTTCCGGAGTTTTTGCCGAACATACCACAAACCGGTATGGGTGCGTATCCTGAATACGAGTATAAAGTTGGAGAAGAAGCACAGGAATTTGCAAAAGATGCTTGGTGTTTAGTGGTTAACACACCATTAGGCGGTCTGAACTGGGATATTTTCATATACTTCCCAAATCAGGATTATACCGAATGCGGATGGGGCGGAGTTTTGGAAAAAGTTAAAGATTGGGCTTACGTACACGAATAGCCTATCATCATATAGCATAAGTTGCACTGTGCTACTGCCGGCCAGCCTGTTCGGCTTCAACCTGTCAGGTTTCGGATATGTCGATATTTGCTCGCTGGGCCATAAACCTGGCTGTGTCAATCATCGCTTCGGTAATTTCGCTTTGCTCAAAATCCCCCAGTGCGCTGACGGCTTTATCGGCATACCCTGCGGCCTGCCGGCCGGCATATTCCATGCTCCCCGCTGACCTGAGCATCGATACAAATGCCTGTTTGCCCTGGAGACCACCGCTTAATTCTTTTATTAAAGCTGTCTTCTGCAGGTTTTCGGCGGTCTTTAAAAAATGTATTACCGCCAGTGTCAACTTGGTTTTGGCGGCGTCGGTGCCCAGCGTTTTTCCGGTTTTGTCCTGGTCACCGATTATATCAAGTAAATCATCCGCAATCTGAAATCCTATACCGGCGTTGAGCCCGAAATCCGCAAGAGCCTGTCTTTGTCTTTGGTTGGCACCTGCAACAAGGCCGCCAACCACACATGAACTGCTGAAAAGAACCGCGCTTTTTTCCGTGATTATGTCAATGTATTCCGACTCGCTCAGCGACCACACCTTTTTGTCTTTAGCCCGTGCTATCTGCCGCAGTTCCCCTTCGCAGGTTCTTACCGCACAATCCGCAATCACGGCACTGAGTTCAGGCCGTAAATCGGCGCTCATTTTGAAAACTTCGCCAAGCAGTAAATCCCCAAGCAGAACCGCCGACTCGTTACCCCACAGGCTGTTTATAGTCGCCCTTTGCCGCCGTTGGAGACCCCCGTCTATGACATCGTCGTGCAGAAGTGTGGCGTTATGAATCAGCTCAATTACAGCCGCTGCCCGGATAAGCACGTCGGAATGCCGGCTGCCGTCATAAGAGCCTGTCGATGGCTGCGATTGCTTTTTTTGCCGCTGACTGCTTATGAGCCTGTGCGATAACAAAACAAGTCCGGGCCTGAGCATCTTGCCTGTGCATATCTGCCTGCGAAGATATGACAGCATATCGCCGGTAGCGCCGTTTAATCCCGACAGGGATGAGTCTGCCAGTAAAGAGTCTATTACTTGCCTTACTTCGGCAAGCTGGGTATCGATAAGCTTGAAAGCCGCAGGCACACACGTATTGGCCGCTCTTTGCATAACTACAACTTGGAACCGATTATGACAAATCCCTGTTTTATTGTTTTGGTTTCTTTGTGACGTGTTTTTCGGTCTTGCCGTGGGCGTATTTGAAGAATTCACTTCTGAGCAGTTTCGTAATAGGTCCCGGCCTGCCGTCGCCTACGACCCTGCCGTCGATTTCCACCACGCCTATAACCTCCGCCGCCGTGCCCGTAAGGAAAAATTCATCACAAACATAAAGGTCGAACCTGGTCAGGTTCTGCTGGACCACCTTCAGGTTCTCTTTCACGGCCAATCTCATAACAACCGCCCGCGTTATCCCCTCAAGCGCCCCCGCCTCCGAAGGCGGCGTATAAACTATCCCGTCCCGTACGATAAAAACGTTGTCTCCGGTGGCTTCAGCCACATACCCCAGGTGGTTATACATAATGGCTTCGGGGACATTTCTGTCCAGTGCCTCAATCTTTGCCAGTATATTATTGAGGTAATTGAGGCTTTTTATACGCGGCGGCACCGACATCGGATGATTGCGGACCGTGGCTGCGCTGATAACCTTCATCCCTTTTACGTAAAGCTCCTCGGGATAAAGCTGGATATTATCCGCTATAATGAAAATCCTGCCGTTTTCACATATAAAGGGATTCAGTCCCAGCGTCCCGACGCCGCGGGTAACTCCCAGGCGGATATATCCGTCGATAACATCGTTGGCCTCGACGGTCTTTTCGATGGCCGCGATGAGCTGCTTTTTGCTCATGGCAATTTCAAGGCGGATAACCTTCGCCGACTCGTACAGCCTTTTTATGTGCGCATCCAGCTCGAATATCCTGCGGTTGTATATGCGAATGCCCTCGAACACGCCGTCGCCGTAAAGCAACCCGTGGTCAAAAACACTTATTTGAGCATCTGCCTGCTCGACAAGCCTTTTATCAAGCCAGATTTTCATTATAATTTCTCCGCCTGGATGTCCTCTTGATTTGTTTATGGTGCGGGATGGCGCTGCCGTATCTTTCCGTCCGACAGCACTATTACCCGCCCGGCCCTGCCGGCCACTTCTTCGTCATGTGTTACCATAACTACTGTCTGGCCGGCCCTGTTCAATCCGCTAATCACCTCCAGGATACCATTTCCTGTCGCACTGTCAAGGTTTCCCGTCGGTTCATCGGCCAAAAGCAGTTTTGGATTATTCATCAATGCCCTCGCTAAAGCCGTTCTCTGTCTCTCGCCGCCCGACAGCTGATAAGGCTTATGATTTGCCCTTTCGCCTAATCCCAATTGATTAAGAAGCTCGAATGCCCGCTTTTTCGCACTGCCGCGCCGTATTACCCAGCCTGCCGCTGTGCTGGAAACCATCGCAGGAAGAAATACATTCTCCAGCACACTCAGTTCGTCCAATAAATGATAGAATTGAAATACAAATCCCACCATTTCATTGCGAAACTTGTTCAGTTTGCGCCCGTTGATACGGCCCAGGTCCCAGTCTTCGAACCGTACCGTCCCTTTATCAGGCCTGTCCAGCGCGCCTAATATGTGCAGCAGTGTGCTTTTACCGCTGCCGGAGGCTCCCACTATGGCCACGAATTCCCCGCGCTTGACCGCCAGGTCGAGGCCCTCCAGGACCCTGACTTGTGCGGCGCCCAGCCGATACGACTTATAAACATTCTCGGCTGTCAATATAATATCTGCATTGCTCATAACTGGCTGACCTGCAACGAATCCACCGGCCTTGCTTTCATCGCGCGCCTGCTGGCTGCCAACGCGCCCGCTAAGCACACACATATACCAGATAAAACAATTCCGCTCAAGACCTTAAAATCAACCGTATTGGGAATAGCGTCTATCGCGTAAATGCTTCTGTCCCAAAGCTGAAACCTGAAATGCTCGAAAAGCCAGTCCTCGATACCGTTTATCTTCACCAAGAATAACCATCCGAGAAACACCCCGACACAGCAGCTTACAGACGCCATTATAAAGGCAAAACACGAAAATAATCCGATTAAATCAACGTTTGAAACACCTATACTCTTGAGGATTCCTATGTCTTTGCTTTTGTGGCTGATAATCATGTAAAACACCACAAACACTATAAAAACCGTTGTCACCGCCACCAAGGCAAACATCACTATCATCATGGTCTGCTCTTTTTCCATTGCGGCGATGTATGCGCGTCTGTACTGTTTCCAGTTCTGTACGGTGACATTTTCCAGTTGCGGAACGCTTTTTTTCTCTGCTTTTATCTGCGTGGTATAATCGCCCCACAGCCGGCTGACCTTCCTGCTGCCGTTTTCGGGTTTTACACCCTGCCTGAACTTTACAAGCAGCATTGACACGCGTTTGGGCTGCTGGCCCATACCGCAAAGCATCTGGGCCTGTTCGAACGGCAGGTATATAAGCGAATCGTCAATCCGCGCCAGGCCGCTACGGGCATAGTCGCTGCAGTAAAATGTCTTTGTATTGACTTCCCCGGCTCCTGCCCTGGCCAGCGCCCCTTTTGCCGTCAGTGGAAAACAACTGACTGCAAGACCCTCCCGGTCCGGGCCGGCCCCGTAAACATACCCGCCCCTGGCATCACGCGGTAATTTCAGGTCCACTGCTGCTATACAACCCGGAAGGTTCGGGTCATATACGGGCTCGAAGGCCTTTGAGACTTGTCCTCTGCGGTAATGCAGCATCTTGCCGAAGCCGGTAACCTGACTGTGTCTTACCGGGTCAATACCCATAATTTCAACACCGACACACTGGCCGCTGCCGCCGGGACTGACTAATCCATAGCTTCTTATCACAGCCGAGACAGCCTGGACAAAATCGCAGCCCTCGAGTATCTTTACAAAATCCTCATATTGCCCGAATCCGACCAGCGACTCGGTTGCGACAACGCAGTCGCCGACAAATTCGTGGTTCTTGCGCTTAAAATCATCCACAAGTCCCGTCATCACCGTCATAACCACAACAACGATAAAAACACACAAACTCACAGCCAGCAACGCCAGATAGCTTATCCTTTTCCTGAACATATAACGAAATGCGAGAATGAACTTGTACATATATAAGACTGCTATTCGTACCTTAAAATATCGACAGGCCGTGTCCTGGCAGCGATGAACGCTGGAATCAGCGCGCCCGCGCAGGCCGCGGCAACCGCTAACGAAGCTATCACCACAGCCCACATCCAGTCAACCTCGCTGGGTATCCTGCTGAACATATAAACGCTGCTTTTCCACAGCTTCAAACCGAATACTATCCGCACCCACTGCTCAATGGTATTTATATTCCTTGTCACCGCATAACCGGCTATAACGCCAAAAGCCGAACCAATCACACCCACGAAACCGCCGAATCCGATAAAAAGCCACGCCACCGACCCGCTTGCTGCGCCGCAGCTTTTTACTATCGCTATATCTTTTTGTCGCGTTATGACCATCATATAGAAAATGCAGAATATCAGCACAACCACGCTGAGGCTTACAATCCCGAATATCACCAGCAAAAGCCCCATCTGCTTACGAAGCTCGGCTATGTACATGCTCTGCATCTGCTTAGCTGTAGTGATTGTGGTTGCTTCTATAAGGTAACTGCCCCACCCCAGTTGCTGCTGTGCAAAGCCGGCCCAGATACTTCTGACCTGCCGGACAACAGCATCAGGCTCAAACCCTTGCGCTAATTTGATTTGAATCTGGTCGGCAACGGGGCCGCTTTCCTGCGGATACAGGGCCTTCTGCACTTCTTCGATGGGCAGGTATATAAACCTTTTATCGAGGTCATACACGCCCGTGAAAACCACGTCCTTGATGGTAAACGGTATCACTTTCCTTTTAATGGTTTGCTGCTGGTCCTGGCCTATTACGGTGCCGGTGGTAAGTACAACCTGCCTGCCGAGCATATTTTCAATCACTTCGGTGTCATACTCGTCGGTCTGCTCGTCTGGTTCAGCCAGAACGCCGATACCGACAAATCCGCCTGTTGCCTGCGGCTGGTGTAAAATTTCAAAAGACAATTGCCCTGCAGAATCTTTGGCCTTCATTAAAAAACGCCTGAAAGCCGTAACTTTTGCCCGTGATTGGGGTTCGATTCCCCACAGGTGAACAGCGCGGACGTTTCCTGCGCCTGTGTGCAGCAGTCCCTGGCCGAACAAAGTCGGCGTGGCCGCCTCCACGAATGCCTGTTCTTCCAGGCGCTTTATGAAGTCGCTGTAGTTGGCGAACCGTACCGGCGGCGCAACAATCACATCCCCTATACAGTCAACCGCGCTTTGCTCGAAGGCATTGATAAAACCGGTAAAAAGACTGGCCACAACCACCAGAAGAGCGACCGAAACCCCGACAGCGGTGATGCTCAATAATACTATTCTCTTCTTGCGAAGATACCTTAACCACAAAAAGAATTTTAACATAAGTGGTTGGTGACTCGTAACCGATTTGATTCACGATTTACGATCCACGTCCCTTAAAAGTGGAAATAAAATAACGTCACGAATGGTCGCAGCGCCGGTCAGAATCATTACGAGCCTGTCGATTCCGATACCCAGCCCCCCTGCCGGCGGCATACCGTACTTCAATGCCGTTATAAAGTCCCGGTCCATCCTGGCCATTGTTTCGTCCTGGCCGCGAAGCTGAAGACCGAAATTCTCCTCCTGCACCGCAGGGTCGTTAAGCTCCGTGTATGCGTTGGCTATCTCCATACCTGCTATATAAAGCTCGAACCGCTCGGCATACGCCGGGTCGTCTTTTCTTTGCCTTGTCAACGGGCAAAGTTGCGCAGGGTAATCCAGCACAAAGGTCGGGTTTACAAGCTGCCGCTCAACCGTCGCCTCGAACACCTTGTTGACCACTACCACGTCGTCCATTGCCTTGTGCTGTATGTCTAATTGCTCGGCCCTGCTTCGTACAGCCCCGATATCATCGATATTACAGCCGCTGTGCTGCTTAAAAAGTTCGCTGTATTTTACCCGCCGCCACGGCCGATGCAAATCAATGCTCATATTGTCAAATTCAACCTGTGTGTTTTCGCAGAATTCCTCGACCAGCAGGGCGGCCATTTCCTCCGCAAGGTCCAACATCACCTCGTAGTCGGCATAAGCCTGGTAAACCTCAAGCATCGTAAACTCCGGGTTGTGCTGCCTGCTGAGGCCTTCGTTGCGGAAATTACGGTTGATTTCGAACACCTTTTCCATCCCGCCGACCAGAAGTCTTTTGAGAAAAAGCTCCGGCGCAATCCGCAAAAACAAATCCATCCCCAGACTGTTATGGTGCGTGACAAACGGTTTTGCCGCAGCGCCGCCGGGTGTTTCCTGCATCATAGGTGTCTCCACTTCCAGGAATCCTCGCTGCTGCAGAAAATCTCGAATTGCCGATATAATCCGGCTGCGTTTCTTGAAGCGCTGCATTACCTCCGGGTTGGCCCAGAGGTCCACATATCTTTGCCTGTACCGAAGGTCAATATCGCTGAGGCCGTGAAATTTTTCGGGCGGCTGAAGCAGTGATTTACTCAGCAGCGTCAGGCTCTCGACCCAAATTGTCAGTTCCCCCGTCCTGGTCTGTCCGAGCCCGCCTTCTGCGCCGATTATATCGCCAAGCTCAAGCAGTTTCACAAGTGCCCACTGCCCGCCGACAAGCTGCTTGCTGATACCGATTTGAATGGTACCGCTGCTGTCGCGCAGCGTTATAAAAATCAGCTTTCCGATGTCCCGCAGCAAAACTATTCTGCCGGCGCATCTGCCCCGCTGGCTTTCGTCGCCCTGCTTATATGTTGCCCTGACCTGGGCCGCAGGCTCTGCGTTTTCGTATCTGCCGCCGTAAGGCTCTATCCCCAGTTCCCTGATGCTCGACAACTTCTGCTGCCTTTGCAATTCGAATTTATCGCCCCCCTTCTGTGCTTTCATTTTTCCTGCCATACCGCCAAAAATTCCTTTTGACCAAACCGACCCGGCACCAGCTGGTGCTGGGCAGACCAATTAAGCCGCAAATTCATGTTTTTATTTTTAAAGACGCAATTTTCCTGCTGTCGCCTTTTTCCCGGGCTGTCTTAGCTTGTTCTTCTACCAGCATGGCCCTGGCAACCAGAACAGCAACAGCCAGTTGAGGGTCCGCGGCCAGCATTTCTTCGATACTATGTTTCGTCAACGGTTCGGCCGTCCTGTCATGGTCGGCCTTGACAAGTATGCTGTTGTCTCTTTGAATTTCTCCCATCTTTTGATGTTCCTTACTGCTGAGCTCGATTTCCACGTGCGGCGCAATGCCCCAGTTTTCAGGTCCCCCTCTTACATCAGGGTCACGGCTTTCCACCCTTTGGCCGGACGGCAAATGATAATATGCCATTGTATATTTCAACTGTGCACCCCCGCCGGGGTAATGCGTTATTCCCTGCACACTGCCTTTGCCGTGTGTTCTTGTACCTACGAGAATCGCTCGCTTATGTTTGGCATCCGCCAGCGCCCCTGCTACTATCTCCGATGCACTGGCTGAATAGCTGTTGATAAGTATTACCAGCGGATAATCCGGATGCGTCTTTTTACGGTGCGCCAGCTCCCATGTCGGTATCCCGAAACGAGGCTGGGTCTTGACTATAAGGCCGCTCTTGACGAATTTATCCGCCACTTCCGCTGCGGCGTTCAACAGCCCCCCGGAGTTAAACCGTAAATCCACTATTAGCGCCTTCAGGGCCGCGCCTTCAAGCCCTATCAGCACCTCCTCCAGGTCTTCAGCCGTACCTGCCGTAAAATTCGTAACACGCACATAACCGATTCTTTCGGCCTCATCGACCATATACTCCCATCGGCCCGTCTGGTCCCTCTTCCAGCCCCTTATTGTCGGCACGGTTATTTTGGCCCTGGTAATGGTTATATCTTTGCTCTGCTCTGAAGCGGCGTCTCTTATTGTAAGTGTCACTTGTGTGCCGGCAGGTCCCGTTATATGACGAACCGCGCAGACAAGACTCATGTCTTTGGTAGCTGTTCCGTCAACTGCTTCTATTACCTGCCCCGCATCAAGACCCGAGTTATATGCCGGCGTATCAGGCAGCAGGCTCACAACCGTCAACATCCCTTTTTGTTTGGATATTTCTATACCTATACCGCTGAACTCCTGCATCATCTCCTTTTGAAAATCCTCTACGTATTTGGGCCAGACCATAACAGTATAAGGGTCCAGTGCCGACAGCGCCGCCTCGGCGAATTGTGCTATAAGAAGCGTCTCTGGCAGCAGCGTATCCTGCTGGGCCGCCGGGCCTTCCGGCTGCTGGCCGATGTCGCGATTCAAACTCAGGACC
>Ga0307379_10014478_pt1 | contig 10165 bp, 18 predicted proteins | sample UN2MG_FD_202237 | JGI IMG/M metagenome (GOLD analysis project Ga0307379, IMG submission 202237) | Soil microbial communities from Risofladan, Vaasa, Finland - UN-2 | ecosystem: Environmental > Terrestrial > Soil > Coastal area > Acid sulfate soil | place: Finland: Risofladan, Vaasa | collected... | reverse complement strand
CAAGAAGTATAATAAGTGTTGTGGTATCGAGTTATGTAATCACGTTATAGGTCGGCGGCAGGCCAGAAAAAATAAGCAATCCCGCGGCGTGGTAGCGTCTGGTAAGTAACGCAAAGTAGGCGGGCACACAGTTATCACTACCAAAGGTGTGGATAGGGACGCAGGGTGGGGAATCCTGCCGGGATTGCTTTTATGAACTAAGCAGGGCGGTGGGTGAGTGGGTTATGTACCTACGGGTTTGGGGTTTGGATAAACATAACGTGCCCTGCTTTTATGAACTATGCGAAGCTGGCGGCGTGGCAGCGTCGGGTAGTCGTGCCTCGGAGCAAGTTTCCTCTGCCAAGGTCGGTTCCGAATCAGGTGCAGGCATTGGGTGCTCCTGCCCGGCTTCGTATTATTGAACTGAGTGCGAGGTCTGCAACTATACTGACTGGCGTTCGGGTATAGTACCTTGTATGGCGGGTGCGCACAGGCTGTACTGTTTCAACTTCGCATTTATTGTCGGCGGCGGCGTGTGAAAAGAGAGAAGTGGCACGCTGAAAAAGTAGGCAATTGTAGCTCTCTTGCAATCCTGCCCGCCGACATTTTTTGAGATTCCCAGCCAAGCAGACGCGGCGGCAACGCGGCGCATTCGCGGAATGATACAGTTGGCTTGGCTTTTTGTCGGCGGCGGCGTGGCTACTAAACGAAGCCCTGTGCCTAAACAGGTTTGTGCGAGTGCGTAGCCAATTAAGCAGGTGAGAATCCTGCCCGCCGACAGCAATCATACAGCAGAGGTGCACCTCTCTTAACCGAATAGTACATTTTAGCCTGAAACGCCAACAGGCTTAGATTCTCCAACCTCTGCTGTTTTGTCATCATAATCTCCCCCTCCTACGCCCGGAGGCCCAGTCACTCCTCCGGGCTGCAATAATCAAATTGCTGTTGTTGGGGCCCGTCATAGGGCTCACTCCGAAGGGCTGGCTGTCTGGGTGCGGCGGTCGGCCCGGAATAATAACCTCTTTTTGAAAGGATATGACTATGGTACGAATAAACTCGCTCGAAATGTCGGTACAGGATGTTGTCAGTAAATTAGCTGGCGGCAATCCGGGGGCGGTCGTGGTCTGTAGCGCTATTCTAAAGGAAGGCGAAGGAATCGACCCTGATGGGCTATTGGGTGGATTGGGGCTTGTTTTAATGCTCGACACCTTCGGCATCTATGAAGACAAAATTTGGATGCTCCACAAAGATGTCTGCGGGCAAGACCTCCAGAAAACTATTGGACTATTGCGCTCGTGCCAAATGGGTCTCTTACCCGAATCAGCCCTGCGCGATGCAATCGACAATCGGGGACGGGGGATTGATGTGGACGAACTAATTGACAGGCTGCGTGAGATACTTCCAAACTTTGGTCGTGTGGCTCCGTTGTTACCTGAATAACTATAGCTGCCGGTGATGAAGCCTAACAGTAAACCCGAAACATTGAGTTTGTTGTATGGAGGGCCTCAACCGTTATGGACCTACGTTAATTGACAACAACATATTGTTTTGTGCCCCCCACGGTCGCCCGACTTAGCGGGGGGCCGAGAATGAAAATAGTAAAGCGTGGCCTTCACCGGCGGCTTTTTTGAAAGGAGAAGTAAAATGTTGACGACCGAAGAAATCAGGAACAGAGCGACCTCGCCATTAGCGGCGCTTGAGGTCAGTATCGAAGAGTGGATAAGGAAGGCGCAGTTGCCCGCTGATAAGCTGGGAGAGTATGGCCTGCTTGGCCCCGGACGTTGCGGCCTTTGTCAGTATTTCGGCCTCGGCGCTTGGGGACGGAATTGCGACAAGAACGGCAAGGGGGAGTGCGTTTTGTCTATCGCCCACAAAGACCGCGGCGGTTGCTGCACTGAATATCAAGAGGTCCAAAGAGTGTGTGACGACTATCGGATAGACCGAGCCACCGAGGCCGAAGTCCGCGGTGCATTTTGGCTGATGGTAGTAAGGCTGCAAAAGGAAAAGGTCAAGCTGCTGGAGAACGAAAAGGCGGAAGCGTCAAAGACCAAGAAGCCTGCGCGCCAAATCCGGCACGGGGACTTTGTTCAGTGGAGAAAAGGCGGCCCGATTTATGTGGCAACGGAACAAGAGCCCCTATCCGGCACGTGGGATATATGGGCCAAGGGTGGATATGTGAACGGCAGAGTCCCAAAGCGAAGCGATTGGTATAAAAGCACGGGAATCAACGTCTTCGACCTTGCAGAGGCGATGAGGGCCGGCGGCACGGAGTTACAAGTCAACAGCACCCACGCCCAAAGCGACTACCTTTGGGCAAGGCTTGCTTCCAATGGTAAATATATCAATCTAAATATCAACGGTGGGTATTGGCCGGGCTTTGAATTTGCTGACGTTGAGAAGATTGCGCATGGCCTACTCGCCATAGTTGCCGAGGGGAGGGCGCAATGCAAATCCTGATAGCGATATTAGTTTTTGCCGGTATTTGCCGCGGCTACCGGCTCTTGCAAGAAAGTGAGGCCAAAAATGGCTAAGTATCGGAAGAAACCTGTTGTGGTAGAAGCAGTGCAATGGACAGGCGCACGGTTCTATCTTATTAGGCGATTTTGCCCGACAGCTACCGGATTAAAAGATAGCCGAAAAATTACAGAAATCTTAATCCCCACGCTTGAGGGCACTATGAGAGCGGAGATTGGCGATTGGATTATCAGGGGTATTAAGGGGGAGTTTTATCCCTGCAAACCTGATATTTTCGAGGCCACTTATGAGCCAGTAGAAAGCGAGGCGCAAGATGGGCGAGATTAAGAGACTGGTGTTGCCTTGTCCGTTTTGTGGCGGACCAGCAGAAAAAGTGAGAAATTACCATATGTCAGGCTCCTGTGTAAACTGCGAAACAAACAAGCATGTGCATCCGGCAATACAGTGCCTTCGATGTGGTGGCGTTATGGTGGGAAAGCCAGAACAATGGAATAAGAGAGTCTCCGCCCTGAACGCGCTGGAGCCCTGCCCCGCCTGCCAGCCGAGCGGGGAGATAGTAAACAAGTTGCGCCAAGCGGCTGCCATATCAAGCGCGAACGCCGACAACAGAAACTACACCTGCAAACTGAGTATCAAGGATGTTGAGCAAGCCGCCGCCCGCATCGATGCGCTGGAGAAGTTGGTACGAGTGATACGAAAAGATTTTATCTTAGAAGGCGATTACGAGCAAAAGCTGGCTTGGCAAGAACAGACCAATGAATTGCTCGGCGAGGAGGGGGCAGATGGACAAAATTAAACTGGCGGCAGAAAAGAAGCGGCTACAAAGCCTCTATGATACGGACAACTGGTTCGGAATAAACCCTTTGCAGGTAATCGATTACATTGAGCGCATCGAGGCGCTGGAGAAGGCGTGTGCGGTAGTTATTCGCAATATCGACGCTGACGCAGTAACGGCGGGCTGGGCCAGCGATTATTTGAAGAAGTGGCTCGGCAAGGAAGAATGTGACAAGTGCGGTAGTCCTGACATTTACGCAAAATGGGATGGGTTTGCCTTCTGTAGAATCTGCTATGAGGATTTGCTGGCAGACGCCAAGGCAACTACAGAGCCAGAGGAGGGCAAAGATGGCTAAATGGACCACTACCGGACGGGCAAGGCAATGGGCAAAGGGCACAGTGCTGCTACGAATGCCCCCGTTCACAGAATGTGAACGGGTATTGCGAATACAAATAGCGAGGTCCGTAACCCGGCTAATGCAAGAAGCCTACCAAAAAGGCCGGGACGATGAGGCACAGATTCGGATACTGCGAAGGGGCCAGCGAAGTTCAGAAGGCCAAGAGCCCGCGACAACTGGTCCCTTTAATGGGAAAGAAATTTGAAAGGAGAACTTATGAACAATGAACCAGAAATGACAGAGGTAATGCCGGTGGAAAAGCCGGAAAACGACCTGAGCATGATTACTCAAGAGGGGGACGTAGAAGCGCATCTTGCGATCCTCGAAAAGAAGGCGGCGCTTGCGCCGCGGTTCAAGGCGGTGATAGAAACCATACTTGCCGCACAGACGTATGCCGAGGACTGGACGGAACACGGCTCGATGATGTGCCTCGGCTCGGCAGGGGCGGAGCGTGTTGCCCGTTCGTTCGACATCAAGTTTTTCGAGGTCGCCGAGAAGAAAGAGTCCTTCACCGACGCGCACGGGAACGGATACCGATATGTCTATAGCGGCAAGGCTACGATGGGCAATCGCGTCATTCACGCAATCGGGCAATTCTCAACGCGCGACAAATTCCTTGGTTACAAGGACAATGCCTATCGTCCTCTTGAGAACATTAACGAAAACAGCATCCGCCAGGCGTCCTATCATATCTTCATCGGCAACGCTATCAAGTGTCTGCTCGGCCTGCGTGGCGTTCCGAAGAGTGAATGGGAAAAGGTTATGCACCGAACCGGCAAAGACCCTTCGCAGGCGAAGGCCGCAACCTACGGCGCAGGCACGCAAGGCGGAACCGCCGCCGATGATACGGTAAAGCAAAAGCAACTTGCGGAAGCGTGCATCTACCTTGCGAATGCCGGATGGTTTGTCGTGAAAGACGGCAGGGATTTTCGTCTCACTCAGGTGCCGTTCGACCAAGAGGAACTGCCCGAACTCGAACTGGCGAAGGCTATTTGTGTTGAGCTAACCACATTTACTAACAAGGACGGCAAGGAAATTAAGGGCAAAGGCGCCAAAGACTTGAGGGGCAAGCGCCTTGATATTGCCCTGAGCCATGCCGAAAAACTTATGAAGGAGGTGGCCGATGAACCTGCAACCAGCAATCACTAATTTATTGGCGAATCGCAGACATAATGGCCCGCAGCACGTCAACCGGATTAGTCAATTGGATGATAAGTGCCTGCGGAGGCTGTTTTATTCTCGCACCGCTTGGGATAAAAAGGCCGAAACGTCCGATGGTTTGCAGGGCGTCTTTGAAACCGGGAACGTCTTGGAACCTGTGATAGGCCGGATTGTGTCGGAACTCGGCGAAGCCGCGAACCCACAATTCCGGGTCGTCGGCACGCAACTCACAACGAATGATGACCTCTTGAAACGATACCAGATTAGCGGAACTATCGACGGCTTATTACAAATACACAACGGGCAGGGCTGGGAAACCGCCGGTGTAATAGACATCAAAACATCAAGCCCGAATGTGTTCGCCAGCCTGAACGGGTACGATAGCTTGAGCCGCTACCCGTGGACACAGAAGTACCGCGGGCAACTTATGCTTTATGCCTTAGCGCATAACTTGGAGAGGTGTTTCATTCTCTTTGTCAACAAAACAAACCTGTACGATATGAAGATGATGGAGTTTCCGCTGGACTTTCAGTACGCCGAAGGTCTTTTGAAAAAAGCCGAGCAAGTGAACGTTGCAGTGGAATTCGGCGAGGCCCCAGCTAAAATCAACGACCCCGACGAATGCCCGAAATGCCCGTTTGCTGCAATCTGCAAGCCGGAGTACTCGACCGGGGGCAACTTGGAAATCAGCGACAATGAGGAACTCGAAGAAATACTGACCCGCCTGCAAGAGTTAGAACCCACCGCCGAGGAAATCGGCGACCTTGAGAAGCGCAGGGACCAGATACTAACCAAGGGGCAGGACATCGCCGTAGGCCGTTTCCTGATTCTCTGGAAAAAAATAGAAGGTACTCGCAAGCCTTCGCCGGGCGGGCCATACGAGCAGTGGCGCAAAAAGATTGTGTGTCAGGATAACTAACCACGGAAGGAAAGGCAGGATGCCGAAAAAGGGATTTTATCAAAGCGGAACAATCACAGAAAGCCTGAGTACGGTTTATGCGCAGACGGAGCGCCGGGGCGTGGCCGGTGGAACCGCAAAGGCCGACGCCCATAATTGAAAGGTGAAGCTATGAACTCTAAATACAGGGCTATTCCGATAGGCGAAACAGATTTCATCTACGGCAGCCACGTCAAACTTGACGGTAGGCATTTTATCGTACCACCTGATGCAGAATACGACCCGGATTGTGGCGGGTTTGAACCGGCGATTTTCGGCGTTGTGGAGGTCATCCCTGAAACCGTCGGCCAGTACGCCGACAAGCACGACAAGAACGGCGTGGAGATATTCGAGGGGGATATATGCAAGATAACATACGATATTTCCTCGCCAAATGCGGATAAGGCCCAATACTGCAAGGCAACAGCAATAATCTCGTATGACGACGAGCGATTGTGCTGGTTCTGGTCTGTTTGTGACCGATACAAAACCGTCATCGACATTGATGAATATGAGGTCACAACTATCGTTATCATCGGCAACGTCCACCAGCCCGAACTAATGGAGCAGAAATGACAAAACAAAGCACGGAGGCTGAGTAAATGGCAGGCAAGAACAATATCCAGTATGTGCAACTTGAGCCGGGGGCTTTTCTGGCGGACATCGACTACCAGATGATGACTGCCGAGGAGCGGGGGGTTTATTGTTCAATTATATTTTACCTGTACGCCAACGGGGGGAAACTGTTCCTAACAGAACAGGAATCCGACACTTTTACCGTAACAAATCATCACCAAATCGCGGCGCTGAGCAACTGCTTCAAGACTGGCGAAGAATGGAAACAAATTTGGCGCGCGGTCGAAAAAAAGTTCAAAATAAAAAAATCAGTGTTGACCCAAAAACGAGTCACGCGCGAATTGGCCCGTGCCGCTAAGTATCGACGTGACAAGAGTTTAGCTGGCAAAAAAGGCATGCAACAACGTTATAACGTTGTTACTAACGGTGATATAACGAAGAGAAGTAAAGTAAAGATAAGTAAAGAAAAGGTAAAAGAAGAAAGTGATAAAGAAGAAAACACACCAGAAAAACGATGCTTCTCTCTCCAGCAATTTCTTGACATAGGATTCAGGGCGGGACTAACAGGGCCAGAGGCAGCGGAGTGTTACGAACACTACTCCACGCAGGGCTGGAAGTTCGGCAACGGGCTTGAGATACCATCAGTGAGAGATGCCGTCGTCCGTTGGCGGAAGAACCGTCCAAAGTTTGCTGGCGACAAGAAATCCGAAACCGCCGAGGACCGCTTGGCTCGGCTACAAGCAAGGGGCGAGATATGACGCATGATGAAGTGGCAACAATCTTGAACGACTTTGGCAAAGTTTGGCCGCGGGTGAACGACGAAACAATAAACCGGGGTCTCTACCGGCGATTGCGACTGTTCGATTTTCACGCTATGCGTAACGCCTTTGACACTGTGATCTCCGAAGGCGTGCCGAGATCTTATTTGCAAACCCCGTGGGCAGCAGTGATTGTCAAGGCCAAAGAAACGGGGGGGTTGGTACATTTTGGGGCCGAAAGCGAACCTGCGTTGTTGTTTTACGTTGCCTGTGTCCAACACCCCCAAGAGCGAATGTTGAGATGGCGCACACCTTTCTACTCTGCTTCGCCAACAGATACCCCTTGGCGAGATATTGAAGCCGGCCAAGCCGAAAAGGCACGGCTTCACGCCGAGGAAACATACGGCGGGGCTTGGGTTATTGAGAGGCCCAAAGAAAAGCAACACTACGCCGATGATGGGCTGCGCGGCAAGGCTGCGCGGGAACAGGCGGAGAAGAACATACTGGCCGGGCCTGACTATGCAGCAAGGCGATGGCTGCAAGCGAGATTGGCGCCGAAACCTTTTAAGCCGAAACTTATGCCGCCGAAGGAACCGCTTGCGAAGTTGTCGTTTCACAAACAGCAGCAGGCCCAAGCGGCGAAATACCAACCGGAAAAATTGATTGATACAAACGATGAGATTCCGTTTTGAGAGGCGAAAGCAGAATGACCGACAAAATTAAAGACCTACTGGCGGTGCTGGACTTGCCGGAAGAAGAACAAAGAGTAGCAATAGCATATCACATAGTCCCGAAACCTTGGAAGCATTTTGCTTCCGGCTCGTTTACGCCTTCGAGTTGCGACCCAGAATACTGTAGGAAATGCAAAAAGCCCTTGCAGACTGTGGCTGATGATGAATCAGATTGTCCTAAGCCTGACGGCTTATCTGAGTCTCTTGCCGACCTCGCGTTCCGGCTAAAGCGCGAGGCTGACCCACAAGAGTTTGCTCGGGCGCTCGTGTTGGTTTATGACCACATCGAGCCAATACCAAAAGGCATAAACCCTGCTCTTGTGGTGGACATAATAGCAGAAGCCATGAAGGGATGGGCTATGGTCGAAGTTGAGCCCATTCACTGGATTATAAGTTCGTTAATTGCAAAAGAGCTAAATAATGAAGATAAATGCGAAAAAATGTAGCAAATGTGGCAAGATAAAAGAGGAGTTAGCGAAGAAATGATTACCCGAAAGAAAGGCAAGGATGACCGTTCGAGAATTATCAGGGCACTTGATACCGTAACCCCCAAAATCGTGAAACTGCGGGATAACTACCAATGCCAGCGGTGCGGTAGCGTTGCTGCTAAGGCAAGAGGTTTACATTCAGCTCATATCTACGGGCGACGGGACTTCAGGCTCAGATGGGATTTGCTCAATCTTATTACGCTCTGCTGTGGCTGTCATGTTGGCTGGGGGCACGGCAACCCTATAGCTTTTCAAGAGTGGTTTAAGGGAAAGTGGCCTCACCGAATGTATTATCTTGCAGCAAAGAGGCGGGAACCTGTGCGTCCTGTACGGACCCCTGAATTGGCGGACATACTTGAAAGTCGGCGTAGGAAGTTGAAGGAATTAGAGCAAGAGCGGAAAGGCGGTGGCTGATATGGCAAAAACCATAGAAGAAAGACTGGTTGAAAAACTGGCTGACAGGGATATAGAAATCAGCCAACTGAAGCAGCAGCTTGCGTTCAAAGAAGAAGTCCTGACAGATTGCCGCCTGATGTATGAAAACTGTGACGAATTGCGAGAACAGGCAGAGCAGCAGCTTGCGGCGGCGAAGGCTACGCTTGACAACCTCGCGGCGCAGCTAATGGAGATATACGACAAAGAGTATGATGAGGAGCAATTTCGGGGCGCAATCTTGGGCCTGCACGAGATAGCAGACCGGAAAGGCGGTGGCTGATGCACTTTTATAGATGGTGTGGACGGGCAAGCCCCGACATTGTTTTGTTGTGGTGCGCGAGGCACGGCAGGCAGATATGGACGGTATGCAAAACCCACAAGGCCACCAAATGCTCTGTGACAAGAATGCGTATTGCCAAAGGTTCGCAAGTGTATCGTCCAATGACTCATCGTAGCAATCGCGCTGACAGAATAAGCAAGGACGGCATTATAGAACTGCAAATCGAGCACGAGCAGAAAGGCGGTGGCAAATGACATAAAAGCAGTGCGTGACGAAACGTAAATAAAAACAGAAATTGTAAAGGAATCAAAAAATGGCTGAAACAGAAGGTCGAAAAAAACAGGACATTGGTCAGGACGAGGCGTACATTGTAAATCTGAAACAGGCGGTCGAAAATGCGCAGGACATAGCGGGCCGAAACCGGGTATTGTTTGACTCTTTGGCGACAAACATGGTTGTCTCACTGGCGGCCATCAATAGCCAGATAGTCCGTCAGGTCGAGCAAGGCGGAACCACCTCCGGCAAGAACGCCGAAAACATCATCGGCGTCAACGAAACCGACTATGCCGCCAGGGACATCATTAACAGCCCGTGGGCCGAGGCCATGAAGACCCTCATGGTTGAGGTTATGAAGGGCGACAAGACGTAAACCGCGATTGAAAGGATTTTTCGATGTGGGAATCAGTTAAAAAATGGTTAGACCACAACCAAGGCATGGCAGTTGCAACAGTGATTTCAATTTTTCTGTGCGTGTTTGTTTATGGCTGCGAAAGCACGGTGGCCTCTCTGGTCACGCCCGGCGAGAAAGTGAACCGCGTGGAGCTACAGGCCGAGCTTGTGACCGAGCAGGCCCGCTTATCTGCTGAACTAAAAGCTTTGAAAGCGCAGGCGGCGGCCAAGGCACAAAGTCTTGATAAGCAGGACAAACTCAAGCAGGGAATAGCCCAAATCGGCCTTGCGGTTGCGCAGGGCGGCGAGGTTAATCCTATTGGAATTGCGACAAGTATCTTGGCTTTGGCGGGAATAGGCTTGGCCGTGGACAACAGAGCGAAGGACAAGGTTATCAAAGTGCAGAAGAACAGCGGCACGGCCTAAACTTTTTTCGAGCGTCGCCTGCCGAAGGACCGGCGGGCGGCGCATTTTGAAATGGCAAATTGCGACATCAAGATATGA
>Ga0307379_10014476_pt1 | contig 10165 bp, 9 predicted proteins | sample UN2MG_FD_202237 | JGI IMG/M metagenome (GOLD analysis project Ga0307379, IMG submission 202237) | Soil microbial communities from Risofladan, Vaasa, Finland - UN-2 | ecosystem: Environmental > Terrestrial > Soil > Coastal area > Acid sulfate soil | place: Finland: Risofladan, Vaasa | collected... | reverse complement strand
GCCCTGTGGTGATCATAGATCTCTCCCGCGAAATGGCAACGGGTTTATTTTGGAACGATACAATTCAAGCTCTAATCATAAAACGTTTACTTGATGGATTAACTTATTTAGCAGAGGGTGCGTATAGAAAAAATGAGTTTTTAAATACACTTGTTATCTTAGACGAAGCACATAGGCTAGCTCCGAGAGAGAAGATAGAAAACGAAGCCCAAGAAAGTGTTAGAAATTCCCTTATGGACGCTGTTCGCACAACACGAAAATACGGGCTTGGATGGATGTTTATCAGTCAAACTTTATCAAGTTTGCATAGAGAAATTATTGGTCAACTGAGAATCTTCTTCTTTGGATTCGGCTTGGCTTTGGGAACTGAGTTTGTGTCCTTGAAGGAAATCATTGGAGGAGACCCTAATGCTCTTAAACTTTATCAATCATTTCGTGACCCTCATAGCGCTTTTGATATAGCTTCCCGACAATATTCCTTTATGACTATTGGCCCAGTTTCTCCATTGTCTTTTGCAGGGACACCTTTATTTCTTACAGCATTCAATACCCCGGAGGAATTTCTCAGGAGGAACAGGTTATTTGAATTTTGAGATTTAACTAAAAATGTGTCATCAAATAATGAGAGAACCGCCACTTCATCTAACACAACATAAAAGGTTCGTACCTAAAGGCACTCACCCAAATTTTTGCTTCGCAAAAACTTCTTTTATGCTGGAAACGCTATATGCCATGAATAAGAAGGAGGGAAATTATGCCAAAAGAACAAAGAAGAGTTCTTACTCAAGATGAAAAATCAGCGCTTTTAAGCAAACATAGTGCGTGTTATATATGTCTTAAAACTTTGGAAGGATATTCTCCAGAGGAAATCGAATTTGATCATATTTACAATTATGCTGATGGGTATCCTCAAGATCTTTCCAATTTTGCTCCAGTTCATGCTTCAAAAGATCCCAGAAAATTAAATTGTCATAAGGCAAAAGGAAGAAAAACCCCGTATAAATATAGAGAGGAACTCAGGATAAAATCAAAATTAGAAGAGATTTCAGGATTAAAAGATTTATGTCCGAGTGCTGTACAATCAGTTTATTCTATCTTAACAGACAAGAAAAATATAACAATTAACGGTGATACATTACCACTGTATAATCAAAAAATAAGTAATAGCGATAATTTCTATTTCTATCATGAAATTGAAACAAAATTTATAGAGGATGATGATAAAATTCAATTACGACCTTTAGAGCCCAAAATATTACCAATGATTTTCCATTTAAAGCAATCTGTTCAGTTACTTCCTTCATTAGGAAGATTGGATCCAGACTCAAAAACTATAAAAATATTTGATGGTCAACATAAAGCGGTTGCGCAAATAATTGGTAATAATCGAAAAAAAATCCCATGCATCATTTTTGTTAATCCTGATGTAGATAAAATGAGAATTGTTGTTTACCTGGCACATAGCGATTTTCTTCAGCAGCGATATAAAAAGTCTCATATTGATGCAAAACTCGCCGACATTTATAAACAAAGAATTGAGGCTTTCAGGAAGAGAGTTGGTGACCCTAATGCAAGATACTCGGAATCAGATATTTTAACTGGAGAGTCGAAGGCCAATATAAGAAAATTCTTATTAGCGTCGATTATTAGCGAAATACAATTAGAAAGAAGCTTTATAAGAGATTACGCAGCTCAGAGTCGTACCGAACAAAAACGCCGCCCCATACTTTGGCAAAGTATTGAACGCACTGTTATAAAATTTTGTAATTTAGAACTAGTTGATGAGTTTTCAGATAGCGAAAGCAATTTTCGCTCTGATGAAATAGAAAATATTTGTTTTATACTTGATCAGATTGAAGAGTATTCTATAAAAAATAAATGGGACCCAGATAATCCAGAATCAAAAAGTCATCAGCTTTCAAGAACATATTATTATAGAACGGCATTTAATAATTGGATAAATACCCTTGAAGAAGCTTTGAGATTTGCATTAGAGCAAATGCAAGGAGCGAAGATATATGGCGCACTTTGCTATCAAAAAACATTTTCACCAGAAATTAAATCAAGATTTATTACTGTTATCAAAAAACTTTTTGACTATCCACTTTGGGTTCAAGAGACCATACAAAATGAAATTGCTAAAACTAATCAAGATTCTATTGTAACTGAAATCTTTAAGCGAGAGGGCTTAGATTACATATATTTAACTAAATTATAATTATTCACGGCGTATAACACGGTGTAAAAGACTACGCTTCGCTCCGTCCAAATTCGGCTTTTCCGAACTTCTTTTACATCGAAAACGTTGTATGAAATTCTGAACTATGTCTTTAGAAAATAATGTTATTTAGAGGCAAATTTATATTCTACTATAATGAGTAAAAAGGGGTAAATCATGTTTGATTTTTTGTTGAATGAAGAGGAAAAGGCATTACAGAACGAGGTCAGGGAATTTGTAAAGAATGATGTTCCAAGTAAACTGGTACGCGATATGGATCTGAGTATAATTGAGACAGGGCGGCCATTTGTAGAGATGGCTGGAAAGAAAAATCTCTTGGGATTACGATTTCCAAAGGAATATGGGGGTCGAGGTCTCAACTGGGTCGCTGATGTGGCAGCAATTGAAGAGGTCGGGGTGCTCGGTAACTCCATAACATGTGCCTATGTCATGCCCTGCATTGTTGGAGAGGCCATTAATATATTCGGAACCAGGGAACAAAAGGAGCATTATCTTAGGCCTACCAATGAAGGTAAGCTTTACTCTGCAGAGGCCTTAACCGAACCTCGCGGAGGCTCTGATTTCTTCGGTGCTACCACAAAGGCAGTTGAAGACGGCGATTCATTTATTCTTAATGGTGAGAAGCGCTTCATAGTGGGTGCAAAGGACTCCGATTATTTTCTGGTCTATGCCAAATCAGCTCCTGATGCACCACCGCATGAGTCCATCAGTTGCTTTATTGTTGAAAGGGCAATGGGAGTAAAGGATCAGACCATTTATACCCTTCTTGGAACAAGAGGTGGTGGTACAGGACGTCTTGTCTTTAAAGATGTTAGGGTTCCCAAAGAGAATCTTGTGGGGAAATTGCACAATGCCTACGCTGTCTTTAATAGGATGATGATCCCTGAAAGACTGACAAGCGGTGCTGGTTGCCTTGGCCTGGGAAGGGCTGCCTTGGAGGTAGCCACACGTTACTCTACAAGGCGTAAGGCCTTTGGAAGGACAATAGACAAATTTCAGGCGGTAAACTTTATGGTAGCCGACTCTGTGAGCACCTTGGATGGAGCCAGGGCCTTAGTTTATACAGCTGCCAGGTTAGCTGATTCTGGTGCTGATTCTCGCAGGATTGTATCAGAGGCCAAAAAGATAGGCACAGAGGCTGCCTGGGAGGTGATAAATAATGCTATGCAAATTATGGGTGGTATTGGGTATACGAGTATCTACCCTATAGAACGTTTCCTCAGGGATTGTCGCCTGGCCATGATCTGGACCGGTACTAACGAGGTTATGAATCTTTTGATCCAGCATGAATATTATAAAGAATTGAAGAGAAGAAAGATCGAACCCAGGGATGTGGAGGAGGATGCAATTACACCTGATGATGAAGAAAAGGTATATGAATAAGAGGAACTTGGACGCAGATGAACGTAGATTATCAAGATTTTAAACATAAAGAACTAACAGAAAAGATTATTAAAATCTTCTATAGTGTTTACAATAAACTGGGTTATGGTTTTCTTGAAAAGGTCTATGAGAATGCAATGATGATAGAATTTAAAAAGGATGGTATTCCCGCGGTTCCTCAATTTCCAATAAAGGTATTTTATGAAGGTGAAGTTATAGGTGAATACTATGCTGATATGCTGGTTGATAACAAGGTAATTGTAGAGATAAAGGTAGCAAAACGATTGGTAGAAGAAAATGAAGCACAGTTATTGAATTATCTAAAAGCAACCGATATTGAAGTTGGACTTTTGCTTAATTTTGGCACTGAACCAGAGGTTAAACGTAACGCATTTGATAATACAAGAAAATAGTTCTCTGCGGGGATCTGCGAAAATCTGCGTCCCAAATAATTTAAGACTTATGTTCGTGAGGCAATCTGCCAAATTTATGGGTATGAACATGGGAATGGGGTACCAAGGCCTCATCAAGGAATATCTTCCCATTCGCCATGGCATATATCTTATCTGTAGTTTTAAAGAGAAAATCCAGGTTATGTGAAATAAAAATGCAAGAAAGGTTCAATCCTTTTAAGATTTCGGTTATCTTCTCTTCTGTCTCATCATCCAGACCATTCGTGGGTTCGTCGAGGAGAAGAACCTCTGGACCCATGGCAAGGACCGTGGCCAGAGAGATAAGCCTTTTTTCCCCTCCTGAAAGCTTATAGGTTATTCTGTTCTCAAAGTCAAAGAGATCAAGCCTTGCAAGGGTTTTTAAAGCAATGTCTCTGGCCTCATCTGGCGATTTCCCCAAATTTAATGGCCCAAAGGCTACATCCTCGAGCACAGTGGGGCTAAACAATTGATCATCAGCATCCTGAAAAAGGAGCCCGATCCTTTTCCTTGCTTCTCTGAAGTCTTTTTCCTCATGAGCTGGTTTTCCAAAAAGCTCTACCCTGCCCGAAGAGGGCCTCAAAAGGCCCATGATGATATGGAAAAGGGTGGTCTTACCACTGCCATTTGGCCCCACCATACCAATCCGCTCGCCGCTATGGAGCTGAAAACTTAAGTTATCAAGTACAAGTTTATTCCCCGAATAGGAAAATGTTGTACCTTTTAGATTAATGATTAGACTATTACTCTCCATTGCAAAACCATCAATCCTAAAATAGCGCTCAACATCAGCGACAGATAAAGGATATCTCCTATCTTAATGGAAAATCGGCTCAATGTATAATACTTTCCATGAAAACCTCTGCACAGCATTGCCTTGTGAATCCTTTCAGCCCTGTCATAACTTCTGACCAGAAGCATTCCTACAAGATAGGCATAACTTCTATAGGTGTGTAAGTTTGTTTGAGGTTTAAACCCCCGTATTCTCATAGCATTTATTAGCCTGTTATATTCCTGGAAAATGACATAAATGTAGCGGTAAGTAAATAGAAATAGGTGTATTATCTTATCTGGAAAGTAGAGTTGGCCCATGGCATGACCAAGTGTAGAGATGGGTGTTGTTGAAAGCAGCGCTATCATAGCCAAAAGGATTGCGTTGCATTTGATAGTAATTTGGCTGGCATACAATACACCCTCTTTTGTTCCTGCCAATGGCCCTATGGTAAACAATGTCTCTCCTTTATAGGTAAATGGAAGAAAAACCCAAAGAAAGATAATCAATCCATTCACTAATAGGAGTCGGTACAAAACCTTTCTTATTGAAAGTTTGCCAAGGACTGTAAGAAATACTGAAATACCGAGGGCAGGCAGCAGTGCTGAAAAGTTGCTTGATACAGCCACAACAATAGAATAGAGGGTAGCCACAATTATTTTAATCCTTGGGTCGAGCTTATGAACAAAGGATTCACCTGTAGAAAATTGCTCTTCAATTATCACGGTTTACCTCACGCCTTTTCTTTCCTCTGTTTTTAAAATATATCGCCACACCCATAAGGCCAAAGATATACCCAATGCCGCCTATCACTTCAGTAACCGAAACCTTAGGCTCCTGGGATTTTGCAATAAGCTTCATAAGAGGCCCTAATTTTTTGTCCAGCGTATCCTCTATTACTGATCTAATCTGCTCTAAATCGACCTGAGTAACTTCGGCAGGAATCTTTTCCTTCTGTTTCTTAATGCCTGCCCCTAAAATGCCTTGTTGGATCTGCTGGAGTTCGGATTTCGGTAATTCACTTGCCGGGACTATATACTCTGCCCGGTGTCCCATACTGGCCGTGAGAATAATCCTTAAATCCGTTTTCATGGGGACTTTGAAAGAAAACTCACCCGCCTTATTGGTCTTGCCCTCTAATAATCTGTTTCCGTCACAGTCGAACACCTCGATCTTTGAATCCACACATTTTCTCCCATCGTTAAAATAGCTTTCAGTAAAAACCGTATCTTCTTCTACATAGGCGAAAACATTCACCCTATGGGCCAGGGCTTCTGATCCTGTGGCGAATATAAATAAAACTATGAAAATCAGATTTAACCAGGTTCCATGAAACCCTGGACATCTTTTGAATAAATTATTCCCTTCCATGTTATCCCCCTAATGTCTCTGGTCTGACTTTCTTAAGAAATCCCACGCAAAACGCGGTCAATATCCCTTCGACAATCATCACCGGCAGGTGGGCAATCACAACAATTTTTGATGCCTCTATAAACGACTCTCCTGTAAAAACTAATGAAATTGCAACCATTATACTGCCCAGTAACACAGCTACAAACCCGCAGGCAAAAGCAGAGCCTAATGCAACCGTGGGATTTTCATGCTTGACCCAATGACTGAAAAGATAAAAGCAGATGACCGCAGGGAAGGCCATATTAAATGTATTTACCCCGAGTGTTGTAATCCCCCCAAACTGGAAGAGAACGGCCTGGAGAACAAGGGCAACCATTATTGCCGGGAAGGCCGCAAAGCCCAGCAGTATTCCGATGAGCCCATTCAATATCAAATGTACGCTTGATGGTCCAATCGGAACATGAATTAATGAGGCAACGAAGAATGCAGAAGACAGGATTGCAACCTGAGGTATCCTGTCATAGTCCATTTTTTTTACCCCGAAACCAACGGCTGTCGCAGTAAGGGCTGCCCCTGTAATTAAGACGGGTGCAGACAATACACCTTCTGAAATATGCATAAGGGTATTCTCCTTTTATTTCATGTCGTATGTTTTAACCCAAAGCACAGCGCCTATTTCAACAGATTTCGGCTTCCCTTTGTATTCGATTTTCTCATCATCCTCATTGAGTGCGGCAAAGCCCCACCATCCGGCCTTTGGTATCGCATAGGTAAACACACCATTTTGGTCAGCTTTGATGACTTGAGTAATCATTGGGTCGGCAGGCCATTTGACCTTACCATCTTGATTGTAATACTCCACCTCCACTTCTGCATATGGTACAGGTTTTCCTTTAACTTTTACGATACCCTGGAAAACGTTGCCCGTCCAGAGCCCGTATGGTCTTGTAAGGGGGACAATCTCTGTCTTCAGGCCTACTTCTCTATCCCAACCCTGTTCCATGCCGAGTGAATTTACGATCACTTTGGTATAGTGAATAATAAAGCAATCTTCGGCGGGTTCCCAGAAAGGTTTGGGTACCACATAGAATATATGGTCCCCAGGGCGTTTAATCCTGTAATTAGCTTGCCAGGTCGAGAAACCCTTTACTTTTCTCTCTTCAAGCGTATTTAGCAAATTTATCTTTTTACGCTGAACCACGACACCGAATTGGCCTGGTTTTGCCATGTTCATGTAATGACCTTCCATGGGATGTATAAACTTGACATCCAGCGTGATGTTACGATCTTCCGATTGCATCACCATATCATCCGATGGGATTACCATCCCAAAGTGTGCCAAAGCTAATCCAGTTGAAATGACAATAAATGTACCTATTATGATTAAAATAAACAATCTTTTCATTTTATTCCTCCTTTTAAAATTCCATTTCAAAAAAAGGCCACGAAAGTTTTAGGAAATTTCTATTCCCAAAAGCCTCCGTGGCCTTTATTGCTTACCGTTATTCTGTTTATATTTTAATTTACTACGATACCAGAAATGATCTTCCTGATCAAATCTTTCTTTTTGTTCCAGCATATATAGCGATTCAGGAAGGGCCTGTCAAGAAAAATCAGCCATATAAAATTTTTATAAAATTTTTAACTTGACAAATATTTTCTCTAGCGCTAGAAGTTTAACTATGAACCAAGTAGTAAAAGAAATCTTTTTCATGTCATTGAATGGCTGGTGGTGGCTTATCTCCAGTTAGGAGGTGAGTCCACTGAGACCAGCATAATATTATAAATAAAAAAATCGTGGGCTTGCTTCCATAGGACCCACGGTTTTTTAATTGGTATCATCAAAGAAAGGCCGTGGGTCAGCCACCACGGTCTTTTTTATTTAGAATACTAAAATACCTTTTAAAAAGGGAGGAAGGTAAAATGATAAAAGAAGCTATTACAAAGGTGGTTAAAGGGGATAATCTGGCAGAAAAAGAGATGGAAGGAGCCATGGATGAGATTTTGACCGGCAAGGCCACACCTGTCCAGATCGGCTCATTTATCACGGCCCTAAGGATGAAAGGGGAGACTATAGATGAGATTACTGGCGCTGCCAGGGCGATGAGGGCGAGGGCAATGAAAATGCATCTCAACAATCATCTGGTAAACATTGATCGGGATGAAATAAATATAGAAGACGAAACCATCCTCGATACCTGCGGGACAGGGGGAGATGTGACTAATACCTTTAATGTGTCTACAACAACCGCCCTTGTTGTCGCTGGGGGTGGAATTAAGGTGGCCAAACATGGTCACCGAGCGGTCTCCAGCCATTGCGGGAGCGCCGATGTGCTCGAAGCGCTGGATCTAAAACTGGATATTACTCGATCTGATGTTGAAAGATGCATCAATGAAGTAGGGATAGGCTTTCTCTATGCACCCCTGTTTTATGGGGCCATGAAATACCCCGCTGGACCAAGACAGGAGATAGGGATCCGTACCATTTTTAACCTGTTGGGTCCCCTGACTAATCCGGCAGGAGCCACGGCTCAGATCCTGGGGGTCTATGAACCAGATCTGACTGAAAAGATGGCCCATGTCCTTAAAAGGCTCGGCACAAAGGAGGCATTTGTGGTCTTTGGGGAGGGAACATTTGATGAAATAAGTATTTGCGGGCCTACCAGGATATCTCATCTCAAGGATGGGAAAATTAATACCTTTAACATAACCCCAGAGAAATATGGGTTCAAAAGAGCAAAGCCTGAAGATATAAGGGGAGGGAATGCACGAGAGAATGCCCGCATTATCAGAGAGATCTTAGAAGGCCAGAAAGGTCCAAAGCGGGATATGGTTCTGTTAAATGCAGCGGCTGCCTTTGTGGCAGCAGGTTTTGACAGGGATTTGAAAGAGGGCATTGAAAGGGCAAGAGATGTCATAGATTCTGGCCGTGCCAAGGAAAAGCTTGATGCCTTAGTGTCTTTTACCCAGCAATGTACCTATTTTGTCCGGAAAGAACTGTAGGAAGTTAGCTCTCTTCGCTATCTGGCACCTATGGCCACTGCCTTCACACAGAAGAGCTGAGTTTGTAATTTTTTACAAATTCCAGAAACAGCTTATGATGATGCATTAAACTGAGTTGCTTTTTATAAATCAGATAAAAATATCTTTGAATGGTGCAGTCCTGAATCGGCATCTCAATAAGTGTCCCCTGTTTTAATTCCCGTTTGATAGCGTGGATTGAAAGAATGGAGACGCCGAGACCGGCTATGATTGCCTCTTTGACTGATTCAGAACTTCCCATTTCACAAACAATATTGAATTTGGAAAGGCTCTTGTCGGTATTTTTAAGTAAGTATTCTTCCATGATTTCCCGGGTCGCAGAACCCCCTTCCCTGATGATAAAGGGTTCTTTTGAAACCTCATCCAGTGTGACATAATCCTTCTTTCGCCAGGGATGATCCTCAGGTATGGCTAAAGCAAGGGTGTCCTTCCATAAGGGCTCTACATTCAACCTTTTATTTAAGGTGTTTTTACCTATAAAGCCGATTTCTGCCTGATTATTCAGGATTATTCCAAGGGTTTCTTCACTGTCATTGGCTTGAACATAAGCGTGGATATCAGGAAAAAGCTTTTTAAACTCATTCAAAAGGTAGGGGAGGATATATGTTGCAGGTATGGTGCTGGCGCTGACAAAGATGTTTCCCGACTCATTATCCTTTGCCCTTACAATCTTTTCTTTTGCTTCATCTCTTAGTTTTAAAATTCTTCTGGAATAATCATAGAGGATCTTTCCCTCAGGGGTTAAAGATATTCCCATATTTTCTCTGTTGACAATCTTGGCGTTGACTGCCTCCTCTAAATTTTTAATGTGCTTGGTAAGGGATGGCTGGGTTAGAAACACCCGTTTAGCAGCACGGCTGAAGCTTCCCTCCTCAACTAGATATATAAGGGATTCCATCTGTTGAATGGTAATATTCCTAAATTGATCATAACTCATAATAAAAC
>Ga0307379_10014475_pt1 | contig 10166 bp, 12 predicted proteins | sample UN2MG_FD_202237 | JGI IMG/M metagenome (GOLD analysis project Ga0307379, IMG submission 202237) | Soil microbial communities from Risofladan, Vaasa, Finland - UN-2 | ecosystem: Environmental > Terrestrial > Soil > Coastal area > Acid sulfate soil | place: Finland: Risofladan, Vaasa | collected... | reverse complement strand
TGTTTCTGGTTTACGGAAACATGAACGGTGGTATGAAGAAGGTGAAATTTATGATGTACCGAGTGATACTATGAGTGAAGATTTGGCTGAAAATTTGACCACAATTATTCCCGGTTCAGAACCTTACGCTGAATACACTACTGCAAAATCAAATACTGGAAAGACAAAAGATTTGAAATCAGAAGAAATTGAAAAAATTGAAAAAAAGCATCAGTTTAATACTGAAGCAAAATTGGTAAAACCAAAAGAAAATAAATGACAAACCTTGATGATTATTTTTATACCCTGATAAAGACATTGACAGAAGCAGAGATAGATTTAGCAGAATTGTTCACTTTGGCAGAAGCTAAAAACTTTCTGAAAATTTCAACCAATATGACCGAGGACGATAATTTATTGCAAGGAGCAGATACTAAAACCGGATTGATTGAAGCTGCCAGGTTGAAATTACAGAATTATTGCAATCGGTCAATAATTCATGAAACCTGGACATTGCGAATCGATGGGCAGCCGTCAAGAATTGATTTATTTAAGGGGTATATTTCATCAATTACATCTATAAAAACATATCAAGATGATGGGACTGCGACAACCGAAAGTTCAACTGACACTTATAATACCATAACCGGAGACGGTGGTTATGCTGAATTAAAGGTCGGTGGATCATGGACTGCATCAGATAGAAAATCCGGTCAATTAGTAGTTGTTTATGTTGCTGGATATTCAGAGGATAAAACCAGTGTGCCATTGGATTTGATTACAGCCTGTAAGATAATACTTGCAGAAATGTATCAGAACAGAAACAGCGGGATTATTATTCCGCAATCTGCAAAAGAATTAGCTGATCCATATAGGACAAAGGTAATGTGAATAAACCAAAAGATATTGGTGAGTTGAATCGAAGATGTACGTTTCAACTCCCACAAGAAATTGAAGGCGATGGTGGTGGAAGTTTAACCAGACCTTTTGACGGTAGGGATTGGGAAACAGCATGGTGTAGATTTAATCAGAAATCAGGAAGTGAAACCAGGAGAGCAGGGCGGTTTGAGGGTCAATATTTTGCTGATATTCTGGTGAGATATAACAGTAAAATTACATCCGAAATGCTGGTACGGTTAAATAATTATATGGAAGATTATAGGTGGAAGATAGTTTCGATTGATCCTGATATAATAGGTGGTAACGAATATATGTTGATTGAAATCGAAACAAATGATAGTTGGAAAGTATAATGGAAGCTCAAATTAAAGTAACAGGACAAAATGATTTAATGGGATGGGTAAGAAAGCATGGAACAGAAGCGGAAAAAGATGTAAAACGAATTATATTAAATACCGGAAATAATATCAGAACTGATTGGATGCAGAATCTTGCTAAAAAAGTAAAAAGTACCACCAAATCAAAACAGTCAATTCAAATGGAAATTACAAAAAACGGATACGGAGGTGCGGTTTTTTCAGGACTTGATGAATTAACTTTTATCGAATATGGAACCAGACCGCATACTATAAGAATAAAACGAAAAAAAGTTTTAGCCAATGTTAAAACAGGTGATGTATTTGGCAAAAAAGTTGAACATCCAGGAACCCAGCCTAAACCATGCTTGACTCCTGCTGCACATAAACATTTAAACAAAATGGAAAATGATTTATTGGCATTAATGAGAGGAAATAAATGATAGATCCGGCTGAAGAACTTCAAAATGCTGCTTATGCCAGACTAACTACGGGAGTGGCGACCATTAATTACCCGGTTTATGATTATGGGAATGTACCTAAAAGTACAGAAATTAATTATATTACAATTGGTAATGTCCATTCTATATCATGGAATAGCAAAGAGGAACCAGGTACAAATACTATTTTAACATTTCATTTATGGAGTAATGTTAAAGATAAACAATATGTGAATGATATGAAAAATGCAGTATTGGGATCAATAACGGTTATTGATGATGGCGATTCTTATAGTGCATTATCGCTTACAAGTTTTAATGTAATCAGGCAAGATTTTGATAATTCGGATGTTCCGTTTGAAGATTCATCCGGTGCATATCATGGAATTTTAACAATGAGTTTTTTGTTAGAACAAAAATAAGGAGGAAACATGGAAGTGATAATTAAAGCTGACGAAATCATTAGTATTTTTAAAAAGACCGGGTTTAAATTTTTCAAGGAGGGGCAGATTCCGAAAGGGACTAAGCAGCCGTATTTTACATACCGGGGATCATTCCGAACCCGTGTCAGTGATAAAGCATTTGCTTTTACATTAGGAGATGATTCGATTGATATAATGAAATCGGATGTTTATCTTCAAGTATTGAAAAAATGGCAGGTTGCTTTAAATCTGACTTTATGGGGTAGTTATGATCGGGCTTCCGCAGAAATGGAACCGCTTGATTATGTTTTTCAGGTATTAAATAAAACCAGAGGACCGAATAAAGCTGACGGAACTCCGGCCATTGATGTTAATCAATCGAAATGGAAAATCGGAACATACAAATTGTTTTATTGGGGTAACGGCTGGAATGTCCAGCAGGGGTACGCTGAAAAAGAATCTGACAGAAAAACTAATATCAATGTTATTTTTGATGTTCAGATTCATTCAGATATAATTGCGATTCCTACAGAAGATGAAACGGAAACCATTTTGAAAGAGTCAAAAGAGTTTAACAAAAATATAAAAGAGGAGGTATAGAAATGTCAAGAACAGTATTGACTATCACAGCGGTGACCGCTATTGGTGGAGTTAATCTCACTGACACCCTGGAAGCTGCGAATGCAGACGGCGAATCAATAGCTGCTTCCGGTGAGAATATCACCCTGGTTGTAGAAAACGGATCGGCCGGATCAATTACCGTAACCATAAAGACACCTGAAACCGTTAAGGGTCTTGCGGTAGCCGAAGATACTTGGACAATCGCTGCCGGAAAAACATATATCGGACGGTTCATGGCACGTGAAACCTATATGCAAGCTGATGGAACGGTTCATATTGATTTTTCGGCTGTGACTACCATTGCGGTTGCAGCTTTTAGAATTACAAAATAAAGGAGGTAAACATGGCTAAAGTAGCAGGGACAGCATTAAGATTTTATGGGAATACCGCAAGTTTTGCTACACCCACTTATACTGCAATAGGTGGAGAAACCGGGGTCACTCTCAATCTAAACGAAGCAAGTATTGATGTTACTGATAAGGATTCAGCCGGATGGAAAGAAACCCTTGCTGGAATAAAAGATTGGAACGCTGCTGTAACCTGTCATTATGAAGCAGGTGATGCGGCTGGCGACCAGATTGAGGATGATATGATTGCTTCTACTCTGGCAAAATGCCAGGTAAAGACAATTAATTCAAAAGTCTATTCAGGGACTTGCAGATACACCAGTATGTCATGGGGTGCGAATCATGATGGTGCAGTAAGTTTTGGCTTTACAGCCGAAGGTACTGGGGTTTTGGATAAGACATAAAATTAAAAGAAAAGTGATAAATGGCGGTCTGATATAAACATTCAATGATGTGCCGCCATTTATCTTTTCTATAAGGAGAAAAACAATGGAAGAAATAAAGGAAGTAAAAAAGGAAAAAATCATTACCATTAAGATTAAGGATGAAACCCTTGATCTGCACTTGGGTTTCCGAGATTATATCACGCTTGAACATTTACTGGATATTACAATATTTCAATTAGCTTCATTGGTAGCTAAAAAAGGATTAACAATTATTCAGGTTTCAACTATTTTATCTACTGCATTAAAGAATAAATATTCAAAAGATGAAATTGAAACATTAATTGAAAATAAAGAATTAGATTATATTGATGCGACATCTGCCGCAACTTCTCTGATGTTAAAAATTATAACAGATCAAATGGATGTTTCAATCGATCGGTTTAAAAAAAAAAAGACGGGACCGAAACTGAAAATACCGAAAAAAAAATAGTATGGCTGTCAAATGAAATCGATTCTTTTTTTGAACAGGCGGCAAGTATCGGGTTAAAACCCGAGGAGTTTATGAAGATGGGATTTGATGAGTATCACCATTATATGACTGGGTACATGAAACAGAAAAAGAGTCAGGAGAGATTCGCCGCTTACCTGACAGCATTGCAAATAAATTATATGATTGACTTATGGACAATAAATAAAGGAAATGATAATCATCATATAACCGTTGAAAATATTATGGGTGAGGAACCGATTGAAATTAAAAATGTATCAAGTATTGATAAAATAATAAAGAATAATGAAGAACTTGAAAGGGTATTCAATTCGCCATCGATCGGCAATACCGCTCTTGATAAAGAGATAAACCGAGGACACTAAAAAATGCCGGTTGTAAAAAAATTAAAGGTTGAATATGAAGCTGATATAAAACAGCTCAAAGGAAAACTAAATCAACTTGAAGGCGAATTAAAACGATCTAACTCACAGGTTAAAAAAGTAACTAATCAATTCTCCGGGATGTGGAAGCAGATGTTGACCGGAGCGGTTGCCTTTGCGGTAGTTTCTAAGGGTTTCCGGGCAATCAATCGGTTGTTTAAAGATAGTGTTAAGGCTTATGGGGAGCAGGAAAAAGTTGAACGGCTTTTACAAAAAGCCATGGAATCAACCGGGCAATATTCAGTAGCTGCATTTGAGGAGTTAAAACGGTATGCTTCTGAGATTCAAAATCTTACTACCGTTGGAGATGAAGCCAGTTTAAAATTGATGCAGCTTGGTTTATCTATGGGAGTTTCATCAGATAAAATTAAGGATGCGACAAAGTATGCGATTGGATTATCAAAAGCCTATGACCTTGATTTAAAATCAGCAATGAAAATGGTTGCCCTGGCATTTGAGGGTGATTTCAATATGCTTCAACGATACCTTCCTGAACTGAAAAAGTTAAAAGATAATACCGAAAAGCAGGCGGTGGCATTTAAACGTTTTGGTGAAGGGTGGGGCATTGCTACTGAAGAAGCCAAAACAGCCGAAGGTGCATTAATTCAATTAAATAATATTATTGGAGATTTTAAGGAAAGAATCGGTGGAGCCTTGACGGATAATGAGGCTTTTGAAAAATCAATAGAAAAATTAAAGGATGTGTTTTCTGATCCTGATTTTGCTCAAGCTATCACAAATATCATATCTTTATTTGCGAAATTTGCTGGCAGAATCATGGAAACAATAGAAATATTAGCAACTTTTGATACCGCAGTTGCGGCTATGCGTCAAGCCAGTATGACAAGGCAAGCTCTTATAGAATCTCTTGATGATAAATTTTATGGATTTATAAAAACTGCAAAACTATCAGGAGAAGAAACAAAAAAGTTATTTAAAATATGGAATGAGGCTGCCGCTTCTTCAAATGATTTAGGAGTTCAGGCTTCTAAAATGCAAAAAATTCTTGCTAATATTGCCAAGGGTCAATATGCAGAAGCATGGAAAAAATTCAGAATAGAACAACAGAAATTGAATACTGCAGTAAAAGAAATTGGTGGAGTAAAAACGGGCGGCAAGGGCAAGGGATCTCCATTTGTTGAAATCCAAAAAGATATTGATGATACAACTGAAGCAATAAAAGAATTTGATCATGCCACACTTGATGCAAATAAATCAATCGAAACAATAACAGCAAGTAAAAAAATATTAAAAGACATTCAGCTTGCAGAAAAAATTGAAAAAGAAAAACAAGAACTGCTTGAATTTAATATAATATTGAAACATGGTTCTGAAGTAGTAAGCGGATTTGGACAAATGTTTGTTGAACTTGGCCAGAAAATAGGAGTAAGTGATGAGGCCGCTCAGCTTTTATCGAATACTCTTTCAAATATAGCTTCAGGATTAAGTGCAGCGGCTACGGAAGGGGGGGCTGGTGGAATAGCGGCTGGCATTTCAAGTATAACTACACAAATCGAAGCTGCCGTAAATGCGTTTATTACAGACATTTCTGCCAAAACTCTTGAAGAATGGGAGGAAGACTGGCGAGAATTAATTGATACAGCAGAGGCCGGATCAAAAGAAATTTATGATTTCATCCATGAAATGTCAGAAAAAGAAATCGATCTTGGTGAAATTACATCTTATATAAACGATCAACTAACTGCCGGGATCAGTGCTCTTGGTAATTATTATAATTATGCGGCTACCTCTCAGGCCCGATTTAACCGAGCCCAACTTTATACCATTGCCCTGTTTGGTGGATTGATTGCACAGGGATCTACCTTCATTGAAGCTGTTATGGAAATGGAAGATGAGTTTAAAAAACTTGCTGAAATTGTGGCTACCCAGGGATATGAAATAAGTGAATCACTTCAGGATATTTTAGATTTAACTGCTTTTATAAACTTAAATGAGGATCTTGTTTCTGCCATTTCAGCCTCTTCAGAAATGATGGATGCTATGTTTGCAAACAGTATTTATTCAATCGGTCAATTACAGGCATTAATGATTTCTTTTGGTCAGGATGTAGTTGACCAATTCAATCAGGTTATTGCTTCAGGCGGTACGAATGAACAGGCATGGGCATTAGTTATCCCCACACTTGAAAAGATATTATACTATGCCCAGGAATACGGGCTGGCGATTGATGAACAGACACTTGCTTTAATCGAACAGGGTGAATCTCTGGGGTATATGATAGATGCCAATATACCACCAATGGAGCAATTGGTTACATTATTTGGTGATTTTATTGAAATGTTTGCCTCCTGGATTGGAGCAGATTGGACAAATCCATTTGACTGGGATATGCCAAACCCACCGGCCCCAGAACCTGGTGAACCTGGATCGATAAATCACCCTACTAAACCAGTAGACTTTACGGCAGCTAAAGGATTTGAGGGAGTACTTACTCGGGATACCACTTTCAGAGCTCACAAGGATGAGGATGTTTCAATAAGACCTAAATTAAGTGGTAGTAGTGGTGGCGAAATAAGAGGCGATACAATTATAAATATGAATGTTATAAATGAGGCTGGCGATTCACCTATGGTCCTGGCAAGGAAAATGAATGATGTTCTTAATGGAAATTATTATAATGTAAGAGGAAAAATAAGAGGGTATCGAAATGGCTAAAATGATAATATTGTTTGATGATATTTTTTCGGATTATTCAGTATTGTCTGCTACTACAGAAGCAACCGGATATCCGAAAGAATATTTAGATGATCCGAATCCGGCAAACAAATGGCGGTCAACAGTTATTACAGAAAGTATTGTTAAGGTAAACATGGGGGCTGCCGTAGCAATGCAAGGTGCTTGTATGATAAATCATAATATGGTTGCTGGAGACACTACATTTAAATTTGAAGCATCAAGTAATGATTTTGCGGCCACCCATAATACCGGGGATTTTACCCTTAAAACATTTGATGTGAAGGGTGTTACAAAAAGGAATGCTTTCAGAATTGTAAGCACAACATATCAATATTATCAATGGAGATTACAAAAAGTTGCTGGTACATATATAGAATTTGGTACGCCTTTCATAGCTGCTAAAAAATACGAATTTATAAAAAGCGAAAATATGGATTATATTAAGGGCAGAGATCGAGTGTTTGTTCAGAATATAACCAGAAACGGGCATACAGTAAAGTCAAGGAGATATTCAAATTTAATTTATAGCTTTGACTGTTTTGGTATATTGGATGCTCAAAGGGTTTATCTTGAAGCCATAGGTGAATATGATTATGTTTGTATTTTACCAGAGAATACAGCCGGGACAGAATTTCATTTTGGTGTAATAGAATTTTCATTACCTAAACGGATAGTAAAAGGTGGTATATTATATTGGCAAATGTCCGGTAAATTTACGGAGTCAGCTTTTTAAGAGATAATCATGGCAGATTATGGATTAAAAGTAGAATGGGTACAGGGTACAAAATATTATGATACTAATGCAGCTACCATTGGGGGCCAGAAATATGAGCAGCGAATAATAGGTATCGAAGGTTTTTCAAAAAGATTAACCCAAATAAAAGAAGATTTTAATACTCCGACTCTGGAAATTATTCTCAACGATAAGGACGGTGCTATCAAATCATATATTGCTGATGAGATTGATTGTCAGAGAAATACCGGAATAGCCAGTGAATTAAAATATGATGATGGAACAACTTTAATTAATTTAAGATTAACAGATATTGATTTTAATGAATTAACTGTTACCCTAAAATTATCTCAAAAGATTGATATTTTAGAAAACAATTTACTTGATATAATTTCAGATCAAGATTTTCCAAATGCAGTTTCGGATGCATACGGTAAACCAATTCCATATATTCTTGGTACTATCACTGCCGGAGGTAATGATGGTACATACTCGGCATGGAAAATTTCCGCTACTCACTATCTGGCCGCAAATAGTCATTTAACTTCTATTGATAGAGTAATGGAGGGGGGTGTAAATATCGTTGGCGGATGGTCATTGCTTAATCATACAGATGGCAGGGCATATCTGGCTTACGCTGGCACAGAAGATACTGTTGAATTAAACGTAACCCGAACGCCATCACCAAACACGTTAGCCGGATTTATTAATACTATCTTTTCTGATCTTTTTGGGGCCTATGCCTATACTTCTACAGGTGCATTCATAAACAGATTGGTTGATATTTTATATATTCCATCAATGGCATATTTGAATTTCATATTAACAGAACAGTTAACCGGAGAAGATTTATTAAAACTATTCTCACAGGCATTTTGTTGTGATTGGTATTTAGATAATGATGGAGTAATTGGAATATCATATATTGATATGAAATCAAGTGCCGGGAATGAGCAGGGTTCATATACACAGGATGATATGTCGGAGGGATATATTTTCAAGGAAGAAATATTGTTAAATGAAATAAAAAATAAAATCGAATTTTCATTTAAGTATTTACCGATTGAAAGTAATTATAAATTTTGTCTTCTTTTTCATAAAACTGAAAGCCAAGACAATGCTGGGATTTTTGATGATGAGATAGAAAACTGTTTCACCGATTATGATGCAGTTGCTTTTGGTTCAGCAAAATATTATGCCAATATGCACCAATACCCTGTTTATGAAGTGATAAATGTTTGTTTTATTGGAAAAATACATATTGATAAATTTATCGGATATAATGTCGGAGATATACTAAAAATAACACATCCAAATGCTCTAACTGCTACAGCCAGATATTACAGAATCATTGAGATGAGATTTGATCTTGATCATGATAGTGTTTATGTTGATCTGAGGGATATTAATTTCCTTGAATCAATAGAAAGCCATGTCCTATTAATTCAACCAGGATATTCGCAGGTGATAGCGGCATCACCTTATTTTTATGATTATTCACCATATCCTTCTCATGGTGTCCAAGGTGTGGGTAGCATGGTTCATGCTACTGATCAATTCAGATTTGGTTCTGCTTCTGGATATTTAGAAGATATTCAAGCGTGGGTTGCGGGAAGCAAAACACCATCATTATTTGAATTGCAGGGCAATACTTATGATTTTATAATGGGAGCCTGGTATTATTTTGTTGATGCCTCTCCTGCAGCGATAGCCGTTATAATGGATTTATACGAGGATATTGACAATCGAATAACAATTAGATTGCAAGTAGATGGAACGCTTGGGTTTGTTGTCCGGGAGGCTGGGATAAATGAAGTCAGTATAGAACCGTTAGATGTTATCGCCGATGCTACATGGTATTTTATAATGTGGGCAAAGATCGGCACAGATTGGGGAATGTATTTAGGAGCAAAAGACAGCGGTACAATTTCACAAATTGGATATGGAAGTTATGCAGCAGGAAATTATTTAACGGCTCCCGTTGCCAATTTTGGAAGGCGTGGGGATGGGGATCAATTTGTCCAGAATGGCCGGATAGACCAGGCATTTATTATCCGAAAAAATATTTTCAACCTGGCTCCGGTGGTGGGGGTGACAGACTCATTCACTGAGCCCACCACTCCGTTTACAGATAGATTTTTAAGGGGGTATTGATGGAATTGAATATCAATATAAATCCGTTTGATAAAAAGGTCTCTGTAAATTTGGGTGATCAGAAAGGTGAGACCACCCTGGGAGATATGATTCAATCTAATACTTTATTGACCGTTGAGAATGTTGAAGCTTTTGTTTTTCAGGCATTGATGTCATTGGGTATTTCAAAGGAAGAATTTATAGCGGCTCTGGAAATTCACC
>Ga0307379_10014471_pt1 | contig 10167 bp, 5 predicted proteins | sample UN2MG_FD_202237 | JGI IMG/M metagenome (GOLD analysis project Ga0307379, IMG submission 202237) | Soil microbial communities from Risofladan, Vaasa, Finland - UN-2 | ecosystem: Environmental > Terrestrial > Soil > Coastal area > Acid sulfate soil | place: Finland: Risofladan, Vaasa | collected... | reverse complement strand
GTCCGACGCCGGGCAGCAGCGGGAGCACTCGCGTGCCGGCCACCACGTCGCGCGGGTTCTCCGCCAGCCGCAAGAAGGCCATCAGGTCCTTCACGTGGGCCGTCTCGATGAACTTCAGCCCCCCGTACTTGTGAAACGGGACGTTCCGCCGCGACAGCTCCGCTTCGAGCAGCATGCTGTGGTGCGACGCCCGAAACAGCACCGCCTGGCGCTGCAGGTCGATGCCCGACTCGCGGTGCGTGAGGATCTGCCGGATCACGAACTCGGCCTGATCGTCTTCGTCTTCGCACGTGACCAGCCAGGGCCGCTCGCCTTCGCCGCGCTGCGACCAGAGGTTCTTGGTGTATCGCTCCGAGGCCAGGCCGATCACCCGGTTGGTCGCCGCCAGGATCGGCTCGGTGCTGCGGTAGTTCTGCTCCAGGGTCACGATCTTGGTGTCGGGGTACTGTTTGGGAAAGTCGAGGATGTTCCGCACGGTGGCCGCCCGGAACGAATAGATCGACTGGGCGTCGTCGCCGACCACCGTGACGCCCTGGCCGTCGGGCGAAAGCAATTGCAGGATCTCGGATTGCAGCAGGTTGGTGTCCTGGTATTCGTCGACCAGCACGCAATCGAACTGCTTGCGGACCGTTTCGCCGGCCCGGGCATCGGAGAGCACGGCGTGCCAATAAAGCAGCAGGTCGTCGTAGTCCAAGATGGCGGCCGATTCCTTGCGATCGACGTAGGCGTCGAAGAGCCGCTTCAACTCGTCGGCCCAGTCCTTGCACCAGGGGTAATGGTCCTTCAAGACGCGGTCGAGCTTCTGCCGGGCGTTCACGCAGCGGCTGTAGATGGCCATGCAGGTCCCCTTCTTGGGAAACCGCTTGTCGGTCTTGACCAGCTTCAACTCCGTGCGGACGACGTTCAGCAGGTCCTCCGAATCGGTCCGGTCGTGGATGGTAAAGCCCGGCGACAGGCCGATCGATTTCCCGTACCGGCGAAGCAGCCGCGTGGCGATGGCGTGGAACGTCCCTCCCCACACGCGGGCACTGCCGGCTCGCTTCAGACCTGTGGGAGGCGTCTCCATCGGTGACGTGGGAAGTGTCTCCGGCGGCGACTCTGTTGCAGCCGCTTCCGCCCGAGCGAGTTCCCGCAGGATGCCGTCCACGCGGCGGAGCATTTCGGCGGCGGCACGGCGGGTGAACGTCAGCAGGAGGATCCGACCCGGCTCGACACCTTGGGCGATCAGCCAGGCGACGCGATGGACCAGGGTGGCCGTTTTGCCGGTGCCCGCCCCGGCAACGATCAGCAACGGCTGCCGACCGTGCGTGGCGGCGGCGCGTTGTTGGGGGTTCAAATGAGAGAGGACTTGGTCGATGGCCGAATTGCCCATAGGTTCGCCGTCCGTTGCGATCTTGCCCGGCCCGAAAAGCCGACCGGCTTTCGCTCTTCTGACATGATAGGGGATCGCGACGGGGGTGCAAGTTGGAGCGGGAGGTTTCGGCGGAACGGCGGGAGAGCGGCGGAGGAACGCCGGGCGAGCCCGGCCGCTAAACGGGGTGTGGGTTGCAAGTCGTTTATCGGAAACAACTTACGTCACTTGTCGCGATTTGGAACCCGGCTTGATCTACGCGACGGTCCTCCGTATAATCTGCCCCGCCCCGTTCGGGAGCTTTTCGCGTAACGACTTTTGCCCCTTCGGTTTACAGCTTGGGTCGACGTCGCGGTGGCCTTCGACGACCCGCCTTTGCAAGGACCGCAGTCCCCTGAAACGCCGCCTGCCGAATAGACCGGCCTGGTTGCGGTGCGCCGTATGGGCGGTGCGCGCCGGCGCTAGGGCCGCGCGTCGAGCGTGGGGATTGGTCCTCTGCCTGATCCCCCTGCTGACCGCAGCACCCGCTTCGGCCCAGCTCGATTTGCCCGAACCGTCGCCGCTGGATTCGATCGCCGTGACGGCCGAGGCGGCCAATCGCTGGTCGGAGGGGGCCTATGAAGTCTGGGCCCTGCGAGGCCACTGCCGGATCGCCCAGGGAGCCAGTTTCGCCCACAGCGACGAAGCGGTCCTCTGGATCGATCGGGCCGATCCCGCGTCGCAGGGGCAGAGCAAGATCATCGCCTACCTCGAGGGCGGCGTGGAGGTCGAGTTCCATCGCGGACAGGAAAAGGCCTCGATGACCGACCGGGCCTGGCTGGGCCGCTTCTACACCGTCGGGGAGATTCGACTTCAGGTCCCTTACGTCGCCGGCGAGCCCGACGTGAAACCGGCCGTCTACCATCGCGGCATGCAACACCGCTATCCCCCCTCGGCCGATACGATCCGGCGGACGCAGTTCGCGCAACTCGCTCAGCCGGCGGGCGAACCGATGGCCGGCGGACCGATCGTCGCTCTAGCGGCACCCGGCGAGGCGACGCCCCCCAATACACGACGAATTTGGGCTGGACCTCGCAGCGACGCGGCCCGAGCCCAGGCCGTCTGGGAACACGATCCGGCGACCGACCTGTGGGTGGGCGTGATCGACGGCGGCGTGATGATGAACATCTACGGGTCGGCCCAGTACGGCGTGATCGACGTTTCGGCCGATCGCGTGGTGATCTGGACGGTCGGCCCGGAGGAACTCGACCTCGGCGGTGAGGCCTTCCAGGACGAGAACATTCCGCTGGAGATCTACCTGGAAGGCAACATCGTCTTCCGCCAAGGCGAGCGCGTGATCTACGCCCGGCGGATGTATTACGACGTGACGAACAAGCTGGGCACCGTGCTGGACGCCGAGTTGCTCACGCCGGTGCCGAAGTACGAGGGGCTCCTGCGGCTGAAGGCCGACGTGCTGCGGCAGGCCGGCGAGGGACGCTACTTCGCCGAAAACACCTTCCTCACCTCCAGCCGCATGGGCGAGCCGGGATATCGCCTCCAGTCGGGCAACATCTATTTCGAAGATCACGAGTCTCCGCTGCTCGATCCGCTGACCGGCCGGCCGCTGTTCGACCCGGAGACGGGCGAGCCGCTGGTCGACCACCGGCGGCTGGCCACCTCGCAGAACAACGTCCTGTTTCTCGATTCCGTGCCCATCTTCTATTGGCCCACGATGGCCACCAACCTGGAAGACCCGTCGTTCTACCTCCGCCGGGCGAGGATCAAGAATGACAAGATTTACGGCACGCAGATTCTCACCAACTGGGACGGCTTCCAAATGCTGGGCATCCGCAACCAGCCGGTAGGCACCGATTGGGACCTAAGTCTCGACTACCTGGGCGACCGCGGGCTGGGACACGGCTCGACGCTGATCTACAATCGCGACGGCTTCCTGACCCTTCCCGGCCGCACGTCGGGTTTGCTCGATTATTGGGGAATCGAGGACGACGGGCTGGACAACCTCGGCCGCGGACGCCGCCGTCTGCAACCCGAGAAAGACTACCGCCACCGGCTCTTCTGGCAGCACCGCCAGCAATTGCCCGGCGACTTCCAGCTCACCGGCGAGGTCGGCTGGATCGGCGACCGGAATTTCCTCGAGGAGTACTACGAGCGCGAATGGGACGAGTTGAAGGACGAATCGACCGGCATCGAGTTGAAGCGCACCCGCGACAACATCTCCTGGAGCGTTTCGGCCGACGTGCGGCTGAACGACTTCTTCACCCAGACCGAGTGGCTGCCGCGCGCCGATCACTTCTGGCTGGGCCAGTCGCTGCTGGGCGATCGGCTGACGTGGTACGAGCACTCGCACGCCGGGTTTGCCCGGCTTCGCCCGGCCGACCCGCCCGATCAGCCCGAGGGCGTGCCGTTTACGCTCTTGCCGTGGGAAAGCGTCCCGGCCGAAGGCGAGATCGCGATCACCCGGCACGAGATCGACTGGCCGCTGCAACTTGGGCCGGTCAAGGCCGTGCCCTACGCCCTGGGCGAGTTGGCCCATTGGGGTGAAGACCTCAATGGCGACGACCTGCAGCGGTGGTACTATCAGGCGGGCATCCGCGCCAGCATGCCGATGTGGCGGATCGATCCGACGGTCGAAAGCCAACTGTTCAACGTACACGGATTGGCCCACAAGATCGTCTTCGACGCCGAACTCTCCTTCGCCGAAGCCAACCGCAGCATGTTCCAGTTGCCGCTCTACGAGCCGCTGGACGACGACGACATCGAGGCGGCCCGGCGGCGCTTCCAGTATGCGACCTTCGGCGGTCCGGCGATTCCGCCGCAGTTCGATCCGCGGTCTTACGCCCTGCGGACCGGCTTGGGTAGTTGGGTCACCTCGCCCAGCGCCGAAATCGCCGACGATCTGACGGCGATGCGGCTGGGAATGCGCCACCGCTGGCAAACGAAGCGCGGCATGCCGGGCAACCGGCGAATCATCGACTGGATCGTCCTGGATACGAACGCCACCTGGTTCCCCGACGGGTCGCGCGACGACTTCGGCAAGGCGCTGGGGCTGCTGGACTACGATTTCCGCTGGCACGTGGGCGACCGGCTCACCCTGCTCTCCGACGGGATGTTCGATTTCTTCACCGACGGGCAGCAGGTGGTCACGTTCGGGGCGTTCCTCACCCGGCCGCCGCGCGGAAGCCTTTACCTGGGGCTGCGAATTCTCGGAGGGCCCATCGACAGCAAAGTGCTCACGCTCTCGTACAGCTACTGGATGAGTCCGAAGTGGGTTTCGTCTTTCGGGACGTCGGTCGATCTTGCCGGCAGCGGGAACATCGGCCAGAATTTCCACGTCACACGGATCGGCGAGTCGTTGTTGATCAGCGCCGGCTTTACGGTCGACGCCGCCCGAGACAACTTCGGCGTGAAATTCGCCATCGAGCCCCGTTTCCTGCCGAAGAGCCGCCTCGGCCGCGTCGGCGGCGCCCAAATCCCAGTGGCCGGGGTGTTCGGCCTGGAGTGAGCACACCCCCAATCCCCAGCCCCCAATCCCCAGCCCCCAATCCCCAGTCCCCAATCCCCAGTCCCCAATCCCCAGTCCCCACCTTCCCATGCCCCCGAACGCCGGACGAGAGAAACGCACCTGGTCGGCGAAGTTCCGCGACGCCTTCCGCGGCCTCCGCGAGGGCATCTGGGGACAACACAGCTTCTTCGTCCATTTCTCGTTCGCGGCGGTAGTGATCGCGGCGGCAGCGGTCCTGCGGATCGACGACCGCCTGGAGTGGTGCCTGCTGCTGCTTTGCATCGCGGGCGTGCTCACCGCCGAGATGTTCAACAGCGCGCTGGAATCGCTGGCCAAGGCGATCACCGACGAACGGGACCCCCACGTCGGCCGCGCGTTGAACATCGGCAGCGCCGCCGTGCTGATCGCCTCGCTCGGCGCCGCGATCGTCGGCGCGATCATCTTCCTCAGCCGGCTGGGGACGCGGCTGGGGTGGTGGTGAAGGTAGGGGTAGGCTATGCTTCAGCATATCGAATTCGAGAGAATCCGGAGTCGTGATATGCAATCGATTCCCGGGATAGAGCAAGTATCCTCGAAGCTTGATTGCGGCCTCGCCCGACGAATTCGTACAGGTGGCCATCGTCTATCAGGGCCGGCAACGCCAAGAGTGAGGAACCAATGGAAAAGACAAGACGACGCGACTTTCTGAAAGCCGGTGTCGGCACGGCAGTCGCCATGGGATCACCGTGGCCTTTCACGACTTGCAGAGGAGCCGCTCAGGAGCCTTCCCCAAAGATCAACGCGAAGGTCGCTGCAATTCGTGGCAAGAACCTGGATTCGATGACCCGCGACGCTATCGACGCGTTGGGGGGCATTCGCACGGTTGTCAACCAAGGCGAGACCGTCTTCCTCAAACCGAATTTCGTTTCCTTCCCCTGGGCACAACATAACAAGTGTTTTCATGTCGGTGAGTGTACAAAACCGGAAATCATCATCGCCGTCACGGAAGAGTGTCTCAAGGCAGGCGCCGCGGAGGTCATCATCGGTGAAGGCTCGCACCTGCCGAAATTCGAATGGCAACATGCAATCACTCTGGATGGCAGCACCAATCTGGTCAAGGAAGCGAAACGGCTCAGTTCCTTGTATGACGGAAAAGTCACTCTGGCATGCTTGGAAACCGACTCTCCGGGCTGGGTCGAGGTTCCTTCCAAGACTTCACTGGGCAAGATTGCCGTTTCAAGCCTCGTTGCCGGTGCCGATAAGGTGATTTCACTTCCCGTGGCGAAGACCCATTCATGGGCGCAGCTTACACTGGCTGCGAAGAACTTCATCGGTATCACGCCGCTGTCCCGCTATGCGCAGTTGATCGCCAACACGTGGTGGAATCGCGGCACCTTCGATCACAGCAGCCCGCAGGCCATTGCGCAGGTATATTTGGATATTGTCAAGGGTGTGAAACCCGATCTCTCCATCATCGATTTCTCCATTGGCTTGGAAGGTGACGGCCCCTCGAAGGGTCAGGGTGGCACGACTGTTGATATGAAAGAACGCCTTGGCTCATGGGCAGTCATCGCCAGTCGTGACATCATGGCCGCGGATGCAACCGCCGCACGTATCATGAGCCACGACCCGCAGAAGGTGAAGCAACTCACCATGGGGTTCGAGATGGGCTTGGGTGAGATACGAGAAGAGTCGATTGAAATAGTCGGTGAAAAACTCGATAATGTGCGCGTGACCTGGAAGCCCGCGAGGCTGAAAGGTCACAAGGCGCAGGAGTGACGGGATCAAAACTACGCTATCCCCCAGATCGAAAGGAGAGGAGATGTTGACTTTTCGTACGATGACGCAAACGGGTCTGGTCGTGCTGCTGACCCTTTTCATAACCGGCCAGGCACGCGCCCAATTCCCGTGGCAGAGGCCGGTGGAGCGCGATCCGGCGGAAGTCAATCGCATCGTGGGACCGATTGAAAAGCGAGAGCCGTCCCGGGATCTGAACATCGTCTGGGTCTGGGGCATCGACAAGCTCCACGAGAAAGAGACCCACGAATACGCCTGGGTCATGGACCGCTACGTGAACGTGCTCCTGCCGCAGGTCCCGCGCGTCACGGTCGTTTCCTCCATGTATTTCCCCAAGAAGGAACTGTGGGAAAAGGCCGACCTGGTCGTTTTCTACATGTGGCCGCGTGAGAAGTGGGATTACGATCTTATCGACGCCTATCAAAAGCGCGGCGGCGGATTGATCTTCATTCACATGGCCTTGATGCAAGGTTCGGGCGAAGAGCTGTCGAATTGCATCGGGATGGCATGGGACAAGAGAAATGGCGCCACCAAATGGGGCGTGCTGCCCACGCCGGTGACGCTCACCGACGCGGCAAAAGAATCTCCCATCTTCGAGGGCTTTCCGGCAAAGTTCGATCTGGCCGACGAGTTCTATTGGCAGTTGAGAGGCGACCCGGCAGGTATCACTCCGCTGGTCACTTCGCCCGCCGGAGAGGCCATCGCCAACAAACCGCTAAACGGTCCTCCCAAGATCGGAGATCTCGACGGCAAGCCGTGGCCGGTGATGTGGACCAAGGAGGTGGGCCGGGGCAGAGTCTTCGTCTCGGGCGCCGGCCACAACTATTTCACGTTCAACGATCCCTATTTCCGGATCATCCTGCTGCGGGCCATGGCTTGGACCATGCACGAGTCTTTCGATCCATTCGAACCCCTGGTGACGCTCCGTCTCGAACGGTAGGGCTCACCCCATTTGCAGCCATGAGAAGGATCAACGCCGATGCTCACTACACACACTTCGTCCCGTTTCATCATCCAGATCTTCTTCTTGGCCTGTCTGGCCCTGCCGGCACGGGCCGAGGGTCCGTCGTGGCCCCAATTCCACGGTCCTAATCAGGACAACAAATCGCCGGATACGGGACTGCTCGACCGATGGCCGGAGGGAGGCCCCGAGCTGATCTGGAAGGCCCAAGGACTGGGATACGGATACTCCAGCGTGTCGATCGCCGAGGGGCGCATCTTCACCTCGGGCAACATCGACGACAAGACGGTGGTCACCGCTTTGGACGCCGCCAACGGACGCACCCTCTGGCAGACACCCAACGGCGAGGCCTGGACGAAGCAGGTTGCCGGCACCCGGTCAACGCCGACCGTCGACGGCGATCGGGTCTACGACGAAAGTCCCTTGGGGGAACTCGTCTGCCTGGAAGCGGCCACCGGCAAGAAGATCTGGGGGCTGAATATCCTCGACGCCTTCGGGGGCGAGAACATCTTCTGGGGGTTGTCCGAATCGGTGCTGATCGACGGCGATCGGCTCATCTGCTGCCCCGGCGGCAAGACCAGCGTCGTCGCCCTGGACAAGCTGACCGGCGAGGTCGTCTGGAAGGCCCCCAGCGTCGGCCAGCCGCCCAGCTACGCCACGCCCACCTTGGCCGAATATCAAGGACTGCGGATGATCATCACCACGGCGCTGAAGTCGATGATCGGGGTCAACGCCGACACGGGCGAACTGCTCTGGCAGGTCGAGCACGTCGCGTTGCACGACGAAAACGTGCTGCAGCCCGTCTATCACGACGGGGAGATCTTCGTCAGCGGTCTGAAGACGGGCTCGGTCAAGTGGAAGATCAAGGTCGACGGCCGGAAAGCGTCGGTGGAAGAGGTCTGGCGATCCGACCAGATGGACAACCATCACGACCACGTCATCCTGCTGGACGGCTACCTCTACGGCTCGAGTGCCATCTGCAATTCGGGCAAGTGGATCTGCCTCGACTGGGATACCGGCGAAATGCAGTACGCCGAACCGGGCGTGGGCAAAGGGACGCTGACCTACGCCGACGGGATGCTCTACACGCTCGCCGAACGCCTGGTCGTCGGTCTGGTCAAGCCGACCCCGGCCGGCCACGAAGTCGTCAGCCGGTTCGAACTCGTACCTCAGGGCCAAGCCCCCAGTTGGGCTCACCCGGTCGTGTGCGGGGGAAGACTGTATTTGCGCCACGCAGAGATTCTGTACGTGTATGATGTGGCTGAGAAATAGACACGCGGAAAGAACGACGCTATCCCCCAGATCGAAAGGAGAGTGTTTTGGTTCAGAAGGAGCGAGAAATGCGAATCCTCGAAGATGCCTGGTTTTGGCTGCGGTGCATGGTGGTCGTTTCGGGAATTTCAGCCCAAGCGGTCTATGCCCAGCCACCTTCTCCAGCGCACAGCACTCCCTCGAAGGTCGGGGGTGTGGCTGTCGCCGACGTTCTCCAACGACTGGGGGCAAAGCTTGAGCGGGGATCTGCGAGCAAGGAACTCGATGATTACTCGAACCATTTCGACCGGACCGACCTGAACCGAGACGGGAAACACACGAGGGAGGAATACGTCGACAAGGGTGGTTACATGACGCCCGAAGCACGAGCCGGCATTTTTCGAGCCGCCGATGGCAACGCGGACGGAGTCGTCACCCAAGCCGAATATGTCTTGAACCGAATCATTACTGATGAAGCCAAAGCGATCGTTCAAGGGATGGACGACGATGAAGACGGTTTGGTCGAGCGAGCGGAATTCGTCAAGCATGCGACGAAGCTGCTTTCCGACCACGAGTTGGCCGTGCAGGTTTTTTCCGCGTTGGATGCGAACGCCGATGGCGGGATACCCATTCCGGAGTACTTGCGAGTTTGGGGGCAGTGGGCACGGGCCGGACAGAAGTCGGCCGAGGAACGCATCGCGGCGCGACGGGCGGAACTCGCCGAATTCGCGAACAAACCAGGCCAAAAGCCGGCCCAGCCCGCGGCCGCCGGACTTGACGCCGATAAGCTGGCGATGATCCTCCCGGCCATGGAGCGTCGCATCGAGGAGGGAAAGCTCGTGGGTGGTCTCGGTCTCGTGGCCCGGGGCGACCAGATCGTTTACGCCGGCACTTGGGGACAGCGGGACCGCGAGAAACAGCTCCCCATGACCGACGACACGATCTTTCGAATCTATTCGATGTCCAAGCCCGTCACGAGCGTTGCCGCCATGATCCTGGTGGAAGAGGGCAAACTGGGGCTGGACGCCCCGATCTCCCAGTACTTGCCGGAAATGGCTGAGACGATGGTGCTCGTTGAAACAACGGGTGATGACGGCGAAACACGCTATGAAGAAGTCCCTGCGGAGAGAGCGATCACGGTGCGCGACCTGTTGCGCCACACCTCGGGGTTCACCTATGGGTTCTTCGGAAACAGCGAAGTCGACAAGCGGTACAGGAGTGCGGGCGTACTGATTACCGACCGGACCCTGGAGGATACCGTCAAGAAGCTTTCGAGAATCCCGCTCAAACATCAGCCCGGGTCCCGCTGGCATTACAGCGTTTCGA
>Ga0307379_10014470_pt1 | contig 10168 bp, 9 predicted proteins | sample UN2MG_FD_202237 | JGI IMG/M metagenome (GOLD analysis project Ga0307379, IMG submission 202237) | Soil microbial communities from Risofladan, Vaasa, Finland - UN-2 | ecosystem: Environmental > Terrestrial > Soil > Coastal area > Acid sulfate soil | place: Finland: Risofladan, Vaasa | collected... | reverse complement strand
CGGGCAGGTGATAGTTGATTTAATGATTCAAAAAGGATTGGGAGTCGAGAGAAAGCCTATTTATTTATATGAAATTGACGAGAAAATATTTTTTGAGGAAAAGTAATTTTACGTCGGCTAACAGAGCATAGAAGGTTGGTGCCTTATGGCACTCACCCAAATTTTTGCTTTGTAAAAACTTCTTTTATACTGGGAACGTTGTTGATAAGTTTATCTCAAAGAATAATAAAGGAATATTTACGTTGAAAGTTAAAGGTACAAGTATGATTAATGCCAGAATTCTTGAGGGATATTTTGTTTTGGTTCGGCAACAATCAATAGCAGAACAGGGAGAAATAGTAGTTGTATTGATAGATAATAAGGCGACAGTCAAAAGATTTTACAAAGATAAAAATAAAATAAAATTACAACCTGAAAATTATACAATGTAACCAATCATTGTAGATCCAAGAGAAAATAATGTTACAATAGTTGGTAAGATAGAAGGCGTGATAAGAAAAGTCTGAAAGGATACTATATGAGATATTATGGTTGCAAAACTAAATTGCTTGATTTTCTTAGCGAAGGCGTAGCTAAAATAGGAATAAATCATGGTTCTGTTTTTTGTGACCTTTTTTCTGGGACAACAACAGTAGCGAGACATTTTAAACAGAAAGATTATACTGTTTATGCAAATGATTTTTTAGAGTTTTCTTATTCACTTGCCCGAGCCTATATTAAAAATAATAGCCATCCTAATTTTTCAGGCCTTAAGAAAATAGTCAATGGGGTTAATGGTCATTCTTCTGAAAATTTAAGTATAGTTATAAATTATTTAAATAGCCTGTCGCCCATAAAAGGATTTATATATAACAATTATTGTCCGGGTGGAACAAAAAATCTTGATTCACCAAGGATGTATTTTACTGATGAGAATGGAATGAAAATAGATGCTATCAGAACAAAAATTCAAATGTGGAAAGGCGAAAATATTATAAACGAGGATGAATTTTATATTTTATTAACTTCGTTAATTGAAACTATCCCTTATGTTGCTAACATTTCTGGTAACTATGCGGCTTACTTAAAAGAGTGGGATCCTAGGGCGCTCAAACCTATCAAATTAAGAGTCCCCGTTATAATTGAGAGTAAGAGAAAAAATAAAGCTTTTAAAGAGGACGCTAATACACTAATTAAAAAAATATACTCTGACATTTTATATTTGGATCCGCCTTATAATTCTCGTCAATACGCACCAAATTATTTTCTTTTAGAGTTAATTGCGGAAGGTTGGTTTAATGGACAAGAGCCTAAAATTTATGGAAAAACAGGAATGCGTCCATATGAAGATCAGAAATCTGCCTATTGTCAGAAAAACGAAGTTTTAACTGCTTTTGAAGATTTAATAAGAAATGCTAAAACAAAATTTATTCTTTTAAGTTATAACGACGAGGGCTTGATGTCTGAAAATGAAATAACAGATATTCTATCGGATCGCGGGAAAGTACAGATTTTTAAAAAATCCCATCGTCGCTATAGAAGTATTAATCAGGATGAATTTGATAGAAGAACGGTTTTTGAAACACTGTATTTTGTAAAAGTTGCAAAAGGATAATTTAATGGCTGAAAGAATTAATAAATTAAATGGGAAAGAGTGGCTGCAACATTCTTTTAGTATCTGGAAAGATATACAAAAGAATAAGGAAGAATGGGCATTGAAACATCCCGCGATGTTTCCCATAATGTTGGCAGAAAGATTAATAAATATTTTTACTAATTCGGAAAAGCAAGTTGTTTTAGACCCTTTTATGGGTAGTGGAAGCACCTTAATTGCGGCACAAAATAAAGGTTTAAAAGGAGTAGGATTTGAAATAAATAAAGAATATATATCTATGGCTAAGAACAGGCTTGATAATATCTATAGAACAATGTTTACAGGTAAGAGCAATTATGAGATTATAAATAACTCTGCTATCGATTTAGATAAACATCTTTCTGCAAACTCAATTGACTTAACAATAACTTCACCGCCTTATTGGGATATTCTTAATCGTAAAAGATCTGCTGATCGTAAAAGTATTCGCAGTTATAGTAATTCCAATGTAGATTTTGGGAACATTAATAATTATGATAAATTTCTATCTGCATTGCAGGATGTTTTTAAGAAAGTATATATTGTAACGAAACTAAAGCGATATTGTATTGTTATTGTAATGGATATTAGGAAAAATTCAAATTTTTATCCTTTTCATTCCGATCTTGCAAAGAAGATGAATGAAATAAATTTTACTTTGAAAGATATTATTATTTGGGATAGACAAAAAGAATATAACAATATGCGCCCATTGGGGTATCCATATTCTTTTGTGGTAAACAAAGTCCATGAGTATATTTTAATTTTTCAGAAAGACTAAAGGAGATAGTATGAGTTTATTTTTAGATCCAGATATGTCATATTTATTAGGTTTAATAGTTGGCCGAGGTACAATAAGAGAAATTAGTGGTAAAAGGCAATTGATCATAGAATATCCATTTCGGAATTTAATAGCCAAAGGCATAAATAGTTCGTTTGATACAAAAGATAAAATTTTATTAAGCTTAGATGAAACTATAAATAGACTTGGAGAATTAATGGAAATTACGCCTAAGAAAGTTTCTTTAGAAAATTCTGTAAGTATTATTGCCGAATCCAATAGATATGGATTATTATGGCGTAATATTGATCGTCTTTTATTGAATAAATCAAGTTTTCGAGAAATGGAAATACCGGAGATTTTGTTTGATTCGTCTGAAGATATCAAAAAAGAGTTTCTAAGAGGTATTGCGGATGTAACTGGTTCAATTGGTATAGGTGGTAGGGATCAAGCAGGCAGACATCGAGTTTATATTTCTATTCTTAATGATAATTGGAAATTACCAATTCAAATTTGTAAATTGTTTCAGACTGAACCTTTAAGTATCCCAGTTAATACTATAGATTGGGGACACCCAAATACTAGAAATGGGAATCTTAAAGATTACAATAGAGGTGCCAAGCAAGTATGGGCCAGAGAACACCAATTAAAGGTTTATGCAGAGTATTTTGAAAATGTTGGTTTTAGAATTATACATAAAAATGAAATATTAAAAGAACTTGCTGAGGAAAACAGAAAGAATTTCCCAGAGAGAAAATCTAAGTTATGTAATCCATCTAAAAAACGGATTAAACAACGTCTTTATCATCCAGAAGAGACCTCAGAAAAATTGCCCCAAGAATTAAGAGGAAAACATTGCGATGCTTATTGGCAAATATGTTTGAAGTTAGGATGTACACAGGGAGAGAATTCATAATCTAAAGAGGATAACAAGTATGTATAATTCTGAAAAAGAAATGTATCCAGACGTAATTAGCTGGTTAATGAAACATTTAAAGGGAATTTATCCTAAAGGAGATATTAGCGTTTTTGATACATCTCAAATTAATCTATGTGAGTTCATCAGAAGAAAGAAATTAAGTAAATATTTACCAGAATTTGAAACTTATATAATCAAAATTGACATTACAGGAGTAATAAAATATAAAGAGAAATGTTTGCTGTCATTCGTGGAGTGTAAATTGAATTCTATAAGTCTAAAAGATATTTCTCAACTAATTGGATATTCAAAGGTCGTCAAACCTGTATATTCGCTTATATTATCATCAACTGGAATTAGCTCACCTGTGAATATGCTTATTAATGTTTATAAACGTTATGATGTCCTTTCATATTGGGATAATTTGAAAATACAAATTGCTAAATGGAATAAAACGACAAAAGATGTCGATATGGCAACTTTATTGCCCCACGGGGTGCATTTTTAATAAATAGTATGCCTAATCTACTAATAAAAAAAATTTTAGAGGATGAAAGAGATGACAACAACAAAAAGTTACAACTTGAAGCTTCATCTAGAGTCGTGCATAAACGAAGTAGTTCGCAAAACATGGCAATTTAGGAGCATAAGCGAAGTACTTCAGTTATTTTAAGTTATCTGAAATGCTGTGCCAGAAAAGGAGGTATAAAAATGGATAGACAACCCGTACAATCGAGTAATTTACGGTCAATTGGTTATGACCAGAACACGAATACCATAGAAATTGAGTTTAATGATGGTGGCATTTACCAATATTTTAACGTTCCCGAGTCTATATATTTAGCCCTAATGGAAGCTGTGTCAAAAGGTACTTACTTTCATGACAACATAAAACAACGTTATAAGTATAAACGCATTAGATAAAGATAATGGGGCAAAGAATTGATAATTGAATCAATGCATGTGAAAAACTATCGTTCAATTTTGGACGAGAATCTCGTCTGCGATAGCTTAACTGCGCTCGTTGGGGCGAACGGTACTGGGAAATCTGCCCTTCTGAGGGCGATCGACCTATTCTACAACTCATCACCAAGGCTGGATGCAGAAGACTTCTACAACGGTGAGACTTCTATTGAAATCAGCGTCGCGATCACCTTCAAGGATCTGTCCCAAGACGCTAAGAATTTGTTCTCCATTTATTTGCAGGGAGACAAGTTGACCGTCGAACGTGTCTTCCAATGGGACGGTTTTAAAGTGGCTTGGAAATATCACGGTGCAACTCTTCAGTGCCCCGACTTCCAACCTATACGAGATGGACTTGAGGTCAAGGATAGAGGCAAGACGGCTAAAACTGCTTACGAATCAGTTAGATCAAATCCGCAGTACGCTACTCTCCCAGCGTGGACGAACCTTCAGAATGTTGAGAATGACCTCAAACAGTGGGAAGCTGCGAACTCCACGTTTTGTGTCCGCCAAAGGGATGACGGTCAGTTCTTCGGATTCAAAGAATTTGCGCAAGGATACCTCGGGCGGTTTACTCGTTTTCTACTCATCCCAGCGGTTCGGGACGCTTCTGACGATACCTCTGAAGGAAGAGGTTCGATCCTAACTTCTTTGATGGATCTTGTTGTACGAAGCGTAATTGCCAACAAGCAAGAGTTGCTGAGACTCAAGGAGGACACTCAGAAGAAGTACCAAGAAATTCTCGATCCGTCTCAACTAACTGAGCTTACGACTTTACAAGACCAGTTGACAAACACTCTTAAAACGTTTGTTCCTGATGCAAGAGTCCAACTGAATTGGCTTCCACTATCAGATGTCAGCATACCGCTTCCTCAAGCAGATGTTAGACTCAATGAAGATGGCTATTCTTCTACCGTGTCTCGTACTGGACACGGTTTGCAGCGTGCCTTCATTCTTACGATGCTCCAACACCTTGTACTTGCTCAAGGCGCTGTTCTTGCAGCACAGCAAACCCCATCCCAACCAGCTTCTCAAACTGCTGCGCCACCGCTTCCCAACTTGATTCTTGCGATCGAAGAACCGGAGCTTTATCAACATCCAAACAGACAACGCCATCTTGCGAAAATATTTTTACAACTTTCTAGTGGTAAAACTCCTGGTGTTGCAGAAAAGACGCAGATAATTTATACGACACATTCTCCTCTCCTTGTGGGACTAGATAGAATTAACCAAGTCAGATTATTAAGAAAGGTGCCCAATGGGGAGGGAAAGCCAAAAATCACAAAGGTCGTCAGTACCACCTCGGATAAAGTGGCGGAAGGTCTTTGGCACATTGATGGCAAACCTGAACCGAAATATAATGGCACAACCATATTGCCTCGCCTTCAAACAATTATGACCCCCTGGATGAATGAAGGTTTTTTTGCCGATGTTGCTGTATTAGTCGAAGGTGAGGATGACCGTGCTGCAATATTGGGAATTACCAAAGCGCTGGGATATGAACTTGAAGGTAACGGTTTTTCTATAATCCCTTGTGGGGGTAAAGCAAATATTGATAGACCATATATAATATTCCAGCAATTAGGAATACCCGTATATATTATTTGGGATGGGGATTATGGAAAAGGCGAAACTGAAGGTGTGTGTGAAAAGTGTGGACGTCACCTTGATAAGAAACCAGATCCAAAGCATAATAGACGAATCCTACGATTACTTGGACATACTGAAACTGATTGGCCAGAATATGTTGAGGATAAATTCGCATGCTTCAAATATGATTTAGAAACCACATTAAGAAACGAAATAGGGGATAAATTGTTTGAAGAATTCTTAGAAGCATGCCAGTCAGATTATTGTATATGTAAGCGTAAACACGCCATGAAAAATCCCAACGTGATCATGACTATCATTGCTAAAGCAAAAGAACAAGGTCGATCTAGTAATACCCTTGAAAATATCGTTAAAAAAATTCTTGCATTAAAGGGAGTGAGTAATCCGTGATAAAACGGTACAGCACATTAGATAACAGAGCGTATGTAGCTTCGTGCCTTCGGCACTTCGCCCAAATTACTCGCTCCGCTCGGAACTTCAGATACGCTCAGCCGTTAGGCGACATGCCAATAGAGCTTAAAAATTATCGCACCATGGTTATTAAGGCTTGGAGGCTGTAAAAATGATTTTCGATGACTTACTTTCAGAACTGAATTCACCCGAGTTTCAGACTTTACGTCCAATGCAGAATAGTGTCTTGGAGCAATATGCTTTGCTTTTGAGTAGTAACGGTACGGTCATGAAAAGTGATATTGCTATTGAAATGCCTGCAGGTACTGGGAAGACGCTCGTAGCTTTGCTAATAGCTGAATATCATCGGCGTCTAAATAGGCAAATTGCAATTTTGGCTGGCACTCGACAACTTGCAAAGCAAGTCGCTGAAGATGCTGACTATTTGGGGATTCATACAGCTGTATTCGAAGGACCGGGTCAAAATTGGAGCTCCAGAGAACTTAGGAGATATCAAAGAGCCGAGACTATAGGCATTATGAATTATTGGGCTTACTTCAATACTAATCCAAGACCTACTCCAGCAGAGATTTTAATCCTTGATGATGCACATTTAGCTGAAAGTGCTATTTCGGGGCTTTTCAGTATACGGGTGAAAAGAAGTGAGAATAATGATTTGTATATGAACATCATTAATGCAATCAAATCTCTCCGGCCGGGACGATATATGGTAATTGAAGACATCTTGATGGATATGCCTGTTGATCATCCTTTTCTGCTCCCATTTAGTGATTGGTATGAGCTTTCTGGTCGAGTAATGCAACTTCTTGATGAAGCTTCACAAGCTGGTGATGACCAAGTTCGGTACGTATGGCCAATAATTCGGAGTAACTCAGATGCGTTGGCACTTTTTGTAACTTCCTATGAATTTCAACTTCGCCCAATAATTCATCCAACCAAGACGTTTCGGCATTTCAGTCAGCCGATCCAACGTCTTTACCTGAGTGCGACATTGGGAGACCCTGAGGATCTTCAGAGGCGCATAGGATGTGATCCCGTTCACCTACTTCGACCTTCCGATCCACAGCCGGGAGAGCGAGGGAGGAGAATGATTGTTCTTTTTCCTTCGAAAGAGGAGAGCGATAACCGAAGTGAAATTATCGATAGGGGATTACGTATTCTTTGGCCTGTTGCTAGAAAAAGACTTTGGATGTGTAGTTCTTGGCGCGAAGTTGAGCAATGGAAAGACCGAGTCCCGCCCTTAAAAAATGGCTCAAGAACTCACATTTGGGAACTTCGAGGTCCTGACGAAAGTCAAATGGAAGAATTTCGGCAGGCAAGCTTAGGCCATCTTTTTACCGCTGCTCGTTACGACGGGATTGATTTTCCAGGCGATCAAAGTCGTTTAGCCATTGTTCCAAGTCCTCCGATAACATCTGACCCACAAGAGGAATTCTTTTCTGCATATTTACAAGATGCGACTTTCTTAAAGTCCCGATTCTCCCAGCGTGTTGCACAAGCCCTTGGCCGATGTAACCGAGGAGCTGCTGATTTTGCGGTTTACCTATTCCCTAATCCACGCTTTGAACGCCGATTTGGAGGGAATGACCCCGACTATCTATCATACTTACCCCAGGATATCCAAGCTGAAATGGAGGCAGCCATCGAGGACTGCGAAGATGGATTCGATGCTTGTTGTGAGCGAGCCAAAAATTTTCTATCGGGAGCATTTGCAGACTGGGACTCCCGTGTGCAGAATTTACGGAAGAAAGCAAAACAAAGGCAACATGTTTCCTCTTCACCTTCACCAGCACATCATGAAGTCGCTGGATGGTTAGCATTGTGGAAAGGTGATCCAGTCAAAGCTGCACATCACTTCCAAAAGTGTGAGAAGCAGTATATTCAACAGCATGTCTCAGGGCCCTTGGCATTCTCACGATATTGTCATGCTTGGGCTCGTTATATATGCCACCTTAGGCAAAGTGATCCGCTGGCCTTAGAAGATACTATGGAACTTCTTGAAAAATCAGCATCATCCGGCCCATCGCATTGGTTTACAACGATACTCAGAGCGTGTGCGAATGATCTGCGCCGCTTCTTGAAAAAGGAGATAATTCTTTCAAAAGGAACGAATAATTATAAAGAATCAATTGTAGAGGAGTGGGAGAAAATTATGTATGAGCGTGGATTGAAGGAATCTTCGCTAAAAAAATGGCTTGATATGATTGAGAAAAGTATAGAGTCGTCCTCTCATGACCAAGTTGCGGAGGGTATCAAGACTTTAGGACAATTCATTGGTTTTGAAGCATTCCGTCCAAAACAATCAGGAATGCCAGACGTTGTATGGAGGTTTTCGAGAGACCCAAGGTATATTTTTACTTGGGAGGTTAAAGCGGAGCTTATTGCTAATAGGAAAGTAGGGTTAAGCGACGTTGATCAAGCCCATAGGCAGGGCAGATGGGCAGATCAAAACTATTCACAAGATGGCTACATCTGCATTCCTTTTATCCTAACTTGCTCTAGTAATTTAGAAACAGGTGTTGCAGATGTTTTGGATAATGTTCGGTGTATAACCCAGTCAGCAATGTGTTCAATGGCCAAAACCATTAGAGCTATCTTTGATGAATTCAGGACTTTATGGAAGACAAACAGTAGCGAAAGGCGTTCGCAGTCGAGGCAACGGGTTTGGCATAAGATTCCTGATGTAGAATGGTTATTTGATGTATACCAAGCCACCCCATCAGCTTTTGTTTCTGAACAGAATCTCTTATCAAAATGGCAAAGGAGGGTTTAGAAAAACTTACCCCTATGTATGAAAGGAATATTTTTGAGAAAAGGCACATTAGCACGTCGCCTAACAGTAGCTAAAAGGCTCCGTTTCACTACGCCCAAATTGCCTCTTGGGTAACTTCTTTTAGCCTAAACCGTTATTGTCCTTATGTTAATAGTTTTACACAGCTCTAATAATATTGATTTTGTAAATTATAGACCTGAAATGGACACAGAACTAAATAGCAGAATAATAAAAGAAATTATAAAAGAAAAATATAGATTCTTCATACCCAAAAAATAATGTACAGTTTTAGAATCAATAAATAAATAATTGATAAAGCCAAAAAAGAAGCTAAAAAATTATCTATATCCACTACTGCTTTTATCAGGCAGGCTATTATAGAAAAGATTAATAATTAGGATAGAATTAAAGATATTGAAAAAAGATTGGAAAAACTTGAAAAAGGTAAAGTTAACTAAAATTTATCCTTGTAACTAAAAATAATGTGGCGAAAAATTATAAAGGTAGCAATATACCAGATGTTAATCTTAATATACATGTAAATTTAGATAGATCTACCCCTGCACGGATTGGATGCCCTCCGGTGATATGTGGATGAAAAAAGAATATTCTTTTTTATCAGAAACTAATCCTATAAATATTTAACCACTATTTTATTATTACTTTAAAAATTTTTTAAAGGTGAGGGATAAGATATAACTTCGAGCCATATTATTACCTAAAGCATTCCTGTTTCTTAATTGGCTTTGGAAGTACTGGGGTAATATTTTATAAATTCTTTTTCGACAACTTTTAGATTATCATTGTTAACAAGCTCCCTGGCAAAATCAAAAGCAACATCATTTACAGCTGGATTATTCATTAGTATCTTTATAAGCTTATTAATTCTGTATTCCAAAAAGTATTCTGGAGGGATTCCCAACCCCAAAGCAATTTTTTTAATAGTTTCTACAGGAGGATGGTTTTTTATGTTTCGCCTCTTCATGGCGAAGTAATTGTTGAAAAAAGTCCTAGATATATTTTTACCAGATGGCATAAAGATCAGAACAATGAAGAGTGTAGTATGAAGCTTAATGTAAGTTGGAAAGTGGACAATAG
>Ga0307379_10014469_pt1 | contig 10168 bp, 15 predicted proteins | sample UN2MG_FD_202237 | JGI IMG/M metagenome (GOLD analysis project Ga0307379, IMG submission 202237) | Soil microbial communities from Risofladan, Vaasa, Finland - UN-2 | ecosystem: Environmental > Terrestrial > Soil > Coastal area > Acid sulfate soil | place: Finland: Risofladan, Vaasa | collected... | reverse complement strand
TGCACGAGCCATGCCAGCCTCATTTCGACCTCACTACACCAGCAGCACAGTAGTGGCACGAAACTTGCGGGACTTCGGAATCCGGCACGCTTCTTGCGGGCGCTGACTTTGGCACGCTTCTTGCGGTCGTCGCAGCTGTCGCGGCGCTCCGGCCTCCGCGCGGCGCTCCGGCCTCCGCTCGTCGCCAGGTCGGCCACGGCTCGGAACTTGGCACGTTTCTTGCGGTGCTGGGGGTGTGACGGGCGCTCCGGCCTCCGCGCGGCGCTCCGGCCTCCGCGCCTTTCTTGGCACGTTTCTTGCGCGTTTGTTCAGTGGTTTTCAGGTGTGGATAACTTGTGGATAACCTGTGGATAACCTGTGGATAACCCACCAACAAAGGTGCGAAAACCCGTCTTGTGGTCGGCGCGGGCTGGAAATATCCACCGTTTGTCCACAAGTTATCCACAAGTTATCCACCGAAAAAGGGGTAGTTATCCACAAGTTTGTGCTTGACATGCGACGTTGGAAGTGGTAGCGTTTACTGGAGGTTGTGTTGTTGTGGTGCTGTTCAAGGCACAGTTTTTGGGTGGTGCCCTACGATTACTATTCTTAAGACTATAAGTAAGTAGCTCTTACGCGCGCGAGGGAATCGCGCAGAAATGCGGAGGCGGTGATGAAATTTCTTGCAGGCGGTTTGGCCGGCGCACCGAGTGGAAGCGTTGGCGGCGTCACGGCGAGTCACAATCGCTACGGGTATTATTACCGGGCGCGGGTGATTCCCACGAAAGTAGTCAATGAGCACACCCTTACGGCGCGTGCGCGGCTGGTCGATGCTTCGCAACACTGGGGCACGTTGAGCGCGGCGGAACAGATGGCGTGGGCGACGTACGCGGAAAGCGCGCCCATCACTGACCGGCTTGGAAGCAAGCAAGTCTTGACCGGACACGCGGCGTTTGTTCAAATCAACGCGCGGATACTGGTGGCAGGCGGAACAATCATCGACGCGCCGCCGGTGTCAGCCGCGCCTCCGGCGCTGCTGACGATGGTGACCACGTTCGACATCGGCGCGGGCTCGACAACCATCACGTACACCACGACGCCGCTTGCAGCGGGTCACTGCCTGTACGTCCAAGGGGCCGTGCTCTTGAACCCTGGGCAAGCCTACTTCAAGAACCGGCTCAAGTTGATTCATGTGTCGGCTGCTGCCTTGGCGAGTCCGTACGATTACGCGGCAGCGATGGAAGCGCGGTTCGGTGCGCTGGTGGTCGGTCAGCGGGTGGTTCTGATGGCGTCCGTTCTGGACAGTGCGACCGGGCTGATTTCCCCGCCGTACATTGACTCGGGTTTGGTGGTCACAACGTAGGTAACGCGCGGTGCGCGTGGAAAATTGGAGGCGGTGATGAAATTTCTTGCAGGCGGTTTAGCCGGCGCGCCGAGCGGCAGCGTTGGCGGGGTTACGGCGAGCCACAATCGCTACGGGTACTACTACCGTGCTCGGACTGTTCCCACGAAAGTGACCAACGAAAACACGCTGACGGCGCGTGCGCGGCTGGTGGACGCCTCGCAACACTGGGGCACACTGAGCGCGGCGGAACAGATGGCGTGGGCGACCTACGCGGAAAGCGCACCCATCACGGACCGGCTCGGGAGCAAGCAGGTTCTGACGGGACACGCGGCGTTCGTTCAAATCAACTCGCGTATTCTCGTGGCGGGCGGAACGATAATCGACGCGCCGCCAGTGTCAGCCGCGCCTCCGGCGCTGCTGACGATGGTCACGACGTTCGACATCGGGATTGGCACGAGCCTCATCACGTTCACGGTGTGTCCGCTGGCGGCGAATCATTGTCTGTACGTGCAGGGTGCGGTGTTGCTGAACCCGGGGCAGGCTTACTTCAAGAACCGGCTGAAGCTCATCTATGTTTCGACGGCGGCGCTGGCGGCTGCGTACGACTACGAGGCTGACATGGGCGCCCGGTTCGGTCCGCTGGCGGTCGGCCAGCGGGTGGTACTCATGGCGTCAGTCCTGGATAATACGACGGGCTTGATTTCCCCGCCGTACATTGACCAGGGCACGATTGTATCGACGGCGTAGGTTTTCCCACACGGAGGCGCTGATGGCGGCGAAGCGGCCGCGTCCGGAAGTTTTCGGGCGCGGCTGCTGGTGTTTCTGGCTGGCTGCTGGTCTCGGCGTCGACGGTGTTACCGTCTCGAGGCGTTGAGGGCGTGGAGGAGTGCGGCGCGTTGTAGAGGGGGCATGGCCTCGAGGCGGCGCCGCCAGCGGCGGATGAGCTTCCGGATTCGTTCGCGTTCGCGGAAGTTTTCGCCAAGGAATTGGTAGTCGTGCAACTCGAGGGGTTGGGGGAAGTTCATCCAGAGCGATTCAACGCGGGGCGTTCCGCCGCGCGTCATCGTTGGATAATCAATGCGTCGCCAGGTTTTGAGGGCGTTGTCGTAAAGGGGGCAGCGGTAGCCGGAGATTAGGACCATTGCGCGGGCGTTCGTGAGGATTGCGAGCAGACGGGCGTGGTCGTCGTCGCAGAGTTCATGGGCGTAGTATCGCCGGCCTTGGCGGGTCTGCAGGGGATAGGGCGGGTCAGCGTAGAAAAGGACGTTGGCTGTGGCGAGCATATCGGCGCGTTGGTCGAGAAATGTAAAGGCGTTGCACTGCAGCGCCTGGCGCGGCGGTGCGAGCTGGAGGCGGGCGGCGGTTGGGGCGTCGGCCTCGATGGCAAGGTTAAGGCGCGGGGCGGGTCGCTTGCGGCGGATGATTGAGCCGGAGCCGGTGAAAAGCTCGATGTAGTCGTGGTGGGGGGGCATCTGGTTAATGATGGTTTGGTATACGCCGTCGGCGTTTTTGCCGCCGACAATTTTCCACGGCGTGGGGATGTCGATGCCGCCGGCGGTATCGGCAGATGTGGCGGTGGTCGACGGTGCCGCTCGTTGGGTGTGGCGGGGTCGGCCGCGCTCGCCTGGGATGGCGGTGCGGACCGTATCGTCGTGGTTAGTGGTGGGATCCGTCATGGGCGTCGATGCCTCCTGGATGTTGTCTGGTCGTGGGGTGAATGCGAGTGGTGCGCGTTTTGGTGTCTGGCCCCACGGCCAGAGTGGGCGGGCCGGCCAGGGTATTGAGGGCGGGGGGGCACCTCGACGGCTACGGCTCCCTGGCCGGCCAGGCAGGACTAAGGTTTGCGGATGGGTTGCGGGCCGGGGGTGTCGTCGTGCATTTCGTATTCGAGGTCCGCGAGTTGGCCGTTGAGCCACAAAAGTAGGTTGTCAATGTCGCCTTTCGGGTCGACGTGGGTGTGGAAATACGCGCGGATTCGGGTTACTGCGATTCGGTCGTCGTGTCTCATTTGTGGGGCTCCTTTGGTTTGAGGGGTTGGCTGTCGAGCGTAGCAAGTGCTGCGGCTTGCGCGGCAAGCTGCGCGGTTGTTGGTGGGGCTTTGCGTGCAAGGTCGGTTTGGACAGGGGTGGGGGGGTTGGGCTTTTGGAGTGTTTTAAGCCGGGGCATGGTGTAGAGGATGGCGCCGTGGGCGTCTCGGTAGATTTGGATTTTGTGTGTTTCGATGGCGGCCTTGAGCCAGAGGAGCGAGAGTGTGTATGGGTGGGGCTCATGAAGATTATTGAGCCGGACGTAATCTGTGGCTTGGTTGGGGGTGATGGGTCCGTGGGTGCGGACGTAGGCGACAAACTCGAGCTGGCGCTGTGATGGGGGATGTCCGCTCATTCCGGGGTGGTCGAGTAGTGGGGTGGCTGGTCGGGCTTCGCTAGGGCGATGAAGTTTTCCCAGAGTGGAACGGGAATTCCGGTGTGGCCTTCGTGGTTGGTTGTGCGGCGGTTTAGTTTCCGGATGGCGGCGAGAATAAGGGTGAGCCGGAGGGGGTTTTGAGGGTCAGGCGTTGCGGGCGCGTGGGTCAGGCGGTCGGGGATGCGGGCGGCGTAACCGTCAAAGGTGTCGAGGAGAAAACCCTGGAAGGCGGTGTCTTGCATGACGAGTTCGAGGGTGTGTTGGATTTCAGGGATGGTTAACGTTGGGTGTAGTTTTTGGAGGGCGTCGCGGCTGAGGGAGAAGGCGGGGTTGATGAACATGGTTAAGTTTCCTTTCGGTGTGTGGCTGCGAGTTTTCGTTTTTCGAGCCATTTAAGAGTCTGCGCGTTTAGCCAGGCCCCGGGCTTGGCTATTTGGTTGGTGTATGCGTGGGTTTTGGTTTGGCGGTCTGAGCGTCGGCATTCGACCTCGTGGAGGAAGTAGCGGAGCGCTTCGTCGGCCCCTGGGAATCGGCGCATTGCTCGGATGCGGTAGATCCAGTGGTCGAGTGCGTTGCCGTTTTTGGTATCGAGGGCGGCGCATTGGTGTTCGAGGTCGAGGGGCGCTTTGAGTGCGGCAACTGCGCCGGGGATGCTGGCGCGGACGTGTTTCAGGCCGCCGCTCATAGTTTGGGGCTCGGCGCGGATCCGCGCGGGGCCGGGATAAACAGTTTCTTGTTGATTTCTTTGATGCTCGGGAGCGCGACGTGCAATAGGTTGACGGCGATGGCGAGCATTTCAGTAGGGGTTTTGTCCCGGGCGTTTGCCATTTCCTTGAGTCGGTTGTAGGTGTTTTGGGTGATGTCGATGGTGTAGGTTTTCATTGGCTGAACCAATCTGGCATGAGGCCCAGGGCGCGTGCGATGCGTCCCTGGACGGCTGCGGTTGTAGGTGCGGTTTTGCCGGACAAGTACCTGCTGGCCTGTGCGGGCGTGATTTGGGCTGCGCGCGCAAAATCGGCCTGGGTGTAGGCGTTCGACCGGAGGGCTTTTTGTAGGCGACCGGCGAGTGTTGTTGATTTACGGCGGGGCATTTAGCTGGGGTCTCCTTTGTTGGTTGCGGTGATGTTGCGTAGTGTATAACACAATCGGCTATCTGTTGTCAAGTAGATAATGCGGGGGATGGGTGGGGGGCTCGCCAGCGCCGGCATGGGCGCACGTCGCCTGGGCTGGCGGTGGTCGACGGCGTTGACGCCCCCGCTCGCCGGGGCTGGCGGGGGCTCCTGGGCGGTGGCTCCCTGGCGAAGCCAGGGGGATTCCGTCGATGCCTCCTGGGAAATCGTCGGGTGTGGGGCTCCTGGGGGCTGGTTGCGGGTGGCTAGCTGGTCGATGGCTATGATTGGAGGTATTGTGATGGGGGTTTCTTACCCCGGGCGGTGCGTTTGGCCATCCTGGGGCATCCTGCGCGTTTTCGTTGTTTTCACACTTAAGTGCACTGGCGACCCTAATTAAAAATGGGGTAAAAAAACAGAAAAAAAAGGGAATACGCACGTTAAATAGCAAAGCGCGGGTTAATCGAGGTGAAGGATTGGCTGATATTTGGATGGCTCAAGAGACTGGCATGATTGGGGTTTTGAAGGTACTTTAGGCTGATTTGGTCGGCGTTTGTTGAACCTGGGGTATTCTCGTGCGCGGTTTTTGGGCGGTTTTTGGGTTTGACATGGAAAGCGGGTTAAACCCGCTCGCGCGGCGCTCGCGGTCAGCCGGCGCGGGGCGCTTGTCTGGGTTGTGGTTGTCGTCGGTTTGCTCGCGCGGCTTTTGGGCGGCAGCTTGGATCAGCTCGCTCAGCCGCTCGCTTCCAGCCCGCCGCGCTCAGTCGGTTCGTGTTTGTCGTGGATGTGGTTGCGCGGCGGGCGGCTGTCCTGAGGTTGCGGATTGCGCCGGGCGCCCGAAGGTGAGTTTTTTAAAGAAGGCCAGTTTGCGCCCGGCGCTGGCCCGGGATGACTCGCTCAGCCGCTCGTTTCTAGCCAGCCGCGCTCAGTCGGTTCGTGTTTGTCGTGGGTGTGGTTGCGCGGCTGGCGGCTGTCCTGAGGTTGCGGATTCGGCGCCGGGCTCGAAGGCTTTGTTCGGCCAAGGCGCGAGGCGCTGGCCAGCCTGCCCGGCGCCGGGGAAAGCGCGGGGAGTCCGGAGTTCTTTTTTTTTCTCGATGTCGGGCGCGCTCGGATATTTCTTTTTCTGTATGATGGGAAACTATGAGCCTGAGAATTTATCGGCGGGTGAAAGAGTGGACCGGGGAGCGGCGTGTCGAGTGTCGGGCTGTGAGGGTGTACGATGGCGACGGCTTTTTAGCGGCTGGGGACAGCGGGCGGTTTAGCGTGCGGATATGGGGAATAGATGCGCCTGAGTTGGGTCAGGAGTTTTTCGGGGAAAGTAAGAAGGCGCTCCACGCGATGGTGTGCGGGGTGCAGCTGTGGTGTACAGCTGTTTGCGTGGACATTTACGGACGTCGGGTGTGCGTGGTTCAGACGAGCGCTGGCGTGGACGTGGGATTAGCTATGGTGCGTATGGGTTTGGCATGGTGGTATCGGTCGAGTGCGGTTCGAGCCGTCGAGTTGCGTGATGCGGAAAAGGTCGCCCGCGCCGGGGGCTTTGGGCTTTGGGCGATTACCGGCGCGGAACGGCCTTGGGTCTACCGAAGGAGAAACGCAAAAACGGTAGACCACACCTGTGGCTTGCGGCGGCCAGCCAACCGGCGTAAAAACGGACGGGACGGGAGTTAGCCGGTTGGCTGGCCGCCGCGATGTTTAAGCTGCGATTATTGTTTCGGGGTGTTCTTAATGAGGCCGGAGTCTCGGAGTGTTATTAGAGCGTCCCTTATGAAGTTGAGGGTCGCTTCTTGCTGCGAGACGATATCCTCGGGCGCGTTTTGGGCGTGGAGGAGATCGAGAGTGTCTTGTTGCTGCATGAACGTCTGGATCAGCGCAAGCGCATCCGGTCCGTATTGGGTGAATATGGCGTCGATTAAGGCGGTGTCTGCCTGTTGGACCTCGACAAGAATGGAGCCATCGGGGAGGGTTGTGGTTTTTGTCGTGGCGCAGTTGGCGAGCAGGAATACGAGGAGCGCTATTGCGAGGATGATGAGCGGTAGGGTGTTTCGGGTCATGGCGAGTTCTCCTTTTGTTGAGATGGGAACACTGTTCGTTCGAGAGCGCGGATTGCGTTCTCGGTTCTGGTTAATCGAGCTTCAAATCCTTGGCGGTGTGAAATGCAGACTTCTTTTGTAAGTAGCGTTTCTGTTGGAGGGCCATCATACTTGACGCCGCGTTGTGGAACAAGCTTAAGAATGACGGCGCAGATTGGGGCCGAAATTGCGGTGGCAAGAAGTCCGATATTTGCTGGGTCCACGTTTAGGGCTCCTGGTGGGGTTGTGGTTTAATGGTTATGGGGCTGCGACGGTGGCTGTGTATGACAGGGGTAGAGAGGGCTCGTGGCCGACGCGGGCTGCTTTTAAGGTGACGATGACTTGCTGGCCGGGGAGCCAGGCATAACCGAGTTGTGTGCAGCGTTGGGTAAAGTCAAAGTTATAAGGGGGTTCGTCAAAGGCGGATGCGAGGTCTACGGTTAGGAAGTGGTATCGGAAGTGGTGGGGGTTTGTTGAAAGGGGGTCGGAGAAGTGGAATATGAGGGTTGTGTATGGAAAGTAGTATCCGGCTAGTTCAATAGTTACGAGAAAGGTTGAAGGCGCCGTGATGGTTGCGGTTAGGGCTGTCGGGGTCTTAGTGCGGGGGGGTTCGAGGGGGGCTTCGATTGTGTCGTTTACGCCGTGGGGGAACGGGGTGGTTATGCTCATATAGGATTGGAACGGGGATAGTGTGTGGAGTTGACCTATTCGGTTAGTTATGGGGTGGGTGGCCGCGTAGGTTGTCCAGTTTTTGAGGCGGTTTGGGTAGGGGATGACGTATTGTTTCCAAATGGCGATTTTAAGGGCGTGGTAGCGTTGGGCTTCGATGAGGGGTAAAGTGACTTTAGTTTTTGGTTTTTTGGCGTTGCGGATGATGGTGACTTTTCCGCGTTGTGCGAATTCGACCGCTCCCATTTTTCCGGTGATGGCTGTAAAAAGCCGTGGGCGTGCGATTGCCATGTCGAGGTTATCCTGTGACTGTTGTGAATAGAGCTGGCGTGGAGCGTAGACCTGAAAGGGTCTGGCGTTGAAGTTTGAGAAAAAGAGTCCAGCCAGCAGGGTAAGCGCCAAAAAGATTTGCAAGTGCGTCTCCTATCGAAATGGTTGTCGGGGTTGTGGAGTAACCCGCGTGGAGTAGTCTATAGGAGTGGTCGGGGGTTTGTCTACCGGCTGATGGGTTAATGGCTGCGGAGAGGATGAAATATTCGGGGGCTGTGATTTTGAATTCATCTAAAAGAAACGATGCGTTTTCTGCGGCGTAGTTGGCAGTATACATAAAGTAAGTTCCAGCGGCGACTGCAGTGCTGCGGATTGCGCGCAACATCCATTCCGGATTTGCGATGTTGGTGCATAGCGTGATAAATCCGACTCCGCTGGAGTAGACTTGAATGGCGGCTATTCTGCCTGTGAGCACTTTAGTCGCGGCAGAAATCCAGTAGCCGGCGTGAGTGGTTATAGAAATGTTAGCCGAGTGGAATTGAGCGCCCTGTGCGCTTGGGATGACAATACCTTTCTGCGCGGCAGCGCCTGCATATACGTCGACGGTTTCCTGGGACGGCGTTAATCCTGCGGCGCCGCTAACGTGCCAATTTGCAGCGATGCCGTCAGTGTAAGGTGCTTCGAATCCGCCGTTGGTGATGAGGTTTGGCTGTGGGGTGGTTAGGGTGATGAAAGAGGCGGCGTCTGCGGAGCCGTAGGTGGCGATGGTGGCCGCTGTGATTGTTGGGGGTGTGGGCTGTGAATCGGCTGGTGGGTCGGTCGGGAGCGTTTCGCTGGTCGAGTTCTGGCGGGTGTAGACTCGGACAAACCAGGCGAAGCCGGTTAGATATTTTTGAACGGCCCATGGGTTGTAGTCAATTTCGGGCGGGTCGGCCGCAAGTGCGTCCCATGCGGTGCGTTGGGAGGAGTTGAGGTCTCTCCATGCTTGGGCTGCAGCGGAGAGGGTGGCTCGGGCTGCTGTTGCGTTGGCGGTTAAGGAGGCGGCGCGTGGTGAGCGGGTGGCTATGTAGTGGTCTGCCATATTACGGGAGTAAGAGAGAGCGCCGATTGAACCCCGGACGTCGGCGATGGTTGGGCCGTATCTGATTTTAGCCACTGGCTTGGGTCCTTTAAGTCAAGACGACGGTGGAGAGTGTTGTGATTGTGGATCGGATGCCGGTAGTGGATTGGCGGCAGAGCGTGGCGAAAAGTTGGGTATCGGCGGGGTATGCGCCGAATGTTGCGTCAAGGAGAGTTCCGAGTAAGACGGAAGCGCCGTCGGTGGTCGGGCCGCAATAGACAAGATGCCAGTAGTTTGTTGGGATGGCTCTGCCAAGTGAATAGAGGAGTGCGAGCGTTATGACTGGGAGCGAGCCGTCGGAAAAAGAGGCGGCGGTGAATGTGAGGTAGGAGTCGGCGTCGGCGTGGCCGTAGGAGTGAGCGTGAAGGGTAAGAATAGTGACGGGTGTTTGTGGGGTTGCGGTTGGGGGATCTTCGACAAATGCGGCGCCTGCAGAGGAGAGGCGGTTATTGATTCGGCAAAACCACTGGTGGCCTGTGAGTAGGCGCACTTCGCCGAAAGGGTCGTAGTCGGTTTCAGGAGGCGCAGCCGCGAAGTCGTCCCAGTCGGTGCGTTGGCCGGCTGTGAGTGAGCGCCACATTTGGGAAGTGAGAGAGAGGACGGTGCGCTGTTGTTGTTGCGGGAGGGAGTTTGGGTCTATGGGCATAGTAAATTTTTTGATGTAGGGGCCTGCGGCGTTGGCTGAAAAGGTGATGCCGGCGGCGTGGCCTCGGATGCCGAGGATTTCGGGCGCGAACTTGATTAGGGCCATTGTGGCGAATCTCCTTGGTGTAGTGTAGCAGAAAGTGGGGTAAAAGTCAGGGGGAATAATTGAGTGTTAATTGTAGAGCAAGGAAGGCACAATGGAGGGGCGATTATAGGGAAAAAGAGAGGCGGCGGCGGTGGTAGTTTAGATAGGGAGGGACAAGGGGGCGGGTGGGGCTGTTGTGGATGGAGCGTGGATGGCTGGTGGGGGCTGTGGAGAAAGAAAAAAGGGCGTTTGGCGGGGGCTGGCGGGGAGCGTGAAAGCGAGGTGTGTGTGTAAATTTAGAGATGCACTGGTACAACAGGGTCAAATACTGACGGGGTTTATCCAAAAAATCCGGAAGAAACGACAGGGAGCGCAACACCGGGTGGGGGGAGGCGCGGATCTTAGCGCGAGGGGCGGAGCCCCGATGCGCTTGGGTAGGCGCTCCCCGCCGCGCGCTTCGCGCGGCTCTTAGGG
>Ga0307379_10014468_pt1 | contig 10170 bp, 7 predicted proteins | sample UN2MG_FD_202237 | JGI IMG/M metagenome (GOLD analysis project Ga0307379, IMG submission 202237) | Soil microbial communities from Risofladan, Vaasa, Finland - UN-2 | ecosystem: Environmental > Terrestrial > Soil > Coastal area > Acid sulfate soil | place: Finland: Risofladan, Vaasa | collected... | reverse complement strand
GCCAGCTCCAAGGCCCGTTTTTCGAGGCGGACGGCGCCCTGGATATCGCCGTTAAGAAACATGGCCCGTGCGTAGCTGTGGGCGATGTCCTTCTTGTCGCCGCCGGAGGCCTCGTAGGCCGCCTTGCAGAACGTGAGCGCCAGGTCGTAGTAGTCCTCGCCCAAGTCGCCGCTCAGCAGGCCGCGGGCGAAGTCATCCAGGTCCAGATAGTGGGGCAGCGCGGTGAGCAGGACGGGCGCGAAGGCCTTGGCGGCTTCGGCATCCTTCTTGCCATCGCTCAACACGTTGAACTTCAGCATCTGGTAGCGGAGCGGATTGGGGTCCATCTGGATCAGCCGATCAATCAGCAGGAGGGCGGCCTTCCACTGCTCGGCCATGAGCGCGCCTCCCAGCGAGGCTTCGTGTGTGAGGATCTCGCGTCCGGTCTCGACGGTGTAGGTGCCAGCGAACATGGCCTCCAAGACCTTGCCGACACCGTGGCCGGGAGGTCCGTGCCAGGCGATCAATCCGTCTCGATCGACTACGAAGGTGTAGGGTATTCCCTGAGCCCCCACAGCGGCCATGTAGACCTCCGCGTTGCCCTGGTAGTCGTCGCAGGTCAAGGCGAAGTTCACCTCGAGCTTCTTCTCGGCCAGGCGGTCCTTCACCGCCTCGGGGGAGCCCTCGGCAATGCTGACGACGGTGAGCTTATCGCGGTACTTAGCCTGCAGGTCGTTCAGGTTGAACAGGCGATCGACGGACTGGGCACAGTGCGGAGCCCAGAACTCGATGACGTGCATTCGAGTGCCGCGGGCGGCGGCCAAGTTCACCGGGCCACCGGACTCCCATTTGACCACCTGCAAAGCCGGGGCCGGGTCGCCTATAGACAAGGTCTGGGCGGGCGCCCGGTGAACGAAGGCCGTAACCGTCAGCAGAGCCAGGAAAACGAAGAACGTACGGTGCGTATGACGCTCGAACATGGTGACTTGCTCCTCCAAGAGTGGGCGAAATGATGCAGTCGTCAGTTTAACAGTTCGCCGACACGCCTGCAAGAGGAGGGCGCCTGCGCGGACGGTTCACGTGACACCGTCTGTCGCCGGGCGTTTCGGTGGGATCGAGCATCCGGACCGACAAAGCGCTGAGCCCCTGTGAACTTACGTTCTTGAACGGCGAACGCGGGTTTGGATCAGTTGACGGGTCGTGGCGGAGCGGTGATCGGCTCGCCCGACACGAGCTCGCGGGCCTTGTCCAGGGGTATGAGGTAATCGGGAGCCCCGTCAGCATCCCGCAGGGCCTCCAGCGTCACGGCGTCGGGCAGGCGGAATGGGCCGACGGCCGTGCGGGTCAGGGCGGTGAGGCAGCCTCCTGTGCCAAGGAACTGGCCCAGGTCCCGGATCAGGGCTCGGACGTAGGTGCCACGTCCGCAGGCCATCTCGAAATCGAGGCTGGGCCAGTCGTAGTCGTGGAGGTGAATCCAGTAGATGCGAGCCGGGCGGGGCTTGAGCTCGGGCGATCGGCCCTGGCGGCGGAGCTTGTAGGCGGGCTGGCCGTTGACCTTCACCGCGCTGATCGCCGGCGGGACCTGCTGAATCTCGCCCTCGAAGCGGCGCAGGGCGGCCTCGACGGCCGGACGGTCCGGTGGTGCGTCGACCGGTACGTCGAGCAGCGGGCGGTCGCTGTCGTAGCTCTCGCTGGTGACGTCCAGGCGGGCGCGGGTGCGGTAAACCTTGGGCTGATCCATGATGCGTTCGACGAGCTTGGTGGCCCGACCGAGGCAGAGGACCAGGACGCCTTCGGCGCCCGGGTCCAGGGTGCCGGCGTGGCCGCTCTTGCGCTGGGCGACGATCTTGCGGACGGCATAGAGGGCCTTGGCCGACGTGATGCCGGTGGGCTTGTGGAAGTTGATGATTCCGTGCAGATCGGCCATGGGATAGGACGTGCCTGGCTGTGCGTGGCCGGGTTGGACAAGGCCGTCCCGGTCGCGCTGCTGCGGCGCATGGACGGCTACTTGGGCAGGTCTTCGACTTTTTCGAGCCGGGCCGTGATTCTCTGGTCTTCCACCTGGTGCGACAGAACGAGTTGGCGGGAGAAGCCGTTGTAGCTTCCCGGGTAGACGCGGGGCTCGCCCTCGGCCGGCGTGAGAGTGAGCCTGGTGCCGGTCCAGGAGTAGGTGCCGGTGGTGGTCCTGACCTCGCTGCCGTGCTGGTGGGTGGCGGAGTATTGGCCGTCGCCGGCGAAGGTCACCATCTGGAACGGGGTGTGTTCGAGGGCGTCGGGGGGTTCGATCTTTACGGTCTTCCAGGTGCCGGTGATGCTGCATCCGCCGACGAAGACGACCGCGACGCCCGCCATGACGAGTAGCCGACAGAGTCTCATGGTCGATTCCTTTCCTGTGGGGTCGGGCTTGCGAACGGACCTGCCCGTACGGCGCCGGTCAGTATGGCCGCCCTGGTGCCGGTGTCAACGCGGCGACGCATTCAAGGCCCGGAGGCGGGGCGCTTCGCTGGGGACGGGCCGGACGTGCCGACGGGCTCGGTGTCGGCGTCGTGCTCTGTGGTCGGGTCGATCTGGAGGTAGCGGCCGAGGTACTTGACGCCGATGTAGAACGGGACGGTATCGAGGGCGGCCACCACGAACTTGAAGAGGTAGCTGCTGGCGACCAAGACGAGCATGGCGGCCAGGGTGCGCTTTCCCGCGGTGAACGCTGCCCAGAAGGTGATGAAGATGACGGCGGTCGAGTCCACGAGTTGGCTGATCATGGTCGAGCCGTTGTTGCGCAGCCAGAGGTGTTTGCCCTTGGTCAGCTTCTTCCAGAAGTGGAACATGAAGACGTCGCAGAACTGGGCGGCCAGGTAGGCGATCATGGAGGCGAAGACGGCGGCCCGCGTGCAACGGTAGATGGCCTCGAAGAGGTCGATGCGGGTGGTGGCATCGCCGAAGGGCAGGGTCAGCGGGGCGGCGAAGCGCAGCGTCTGCCAGGCGGGCGGATTCCAGGAGCCTTCGGGCTGCCAGCCGGGCCGGGCGGACTCGCTGATGCCCGGGAACTGGTGTCCCAGCCAGAGAAACGCCAGGACGATGAGGTTGAGCAGGAAGCCGACCCAGACGACGAAGTTGGCCCGGCGCCGGCCGTAGAACTCGCTGATGAAGTCCGTGCAGAGGAAGGTCAGGGGATAAGGCAAGACGCCGACCGCCAGAGCGAGGGGTCCGATGTGAATGAAGCGGGTGATGCCGAGGATGTTTAGCATGGCCATGGACCCGAGGAAGATCCCGGCCAGTACCACGAAGACGCGCTCGCGGCGCTCGTGCAACGCGGAGGTCAGATGAACCCGATCGAAGCTGCCCTCGGCCATCCCGCGCCAGAGTAGGTCGGCGGCGCAGCGTCGTCAATAATGGTGACGCGAAGCGAGCACACACACTGGCAGGCAAGCTGCCAGTGGCACCCGGCACACACACTGGCAGACAAGCTGCCAGTGGCACCCAGCTAAACCGTCACGCACGTGTTTTCGGTGGGAATCATTCGTGGGCGAGGGCGAATACGGTTCCAGGTTCACAAGTGTGCGCCGGGGGCTTATAGTGCGCCCGGCGAGGTGACTCGGGCCTGTTTCGGCGTCCGGCGCGGGGCGTCGTTGCGGTGGCGGAGACGAATCCATGCGTGAATTCACCCCTCTGGCCATTCTGCTGGGCGTGCTGATCGGGATCGTGTTCGGGGCGGCCAACGCGTTCGTGGGCCTGCAGGTCGGGATGACGATCAGCGCGTCGATCCCGGCGGCGGTGATCTCGATGGCCGTTATGCGCGGGCTGCTGAAGCGCGGCACGCTCCTGGAAAACAACATGGTGCAGACGGTGGGGTCGGCGGGCGAAAGCCTGGCGGCGGGCATGATCTTCACCATCCCGGCGCTGTTCATCATGGGGTTCGAGCCCAAGTACCTGGAACTGGTCATCTGGGGCGGGGTTGGCGGTCTGATGGGTGTGCTGATGATGGTGCCGCTACGGCGGGTGCTGATCGTCAAGGAGCACGAGACCCTGCCCTACCCGGAGGGCGTGGCCTGTGCCGAGGTGCTGGAGTCGGGGCAGCGCGGGGGCACGAGCGCACGGACGGTGTTCTGGGGGCTGGGCGTGGGAGCGGTTTACGAGGTGTTCCGCGGTCTGGGCTTCTGGCAGGAGAAGGCGCTGTACGGCATCGGGCGGCTGAGGACCGAGGGACGGCTGGATGCGGCGCCGGCGCTGCTGGGCGTGGGGTACATCCTGGGACCGCGGGTGGCCGGCTACATGCTCGGGGGCGCGGTTCTGGGCTGGTTCGTGCTGATCCCGGCGATCGCGTTGTTCGGGGCCGACGCGCCGCAGGCCATCGCGCCGGCGAGGATGCCGATCAGCGAGATGGCGCCGGTGGATCTGCACGAACAGTACATCCGGTACATCGGGGCGGGGGCCGTGGTGCTGGGCGGGCTGCTGTCGCTGATCAAGAGCGGGCCGACCATTCTGTCATCGTTCTGGCACGCGCTGCGGACTTTGCTGCGACGCGAGGGAAAACCGGACCGCACGCAGCGGGATATTCCGTTTACGCTGCTGCTGCTGGCGTTGGTGGGGTTGTGGGCGTTGATGTGGTACGTGCCGCAGGTGAACGTGAGCCACGCGGGGGCGATCGCGGTTCTGGTGTTCGGGTTCTTCTTCGTGACCGTGTCGTCGAGGCTGGTGGGGATCGTGGGCAGTTCGTCGAACCCGGTTTCGGGGATGACCATCGCGGCGCTGCTGGGCACGACGCTGATCTTCGCCTACGTGTTCAATGAGACGGGGCCGTCGGCCAAGTATGCGGCGATCTCGGTGGGGGCGCTGGTCTGTATCGCCCTGTGCATCGCGGGCGACTGCTCGCAGGACCTCAAGACGGGGTACCTGGTGAGGGCCACGCCGTGGAAGCAGCAGGTGGGCGAGGTGATCGGCGTGCTGACGTCGGCGGTGGCGCTGGCCGGCGTGCTGTGGCTGCTGCACCGCTCGTACGGCTTCGATCGGGAAGCGAACCCCAACGCCCTTCTGGCTCCGCAGGCCAACATCATGCGGTTGCTGGTGGACGGGGTGATGGGCGGGTCGCTGCCCTGGGTGCTGATCATTACGGGGATGGCGGTGGCGCTGGTGGTCGAGCTGCTGGGGCTGTCGGCGCTGCCGTTTGCCGTGGGGCTGTACCTGCCGCTCGAACTGACCACTCCGATTATGGTGGGCGGGATTCTGCGATGGCTGGTGGGCAGGATTCGCCGGGGCAAAGCCAAGGTTGAGGACGCCGGCATACTGGGCGCATCCGGGCTGGTGGCCGGGCATGGGCTGGTCGGCGTGACGATGGCCGGTGCGACGTACGCGATCGCCAGGTTCTGGAGCGCGCCGAAATTCCTGAATCCGTTGACGCCCGAGGAGGGGCCGGGGTTCGTGGTACCGCGGCACTTCGTGCCCTGGTTGATGGGGCGGGGGAACCTGCCGATGCGCTACGGGCTGGAGGAACAGTGGTTCAAGCTGCTGCCGCTGGTGCCGTTTGCGCTGCTGGTGTTGTGGCTGTTCGCCATCGCCGTGCGCCGACGACGGGCGCCGATCGGCGAGACAGCGGCGGGCACCGGATTGCCGCCACCGCCTGACGGCTACGAGCCACCCGGCGAGCCGGTAGAGGGCGCAGCGGACGTACCGCCCGCGAATGGAACCGGGCCGGCGGCCGAGGAACGCGAAGGCGGCGGGGCCGATGCCGTTGGCGGGTTGTCTCCGCAGGGTGACGGCGGCGCCGAAAGTGACGATGCGGAAGAGGGCAGGAAACCCGGCGGTGACCGCTGGCCGCCGCCCAGTCCGTATCAGGGATAGACGGAGGCTTACGCAGGGTTGCCCAGCAGTTCGCGGGCCTTGGCGACGATGTCGTTGGACCGCAGGAGGGTCTCTCCGACGAGGATGGCGTCGGCGCCGTCGGCGACGAGGCGCTCGACGTCGGCCCGGGTCTTGATGCCGCTTTCGGAGACGATCACCGGCCTGGTGGTCAGCCCGGCCGCCAACCGGCCGGTGGTTGCGATATCGGTGCGCTGGACGGTCAGGTCACGATTGTTGAAGCCGAGCAGACGGCGCCACCGCGGTGCTAAGTCAACCACACGCACAACGGCGGCCAGCAGGTCCTGTTGGTGCACCTCGATCAGAGCAGTCATGCCCAGCTGGTGAACCCGGTCGGCCAGGTGGGTCAGGCGGTCGGCGCCCAGGACCTCGGCAATGAGCAGCACGGCATCGGCCCCGAAGCATCGCGACTCGTAAACCTGGTACTCGTCGATGATGAAATCCTTGCGCAGGACGGGGAGCGGTACGTTGGCCTTGATCTGGTCGATGTGATCGAGGCGGCCGTGGAAGTAGGTCTGGTCGGTGAGCACGGACAAGGCGGATGCACCGGCCTGTTGGTACTGCCGGGCGATATCGACGGGATCGAAGTCGGCCCGGATGAGCCCGGCGGAGGGGGAGGCCTTTTTGACTTCCGCGATTAGGTGGATGCCGTTGGGCGACGGGGCGGCGAGCGCGGCGTAGAAATCCCGCGGCGCGGCGGCTTTCTCGGCATTTGCGACCAGGGTTTCGAGCGGGACGGCGTTGCGGGCGGCGGCCACCTCTTTTTGCTTGGTCTGGACGATGCGGTCCAATATAGTCGCCACCGATGAACTCCATGATGCCGTTGCTGACGAGTGTAGTCGTGGCCCAAACGCCGATCAACGCAGCCGACACGATCGCCCCGTCGATACCGCCGCTGACACGGGCCGATGAGGTGATCTGGTGGGCCGGGGTGGTCGTGGTGGCGGTTATGGTGGCGGTCTGGCTGGTCCGTAGCCGGCGCGACCCGCTGGCCCAGGCGCCGCCACGCCCGAACCGGCTGCAGCCGGAGCACGTGATCGCTCTGATGATCGCGTTCTTCGTGTGCGTGGTGCTGCTGCAAGCGGCGGCCGGTCTGGTTGCGACCGACGGCGGTCTGAAGCTGACCGCCGGCAATCTGGCCCAAATGCTGGGTGGCATCGCCTGTCTGGTAATGGGCGCGAGGCTGTTCGACGGCGGGCTTGGGCGGTTCGTTCTGGGTCGGGGCGGCGTGGCGGGCCGCATAGCTGAGGGTGTGGTCCTGGCGGTCGCGGCGCTGACGGTGTGTGGCGTTGTCTACACGACCAGCGAATGGGTGATCCACCTGGTCGCACCGACGCGCATTCTTCCGGAACACTCGGTGATCGACGCCCTGCGGACGGGCGCCGAACCCGCCTGGCCGCTATGGCTGGGGGCCGCGCTGGTCGCACCCGTGGCCGAGGAGTTGTTCTTCCGCGGGCTGGCCCAGACGCTGATACGGAAGCTGACCAACCGCCCGTGGTTCGCGGTGGTGCTCACCGCGGTCGCGTTCGGGCTGGCTCATGCACAGCAACCGCAGGTCATTCCCACGATTGCGGCTCTGGGTGTGATTCTGGGCGTGAGCTACGAGCGGAGCGGGTCGCTGGTGGCGCCGATCACGGTGCACGTGCTGTTCAACAGCAAGACGCTGATCTGGGAGGCGCTGGGGGCGGCCGGGTGATCCGTTGCGGTCAAGGCGGTAACCTCGCCGGACCGCCGCACGGCGCGCCCGGGATCGCTTCACCCCAACAACCTGGTGCGATCGCGGGTCGCCTGGGCAGGGCGGCGGCGTCTGATTGCGCGGCCTGTGGCGCCATTTAGATCAGTGTCACTTGATCGACTTGACATTCAAATGCGGCAGCAGTATAGATGGAATCAATGGATTTCTGGATGTACGCGTGCCCTGCCCGCAGGCGCGCGGCCCCGGGGGAAGGTCGAGCAGCAGGGCTGATGGGGCCTGCGGTGGAAGTTATTCTCGGCTCGTCTGCCCGGCCGTGAGGGTGTATACTAGAGGTGGGAACAGGTATCTGACTGAATGGATGACGCAATGATCACAAGCCGACATGGAGCGATGCGCGGTCGAAGAACTTCTTCCCGCCGGTCGGGGTTTACGCTGGTGGAACTGCTGACGGTGATCGCGATCATCGCCCTGTTGATCGGGATCCTGTTGCCGTCACTGCAAGGCGCCCGAGATCAGGCCAAGGCCCTCAAGGCGAAGGCGACGCTCAAGGCGATCGGCGACGGCCTGGAGATGTTCCGCAACGATAATGAGAACTACAAGGAGTTCCGCAAGACCCAAGGGTATCCGCCGTCGGCGGTGGCCGAGGACGCCACGGAATCCGGCGCCCAGGACATTTTCGGCGCCCAGTGGCTGGTGCGCTATTTGATGGGCAAGGACCTGAAGGGCTACGTCCCTCGCCGAGTCGTGCCCCGGACGCTGCAGGACCCGGGCGCGGTTGACGAACAGTTGGACTGGTACGACCCCGACGCATTCAATGACAGGCCGTTGGATCGGGTCGGGCCGTACATGACCACGGACTCGGCCACCGTGGTGGCCGCGAAGGACGTCCCCGGCAAGCTGGAGGGGGGGATCGGCGTCGATGATTCGACGTACGCGCAGGACGTGATGGTGGATACGTGGGGCTACCCGATCCTGTACTATCTGGCGGACCCGGTGTTGGCGAACGCGCCCGGGGCGTCGATTGCGGCGTACGAGACGCCCGAGGACGACACTCCCCAAGAGGGCATCTTTGTGCACGCGGACAACGGGCTGTTTACCGGTCTGTGCATGGGCACGGCGGGTCAGCCGGGTCAATGCAAGTACGGGGGTTGGGACTCCGGCGGCGGAGAGCACCAGATCAGGTACTTTGGGACCAACAATCCGGCGCCGAAAGACGAGACGATTGGTGACGAGCCCAAGACTTTCCCGTACTACATTCTCAACACCAACATATTCGAGGAGACGGGCGGCTTCGAGACCAATCCCGATCCGCCTCCCACGGTCACGCCCTATCGCAAGGACGCTTTTCTGCTGATCTCGCCGGGGAAGGACCGCAAGTACGGCACCGCAGACGACGTGACGAACTTCAAGTAGTAGCGCTGCGGCGTGGCCGCATCCCAAAGGAAGGATTCAGGGGGTAGGTCTTGACGGCCTACCCCTTGTTCATAGCAGTTCGCGATAGACGCCTTCGGTGTGCTCGGCGATGACGTCCCAACTGAAGCTGTAGGCCGCCTTGACCCGTCCTCGCTCGCCCATCCAGCGGCCGTGCTCGAAGTTGCAGAAGACCTCGTTGAGCCCCCAGCAGATGGAGCCGGGGTTGTCGTAGACCAGGTAGCCCTCCTGCCCGTGGGTGACGAACTCGCGGGGGCCGCCGTTGTGCGTGGCGATGACCGGTTTTCCGGCGGCCCAGGCTTCGAGGATGACGATGCCGAAGGGCTCGTTACGGCTGGGGACGACGACGACGTCGGTGCTCTTGTAGAGGTTGATCAGATCGCTGTCGGCACCCATGCTGCCGAGGAATCGGACGGCGTGGGCAATGCCGAGTTCGTGTGCCCGGCGTTCGAGGTCACCGCGCATGTGCCCGTCGCCGACCAGGACGAACTTGGCATCATGGCGGGAATTCAAAGCCCCGGGGATGGCCTCCAGCAGCAGGTCGGGCCCCTTCTGGATGCTCAGCCGACCGACGAACAGGGCCATGGGATCCATGGGCCCGATCCCGTAGGCGGCCCGGCACGTCGCCGGATCGATGTATCCATCGAAGCGATGTACGTTGACTCCGTTGTGCACCGTTCGCAGCTTCCAGTCGGGCACGTGATACTGCTGCCTGACTTCGTCGGCCAAGACACCGGAGACGGTAATGACCCGGTCGGCACAGAAGGAGCCCTCGGCCTCGATGGCCCGGATGCGATCGGACTGGCCGTTATGCATGGCGTTGCCGCAGCGGCCGTACTCGGTGGAATGCAGCGTCAGCACCGTCTTTGAGCCACGGTTGTTCTTGGCCTGGACGACCGCCTTGGCGCAGAGCCAGTCGTGTCCATGCACGATGTCGAAGGGGCCGTTCTGATGGGCTTCGGTCTCGCCCATGAACCAGACGAAGGCGTTGCCCATTCTGTCCATCTCGGTGACGAAGTCGGGGTTCAACTCGATGGGGCAACGATGATAGTGCACGCCGTCGATGAGGGCATAAGTGGACTGTCCCTCGCCGAGTCGGGCAAAGACGTGGACCTCGTGTCCGCGGCGCTGCAAGCCGGAGGCCAACTCAGTGACATGCGGCGCGACACCGCCGACCGCGACGGAATACAAACTTTCCCAGGTGAAGAACG
>Ga0307379_10014466_pt1 | contig 10172 bp, 9 predicted proteins | sample UN2MG_FD_202237 | JGI IMG/M metagenome (GOLD analysis project Ga0307379, IMG submission 202237) | Soil microbial communities from Risofladan, Vaasa, Finland - UN-2 | ecosystem: Environmental > Terrestrial > Soil > Coastal area > Acid sulfate soil | place: Finland: Risofladan, Vaasa | collected... | reverse complement strand
ATTGTGAAGTAGGTTATTAAAGATAACAAGGTTATTGTGATGATTATATATAAGATTAGATGGATTAAATAAACCTTTTTATTTTTATCCGGACGTAATGACTTTGTAGAGTAAAAAATCTTATTTAAGATGGCAGCCGATAATCCGATTGTCAACATTATTAAAGCATTCCCTTGATTTACTAAATGAGATTGGAAAGATGTTGCAACAAATAAGGAGGAGGCTCCACCTGATAATAAACCAATCATAAAAACAACGATGTAATAAATAATTATGTCGAAATCCACGAAACTTAAAAAAATTGATACAATAATAGCTAGCATGTAAGTACCAGCAAAAACTATTGCTCCTTTTAATGATAATGGATTTTTAACTCTTAACAGTTCAATTTTGGTCTCCTTTTTTCTAAGAATTAAGAAAGATCCTAACAAACCAAAAATGGAGGTTATTAAAATTGGATATATTGCATAATACAATAACGTAGGAGTAATTAGTAATACAATTAACATTCTTATTAACATTGTCTGAATTACCAACCATACAGATGAAGATGATGCCCCTGCCTCAGCTAGTTCCAGTGTTGTTGCTTCACTATGAGCAAATCCTCCTAATAGGGAGACGTAATATATATTTTTTTCAATTGAGCTTCTAAGTATGAAGTAGCTGAAATATTTAACAACTAAGATAGTAATAAAAATAATAATAATTGGTTTAATTAGAATCCCAAAGAATAAAAGACCATCAGGGATTAATATGTAAAGTAACACAACAATTGCTATAAATTCTATTGTTCCTGTCCATTCAATTTCTTTCATACTTCTGATTTTATAAAATTGTTTTTTCGTTGAAAGGATAATTAAGAAAATAACAGAGATGGCAATCGCTAAGGATTCAGTATAATATGTTAATATCCCAACAATTATCGCTAAAAGCATGGATAAAGTTGAAGTATATCCAGCATCATTCTCACGAAATAATCTATAAATGCTACCAATTAGTAAAAACAACAGCATACCAGCAAAAAATATGATAATAAGAATAAATCCTTCAGATGTGACTAAAAATCTTTCATGTAATAAGATTAACGTAGTTGAGATCATTGAGAAGAAGATGTGATCTCGTGCTCCATATTGAGCACTAACTCTAGTGCGCTCTATTCCTATAATAAAACCACAGAAAAAGGAAATTATGATTTTGACGAAAAGTGAATAAAAATCTTCTAATGTGAGGACTTGCAGAATCATGATCTGTAAAAATGAAAAAATAAATATAAATTAAAAAGGTTTCTAATTGATATTCTTTAAGATTATTTATCCATATTTCGGTCTATAATCTCATCTAACTCTTTATCACTGAGGAATCCCTTGTGGATCATGCTATCTTTAATTTCCTCAACCACTTGTGGGTAAGTTTTTGATTCTTCAATGAAATCTTCAAGAGATTTAATTTTTAGGTTCAACGCATCTGTTTCTTTCGCTTTAGCTTCAATTTGACTTTTTAAATCTAAAACTTCACTTTCCCTTTCAGATACAGCTTGATTATTGTCATTTTTCAGACTTTCAATTTCAATATATTTATCCGAAATCGTTTGTTGTAAATCTTTTTTGATGCTTTCAATTTCTCTTTCTTTTTGTTCGAGATCTTCGCTAATTGTGGCTAATTTTTCGTCAGATTCTTTGAATCTTTTAAAATCCTTTTCAAAATTACTAATCTTATCATTCGCATCAGTTAGTTTTCTCTCTAAATCCTCTTTAATTGATTCAATACTAGTAATATCGTCATTTAATTTACTCTCTACTTCTTCTAAAAATTTTTTTTCTTTTTCAAGATTAGAGAAGCTTTCACTTTTTTCAGAAAGCTCACTTTCGGAAGTTGCTAGTTTCTGTTTAGTGTCAGCTAATTCTTTAGATGTTTTTTCAAACTTATCCATTTGTATTTTTAGTTTCTGTTCTAAATCATTTATCTTAGATCTCAAATCTAATAGAAATCTTCCTTCAACTTTTATAGCTTTTTCAGGTTTTGACTCTGCCATACTCCAGTCTATACTAATTTTTTTCCACCTTTTTTTCAGTTCTTTTTAGTAAGATGTATTTTGTAAAGTTATTTATATTTATTAAGTTATTTTCTAAGTTTTTATTTTATCAGGTTAATTTTAGAATTTATATTTCATAACCTATTGATTATTCAAACTCTTTTTTGATATCGGATAGTTCTCGATCCGATATAAATCCTTTATGTACCATCATTTCATTAATTTTATTTAGAATTCTTGGAGAGTATTCAATCTCAGATAATTGTTTTTCAAGTGTTATAACTTTTTCAACTATTTGTTGTGTTTCTTGGCGTGAAATGCTTAATTGTTCTTTAATAGAAGATATTTCTTTAATCTTTTCATCTACTTCCTTTTTATGAGTTTCAGTTGATTTGCTTTTGAAAATTAATTGTTGTTCTGATTCCGCAGTTTTTTCTTTTAAAAATTTTAATTCACCCTGTAATTCTACAATTATAGCGTTTAGTTCAGATATCTGAATATCAGAATCTGCTTTTAACTTGCGTTTTTCAGCTTTTAACTCATCAAATTGAGGTTTTAATTTTGTTAACTCAATATCTACACTGAGCTTTTTTTCTGAAACCGTATCCAAGTTCTTTTTTGATGCTGTAAATTTTTCATTCATTTTTACTAAACTTTTTTCTCGACCTTGAAGTTTAGTGGACGTTCCTTTTAGTTCTTCCATTGTTTTTCTTAAATTTTCCTTTGTTTTAGCTAATTCTTTTTCCAACTCAATGGTTTTAGCCCGAAAATCTAATAATAATCTTCCTTCAACTTGAATTTTTTTATCAGGCTTCATTTCAATTTTATCCCATGGAAGCATGCTTTTCCACCTATTTTCTACTATAATGTATAAATATAGTTCTTGTCTTGATTAATATTTATATATTGATTCTTTTAAATTTCACTTATCTATATAAGAATTAATATAAATTTAATATTTTATGCATACCGGATTAATTCAAATTTACAAAGATTACCATAAAAAAGGAATTTCAAATGGTAGATATACATATTGGAACAGCAGGATGGGATTATAAAGATTGGATTGGCCCTTTTTATCCCAAGAATCTTGATAAAACCAGACACTTAACATTCTATTCCAATTATTTTGATGTAAATGAAGTAAATTCAACTTTTTATAACCTTCTTTCTATTAATACCTTTGAAAATTGGATTAACAGAGTGCCCTCAAATTTTCAGTTTATCTTAAAAGTATGGCAAAAAGTTACACATGAATTTGATAATCCAAGCTTAGAGGAAGATATTTCTAAGTTTCAAAGTCAAATTAAACCTTTTGGAAAAATGGTAAAAGGGCTTTTATTACAATTTCCCCCTCGGTTTAAATATTCTGATAAGAATCTCCAACATTTATCTTACATCGTGAGAAAATTTACAAAAAAATATCGCATGTTTATAGAATTAAGAAGTAATTCATGGTTTGAAGAACCTGATCTCACAAAACTTATAGATGGTAAAAATACTATATTAGCAACATCTTATCTTGAAAATTTTAAACCGTATTATTATCCTAATCAAGAAACATACTATATTAGGCTAATTGGTGATAGAGAAATAACTAAATTTGATCATTTACAAAAATCTCAAGATATCGCCTTGAGTCACCTCTTTTCAAATATTAAAAAATTTCAGAATACTCCTAATATCCGTGAAATTTTCATAATTGTAAATAACCATTTCTCAGGATTTGCTCCCGAAACAGTTAACCAATTAAAGCGGGATCTAAATTTATCTTACAAAAATTTTGCACACCAAAAGAAGCTAACCGATTTCTTTTAGAGCTATTTTTTGTAAAGAAGGATTTGCATCTGTTTGATAGTATTGAAAGGATAAAAAATGAAAATATATAGTTCGGATTTATTTAATAGTCTTCCCTAAAATATAAAAATAAAAAAGATTTTTAAAAGAAATTTATAAATATACTCATTCCAAAACCCCATAATAAAATACCTTGCACGAAGCAAAATAACATTATGAGGAATGCAACTGGGGGCCAAGAAAGGAATTTTGAAATCTTTTGCATGATGCTTATATAAAATTTGGCTGTTAAAGCAACTATAGCAGTCACAACGATGAAAACGATTATTAAACCTAATTTAGGATTAATCCAATAACCGATTATTTCAACAGCAGAGTCTGGAACGAAAAGGACTAATACTAATGCAGCAGCACTACCCGCTAAAATACCTATAATACTTGCTAATGGCATGTCATTAACAGGTTTGAACAGCATTGCAATACCTATAACAATTAAAAATATGCAGGTAAAATGATCCGCCCCATTTTCAGTGATTGCAGCAAAACGAAAGCTAGGAGGAATATCTAATATTAGACCCATAACTCCTGCCCATACATCAAGAATTCCAACGACGATATCTAAATATGATAATATTTTAAGAAATCGTGAAAGGTCAAATTTCTTATCTTCTCCTTCTCCGGAAGCTTTTTTTCGTGTGAAAGACCCCGGCGTTTTCGCTCATATCCAAGCCATGTTAACGCTATGAAAGCACTAATAAATACCATGACTCCCGCAGATTGTGCTACCCAATTAAAAAAATCTATTTGAAATATCATAACATATCATTTTGTATTTTTTAAAAATTAATTACCTATTAGATCGAGCATGATTTTAAATAGTTATTGATCCACTTGCCCTATCAAGAACGCTATTATCATTTAAGTCCAAAATATCAAACGTAATTTTTAAATACATGTAATCCGATTATTATTGCAATATTTACTAAGAATCATTTCAAATTTGGTTTAATAAATATGGATACGATTGATAATCTGAAAAAATTATTTCTGAGGGAAAATTGGAGATATCTTGTTCTCGTGATTTGGTTGATTTTTGGTGTTGGACTTGTTCAATTTGAAGTTACTCGATTAATTGGATTACTTTCATTTCTACCCTTCTTAGCCTTTTTAATGTATTTATTTATATTCTCTCTTTTTACTAAAAAAGATATTAAAGAGGTTGCTACATGGAAAGTCATCCTAATTTTCTTTCTATCATTACCTTTAATGGTATTAATCGCTATCGTACTCATTTTCATATTTGCATTTTCCATATTCTCTTATTTCTTTTTTACGTCTTGGTTCATATTATATGGGGCGGTTTTATCAAGTAAAAGGTTAGATAATAATCTTAAAGAAAAAAAACATCGAAAAACGTTTAGATCCATTGGATTTTTTGGGGGTCTGTTGTTATCTGTTTTTCTCTCAGTGGGATACATTCTCTACTCTCAAGAAATTGGAGCTTACTTAGGAGAACACATAGCAAATGTGATATATCTCTCAAATTACGTCGTGTTTTTTGTATTGATTGTTGTTGCGATATTTACCGTATTTGTAATAATATTCCTTTTCAAAAAAGTATTTGTTGCTTGGCTCGGAGTTTGGTTTGTTTTCTTGATTATTTATACATTTTATCTGTTGATTAAAATCTTCTTAGCTTTTAGGACTCTTACGGGTACGGGGACTTCATCACTATTAACTCAAATCATCATGCTTATCGGAGATTTTGCAATTATCTTATATTCTGTTGCGACTTTAATGGGATCTCAAGCAGAGATGCTAATGACAAGGTTCAATAGAAAAAGAATCGGGATAGATACAATAATTTTATGGTTGGTTTTTTCCAAAGTCGCATATGAATTTGCCCATAATTTTCCTTTTAGTCAATTGGAGCCATTAATTCAATGGTTTCCTAATATTTTCTTGTTGACTTGGTTAAATTCGGATTGGGTAAATTTTATTAAAAATCTACTCGTTTTAGCTTTCTTCCTTTTAACATTATTTATATTAGGATTCTATGAATTCTCCAAATACTTTAAAGAACAGAAAAAATTGTCAACAGAGGAAGATTTAACAGTTCCGCAAGAACATATTATCCCTAATGAGGAAGATACACTATCTTCAGGAGATTTTTCAGATCTTTCTGAAGAGAGTAAAGAGGTAATTCACCCCAAAGAAGACACCGAGAGACCAGAAGAAGATTCCTATGAAAATTTCAAAGATGATAATCCAGAAAGTGAAAATGATGGAAATAATTCATCGTTTTAATTTATAATTTTTTTTTCTTTTTTTAGAAATTAATAATTCTATTGAGATTAATCGTTTAATAAATAGTTTTATTAATCAATATATCAGATTTAAATATACATTTCTGTAAGTAGGTAATTATTGTGAGCGATTGTGATAATCTTATAGATAAAGAACTCTTTCTTGAAAAATTTGAAAAATTGTCGCTAAAAGTCGAGCAGTTGACAGAAGAAATATCAATAATGAAAAATAAATTAGACAAATCCAATATAATCAACAGATCTTTTGGTTTAGACGCAATAAAGAATTCCCAACCATTGAATTTCACCAGAGAAGTAAATGGGATTGGTAGTCCATCTAAAAGATACATATTTTCTATTCGAAGTGTATCAGAATCTTGGAAGGGCAGAAAAAATGATTTATTACTTGTCATAAGACAGCAAGATAAAGAAACACAAAAGGATTTAAAAGCTTTAGGCATACGGATTCCGATTAATGATATAAAAAATATAGAAACACTTGCTCGTGAAATAATTTCACTATTATATGTATCTTGTGAATTAAAAGGATTAGAGATCAATGAGATTCTAAGAGACATCCTTACTCAGATAAATGATAACGGAAATGAAATGGTTCAAGAAGTAAAGAAAAAAATGATGATAGGATCACATTAAATTTTTTTTACTGATTATCAATCTTAATTTAACTTGAGATCAAATTTTAACCAAATTTGATCGTGAAATCCCGATTTCACGAAAATTTTAGATAAATATAAGTTAAGATTCTTAATTCGAATTATAAGAAAAAAAATGAAAAATTAAGAGAAAAATGAAATCATTTAGAATTGGTATTTTAGGCGGGATGAGTCATAAATCTACGATAAAATATTATGACCAAATTTTAGAGAAGTATTATGAAAGAAAACATGATTATGATTATCCCGAGGTAATTATATTCAGCCTAAATTTTCAAAGAATAATTGATCTTGAACATGGCGATAATAGAAAAGGATATATCGAATATTTAATGGAAGGGATTAAGGCTCTAGAACAAGCAGGCGCTAGTTTTATCATAATAGCAGCAAACTCACCTCACGCGGTTTATGACGATTTAGTTCAATTAGTAAATGTTCCAATACTTAGCATTGTTAAAGCTACAGCAGAGAAAGCACATCAAGAGAATTTAAAGAAATTATTATTATTAGGTATTAAATTCACCATGCAATCCACTTTTTATCAAGAATTTTTTGCTAAAGAAGGAATTGAGGTGATAATACCATCAGATGAAGAACAAGATAGGCTAAATAAAATTATTTTCGAAGAATTAGTTATAGGTCTTTTTAATGATGAATCAAAGAGTATTATATTAAGAATTATTATTAATTATACGACTGATGGAGTCATTTTAGGATGTACTGAACTTCCCTTGATTATAAGTCAAGAGGATACTCGAGTTAAATTGTTAAATACTTTAAACTTACACGTTGAAGCAGTTCTCAATCAATATTTCAAAATGAATCCCATGGAATAAATTTAGATTTAATGAATAAATAGTCATGTTTACACTCTGTAACCTTTTTTAAGTCCCAAATGCTATTTATCATAATAACTATCTAATGGTAATTTCTTATTGGACGCTTAAAGATAACTCAAGTGAAATTAAAAGACTTTGCTCCAATCATTTTAGTTATGTCATTGCTTTTTATTTCGACAGCTTGTGCTAGCATGCTTATTCCGAGTTATGCAACAATACAAAAAGAGTTTAACATCAGTGAATCATTAATTGCGATTCCAGATGCGTTCTTTGTCTTGACAAGTGCTCTTTTTGCTTTAGTATGGGGATATTATACTGATAGAATTAATCGAACTAAGGTAATCATGGCGGGCGCTTTTTCGTGGACCTTTGGAATGATGCTAACAGCATTTTCAAATTCTTTTTTCATGTTGATCATTTCAAGAGTTGCAAGCGGTGCAGGATTAGGATGTGTTTTACCCGTTGGCTATTCTATTATCTCAGATGCCATTCCTCCAAAGGAGAGATCAGGATGGTTTGGTACGTTAGCAATTTTGAGTTCTGTATCAAATGGAGCAGGACAAGGATTGTCATCGTTTATCGGGCCTATTTTAACGTGGAGGTTTCCATTCATTTTATTTTCTGGTATGAGTATAATCGTAATAATAATTCTCTTTTTCGTGAAAATCCCACAAAGAGGAGCAAGTGAGGATGAGTTATTAGAGCTAGTAGAATTGGATTTGGAATATAGTTATCGAATTTCTAAGAAGGATCTGATAAAAATTGTTAAAAAAAAATCCAATCGCTATTTAATTATACAAGGCTTTTTTGCAATAATACCCGGTACAATATTGGTATATTTTACAACTTCAATGTTATCCCTTCAATATTTCTATCAAATTCCGACTGAAATTAGATTACAAACTTCGACGATCTTTGCAGGGATGATAGGTATTGGTTATATTCTTGGAAATAGTGTATTTGCTCGTTTAGGAGATATTCTTTTTCTTCGAAATAAAAAAAATAGAGTTAGATTGGGGACAATATGTCTAATTCTTTCTATACCATTTGCAATAATAATGTTTCTTTCATTGCAACCGATTGATGTCAGTCTTCTTGATATCAATTATCCAGTACTACCAGAAACAATTCCAACTATCGAAATGTTTTCTTTCATTCTTCAAACGATAGGTCAAATTTTCTTAACCTACCCAAGCTACATAGTTTTCCTGATATTTGCCCTTATTGCTTCAATGCTATCAGCAGGACCAGTTGCTAACAGGAATGCTGTAATGATCGATATAAACATGCCTGAGCATAAAGGAACTGCCGCCTCCTTTTTTAAACTTTCAGAACAATTAGGAAAGGGTATAATACTATTAATATCATATCCATTGATTTCTTTACTCGGAAGTATCTTTAACATGTTATTTGTATCGATTTTCTTCTGGTTACCGGCTGCTGTATTATGGATTTTTGCTAGTAAAAATGTAGAAAAAGATATGAATGATAAAATCAGAATCTTATCAGAAAGGAAACAAGTTAGTTTAATAGATTATATATTTGAGTTAGAAATACAAATGGATCGAGCTGTACAGAAATTTCAAGATTCAAAATACTACATCTTTAATGATCCTATTAAATTCAATAAATTAATAGATGATGCGATTGAGATATTAAACCATATCGAGAAACTAGGAGGATCTAGGAGCATAACTGAAATTCAAAAAAATGCAATGAAATTGAATATAGTAGCCTCATCTATTAAGCAAATGGCGACTCAAATTTATTCTGTTTTGCAAGACGAGGAAATTAAACCCGCAGAACGAGGATTATTAAACGATGATCTTAGACAGATTGAATTAATGATAAATGAAAGTGAAAAAAGTACATTCGGTCAATTACAGATATATTACGAGGATGCTTATCTAAAGATTGTTGAAGCTCGTCTTTTTCGAAAAAGTGACCTAACAAGGAGCCTTGAAATGATATATAAAGCAATAAAAATCTATGAAAGAGTAAAAAATTTGTTAAATGAAAGAATAGAAATAATAAAGGATAATTTTGAGATTTCTGAAGAAGATCAATTTGTATATAAAAAAGAAAAAGAATTACTCGACAAATGTACAAAATCCTTGAATGCAACAATTAAATTAAAAAAAGAATTTGAAGAACTTATCCAACAACTTGAAGAAAAGGGTATTAGACGACAAGATTTAGTAAAAATCTCTGATTTGACTTTAGAATATGGTATTGATCTAAATAAAGTCATCATGGAGACTTTTGGACAAGATGAAAAAATTAAAACTGCGTTCTTTGATATTTTAAAAAAAATTGGTGATATTTTTGATGAATACGATACGTGGAAAGAAATTGAAACAACAGTATTTTAAAGAGGAGCTAATTTAAGAATTCCACGGTGAGCATATCTTTAAGACAACTTTTTTCATCAGGAAGAAGATCTATTACATTTTTTCCACTCTTACAATAATGATCTGGACCATGGCTATCCGAAAATAAATTTACTAATAAAATTAGGCAATTT
>Ga0307379_10014465_pt1 | contig 10174 bp, 9 predicted proteins | sample UN2MG_FD_202237 | JGI IMG/M metagenome (GOLD analysis project Ga0307379, IMG submission 202237) | Soil microbial communities from Risofladan, Vaasa, Finland - UN-2 | ecosystem: Environmental > Terrestrial > Soil > Coastal area > Acid sulfate soil | place: Finland: Risofladan, Vaasa | collected... | reverse complement strand
AGATGATCCGCCCGTTGGCCGAGAAGTTCCTGGGCGATTTCTGCCAGCGCGACGGGCGGCCCGCCTGCGAGTTTTCGGACGCCGCTCTGGTGGTGCTGGAGACCTACGACTGGCCGGGCAACGTGCGGGACCTTCGCAACGTGGTGGAGCAGAGCGTGGCGTTGTGCCCGGAGCAGACGATCGATTTCAAGGACCTGCCCGAGCGAGTCCGCCGCCGCGTTCCGGCCGGTCACCTGTTTCCTACGGCAGGCACCCAAAACGGCAACGGCCTGGCCAAGGCCCGAAAGGACGCCGAGCGGGGGCGACTGATCGAGGCACTTCGCCGCAACGACCACAATCGCAGCCGGGCGGCGGCCGAACTGGGCGTCAGTCGGGTGACGCTCTACAAGAAACTTCACAAGTACGGGCTGGCCTGATGTCACAGCTTACAGTCGAGTGTAAACACCCCCTTGGCGCTTTGCCGGGCGATCGCCGCAGACGCGCGTCGGACCGCACGCGTCGCTGCTCGGCCCATCGCGTACGCTCGGCGCCTAAGTCGCCAACGGCAACCGAGTTCGGCGCGGCGTTCCGCGAATTGCCGGATCCTACGCCGGTTTCCGGCGGCCTTGGCACGCTACCTGCTTATGTCTTGGGGCAGACAGAGAGTCGACAACTTCCATTTCCCTTCTCTTTTCACGTTCTTTCTTAAGGAGGTGTACGATGACGAAGCTTCTGAAGAGCTTCTGGCGGGGCGAAGAAGGCGCCACCGCCGTGGAGTACGGGTTGCTCGTGGCCTTGATCGCCGCGGTGATCGTGGTCACCGTGTCGACACTTGGCGGAAAGGTGAACACGGCTTTCACCACGGTGAACGACGCCCTGCCGTAAGCGGGCGGAAACGTCGTCACCGTTTCGGGCACGGTTCCTCCGCCACGCCGCCGCTGGGGCGGCGTGGCGAGGAACCCCCGACGGTGCGACGAGCACGGCCGTTGCCCGACGGTCGATCTTCACCATCAGCGGAAGCGCCAGACGAAAAGGGACAACCCGATGGATCTCGAATCATCGATCGCGGTCGCCATCGTGGTGGTCGTCGCCGCCATCGCCGGACTGAGCGACGTGCGCACCTTCAAGGTCCCCAATCGACTGACCCTTCCGCTGGCAGTGACCGGCGTCGCGTATCACACGATAGCCGGCGGGCTGGCCGGACTGCAACTGAGCCTGCTGGGCGCGCTGTTCGGCTTCGGCGTCCTCTTCGGACTGTACGTCCTGGGGGCCATCGGGGCCGGAGACGTGAAACTCATGGCGGGCGTCGGGGCATGGCTGGGCGTGAGCACGAGCATCTACGTCTTCGCCGTCGCCGCGGCGGGAACGGCATTGTATTCCATCATCGTCCTGCTGCGGCGCGGCAACCTCAGCCAGGCCTTCACCACCATCCAAATCACCCTGATGCAGCTCCAGACGATCGGGAAACACCTCGGCGCGGACGAGCGCGTGGAATCGATCGTCCACCGCAAGGATCGCCGAAAGCGGCTCGTGCCCTTCGCCGCCATGGTGGCGCTGGGAGCCATCGTCGTCGCGGTGTGGAAGCAGGTTCCCTAAGCGGGATGCACAGTAGCCGTCTCGCTCCGCGAGACGAAGCCTCATCTCGCGGAGCGAGATGGCTACTCTCCGCGGAAGCCTCATCTCGCGGAGCGAGATGGCTACTATGAAGAACAAGAACCATCAACAGCAAACCCCAGGAGAAACACCGTGAACACCAAGACCATTATCGTCGTCGCGTTGGCCGTCGTCTGCGGTCTTTCGGCGGCGTGGGGGATGAGCCAGCTTCGCACGTCCTCGGTGATCGACGCACGGATCGAAACGGCGCCGGTCGTCAGAGCGGCCGTGCAAATCCCCCGCGGCCGAATGATCACCCCCGGTGATATCGAGATCGCTCCATGGCCCAAGAGCATGTTGCCCGAAGGGGCGCTGACGAACCTGGAGGACGCCCTGGAGCGGGCGGCCATGGCCCCGATCATGGCCGGCGAGCCCGTCCTGGACGGAAAGCTGGCGGCCATCGACGCCGGGCGCGGCCTGGCCGCGCTGATTCCCCGGGGGATGAGGGCCTACACGATCCAGGCGTCGCAGGTCGCCGCCAACGTGGCCGGATTCATCCTGCCCGGCAATCGGGTGGACATCCTGCTGACCTTGAAAGGGCGAACCAACGACGACACGGGAGGCGGCAGCACCACGACGCTGCTTCAGGCCGTCGAGATCCTCGCGGTCGATCAACAGTTGGAGGCGCCGGCCGACAACAAGGTCGATCTCACCGGTTTGCGGTCGCTCACCTTGTTGGTGACGCCCAAACAGGCGAGTCTGCTGGACCTGGGCCAACACATGGGCCAACTGACGCTCTCGCTGCGCAATCCGGAAGACGCCGAGGAAGCCGCCACGGTCCCGGCCACGCTCTCCCAGATCCGGTTCCGCCAGGAGAAACCGGTCGCCGCGGCGGCCGAAACGTCGTCGCCGCAGCCAAGCCTCACGAACTTCGCCGAAGAAAGGGCCCCGGAGGTCTTCCGGATCCTCACCTTGCGCGGCGACCACCGAGGCCAGGTGTTGATCTCTTCGTCGGGCCAGTGACTTCCTCGTGGGGCAGATTTCCTAACGTGGGGCACGTTTCCAACGTGCCATAGCCGAAAAGGCACGTTGGAAACGTGCCCCACACTGCACTAATCAGAGGCGGCATAACATGCGGATTCTCATTGCCAGCGACGACGAGCCGATGGCGCGAAACATCGCGGCCATCCTCACTCGCCACGGAGCCGGCGGCGAGGCCTGCCGTACGGTCCCCCTGGACTCGGCGGCGAACCACGCCGGCCGGCTCCCGCCGGAGTTGCTGCTGTTGGTCTTGCGACCCGATCCGGCGGCGGCCCTGGCGGCTCTGCGGGAGATCCGCCATACGGTTCGGGCAACCTGCTGCTTGATGGTGGGGCCGGCAGACGACCCCCGATTGATCCTCGAGTCGTTGCACGAAGGAGCGGACGAATACCTCGACGACGCCCGGCTGGAGACCGAATTGGCCGCCGCACTGGTGCGGAGGAAGGCCAAGCAAACGCCGCACGGCGAGTCGCAGGACGCGGGCCGGGTGATCGCCGTGCTGGCGCCCAGCGGCGGAAGCGGGTCCAGCACGGTGGCCGCCAACGTCGCCACGGTCTTGGCGCAACATCACGGACAGAGCGCGCTGATCGACCTGAGACTCGCCGCCGGAGACTTGGCGTCCATGCTCGACCTGAAGCCGGCGCGCACGATCTGCGATCTGTGCGACCATCTGGCTCGCGTGGACCAGAGCATGTTCGAGCAGTTCTTCACCAGGCACGCTTCCGGGGTCCACCTGTTGGCGGCCCCGGGCGAACCGGCCGACGTCAAGCGGGTCACCGCCAAGGGCGTGCGGCGGACTCTGACGATGGCCCGCGTAAGGTTCCCCTACGTGGTCGTCGACCTGGACAACGCGCTGGGGGACGTGCAGGTCGAGGCCCTGCTCCAGTCGGACGTGGTCCTGCTGGTGCTGCGGCTGGATTACACGTCGCTGCGCAACGCGCGGCGAATCACCGATCATCTGACCAGCGCCGGCATCGGACCGGATCGGATCCGGGCGGTCGTCAACGGTTACCGGCAACCGCGCCAATTGGGCGTGGGCCAGGCCGAGGAAGCGTTGGGGATGAAACTGCCCCACTGCATCCCGCACGACCCGGCCCGCATGAACGGGGCGATCAACAAGGGGATTCCGGTCGTTCTGTACCGACCCTCCGTCAAAATCTCCAGGAGCTTGAGGGATCTGGCCACGGACCTCAACGGCCACCACGCACCGAAGGACGGCAAACGCACAGACTTCCAGATCGTAAGGAGTGGGTGATGGCTTGGATTCGAAACAAAAAGGAAAACGGCGAAGCACACGCCGCCGCCGAAATCGGTCTTGTCGGGGGCAACGGGAAAGACCTCGACACCGCCCCCGACACCGCCCCCGACACCGCCCCCGACACCGCCCCCGACACCGCCCCCGACACCGAACCGGATTCGCCCCGGGCCGAGGACTGGTTCCTGGCGCTGAAGCGAGAGCTTCACCAGCAGGTGATCGCGACCATGGACATCTCGTCCATCGGCACGATGAAAGAGGAGGACCTGCGACTGGCCGTACGACGCGAAGCCGAAGCGCTGTGCCGCCGCCGCTCCGATCTGCTCAGTCTGGCCGAGCGCGAACGGTTGATCGACGAGGTGCTGGACGAGACGTTCGGGCTGGGACCGCTGGAATCGCTGATGGCGGATCCCGAGATCTCGGACATCCTGATCAACGGCCCGAAGACCGTCTACATCGAGAAGAGAGGGCGGCTGAAGAAGTCGTCGATCGCGTTCCACGACAAGAACCACGTGATGCAGATCGTGCAGCGGATCGTGGGCCGGGTGGGCCGGCGGGTGGACGAGACCTGCCCGATGGTCGACGCGCGGTTGCCCGACGGCAGCCGGCTGAACGCCATCATCCACCCCGTGGCGTTGGACGGGCCGCTGGTCTCGATCCGCCGCTTCGGGGCCCGGCCGTTGGAGGTCGACGACCTGTTGGGCAAGCGTTCGTTGACCGAGGAGATGCTCCGCTTCCTTTCGGCCTGCGTCGAGGCCCGCATCAACATCATCATCTCCGGAGGCACCGGCGGGGGAAAAACGACGCTGTTGAACGCGCTGTCGAGCTACATCCCCGAAGACGAGCGCGTGGCCACGATCGAAGACTCCGCCGAACTGCAACTGCAGCAGCCGCACGTGGTCCGCATGGAGACCCGGCCGTCCAACATCGAGGGCGAAGGCGAAGTGACCACGCGCGACCTGGTCCGCAACGCCCTGCGGATGCGGCCGGATCGGATCATCGTGGGCGAGTGCCGCGGGTCCGAGGCCCTGGACATGCTGCAAGCGATGAACACCGGCCACGAGGGAAGTCTCACCACGATCCACGCCAACTCGCCCCGCGACGCGCTGAGCCGGCTGGAAATGATGGTCGGCATGGCCGGATTCGACTTGCCCGTCTGGGTCATCCGGAAACAGGTCGCGTCCTCGATCAACGTCGTGGTGCAGGTCGCCCGGCTGGTCGGCGGGGAACGAAAGATCGTCAAGATCGCGGAGATCACCGGCATGGAAGGCGAGGTGCTGAGCATGCACGACCTGTTCGAGTTCCAGCAGACCGGCGTGGACGAGAACCGGGTGGCCCAAGGTCACTTCTGGTCGACGGGCATCCGGCCGGTGCTGCTGAACAAGTTGGCGGCCAGCGGAATCACGCTGCCCGTGGAATTGTTCCAACGGAAGATACTCAAGACGTCGCAAGGAGCGGCCGAGTCGTAACCCGTTAAACCCAAATCGCGCGGAGTCCCCGCCATGGACAATCTGTTTCTCATGCTGGCATTCGTGGCCGGTTTCCTGCTGACCTTCGGCGTCAACCTCGTGCTGGCCGACGTGTTCGAGGCGAACCGGCAGCGCGTCCGCAAGCGCTTGGAAGAGGAGCTGCTGCTGAAGCAGCGGGAGCGCGCCCGGAAGTCGGTCGGACGCCAAGATCCGGCCGAGATAATCGACGACAAGTGGCTCGGCGACCAGCCCGCGCCGACGATCCGCGAGCGGTGCATGCGGTTCGTCGAGGAGTCTGGCGTTTCGCTGCGTCCGCAACAACTGGCCGCGGTTTCCCTGGCCACCTCGCTGCTGGCCGGCGTGGTGGCGGGCATGCTCTCCGGCTTGTGGATCGTCGCGGCGGTCGCCGCGGTCGTGGGCGGCGCGTTGCCGGTGTTGTACGTCTTCATCCTGCGCATGAGGCGATTGGAAAAGCTGCTCTCGCAACTGCCCGACGCCTTCGACCTGATGAGCCGCACGCTCCGCGCGGGCCAGACGACGGCGCAGGCCCTGCAGGCGGTGGCCGACGAGTTCTCGGCCCCGGTCGCCGAGGAATTCGGCTACTGCTACGACCAGCAGAACCTGGGCCTCTCGCCCGAGGCCGCCATGCGCGATCTGGCCCGGCGGACCGGCCTGCTGGAGTTGAAGATCTTCGTCCTGGCCGTGATGATCCACCGGCAGACCGGCGGCAACCTGGCCGATCTGCTCGAAAAGCTGGCCGCCGTGATCCGCGAACGCTATCGGATTCGCGGCGTGATCAAGGCCCTGACCGCCGAGGGTCGCCTGCAGGCGCTTATCCTGCTGGCCCTTCCGCCGGGCATGTTGGCCGTGCTCTCGATTATCAATCGGCCCTACATGATAACCCTGTTCGAGTATCCCATGCTGCTGGTCGGCATGTTCGTGATGATGACCGTCGGCGGCCTGTGGATGAAACGAATCGTCAGTTTCGACTTCTGAACCCGGGAATGATCCAGCCATGTTGCCCACTACTGCTTTGATGATCGCGGCCTTCGCGGCCGCCACCAGCTTCGTCCTGCTGATCTTCCTGCTTGCCGGCTCCCGGAAGAACCGGGTGGACCGGCGACTGGGCGAGCTGGCCGCCGGCGGTGCGACCCCGGATGGGACGGCTCCCTACGTCGGTCCTTCGTCGTCCACGTTCTTGTCGCGGGCGAACACCGAATCCCAGATCGACAAATGGACGAGCCGGCGGATGCGACAAGAAGAAAAGAAGAACGGTTGGAAGCAACGGATCGAGCAGGCGGGCTTTTATCGGCGCCGCGCCATCAATCTGTTCTTCCTCGTGCGCCTGATCCTGGCGGTCGTGCCGGTGATCCTCGGCGTGGTGTTCAGCCGGATGGGACACCTGCCGCTGAGCCAGGGGCTCGTCTTCGGCGGATTGGCCGGACTGGCCGGCACGCTGGCGCCCACCTTCTGGCTCGACCACGTCAAAAGGGCGCGGCAGACGCAGATACGCCGCGCGCTGCCCGACGCGCTGGACGTGATGGTGATCTGCCTGGACGGCGGGCTGAGCCTGCCGGCGTCGTTCTCGCGCGTGGCCGGCGAGCTGACCACCGCCCATCCGATGCTGGCCGTCGAATTCAAGATCATCGAACGGCAGGTGCAAATGGGGCGGACGATCGGGGAGGCCGTGCGCGGACTGGCCAACCGGTTCGACCTCGAAGAACTCCGCAGCATGGCCTCGCTGATCGTCCAGGCCGAGCGGATCGGGGCCAGCGTGGCCAGCGCCTTGCAGGTCTTCGGCGACACGCTGCGTCAGAAACGCCATCAGCGGGCTGAAGAACAGGCCCACAAGGCCGCCGTGAAACTCCTCTTCCCGACCATTTTCTTCATCTTCCCCGGCATTTTCGTGGTCATCCTCGGCCCGGCCGCGATCCGGATCTACCAGGAACTGATTACAGGAGTACTTGTCTAGTTTTGTCCTTACGAACGAATACCACGTGATAGACCGTTATGGAGAAACCACGGATGCACACGGATAAACACGGATTCGTTGCATCGAGCCGGCTGGTGCCAATCAATCATTATCTGTGTTTATCTGTGTGCATCCGTGGTTTGATCCCCTGCGTTGTCATCGACTGAATCCTGGTGACCCAGTGTTGTAGTACCGAGGTGTCTCATGAGAGTACGAAGCCCATCCCAGCAACGCCGAAGCCGTCGCCGTCGGGGCGTCGCCGCCGTCGAGATGGCGATCATCCTGCCGCTGCTGGTGACCATCGTTCTCGGCTGCGTGGACCTGGGCCGATTCGCCCATGCCTTCATCGCCGTGAACAACGCGGCCCGGGCGGGCGCCGGCTTTGCGTGCCTGCACCCGTTCACCACCACGACCCAGTCGAAGTGGCACCAGCAGATCCGCCAGACCGTCGAAACGGAATTGGGGACGCGGTTCGACCCGAGCAAGCTCGACGTGCCGCTGCCCGACGTTTCGATCGAGCCGGACGGACGCAAGCGAGTCCGCGTCGAAGTGAGCTACCCCTTCGAGACGGTCGTCCGCTGGCCGTTGTTGCCAACCGAAATGAATCTCAGACGAGCCGTGGAAATGCGTTTTATTCGATAGATTCCCCTGGAGGACCGCCGACATGAACGGCCCCGCTGACAGCCGCCCGATTTCCCGCCGTCGAACCCGAAGCCGAAACGCCCGGGGGACGACGTCGGTCGAGATGGCGCTGGTCCTATTGCTGTTTCTCACGTTGGTGCTCGGCATGCTCGATCTGGGCATCGGCGTGTTCCGCTACAATCTGCTGGCCCAGGCCGCCCGGCAAGGGGCCCGGCAGGCGATCGTCCACGGCACTCTGGCCGATCGGCTGGGCCCCTGGGGACCGCAGTCGTATTCGGGCCAGGGCGACGACAGCCATCCGGTCGCCGACGCCGTTCGGCCTTCGCTGACCGCGTTCGATCCGTCGGAAGTCGGCATTCAGGCGGACTGGATCGACGGCGACAACGAGTTCGAGAAACGCGTCCGCATTGCGGTCAGTGCCCCGTACCGACCGATCATGACGTTCATCTTCGGCAACCCGACGTTCACCCTGCGAGGCACGTCGACCATGCCGATTGCCCATTGAGGAGTGGGAGTGATTGAGAAACGCAAACAGTAGAAGGTGGCCGGGGCTGGGGACTCGGGACTCGGGATTGGGGACTCGGGATTGGGGACTCGGGATTGGGGACTCGGGACTCGGGACTCGGGACTCGGGAAACGGGAAACGGAACATCGACTCCCCGAATCCCGGACGCCCAGCCCCCAGCCCCGAACCCCCAGCCCCGAACCCCCAGCCCCCAGCCCCGAGTCCCCAGCCCCCAGCCCCCAACTCCGAAACTGCACGAGATTCCCAAACTCACCGATGATCACCGAACTCCCGACAATCTGGAGGAAACCATCATGCCACGTCTTCGATTCCCCCGGTTCCCCGGCAGGCGGCGCAAAGCCAAGAGCAAAGGCGCCGTGCTCGTCTGGTTCGCCATGTTGCTGACGCTCATGCTGGGCATGGTCGGCCTGGTGATCGACGCCGGGATGCTGCTCTCGACGTACCGCCACGCCCAAAACGCCGCCGACGCCGCCGCGATGGCCGCCGCCTACGACCTGATGTTCGGCAGGCCCAAGAGCGAGGCCACGGCCACGGCGATCACGTTCGTCAAGGAACACAACGGCCTTTCCGGGGCTCCCGATCCGGTCGTGAACATCCCGCCCGCCGACGGACCCTACGCCGGCGCGTCGAACTACGTCGAGGTGATCGCCGGCAGCCCGATGCGGACGTTCTTCATTCACCTGCTGCCGGGCATTTCGCGGGAGAACACGGTTCGCGCCCGGGCGGTGGCCGGCTTCGAGATGGTCGCCTCCGGGGCCGGCGTCTGCGTGCTCGACCCGAACGCCCGGCCGGGACTCGACGTGGGCGGAGGCGGCATACTCAACGTGCGCGGCCTGGTGATCGACAACTCCGAGGGCGGCGGGCTGGACGAGAACGGCGATCCGGTGGACAACGGCAACAAGCAGGTCGCCGCCAGCGTGTCGAACAACGCCCTGCTCCGTGCCACCGAGATCCGCGTCGTCGGGGGCGTGAACAATCCCGACAACTTCCAGAACTACGATCCCGGCGATCCCACGAACGTCCTGCACTGCAATCAGCTTCCCGTTCCCGATCCGCTGCTCTACCTGCCCACGCCGACCGTGGACAACGGCGTCGACTCGACGTTCCGCGGGGCGCCTCAAGCCAGCAACACCAATCTGAAACTCGGCGATCAGAACGCCGACGCCGTGGAACCGATGAACTACATCGATACTTCGGATCCAGCCAATCACGTGATGGTGCTCCACCCGGGCATCTACCAGTCGATCAGCGTCACCGGGGGCAACGTGCGGTTCGAGCCGGGGATCTACGTGCTGCGGCCCGCCGCGAACACCACCAACACCCTGAAAATCACCGGCGGCAACGTCGAGGCCCAAGGGATCATGTTCTACAACACGGGCGACAACTACGATCCGCAAACGGGGCTGCCCGACGCGGCGGACTACGATCAACCTCCGCCCGCCGCCGACGGAGCGAACTTCGGCGCGGTCACCATCAACGCCGCGATGCAGTTCGCCCCGATCGACACGGAGCAGTACTTCTACGACCGGGACGTCTCGGCCTTCGACGGCATGCTCTTCTACCAGCGCCGCCGCAACACGGCCACCGCCGACATCCAGGGCAACTCCGAGGAAGGAGACCTAAGCGGCACGATGTACGCCAAATGGGCCCGCTTCAAGCTCGCCGGACAAGGCACCTACGACGCCCAATTCTTCGTC
>Ga0307379_10014463_pt1 | contig 10176 bp, 6 predicted proteins | sample UN2MG_FD_202237 | JGI IMG/M metagenome (GOLD analysis project Ga0307379, IMG submission 202237) | Soil microbial communities from Risofladan, Vaasa, Finland - UN-2 | ecosystem: Environmental > Terrestrial > Soil > Coastal area > Acid sulfate soil | place: Finland: Risofladan, Vaasa | collected... | reverse complement strand
GAGCCAAGCCACCGTTTCGCTAATCGATTCCTCCGTTTCACCTGGGAACAGTAAGATGTTTGCTTTGACCCAGACACCGAGAGACCGGCACGCGTCGAGCAGAGCCGAGGCGCGTTTCAGGTAGGCGGCTGGATTCGTTGTCTTGCCCATTGCCAATAGCTGGCTCGAGCTTGCGGACTCAAGCCCCAGGTCGATAACCTTGAGGCCCGCGTCCGCGAGAATGGCTATGGTGTCCGGATGCAGGGCGTCGGCCCTCGTCTCACATCGCCACCTGGTGGTGATACCTTCGCGCCTGAACAGGGAGCGCAACTCGTGTGCCCATGCCCTCGTCGGGAAGAAGAACGAGGCCTCGAAGTAAGGATGGAAGGTGTTTTCACCGTAGACATCGCTGCAATGGCGGATTGCCCTGAGCACTCTCTGTACCGGTCGCAATGCGCTGATTCGGCTGCGGCCCTCTGCACAGAAGTTGCAGCCTCGTCCGCAGCCCCGGGAGATCTCGATCGAGGGCTGATAGTCTCTGTACCCGTCGAGCAACCTATAATCCAAATCGGGCAAGGACCGAAGTGGCGGCTCAGGCTCAAATGCCCCTGTTCGATCCGTATAGGGTATCCTGTCCCACCAGGTCGGCGACAGCAGCGACTCTATCCGCCCCTCGGCTGTCCCATATACAACCAGATTGGCGTCGGGAATCCTACACTTGATCCAAGACCCATCCAGATCCACCACCCAGCGTCCCCCTACCACTATCTGCACATCCGGCTGCAATCGCCTTAACGCAGCACAGAACAAGCTGGCCCATTCCACGGCATAGTAACTGGGGATGGATACGAAGAATGGGCGCGCCGTCGGTACCACGCGATCCGTGCACAGCCGCTGGACGATGTCATCCGGGTCGGCAAACCCGCCGTGGTAGACGCGAGCCTTGTGGCCTCGCTGTGCCACAGTGGTCGCGAGGCCTAGCAATCCGTAGTTGAGGTAAAGGTGCCGGCGGGCCAGTTCATGATCCCCCTTCTTTGGCTGAAGCATGCCCGACGATAGGAACACGGCCATGTCGCCATTCACAAGACAACCGCCTCGCCAACTGGCGTTGCCGATCCACCTTGGCTCGACTGGACGACACAACAGATGTCGCTGTTAGCCAGCAGCTTCTCAATGTGGTCGACAATTGCTCTACCCACACCATGAGTCGCCGAGCACCACACGGTTGGGTTATTGGTGCTATCCGGGCCCGACAGAAACGGGAAGAAGAACACGTCGTCGTCGACGATCATGCAGGTGAAGTTCGTCACGCACGATACATTAGCAATTCGCCACTGTCCCTTCATCGGTTCGGCTTTGCTGAAGGCGGCCGCCAGTGAAGCCTGGCGCTGCGCTATCTCGTTCCGCCATCCTTCACTACTTCCGGGCGTTCGCTCGATCGCCGACTGTACCTCAACGATGCACCTTCTGCCGACGGCATGCGAAGGTGTCACCAACTCCGTAAGCGGATTCCAGAAGGCGACGACGACGTCCATGCCCCGCCTATCCAAGGCCTTGGCCAGCGCATCCTTGTGCTGGTCAGTAAAGTGCCTGTTCGTCTGCCCTATGGCCCAGACTCGTTCTTCTGCCCGCGCGATCAATTCCTTGTAGACCTTCAGGACGACGTCGTCGCCGCGTTGGGAGAACACCTGTCGTATCCCGTTTTCCTCGACCAGGCCACGGTAAGAGTCCTTCAGTAGCGATTGGCTCGACTCAGCCGCGCTACTGATCACCCACTGGATGAGGCCGAACAGCGCGGAAGCCAGGACGGAACCTGTCACGGCAAGCCATACGGCGGATGATACACCCCAGGTACTCTTGTCCAGATCCTGAGTCCGGGTCATCAGCAACGTGGCGATACCGGCGGTGAGCAGGATCGGTAGCCCCTTGTGCCAATCGAGCGCACGCCTGAGAATGCGCCAGTATGCGAGTACGTACCATCGGTCGTCCCTGGCCTTTCGTCGTTGACTCATTAGGCTACCTCCACCTACTGGAGACGTATTGGGGTGGCAGTTGACCGAGTCGGTCTCTATGCCCGAACGCCTCTGCTGACTGGCAGACCCAGTCGCGAAGGTCGCATCTGTGGTATACTCTAGCATCGGTATGCTGGTACGGCAAGACGCTGCATCTGCCACGCATTCTGCTAGGCACGCGAAGATACGATATGCCGCCCGCGTTATCAACCAGAGGCGGGCGCATTGTCGGATCCCGTGGTGTTGACTACATCATTGTCGCTGACCGACATGGCCAAGGCGTCAGCGCTGTCTCCGGGCCTCCCGGCCCAGCACTGAACGGCCGCCCGCTGCTGTTGTCGCGTGCGTCAAGCGGTGCGAGGCCATAGGGTTGTCCAGTTGGCCAACCATGCAAGACACCTGGATAGCTCCTGGGGGTGTCCGGCTCAGCTCGTCGGGTTGAGACAGCTGTAAAGAAGAATCACGCCGTCGCGCAACGCCGGTCAAGATCGTCTGTCGGGCGCTTAGCTAGCGAGCAGGCAGGCGGGCGCGTGACCGCTCATTCTGGCTCGGCAAAGGACTTGCTTGCGGGGTTCGCCATGAGTTCCCAGACCGGGCTCTTCGTGACAGTGGACGGCCCGAACGCCGTCGGCAAATCATCGCTTGTGAGCGCCATCACTTTACGGTTGCTCAGTCGAGGTCTCGATGTACTGCAGACAGGTGAGCCAACCTCTTCGGCGCTCGGCAAGCTCGTTCGGGAGGCCGAGGAATACCTTGCTGGCAGGGCCCTGGCATGTCTCGTTGCTGCGGATCGGTATGCCCATTTGGCCGAAGAGGTTCGGCCGGCGCTCGCAGATGGGAAGGTAGTGCTGTGCGACAGGTACGTCGAATCCTCGTTCGTGTTACAGGCATTGGACGGCGTTGAGGCGGATTTCATCTGGGCAGTTAACAGCCATGTCTTAGTGCCTGACTTAAGCATCGTCGTCAACGCTAGCCCTCGCACGCTCGATAAGCGTCTGTCATGCCGTCCGAGCCTCAGTCGTTTCGAAAGGACCAATACTCGCGAGCAGGAGCTGGCGCTGTACCAGCAAGCAATCGCATATCTCGAACCGCATGGGTTCCATTTCCTTGCCATCGAAAACGACGCCACCCCCCTAAGTATCAACGTGGAGCAAATGTGCCGTGCGGTGCAGACACTCCTCAAGCGCAGAGTGTCAACCGGCATCGAAAACTGACCCCGTGCTGTCCGAAAACTCATCTCATAGTTTCTTGCGCTCGTCATCGTTGTATTGAGAGGTCACGCTTGATCGTCGGCTGTTCCGCGTACCCTGATTCCGGCTGATCCGGTGGCTGTGAGGACAACCAGAGGCGCGCGGACACACCCCGCGTCCAGCGGCAAGCTATTAGCAGTCCGATTCGGCTTCAGCTACGCGGCTGTGCGGTAGTAGGAGTTGAGCAGGCCACCGAGGAACGACTCGCGGCCGACGAAGAGCTTTGTGCTTTCTGAGCGGATTGGGAAACGGATCACCTGCCCTGCCGCCGACCCCGCCGGTATCCGATTGCCAATGCCCTGATGCGGCCGATGCCCGTCATAGAACCTGCGATACTGGACGAGCACGCGCTGCAAGCTGCCCAGCCCGACCAGGATGAGGTGATCCAAGCACTCCCGACTGACACTTCCTATCCAGCGTTCGGCGTGGGCATTCGCATCCGGTGCCCGGAAGGGTGTCAGGACGATCTCCAGGCCGGCCGTGCCCAGCGTGACATCGAGATCGTGGACCAAGAGCTTGTCCCGATCATGCACTACGATCTGGGGATCGATGCCCAGGTCCTCGCACACCATCAGCAGGTTTCTCCTCATCTGGCGCATCCAGAGGCTGTTGGGGGAGAAGGTCGCCTCGGCGAGCACGATCCGGCGCGTCTGCAGGTGAATCGCGAACAGCACATAGGCGGTCTGGAGTCCGGTGGCGGTCCAGACTTCCTTGGTGAACAGGTCAAGGCACAGGAGCCGTCCTGTCCAGAAACTCATCTGGCTCCAGGGATGCTCGTAGCACCTCTCTCGTGGTACTCTCTCCCCCCGTGCATACTCCTGCGCTGAGAGGCACTGAGGATGGAGAATGCCGTCGAACGAGGCTTGGATTGGGCCGGCATGCCGGTGATCGCGAGCGTGGCGCTACAGCCGCCCCCTGCGCGATAGGACCCCGTCTAGGTGTCGAGCGCCCGCGAGACCGCTTTGAGGGCACTTTGGGGCGCGGATGAGTCTCTGGACAGGACGGCTTTAGGAGATACGGCGTTTCTCGTAATGTGGTGCAAGATGCGGGAATCGAGCGCCCGTGAGACCGCTCCGATGGCACTTTGGGGCGCGGATGAGTTTCTGGACGGGGTCAATTTTGGATGCCGATTGACACTTCAACGGCCATCGTCCCCATCAGGGGATCCACAACCGGATACCGGAGCGCCGAACGACAGGGGAGATGTCCCGGGATCACACCCAGGCGATGCCGGATGAGGATCTCGCGGTGGAGTGCGAGCAGTTCCTGGGCGGCTTGCTCAACTCGTACTACCACAAGGCCGCGTAGTCACCAGTCGAGGCGTCTATCCGATCGGAACACCGGGGCCTGCATCGCCACCGGCGCCCTCCGGCGCGCGATCGGAGTCCCTGATCATCGCGCGACCCCCCGGCGACGAGGCCGGATAGCGTCCCTCTGTAGTCCATCCCCCCTCGCCGAACGGGCCAGCATCGCGTCCGAGTAGCGCCGATGAGTTTCTGGACACCGCGGGCTCGCTAGCCGCCTAGCGCATATCCTTGCTCGCGCTCTCCGCCTCGCGTGCGAGGGGCTGCCTCCCGGCTTTCCGCGGGCTCTGTGTCCGCTCCCTCAAGCGCGCCTGTCGCTTCCACATGCCTGCATTCGTTCCACAGGCAGCGCAGTTCACACCGTACGGGATCATATGCCACCGTCACTCTCCCGCACTCCGGGCATTTGTCCATCATCCTCGTCTCCTTCACAGTCCAGCTATTGTGGCCCCTTGGGCTCCTGCGCCGATCCGCATCCCATCCTAGCCCCAAGTCACCAAGCACTGGGAAGGTCGTAGAACAGCTTGTAAAAAGCTTGCGCCTTCACGCCCTCGAACCTCGCCGTGGTGACGCCTGCGTCCCTCAGGAAAGTGGCGGCCTGCGGCATTGGATAAGGTTCTACGTATACTACCTTGTTCATGCCAGCGTGAACGATTTTCTTGGCACACAGCAGACATGGGAAGGTCGTCGTGTACAGGACCGTACCGCGAAGAGATGCTCCACCCGTCCGGGTGACCTGGAGTATAGCAGTCTCCTCCGCGTGCAACGCGCGGCAGTATTCGAGGCCTTTATCGTCGTCTCGCAATACTCCCCAGTCCCGGTCGCACTTAGGGCACCGGACAGCCCCCTTGAGTGGACTACCACAGGCGCACAGGAGGTCCTTAAGGGCCTCTGCCTGTTCCCGCCGCCTGATGTCTCTGTAACACCGTTGGTGCTTGTCCCGGCATGGTTGCTGGCCTCGCGGTACCTCGTTATATCCTGTCGCGACTACCGCGTAGCCAGTGTCCTGCGCCTGTCGACTGCCGTTGGCAGGGAAGGGCGCGGCGATCACAGCCCCTACCTTCCGTCTCAGGCACGAGGAACGAAGGCTCGTGCTGTAAGCGATATGCATGAGCAGTTCTTCGGGGGAAGGCGGCCTGCTGCCTGGCTGCTTCAGGAGGTCGAGGTAGTCACGGAGCTTCTGCGCTACCTCTGCCTCAACGGTCTTCGACTCGAAGATGTTGGTCTCGTTACGTAGCAGAACGTCAGCTGCATCCACACATGCCGCGACCTGCTGACCATACTCATAGGGCTCTTCGCTATCCCTGCCGTCGTCGTCCTCAAACTTTGCTTCATTCTTCTCATACCGATCCCGCACCCGTTCCCATCGAGTGCTCCGGGCGGCGTCGACAGCAAGGAGGTAGAAGTTCTTCATCTCGGAGCGCAGCCAGGCGACCTCGCCCAGGTTTCGGATGCCGTCCAACACCCAGTTCTCGTCGGGGGCCTCCTCATGGGCCGCTGTGACGGCCCTCTCGGCCAGAACATGCAAGCCCTGAGTTTGGCGGAGTTCGTTGCCGAGCGCTTGGAGATTGGCTCGGGTAGGTTCGACTCCTTTGCTCTCGGCCTCTCTCTTTATCTCGTCGGAGAGGCACACTACGTGGCAGTCACCCGCCTCGCCCAGCATTTTGGCGACCGTGGTGCATCCGCTGCCGAAGGAGCCGGCCAGTCCGACTAGTACATTGCCCATCGACTGTACCCCCCTCGCTCTCGCCACCGTGGTTCGAGCGAACCCGCGTCGTGTACAAGTAGCTCAATCAGGGACACCAATACCCGACTCAGTTCATTCGGGCCGAATGCTATAGGAGAGACAGGAAACTGTCAAGCGCAACTCCCCTTCCTATCGCCGGGGCCCTGTGCGCATGTCGACCGCCCGTGAGACCGCTTTGAGGGCACTGTGGGGCACGGATGAGTTTCTGGATAGCACGGGGCCGATGTCGGCTCGGGGAGCACGGTAGATGAAGGTGGTGTTGGACACGAGCGAGGTGATGAGCGATCCGGCATTCGCTGGCGTCTACTTCAAGCTCCTCCGAGAGTACATGGTGCGATCCGGCGCCGGGCTAATCGTGCCAAACGTAGCCTACCGAGAGGCTCTGCGGCTCATGTCAGACGAGATAACCGCGGGGGCAAAACGAATACTCGAGACGGCGCAGAAACTAGAACGGCGATTCCCGGTGCGTCTGCTTGACAGAGTCACCGCCGATCTGATAGGGGACCTGGCAGATGCCGACGATATGCTCTCCTACACTTGGTACGGTGACGTCGAGAGCGGGTTCAGGCAGCGCGTCGATGAAATGGGAGTTCAGATCGGAGCTGACCCGGAAGTCAGTCATGCTCGGCTGGTGGAAGCGGAGCTTGCGCGTCGGAAGCCGTTCGATGGGAGCGGTAGAGGGTACCGAGATGCGCTGATCTGGTGCAGCGTCATCGAGATCGCTCGCAGCGAGCCCGAAGTGGTATTCGTGACCAGGAACAAGAACGACTTCCCGAAAGGACCTGGGAGCGAACCGCATGAGGACCTCCTTCAGTGGCTGCGGGACGATGGTGCTGTCTCGGGCCGGGTACGGATCTTCCACTCGCTAGAGGAGTTCGCAAAGAGCGACATCATCCCAGACTTCCCTCGGGCCGGGGACAAGGCGGCTCTTGAGTCTGGCCGCTTCGAGAAGCTCGATCTTCGATGCGCTATCGACGAGCGGAAGGCTGAGATCTACGGCAGGTTCGAGGATGTCATGCGGCGGAGCTATCCGGCTGCGCTCGCCGCGAGGACGTTCCGATGGTGGGACCTTGACGCACCCCGCGTCGATGTCCACGATCTGCGCGAACTCGCCGAGGAGCGAGAGCTGATCGTCGCCAGTGTTACGTACAGCGACGTGGTAGCCGACTACGGGTTCACGGTGTTTGACGCCGCCCGTGGGTCATACGGCGAGCGAGTGCTTGTGATAGCTCCCCGAGGCGTTGTCGAGGCAGGCATCACAGACCCCAAGTACTTGCAGCTCTCGGCGCGGCTCGCTATCATCTTTCAACGACAGACAGGAAACGTCCAGGAGTTCCAGGTCACCGGCGTAAGGATCGACAGCGACCCGTCTGAATGGGCCAACCCGCCGCCCTACTTCGAGGAGTAGCGCGGCACGGCAACCGGGGGGTTACTTCAGACCCCGTCCTGTCCAGAAACTCATCCGGGCCCCAAAGTGCCCTCAGCGCGGTCTCACGGGCGCTCGATATGCGCAATGGAACCCAGGATATTCGCGACCCTGGAGGGAAGCAAGGGCTCCAGAACGCCCGGATAGCATTTTTGGGGGGACACGGCAGTGAGACCGACTGGAATGACACTTTCGGGAACAAGGTGTTCCGTGTGGCAGAGCGGAACCCACTCCTGGGCGGGATTCCCCCCTGTGTGTCTCGCGCTCCGGTTCAGGTTCCTGCCGAAACCTCCAGTAGAAGGGATATGAGCGATGAGACAGGTAGTCCTTCCGGCCGTCCTCTGCCTTGCCGTGTGCGTAGGCCTGTTGCTCTCGCTGGCATCATCGGTCCAGGCGCAGGCGGGACCACCGTGGGGCAGCGAGACAGCATTTATTGACTGGCTTCGCTCCAGCGATGTCCGCCGCGCAACCGCCGTGATCCCGGACTGGGTTGGTCTCTGGCCGACCGTGACGCGAACTGACCTTGAGGCGGCAGTACCGGTCATCGGGGGCTATGGCTATGATGAGGCCTTCGCGCGATGCGCAATCGAGGGGACGATCACCGTTCAGGCGGGTGACCAGAGGAGATGGTACTACCGCGAGCAGGGCAACCCCAGCAACATCATGTGGGTTCCGATCAGCCAATTCTTCCTCCCCGGCACAACACTCCAGGTGTTCATGTACGAAGATGCATTCGTAGCGAAGGCCTGTGGCAACTTCTCAGTCCCGCCGGTGATGCCGGGCACCCTTCGCGTGCGGAAGTTCGACGACTCGAACATGAATGGGATGTGGGACGCAGGCGAACCTGAGCTCACCTGGGACGTCTCCTATGCCGGAGCAGCAAACGGTTCAGGACAGACGCCGCTGACAGTAGAAGTGCCGCCGGGAAGCTACCGCGTCACTGAGGCGACCCCATCTGGGTGGGCGCCCACGACAGCCACCGCGAAGAACGTGACGGTGGCTGCCTGTTCCACGACAACTGTCCTGTTCGGGAACGTCGAACTCGGAAGCATCTCCGGGGCGAAATGGGACGACACGAACTGCGACGGGGTGGTGGACCTGGACGAACTGCGGCTGCAGGATTGGGAGATCAGCCTGGAGGGGAAGACAGTAGCGGGTGGCGACGTAGACCCGGAGCCGCAGTTGACCGACGGGAACGGAGAGTACCTGTTCGACGATCTATACCCCAGCGATGGATTCGGGTACACGGTCAGCGAAACGCTGAAGGAAGAGGGGGGGGAGGACTGGGGCCCGACGTGGCCCTTGGATCCGGCCCTGACGGAGGTACCAGAGAACCTTGAGCCTTGGCCGTACACGATCGTGCTCGGCGAAGGGGATGACCGGACGCACGTGGTCTTCGGGAATGTGCGGCTGGGCAGCATTGGCGGACTCAAGTTCTACGACGCGAACCCAGAGCTGCCGGTGAACCATCCATGGAACGGCAACGGCGTCTACGACCCCGGCGAACCACTGCTGGAGGACTGGGCCATGGGTATCACGGGGTACTGCGACCTTATGCTGCCAATCGTGCCTCGGACGGTATATACCGATGAAGACGGGGAGTTCAGCTTCGCGCACCTGTACCCCAGTCACGTGGATGAGGGCTACACGGTCTGCGAGGAGCTGCCCGAGGGGTGGCTGCTGACGTACCCGCAGGAGCGGTGCCGAAGCACTCACCTTGACGAGGGGGAGGAGATCACGACCGGGTTCGAGTTCGGGAACCTGGCGATCATTGACTACGGCCTGAGAACGATCGGCTACTGGAAGACACACCCGGAGGCGATCACGAAGGAGATGTACCGGGCCCTGAGCTCACTCCCAGCGTTTCGAAGGGTGAACAATTGGCAGAAGCTGGAGCCGATCCTGTGGGAGGCGACGGCCGAAGACATTGCGGTGATGCTGCGGGCGCAGCTGGCGGCGATGGAGCTGAACGTGCTGGCGGGCATCGCGCCGCTGGATGCGACCGTTTACGTCGGCAACATTCCGGGCGCGCCGGAGCTGTTTGGCGGCAACATCGTCTACCTCGACACGATCCTGACGGTCATCGAGTCGGCCTACCCCTGGGACGGCTGGGATAGGGCGACCCGAGAGGCGGCCAAGGATGCTCTCGACAACGCCAATAACAACGAGAGCACAGTATCGGTAATGCCGGTCCCAGTGCGTCCGCAGATGACGGTCGAAGTCCGAGCCGCCATCCAGGGGCCGCCAGAGGGCAGCCTGGATGCAGACATGGCGCTCAGGCTCTACCACCCAGGAGGGACGGGAACTCCGCTGCGCAGCATGACGATATCGCTCGACGGCAGCGGCTGGGGCACCGCGACAATCGGCCTGCCCGCTGGCACCTACGACGTATGGGGAAAGGTTCCCACCCATCTCGCCCGGCGGCTGACGGGGTGGGCGCTGGCGTCCGAGGGAGCGG
>Ga0307379_10014461_pt1 | contig 10177 bp, 12 predicted proteins | sample UN2MG_FD_202237 | JGI IMG/M metagenome (GOLD analysis project Ga0307379, IMG submission 202237) | Soil microbial communities from Risofladan, Vaasa, Finland - UN-2 | ecosystem: Environmental > Terrestrial > Soil > Coastal area > Acid sulfate soil | place: Finland: Risofladan, Vaasa | collected... | reverse complement strand
ATCTGCCGCATCGTGATATTGACGGCGGTCCCCTTGAGCCCAAGCCACGTCGGGAAGACGGTGATGAAGACATAGGCGTAAACCGAGAAAAACAGGACCTGGAAGATCGAGTTAAAGGCGACCAGGCCGGCGGCGTATTCCCTGTCCCCCTGGGCCAGGTCGTTCCAGACGATGACCATGGCGATGCAGCGGGCCAGGCCGATCATGATCAGGCCGTACATGTATTCGGGCCTGTCGCGAAGGAAGAGGACGGCCAGCGTGAACATCAGGAGCGGCCCGATGACCCAGTTCTGGACGAGCGACAGCGAGAGGATCTTGACGTTCTTGAAGACGTCTCCGAGTTCCTCGTATTTGACCTTCGCCAACGGAGGATACATCATCAGGATCAAGCCGACGGCGATGGGAATGTTGGTCGTCCCCGACTGGAACTTGTTGATGAAGCCGACGACGGCCGGGACGAGATACCCCAGCCCGACGCCGAAAGCCATGGCCAGGAAGATCCACAACGTCAGGTATCGGTCGAGGAACTTGAGTTTTGCGTTTCCGGGTGTCATTTGCGTTTCCCTTCTTGTTCATGCGGGCCGCGAATCATCGCTTTCGATCCATCTCGATTCAGAGCCAGAATAGGAAATAAGCGCCGACAAGAATAACGATGACTCCGGCGATTTTCTGGAGAGCCCAATGAGTCTTGCGCAAGCCTTTTGACTCGATCAATTTTTTCGCTGCGCCCATGGAGGTTCCGGCGACCAGGATTAAAGCCGAATGACCCAGCGCATAAATAAGGAGCAGAAATCCTCCATAGATGATGTTCCCTTTGCTTCCAACATACGCCAGTAGGACGGCGAGAATCGGCACTGCGCAGGGGGTGGAAACAACGCCGAATAAAAGGCCCAAAAGGAACGCCCCTACCGGACCTCCCTTTCTGACGTTCATAGGTTGGGGCAGGTTGATGCTGAATTTAAGGAGGCCTAATAGGTGAAGGCCCATGATTAGACAGACTCCGGCCACAAGATATTTCCAGAAGGCGCCGACATCCCCCAGCATCTTGCCCATCAGGGCGGAAATCAACCCCAGGATGCTAAAGGTGACTGAAAGCCCGAGGACAAAAAGCATGGAGAAGCCGAGCGACTTCTTGATGCTCGTGGTTTCAGTGCCGGCCACAACGCTCATGAGCAATGGAATCATCGCCAGAACGCAGGGGTTCGAGGCCGTGGTCGCGCCTCCGACAAACACCGCCAGGACGGCCAGCCAGGGGTTCTGCTGGATGAGCTGGGAAATATCGCCGAAGAGGCCTTCCATATTTTCTCCAACTCTAGAGAAGGCCCTTTTCTTTGAACATATTTAGGATTTCTTCTTTTGCGAAATAGCCGACATGCCGGAAGATCTCTTTCCCTCCCTGGTCGATGAAAACCTGGGTGGGAATGAGCTGGATGCCGTACTGGCGCGCCGGGCGCGGGTCTTTCCAGACATCGTAAAAAACAACCTGGACTGTCCCGGCATATTCCTGGGCGATCTCCTTCAAGATCGGCTGCATCTCGCGGCAGGGAATGCAGCGGTCGGCCCCGAGCTCGATGAACGTCACTTTGTGCTTGGAAAAATCCAGGTTGAGGTCGGTGGTGACGAGAACGCTGCTTTGCCCGCCGGCTGTTTGAGTCGCGGGCGCGCGGGTCTCACCTATCGCTGTTTGATTTGCAGGCGACTTCGCCTCTCGGCCCTCGCTCTGGCTGCGGCAGGATTGATCGAAGATGAACACTGTCGATAACACGGCAAAGAAAAGCAGACCAAGAAGGCGATTACGGGATTTCGGTTTTTTCATGAGGATGACTCCATTCCATCGCGACGTTGAGAAAAAAACCCAGGGGAGAACTCGCTGTTTTTTGTCTATTTTTAAACAGAGAAAAAATCAACAAAACTGCCGCCAGGACCCAAATCGATAGAATAAACATCAGCCTATGATTTTACCTGAATCGCCAGGACAGCCATTTTCGTCAAGGCCTTGAGAGAGCGAGTCTTCTTTTCCTTGGGGACGAAGACGAAAGCGGATTCCTTTATAGCTTCCTCTTCGCCATCGACGACGATTTTTCCCTTTCCTTCCATGACCACGAAAATGACATCATGGTCCATCCGGCAAGGCGGAATTTCCTGTCCGGCTTTAAGTCCCATCAATTGCGCCTTGAGCCTATCGGACTCGAAGAAGACGTTTTTTGTATGGGAATCTTCTGAAAAAGTCAGAATTTGATCGAGCTGCCTTGCCTGCATGATAGTCATTTGGCGGCCCCGGATCAGGCCTGCTTCTCTTCCTCAATCCAGAGCTTGATTTCCTCCCGGGAAGGGATGCGGCCCGAGGACTTCACTTTGCCGTTGATGACGAGGCCGGGCGTGGAGAAGATTTTGTATTCCATGATCTTTTTAATATCCGTCACCTTCTGGACATCAGCCTCGACATTCAGTTCCGCCAGGGCGTTGATGGTTCTTTTTTCCACTTCACCGCACCGGGGGCAGCCCGGCCCTAAAATCCGGATTTCCATGTGTGCCTCCATTTCTTAGAAGAAAGCTCCAAAAATCATCCCGGTGATTGTGGCCATCACGACCACGAGAAGAATATAAACAATCGTCTTTTTTGTTCCGAGAACGCTCCGGATGACCAGCATGCTGGGCAGGGAGAGCGCGGGCCCGGCCAGGAGAAGGGCCAGCGCCGGCCCCTGCCCCATTCCTGATCCCAGGAGCCCCTGCAGGATGGGAACCTCGGTCAACGTGGCGAAATACATGAATGCGCCGGCGACGGAAGCAAAAAGATTGGCTCCCAGGCTGTTTCCCCCGACCAGTCCGGCAATCCACCGGCCCGGGATGATGCCCTCGTGCCCCGGCCTCCCCAGCAGGAATCCTGCGACCATAACGCCACCGAGCAAAAGCGGGAAGATCTGCTTGGCAAAAATCCAGGTGGAAAAGGTCCATTCTTTCAGCTCTTCCTTCTTGAACCAGCGGACGATCATCCAGGCGAGGACAGCCAGGAGGCCGGCTCCGAGATACCACTTGATCCGGTAGATGAAGAACCAGACTTTAAGCGAGGGGTCGGCCTTGGACCAGTTGAGGAAAACGAGGATGGCGATCATCGTCGCCATATACAGGGCGGTTTTCCAGAGCGGCCGGGCCTCCTCATGCCCGTCTGCCGAAACGAAATCATCCTGATTCCGGTTCTTTTCATCTTCCCGGCCGAAGAGAAATTGCATCAACACCCCGATGACCACGGCAAAGGCAACCGCGCCGAGGGCCCTGGCCAGGCCGATCTTCGCGCCGAGGACCTTGGCCGTCAGGATGATCGCCAGGATGTTGATCGCCGGGCCGGAATACAGGAAGGCCGAAGCCGGACCGATGCCCGCCCCGCGCGTGTAGATACCGGCAAAAAGCGGCAGCACGGTGCAGGAACAGACGGCCAGGATCGTCCCGGAGATAGACGCGATGCCGTAGGCCGGGACCTTCTTTGCCCTGGGCCCCATCAATTTGATAACGGATTCCTTGCTGATAAAAACAGAAATAGCGCCGGCGATGAAAAAAGCCGGAATGAGGCACAGGAGAACATGCTGGCGGGCGTACTCCTGGGTCATCTGAAACGCTTCCAACAGTGCGTTCTGGACGTTCAGCCGCGAAAAGGGGATGAAATAGGCGGCCAGAAAAACCAGGATAAGGAGGAGGAGAATCTTTCTTTCTTTCACGGCGTTCTTCTGGGGGATGGGGAACTGGAGGCGTGTTCCGCGCGCACGCTCTGCTTAAGACAAGATTTTACGCGCGCGAGATCCTGAGTGATTTCATCCGACTCCGCCGACTTCTCCTTCAGGAAATTTTCGAGCAGGAGCTCGAGGGCCGGCCGTGATCCTTCCGGGATGGCATAGACGATCCATCTCCTCTCCCGCCGATCCTCGACGATGTCCGCATCCCGCAATATTCTCAGTTGGTGAGAGATTCGCGATTGCTCCATCCCCAGGATGGCCGTCAGCTCGCAGACGCAGACCTCGCTCCGCAGAAGAATGGCGGCGATGCGCAGGCGCGTCGGGTCGGCCAGGGCCTTGAAGGTCTTTAAGGCGGATTTCATTTTATATTAATATATGAACATATCATCATATTAATGAACCGCGCTTCTGTCAAGGCTTTCCAGATCAAGGAAAGGTCGAAGTCAGTCCGCGCCTTTATATAGGTAGCTTCTGACTTCGTTGAGCAGCATCTCTCGATTGTAAGGCTTGGACAGGAAGGAGACGATGTCTTTTTTCGCGCCGGTTTTTTCCTCTTGCTTCGAGATCAGCGAGGACAAAAAGATGATCGGGATCTCTTTTGTCCTTGGATTCTTCTTCAGGATCTCCGCGACCTCCCCGCCGTCCATGTCCGGCATCATGATGTCCAGGATGATGACACCCGGGAGTCTCCCCGCGGCCAGCTCGAGCGCCTCCTTGCCGTTGGAGGCGACGATGTAACCGTATCCGGCGTTGCCCAAAGCCGTCTTCAGCATGTTTTGGGTGATGATATTGTCATCGACGATGAGGACTTCTTTTTTGGCCATCGGTCGAGAACTCCTTTATTGACGTGGAATCTACAATAGAATGGAGCGGCCCGGCGGGACAATACCCTGATAAGATGATTCGGGGGGTGAAATTTCACGGCTTTTCTAACCAACCTAAACAGTGGAAAGAAATCCGCTGCCCTTGAAGCCGCTTGGTTTACAAACCCGAAGCTTTCACTTCGGCCAGCGCCCGGGCGAAGGCCGGCCAGAAGGGATCGACCCGGGGATGTTTGAGCGACCGCTCCCCCCCTTTCTCGACCAGGATGATGCCTTTGCTCTCGGCGATGACCTCACCGACGACCGAAGCGGGAATTTTTTTTTGGGCAAGTTTCCTGAGCAAAAGGCCGACCCTCTTCTCTTTGCAGGTGATGATCAGCGTCCCCTCCGAAATCGAGGAATACGGGTCCATCCCGAATCTGGCGCAGATCTTCTCGACCTCGTCGAGGACGATGATTCTGTCCTTCTCGATGCGCATCCCGACGCGCGAGGCCTTGGCGACCTCGTAGAGGCCGCCCCAGACGCCGCATTCGGTGGCGTCGTGCATGGACGTGACGCCGCGCTCCCGCGTCCCGACGGAGGCCGCCGTCAGGGCGTCCTCGACCACCGACATCTGGTAGAAAATGGCCTCGGCCCGCCGGCTGAAGGGCTCGCCGAAATATTCCTTGATCCTGTCTCTGAAAGCCAGGGCGAAGATCCCCGTGGCCTCGATGGCCGCTCCCTTGGTGATGATGATGAGGTCTCCCCTCCCAGCCATCTGGGGAGTGACGTAACGCGATTTTTCGCCGACGCTGATCACGGTGGCTCCGCCGACCATCGGGTAATGGCAGCCGTCATAGCGGGCGGTGTGGCCGCAGACGACGGCGATGCCCATCTTCTTGCACTCGGCGTCGATCGTCTTCCAGACCGTCTCGAGCTGCTCCCGAGTCATCTCCAGCGGCAGGTTGAGGTCGATCGAAAGGTAGGTCGGCCGCAAGGCCGAGGTGACCGCGTCCGAGCAGAGGATGTGGATGGCGAACCAGGCCGCCCGCTCGAACCCGTACTCGGGGACGATGAATACCGGGTCGGTGGTCAAGGCCATGACCTTCCCGCCGCCGATATCGACGACACCGATGTCCACCCCGTGCTTGGGACCGACGAGAACCGATCGGCGGCGCCGGCCGAGGCGGGGATAGATCAGCTCATCAAAGACCTCGGCTGATATCTTGCCCATCTCCGGAAGTTCGCTCGGCATTTTGGCCTCCTTCATATATAATGAAACTTGTCTTCTGATTATAGAATATTGAGCCGGGAGAAAAAACCGTGATCATCGCCGAGTTGGCTATTTTCCCGACGAGCGAGGGTTCTTCCGTCAGCCTCTACGTCAAGGAAGTCATCCGGATCATCGAGGCCTCGGGCCTGCGCACCGAGACGGGCGGCATGTCCACGACCATCGAGGCGCCCGACCTGGGGACGCTCTTCAAAGTCATCGAAGAAGCGCATCAGGCCATCCTGAAGATGGGCGCCCGGAGGATCCACATCGACCTCCGGGTGGACCACCGGCTGGACAAGGAAGCGACCATCGCCTCGAAAAAGCGGGCCGTCGGTAAGAGCTGAATGAGAGTTGTTTTTATCTTTCACCCTCTCCCCGACCCTCTCCCATCTTGAGGGAGAGGGAGTAAAATAGGACTGTCGCAGAGATCGAGCTCGCTCGCCAGGGCCGTCGCTGAGGCTCCCGTTGATAGGGAGCTGCTGTTCGTATATACTATGGGTAGTTATTTGAGCAAATTTATCAATCCGATAAATTGAATAGGAGCGGAACGATGGCGGAGTACAAACCTTTCACCGAAAACGCCCTCAAGATCCTCCGGGCGCGATACCTGATGCGCAACGAACAGGGGGAATTCCTGGACAAGGAGCCGGCTGACCTCTTCCGCAGGGTGGCTCGCTACGTCGCCTCGGCCGAGAGGACGAAAAAGGACCGGGAGTTCTGGGCCAAACGGTTCTTCGAGGCCATGATGGCCCGCGACTTCCTCCCCAACAGCCCGACCCTGACCGGGGCCGGCCGCGACATGTGCCTGAGCGCCTGCTTCGTCCTACCCATCGAGGACTCGCTCGAATCGATCTTCGAAACGGTCAAGAACGCCGCGCTCGTCCACAAGGAGGGCGGCGGCACGGGCTTCGATTTCAGCCGGCTCCGGCCCAAGGGGAGCTTCGTCAAGAGGACCCAGGGGATCGCCTCCGGACCGGTCTCCTTCCTCCGGGTCATCGACTCCGCCACCGAAGCGGTCAAGCAGGGCGGCACACGCCGGGGCGCCAATATGGGGATCCTGCGCGTCGACCATCCCGACATCGAAGAGTTCATCCGGATGAAGATTGACGGCCGCAGCGTCAACAACTTCAACATCTCCGTGGCCGCGACCGATGTCTTCATGGAAGCGGCTAAAAACGACGGATTCTACGATATCTCTGATCCCTACCAGAAAAAAGTCGTCGGCCGGAAGAAGGCCCGGGCGGTCTTCGACCTCATCGTCGAGTCGGCTTGGGCGGTGGGAGATCCGGGCTTGATCTTCATCGATCGCATCAACGCCCACAACCCGACCCGGGACCTGGGCGACATCCGGGCCACCAATCCCTGCGGAGAGCAGCCTCTCCACGAGTTCGAATCCTGCAACTTGGGGTCGATCAACCTCAGCCACTATTTCAACCCGCGGGCCAAGGACCTCTTCGACTGGGAGCGGTTCGGCCAGACGGTCTCCCTATCCGTGCGCTTTCTCGACAACGTCATCGACATCAACAAGTATCCGTTGCCCGAGATCGAGCGGATGACCAAGTCCAACCGCCGGATCGGGCTCGGCGTCATGGGCTGGGCGGACCTGCTGCTCAAGATGAAGGTTCGATACGACAGCCCGGCGGCGCCCAAGCTCGCCGAGAAGATTATGGCCTTCATGCACAAGAAGTCGGTGGAGGCATCCGCCCGGTTGACCCAGGAGCGCGGGAATTTCCCCAACATCGCCAAGTCGGTATACAAGGGGAAGAAGATGAGGAACGCGACCACCCTGACCATCGCGCCGACCGGAACGATCTCCCGCATCGCCGGTTGTTCCTCCTCGATCGAGCCCGTTTTCGCCTTCGAGTTCACTTCCAAGATCATCGACGGCGAGATCAAGGACATCCATCCCATCTATGCGGAGTGGAAAAGCTCTCATCCCAAGGCCCCTCTCCCCGATTATTTCCGGACCGCCCACGATATCTCGCCCGAATGGCACGTCCGCATACAGGCCGCCTTCCAAAAACATGTGGACAATTCGGTCTCCAAGACGATCAACTTCCCCAACAAGGCCGAGGTCAAGGACGTGGAGAAGGCCTATCTTCTCGCCTACGAGCTCGACACCAAGGGCATCACCATCTACCGCGACGGGAGCCGGGCCGAGCAGGTCCTCTACAAAGCGTCGCCGGAAGCCAAGCTCCATCCCAAGGACCGGCCGACCTCGCTGCCCTCGGTGACGGACAAGATCAAGACGGGTTTCGGGAACCTCTACGCGACGATTTCATTTTACAACCAGAAGCCGTTCGAGGTCTTCACCTCGATCGGCAAGAGCGGCTACACGACCATGGCCGACGCCGAGGCCCTGGGCCGGCTGATCTCGCTGGCGCTACGGAGCGATGTGGACGTCAAAGAGGTTATCAGCCAGCTCAAGGGGATCGGCGGGTCGGAGCCGATTTTCACCGAGGGCGGGCTGGTCCAGTCCATCCCGGACGCCATCGCCAAGATCCTGGAGAGACACCTCGGGGCGGTCCAGGGCAATTCCAAGGACATCTACCAGACGATTTGCAAGATCTGTGGCGCCACCCTGCCCGACGAGAAGTGCCCCGTTTGCCCCAACTGCGGCTGGAACCGCTGCTCATAAGCGGCTGTTCGCTGCCCCTGCCGGCCCGACGTTCACTTCTTCTTTGGCTCGGCCGGGATCTCCCACATACTGATCTGCTGGATGATCGCGCCTATAGGCTGCTCCTTGGGAGGCTGGCCGCCGAAGCCCATCTCCATGACGCAGGGTAAAGGCCCCCAAACCTCAATGGCGACAAGATGGCCGTCGAGAAGGGAGGCGGCGATCTCGCCGCGGAAATACTCGGTACTCTTCATGTCCAGGGCGACCTCCGGTGTATCCATTTTTTGAGTGACCCGGTTCCCCTCCATCGATATCCAGATGAGAACACAGGGCTCACCCTGAAAACGGGTCAGGCCGATGACACTGAGCTGCATCTCGCCGATATGATACTGGCCGACGGAACCCTCCCCGCCGACCCGCGAGATATCCCAGGGCTCAAACTCGGTGTTGCGCTGGGAGTCACCGATGCGAACCTTGCCACCGAATTCGTCGCGGAGGGCAAGAAGGACAGAGTCCCAGCCAGCGGCGTCCATGGTCAGCACCTTGAGCATGTAGCCGAAGACCTCTGGGCCGATGCTGTCGAAATCCCCAGGAGGATTGATATAGTCGAAGGTCCGGGGCGAGAACTCGAAGGAAATAGTTTTATCGCCCAGCATATCTTGAGGGACGGGGTAATCGTTCGGACCCATCCCCTGGGCGGCCGCGAACTTTTCCCAGACACAGCGCTCCACCCAAATTCCGGGCTCGGCTTCGCGGAGGAGCGTGCGGGAAATCCGGCCCTCGGCCACCATACGGTTGAGGACCTTGCCTTCACGGTCAACCGTGAGGTTGATCCGCTTTATTTGGTAGCGAAGTTTGTCGCCGGCCTTGCCCTTACGGGTGAGGTCGATCGGCTCGTTGAGAACCTTCGCCCAGGCCGGGGCCTTGACGGGCTGGTCGTCCCAAGGCACCAACGGCCACCACCCCCAGATCTTTGACTCTCCTTTGGGCGGCCGGGACTCAGCCTGACCACTCTGACCCGCGGCCGGAGCAACCATGACGGCGAGGAGAAGAACCAGGCTGCAGATAGCCAACGTGTTTCGGATCGTTGTTTTTGACATCTTCAACCTCCTTTTATTTTTACCTCTTGTTCAGCGCGACGGCCGCGGCTTCCGGGAACTGCGACCCGCGCGCCTGATTTCCGTGGCGGCCCACTTGGTCCATTCCAGCTCGCTCTCAAAGCTGCGGATCCCATGATAGAGAGCCAGGCTGCCATAAAGATTTTCGGGACTGGTCGTCTGCTCGGTGTAGCCATAGAGCTCTTCGATATAAACAGCCACCACTTTCTGGTAGGTCTCGAGATAGGCCAGGGTTTCGTCCCGGGTGAGCCGGCCCGCGGATAGGGCGAAGCGGAGGATCGGAGCTCCCGCTCCCCGGATGAGTTCCTCCCGGGTCACCGGCTGATGCAGCCAGGCTTCGAGAGCCTCCTCGCCGGAGTCGGTGAGCGAATAGATGCGACGGGGACGCGCTTCCTTGGCCGTATCCAGCCGGGCCTCGAGCAGGCCGATATGGGCGAGCCGGCGGAGGGCCGGGTAGATGGCCCCGGGGCTGGAGCTGAAGTGGCCGAAGGGGGTGGTCGAGAAAACCTTGTGGACGTCGTAGCCAGTCAGCGGGGACATCCCGACGAGCCCCAGAAGCCCATACTCAAGAGTGGTCAGCTTTTTCTCAGCCATCCGTCCTCTAGCATATAAGCTTAATATTCATATTCGTAATATTACTA
>Ga0307379_10014460_pt1 | contig 10177 bp, 10 predicted proteins | sample UN2MG_FD_202237 | JGI IMG/M metagenome (GOLD analysis project Ga0307379, IMG submission 202237) | Soil microbial communities from Risofladan, Vaasa, Finland - UN-2 | ecosystem: Environmental > Terrestrial > Soil > Coastal area > Acid sulfate soil | place: Finland: Risofladan, Vaasa | collected... | reverse complement strand
CCCGTGCCAGTGCCCTTGAAGAACTTCCTTCCAAGAAGCGCGTGCCAGTCGGTGAAATCGCCCTCCTCGTTATCCCGCTCGATGTGCATCTTGAGCATGTTCAACCGCGCTGAGAGATTGTCGAAGTAGTAGATGGCGATCGCCTCTGCGGTCTTGGGGACAATGGCGGCACCGAACTCGAGCTCTCCGTGGTGCGAGACGATGATGTGCTCCAGTAGCTCAGGGATATGGGGATCGGGCCACGAGATCCCCTTTGCCGCATCGCGCACCATGTCGCGGCCGAGGAGCAGGTGACCGAGGAGCTGGCCATCGAAGCTGTAGCGAGGAGCTATCGGTTTCTCAAGCTCCTTCACCTTCCCGATGTCGTGTAGGATCCCCCCGGCCGTGGCCATCCCCTGATCGAGGGCGGAGCAAGTCTTCGCGTACTGATGAACCCCGTTTGCTACCTCCAGTGTGTGCTCCAAGAGTCCGCCCACGTAGGCGTGGTGATACTGCACCGCCGCAGGATACGCCCTTAGCGCTTCTTCATTCTCGCTGGTGAGGATGGTCGTTAGTTTTCGGAGGGGTTCGAGGGAGATCGTGGAGATCAGATCTGTAAGCTCGCTCCACATTTCATCTATATCGCGCTTGCTTGCCTGCACCAGGAGACTGGGATCAAAGCCGCTGATCTTCCCCTGTTCTTGCTCGTATAGCTCCAGGCGTCGGATCGATTCGATGATTACCTGCGGCGTGTTGCGATATATCTCGGTGCGACCCTCGACGAAGACAAAATCACCCTCATCAAACTGGGAAGCGAAACGCTGCGTTGCCTCTGCCCAAGCACGAGCGGGGATTGTGGCCGACTTATCGGCGAGAACGATCTCTAGGTACGCGTCTCCGGTGCGGGTGACGCGTTGAGTCTTCTGTTTGGCGAGGAAGCACTGAGAAACGCGTTGACCGGGGAGCATATCCTTGATGAGGACATGTATCAGCGGGTAAGGTAGTTCCCCGTGCAGGTACTGCGAGAGCTTCTCAGCGCACATGTTTTCTCCTTATTCTGGACATCGACATGAGGTGGGTTCCTTCCGCGATGGCGATTTGCAAGCGCGGGACCCCCTTCCCGGTTCACCCGCCATTGGCCTTTTCCCCGTGTTCTATCGGTTGTGATCCATCAGAGAAGAGAAGGGAGGGCATGGTAAGCGTCACCCCGGCTTCTTGCAACAGCGACACCATCTTGTCGATATCGGTGAATGTACCGACCCTTGCATACACGACCTTCCCCGTCTCGTCGATGAACACGGTGAACGGGAAGGCCAAGATGCGTCGCTTGTCTTGCGGGCGCGGTGGTTGATACGCTTTGGAAATGATCTCTTCATCATCATAGAGGACGAGAAAACCGACCCCTTTCTCTTCAACAGCCTTGAGCGCCTCATCATGCGACTTACCGGCGCAGATCGTAATCAGGCTTGCCTGATCTTCGTACTGTTGCTCGAATTCCTCCAGGACAGGAAACTCGTACGTGCACGCACCGCACCAGGTCGTCCAGAAGTTGATGACAAGCGGGTGGCCCAGGTAATCGCCGAGGGAGTACTGCGCGCCGGAAAGGCCGGGAAGATCGAAGGTGGGTGCCTGCATCCCCTCAATAGGAAAGTCCGTGGCCACCGTTTGCACCTGCATCAGTGAGCAGACAATCAACACAATCAGCGCAAGATACTTCACTGTCACTCCCTAACTCACGACTAGCGGCAAGGCAATTGCAAGGACGAGCACACGTTGCGGATTACATGTCGTTACTTGTCTTCGACTTTCCCTGCGCTTGCGGCGCATTCACAAGTGGGAAGGTGTCTTGGTCGCCTTGGCTTCGTATCACATAAGGAGAGTCCCAGATGCCGTTGTTGTCAGCATCGATCGCCTTCCAATCTGACCAGTAGTTCCCTCTAGCATCCTTGTCCCACGTATTGACATCGACCGAGTGGGCGTTGTGGAGGTTGTCCACGAAGGCGTTGTCGTAGAGGAGGTTCCCTTGCGCTCCAAGATCGAGATAGGCACCCATGTGGTTTGATGTCATCTCGTTTCCGATGATGTCGGAATTGTTCGATGCGTCGAGCCAGATCCCGGTGTCATTCTTCGACATGACGTTTTCGAGAACCTGATTGTCGTGCGAGAAGTAGAAGTGAATCCCGTCGGTGTTGGCGCTCAACGTGCAATCCTTGATCAGGTTTGACGAAGCGAAGTTGAGAGCGATCCCGATCCAGTTACCCGATACTTCACAGTCTTTGACCGTCCCGTTCTCCACATAGCTTAAGAAGATCCCTGCTTGTGATGCTCCGCTGATCTTGACATTGCTGATTGTGAAATAGCGGTCCGTGCGATGGATACTGATCCCGTAGCGACTGTAGCCGGCGTCGATCTTCCAGCCGGCGATGATGTAGGGATCGTCGACCGTTCCCGAGCCAGCGGTGACGCCGTTCTCCGTGGTAAACTCGTAGTCATTACCGATGACGATCGGCCCATGATCGGTCAAAACACCATCCGTGGCGACGGCGACCAGACCGGCAAACAGAACAAACGCACAAACGACACCCACGAGGGCACCTATTCTCATTACTCATCACCCCTTTATCGATCTCTAGACAGATAGCTCATGATACCAGGTTTGATCCCGGATGTGAAGCCCTAAACGACGAATACTTGGTCCGGTCATGCGACAGAACATCAGCGCCTGCGGCGAACCGCTTCCCAGAGGACGACGGGGACATTGCGATGGCGGAAGATGAACACTAGTAGACCTCCGGCGATGAATCCTCCGATGTGGGCGAAGAAGGCGACTCCTCCGCCGGACGCACCGACCGTTCCCGCGCCGCTTATCACCTGGAGTAGGAACCAGAGGCCGAGGAGGATCACTGCGGGGATGCGGATCAACCGAATGAAGAAGAAAATGGGGATGAGCGTGAGGACGCGCGAATAAGGGAAGAGCATGAAGTAGGCGGCAAGAACGCCGGCGATCGCACCGGACGCGCCGATCTGGGGGATGGCGCTGTGCGGAGAGATCGCGGACTGTGCCGCAGTGGCAATGAGACCGCACAGGAGATAAAAGGCGAGGAACCTCCCATGCCCCATCGCATCCTCCACGTTGTCTCCGAAGATCCACAGGTAGAGCATGTTCCCCAGGACGTGGAGCAACCCTCCGTGAATGAACATTGCGCTTAAGAGAGTGATCCACAGCGGAAGAGGGATTGTCGGGGGAAGATCCTTCCCTGCGAACAGCTCGCCGGGGATGAACCCGTAGGAGAACACGAATTCGTCGCGCGGGGAGATGCGTACGTACGAGACCGCCCCCTTCAGGTCGGCGAAGCTAAGACCATGTTCCTGCCACGACGAGACGTTCAAGGTGATCGTTTCCTGTGGGCTCTTCGTTAGTTGGTAGGAGAACACGAGCAGGTTGATGATGATCAGGGCGACAGTGACGATCGGGAACGTTCTGCTCTGTTCATAGTCTCGTATAGGGATCATGGGCCTATGATACATTCCTCTCCTTGGTAGCGGCAAGGGCCGAGAGCACGTGTTTCGTGTCCCCAAAGAGCAAGGGTGAATTGCAGACGACGTAGAGACGCGAAGTGCTCAAGGAGGACCTTGCTAATAGTCAGGTGAGCGTGCAAATTGAGACTCTTTGAGCTTGTTGCCTAAAGTGAAGTTCCTGAGCGCAAAGTGGCGGAAATGTTAATGGGATGAGAAGTTGAGCGATAGCCATAGTGCAGCGTTCTGTCTACACTCAGATTCCGCAGGTTAGCAATGCATTAGGACCTCATCTCAGCAACAACAAGCATGCCAAGTTCTCAGGCTCGATGTCAAGCAAAACGGACACTTTAGTGTCTAGCCTCTGCGTACACTTGTTTGTCCATGCCCCGATAGACCTACAATTCACCACACCTCCCTCATTTGCCAGTACCACGCGATTGAGCTAACATGATCAAGTTTGAGTCGCGTGCAGCTGTAGAGGATGAATTGCTGGCGTCACTTGTCCAGCAAGCCTTCCGAGGAGAGCTGACCAATGACTAGACAGATGGAAGTCTACAACCTCGAGTTCGAATGGCCCGACGAGGACATGCAGATTGCAGAGTACGAGTTCGTGCCCAAGGCCGACTACATAAAGAGGTTTAGACGCCTCTCCCACGGGCTTCCATTCCTACGTCCAGCGCCATATGGCAACATCCCAAGCTCCAACGGATCTCACATTGCGACCGGGATTGTGCACATTCCGGAATTTGAGCAGAACGCGAGTTTGCCTTGGGCACGCGAGGATGCAACAGCGCTAGATGACATTGTCCTGTTATTGTCGCTCTTCTCGCAACGGCGTGTTCTTCTCTTCGAGCACGAGAACGTGGAAGGTATAATCGCGGATCATCGTGAGTTTCACTACGGAGGCACACTCAAACTCAGCCTTCCCCAGATCTCCAGAGGATCAGGGAGAGAGACCCAATACACACAAGCACTGAGCACTGGCGTGTCGGACGTCAACGCTCTGATCAGGTCAGAAGAATGGCAGGCTACTTACTCTGGAGGACGCTTCCTCTTCCTGTATTTCGCAGCATGCCATCGTCAGATCTTGGAAACCTCGTTCTTGACGTGCTGGACAATCTGGGAGCATCTATTCCGCCTTCAGAACGAGCACTGGATCTCACGGATGACACTCAGGCATCTCGCCGCAAAGGAGAAAATCGCATTCATCCTTACCAAGTATGGGCTCAGGGAGAAGATCTCTGAGACAGATTGGAAAAGCATAGAGCGCCTAACGGGAATCAGGCACAGATTGACTCATGATGGGTCTTTTGAACAGGGAGAGGACGCCAACGCAGCGGATCTGTTCATCCGCCTCACAGAATTCGTCATCGCCAAGACTCTAGGACTAGAGCCCTCTGAAGTCTTCTCCCCGAAGGAGCGGCTAGATCATTTTGGCCGGGGAGAACTGTTATAGGGAGTTCGACATCAAGGAGGCGCATGACAGACATTGCTGGAGAGATTGTTCGACATCTTCGCGAGAGGAGTAACGACGTACTACTGGACGAAACGTTGACCGCCCTGACTACCCTTGCCGAAGAGCCCCCTGGGCTCTTGTCATCAGGGCGGTACCTTTCCTTCTGGCACGTTTCTTGCACCACAGGAGCGAAAAGGCAAGAGCGCGATTACGCTCTTGCCCGTCGCAGCTCTTCTGCTTGCTCCTTCCTCACCTGCGCTTACTCATCCAGGAACCTCAGTACTTCAGATTCGACCTCTTCGGCAGTTTCGATGCGAATCAGATCAGGAGCCAGTTCGGATACGGCGGAGAGCCACAGGGCGTCAAGGTAGTAATTGGCCTCTTCACAATCACCAGCTTGTCATACCGCTCAAGCGTTCTTCTCAGTCTGTCAATCCTCTCCGCAGCGATATCCGTGTTCATGGTGAATCGAGTCTAGCGTTCATCATTGCGGGGATTAAAGGGACTACCGGAAGCACGCCATAGCTCTACTCAATCGCAGGCTTCTACGACCCCTCAGCTTCCAAGCGCTTCCTTAGCTTGGCATCCCTCTCATCGTCGAGCAACTCCTCGATGTAATGATCGAAGGCCGCACATCGATGTGAGAGCATCTTCATGAAAGGCTCGATCTCCGAAACCAACTTGCAGTACTTCTGTAGGAGAACGCCAGGCTTGGAGGGTTCTCGGAGTCCGTCAATACGCGCATCCCATCGCCTGAGAGTCCGTTCAGATACACGAGGTCGCCAGCCTTGCATGTCTTCCTGAAGCTTCTTCCACTCGGTCTCCTGGTCGGGATCGACTATAGCGCCTCCTGTCCCATCGTCAAGCAGGGTGAATCCTTCATCAGGAGCATTAGACCAGAAGCAACTCCAGTACTGGACGTCCCGAATGAGAGCGGCAGCGCTAGATACGGAGTCGTCGTCTTGAACCAAGGAATCAATGCAATAGCGGATCTCAATGAGCCAGCCCTCGAGGGTCGCTCGACATGCCTCCGAAAGCGTCTGCGGTGCAACTGGAAGCGACCTCTCAAGGGAGTCAACCAGCGACTGGATGCCATTCTCCGTTGAGATAGTCAAAGGGATGTTGTCGCCCAGATGCTGCCTTACTCGAGGGGAGAGCATATGATCGGACTTTATCCAGATGGTGCCTGGGGCCAGCCCTCCCAGCATTCTGAGGAAGGCAGAAAAGTACGTTGTGGCCAGCTCCGTGATGATCGAATCATGCGTTCGCCCTGCGTGGTAGGCCTGGTTTCTGAACTCGTGTGCCTCTCGAATGAAGGTGGCCTGATCCGCAGTGATTGCGTTCTGAAGTCTCGCAAACGCAATCTTGGGCTTGATGTGCTGGCCAAGCACTCGGGCTCTCTTCTTGTGTAGCTTCTTTCGTTCGAGAACTGGCAACTGGTACGGTACAGGGTATCGAGCCAACCAGTCAACCGCATACCTATGCAAAGCGTACTCAGCAGCGTTGTCCACAAGGATTAGGGCTAGCCTTGACTGCGTTGGATTCCTGGAATGAAGCAGCTCAGCAGCTAGGTCGAGTTGTTCCAGCACGATCTCAAAGAAGCGCACCCAGCACCTCCGCAAGGTCATGGCAGACCCTGACCTTTTCAGACATGACTTGTGTCAGATCTAGAGACACCACCCTCACTTCCTGCCCCTCCGTCTTCAGTTTCACATCGACATCCTGATTCACCTTCGGATACACGAGCACCGCCGGTGCATCAAGCGCGGCAGCATACGTGAATGCTTGGTAGAGATCCAAGTTATGGAATCGATTGCCATAGTGCTCAAGCAGCGGTTTCTTGTACTTCGCGTCGACGATGAGCCAGGGCGCATCGTGCAGGCCAATCACATTGTCCGGTATGAAGGTGACCGGAATGGCAGGCTCACCATCGACAACCCTGATCCGGTTGTTGTACTCGGGCTGATGATGAACATTCTGCCTACCGAACTCCTCACGCAACGCCCGCTCTATCGCCTTCTCGAACATATCGTCATGGAGAAGAAGAACCCCGACGTGGCGACATCACCTGTATCGAGTTCGACTACAGAGCATTCCATCGATCTCGGGACATGTTCTCGCAAGAGCCAACAAGGAATGCGCCTTGTGATCCGGTATGACACCTGTCTCCATTCCTTTGCACGTATCTTCCTTGCGTGCGCGTCAGTATGCCTCGCTTTATGCGCCGCCATGCCAGATAATATCACGGACAGATTATGAATACTAGACAAGCGCAAGGACACGCCGAGGTTTGGCTTCGAGGTAGTGGGCAAGCCGTACCACAGACTCTTCCTTTGTGGACCGAAAGGGTTTCGTGTGAAGATTCCGGGCCACTTGAAATCGAAGTGCATGCAAGTCCGACCAGGGACGTTGTCTTGACGTTCAAGTTGTCTTCGACATCGACCAGGATCCTCTTTCCCGTAGCAGGCTTCAAGAGCCACTACCTGCAGCTCTTCTCGGTTGCATTTCCGTTAAGCATATGTGCCGATCGAGTAGAAATCAGGATTGAACGTGCCCAGATACGTAATACTGGCACTGTGCAATGGGTTGATGTTCTCGAGGAGATCACGGCATATCGGCTTGTCGATGGCAATATTGGCATACTTGTACCACTGAAAGGTAATCAACTGCACGATGTGATGCTCCAAGTGCGCTTATATGATTTTATACGCTCTGATATCCTTACCACTGAGTTGGTACAAGGCCTATTTCCCCCATCGGGATGGAAAGACCAAGATATCCAGATCAAAGTGCGCGGTACTCTGCAAACCACAACCTGGGGCCAGAAGGCTGTTGCAGGTGTTCACAACTGCAAGACTGGACGGCGAGTTCAAGGCAAGTTCCGTCCATCGGGGCACTTCTGGCGGCTTCTCAGGACGGGCAATGATATCGCATGGGACTTTCCAGTGCTCAACTTCAGTGATGGAAATGAAGTTCGTCTGAGGATCAGAGCAAGCCGCCTTCCGATGCTTGCACCTGTGAGCCCGTTTCTGGTTACAGGGATCACCGGAATCATACTTCTCACTTGGTTCGTAATCCGGGTCATTACACCACTTGTTTCCTGGGTTTCCTCTCTGATAGGACGTATCTCATGAGTCGGGCTTCGATGGGCATCCAACCTGCCGATGACGTCAAGACGATCCAGACTACACGGGCGCCTCTTGTTTCTATCATCATTCCGGCATTGAACGAGGAGGAATACCTTCCCCGAACACTCAATGGGCTTCGTGCCATCCGGAATACAGAATACCCATGGATTGAGATTATCGTCGCTGTGGGGCCATCTACAGACGCTACAAGGAAGATCGCTCGATCGCTCGCTGACGTTGTCGTCGAGGTGGATGTCGGTCCAAGCATTGCTCGAAACGCAGGTGCCAAAATGGCTAGAGGCTCTATCCTTGTGTTCCTTGATGCGGATGCACTTATTCTTCCAGGCGCAATCAGTCGCATCGTAGATGCCGCGAAGCCACTAACTGTGGGCACATGCGCAATGCGGCCAGATGTTCGCAATATTCGCTCATTCACACTCTCCTTCTTCAAGAATGTGGTTCGCAGTAGGCACCGTGGATGCAGTGAGCTTATCTTCTGCCATCGAAGTGTTTTCTTCGATAGAAACGTGAGGTTTGCCGAAGATATGCCAATCGGGGAACTTCACCGTTTCTTCTCTGATGCGATAACAGCAGGTGCAAAGTACAAGTACGTCTGGAGAGCGCGTTATCAGTTTTCAGTACGTCGGCAGGAAAAGCATGGTTACGCACACATAATGCTGTTCTGGATTCGCTGGTTCATGTTCAAACGCAACGCTAAACTGCGCACGCAGTTCGAGAACGAATATTGGGGCGACACCACGCAGAAGAAATCGGCAATGAATCACTCTCTCTATGGCAACTGATTCCAGATGGATCGCTTCGTGCGCCATGCATTCGAATTCAAGATGGATCTTCATCCTGTACATTGCCATTCGTCAATGATTGAGCGAGGTGTTATCACCCCCCCTCAAGATCCGTGCTCTCTTCTGCATTGAACGCCTGTGCTCAGAGGTGCTTCTTGAACACAGCTGCCTGCTCTGGTTGATCTGAATGACCATATCACATCCATCATCAGCGCTGGTCAAATGATAATAACCTAGGATCGCAAAGAGTCAATCGATTTACACGCCCTGGTGATAACGACGTAGCGCCTGGCTGTGAACGAGGGACCGGAACGCGTTGAAAGAATGCGTAGCACAGGATAGAAATGTGGTAATGATCGTACGAAAATTACGCGTTTCTAGCGCCACGGAATCCACCAGCACAGATTGCTTCACGCAACGTTATCCTATGCCACTTTGGCTGGAACGGACTGCGATTTTAGACGTTGCTTTAGGTCGCAGAAGCTCCCGTGTCCGCCGACTGCCAGGGAAGGACTTCGACTTCGTCAAACCGCGCGAGATCCTTGCGGTTGTCCGTATAGATGCCCTTTACACCATACTGGATCATCATGGTAACTATAAGAGCATCGAATATCGTTTGTGGCGTTACTTGGTATCTTGGATTCAACTTCCAAGTACAGCTGTCAAGGGTGCCTTCGTGGAGAAGAATACTTCGTAGGGGGTTCGAAAGCCAAGTGTCTTTCTTAGCCGATGATTAAGCCGCTCCATTGCCTTCTCGATCTCTTCCCTGGTAACATCTATCGGTTCGCGAACAACCTGAAACATATACAGAATAGCCATGGATGATATGAAAGTACGGGCACAGCGCACCGTGTCCGTCAACCATGAATATCGGGCTTGATGTACGGGATTTTCGTGGTGTATTACAAGCATGATAAGGTGTGAATCCATCCTCAATGAGTTGCGCAGCGCCTTGAGTCGCAGTCGAGTGGTGGTTCTGACTGGGCCTCGACAGTGCGGTAAGACAACCCTTGCCCGGGAACTGCTCGACAGTGACTCCATAAACTACTTCGACCTTGAGGACCCGACCAGTCTGGCAAGGCTGGATGAGCCTATGACGGCCCTAGAGCCGCTTGAAGGCCTGGTGGTGATCGACGAGGTTCAGCGGCGGCCGGAGCTTTTCAGTGTCTTGCGGGTGTTGGCTGATCGCAGTGACCTGCCGTCGCGTTTTCTGATCCTCGGCAGCGCCTCGGGCGATCTGCTCAGACAGACTTCCGAAAGCCTGGCCGGGCGGATGGAGAACATCAGCATCG
>Ga0307379_10014459_pt1 | contig 10178 bp, 12 predicted proteins | sample UN2MG_FD_202237 | JGI IMG/M metagenome (GOLD analysis project Ga0307379, IMG submission 202237) | Soil microbial communities from Risofladan, Vaasa, Finland - UN-2 | ecosystem: Environmental > Terrestrial > Soil > Coastal area > Acid sulfate soil | place: Finland: Risofladan, Vaasa | collected... | reverse complement strand
CCCAGCCGGACAAGCTCACCACGCCCCTCTGGAAGCACGGGCAGACCAACACCGGTGATCTGATGTGGCAGATGCTCGGTTCGGTCGCCCTGATCCTGGGTCTGGGTCTGCTGTGTTACGTGCTGGTCAAACGGGTGCTGCCCAGGATCACCAGCTCTGGTGGCAAGGAGGTCCGTGTCCTGGAGACCACGCCCCTGGGCCGAACCGCGATGGTCCACCTTCTGAAGGTGGGCACAGACAGATTCCTGGTCGCCAGTTCTCGCGACTCCGTGTCCATGCTTGCGAAGGTCACCCCGTCGTTTGGCGGGGAAGGCGAAGGCTCCGGCAAGACAGCCCCTGAGGGCAACGGGAAAGAAGCTTGAGGCGGACTGGGTCCATTCTGGCGGTCGCTTTGCTCCTAACCGGGCTCCTGCCAAGCAGGGGCTACGGTCAGGAGGCGTCCACCCAGCCGGCCACGGCTCCCTCGTTGCCCCAGCCCGGTGACGTGCTGAAGGTCATCGAGAAGGCGACGGCCCCGCGCGAGGGGGAGGCCAACCAGTGGTCCGCACCGGTTCGCCTGGCTGTGGTCTTCGGGGTGCTGGCGATTCTCCCGAGCATGCTGGTGATGGCCACCTCGTTCACGCGCATCGTGATCGTGCTGGCATTCATCCGCCGCGCGCTGACCACCCAGAGCATACCCCCGACCATCGCGATCATCGGGCTGGCGCTGTTCCTGACGCTGTTCACGATGTCCGGAACCTTCACCCGGATCAACGAGCAGGCGATCCAGCCATATCTGCGTGAAGAGATGGCCTTTGACGAGGCATTTGGCACGGCCACCGGGCAGCTGAAGCACTTCATGGTCCGCCATACCCGGCGGGACGATCTGGCGATGTTCGTGGATCTGTCCGGGGTGCAGCCGCCGGAGACGCTGGAGGACCTGCCGGCGTATGTGGTGGCCCCGGCGTTTGCCATCAGCGAGTTCCGCACCGCCTTCGAGATGGGGTGCATGCTGTTCATACCGTTTCTGCTGGTGGATCTGGTGATCGCTGGAATCCTGCTCAGCGCGGGGATGATGATGCTTCCGCCTTCGATGATCTCGCTGCCGTTCAAGATCATCCTGTTCGTCTTGGTGGACGGCTGGCGGCTGGTCGCCAATGCACTGGTCCTGAGCTACGGATGAGGACGGCCCGTGAACGAGGAAGTGGCGCTCTACGTCGGACGACGGGCACTGGAAGTCACCATGCTTCTGATGGCGCCGGTGCTCATCGTGACGCTCGTGGTCGGCTTCGCGACGGCCATGCTCCAGGCCGTCACCTCCATCCGTGACATGACCATTGGGCTGGTCCTCAAGCTGGCCTGCATCGGCGTTACGCTGGTCGTGTGCGGAGGGTGGATGATGCAGACGGCCGTCGGATTCACGCGCGACATCTTCAACATGATCGAGTCAATGGCGAAGTGAACTGTGGACCTGTGGACTCAGTGGATACTGCCGGCGGTGCTGCTGCTGGGGAGAGTCTCGGCGTTTGTCATGACGCTGCCGGTGTTCGGCTGGGCCATGCTGCCGGCGATGGTCCGGGTGGGCGTGGCGGTCATGCTGACTGTCTTCTTCGCCATGATCGGGCTGCTGCCAGTTGTGCCGGCCGACACCCACTGGCTGGCAGCGGGGCTTGTGCTCATACGAGAGATACTGTGCGGACTGGCACTGGGCCTGGCGATCAACCTCATATTCCACGCCGTCAGGCAGGCAGGGCGAATCATCTCGACGCTGATGGGCCTGTCCGAAGCGGGCATCATCGATCCGGTCACCGGCGTCTCCGCACAGGCCATGGAGATGTTCTTCGAGATCACCTTCGCGTTGATGTTCCTTCTGGCCGGCGGACACCATGTGCTGCTGGTGATCCTGCACCGCAGCTACGCAGCCTTCCCGGTCGGCGCCCTGCCCGAGGTGGGCTCGCTGGCCGAAGCGCTGGTGCTTTCAGGCTCGGACATGTTCCGCTTCGCCCTGAAGCTGGCGGCGCCGATGCTGGCGGCGTTCGTGGTGCTGATGGCCGCCCTGGCTGTGCTGGCCAAGGCGATGCCCGAGGTGAACGTGCTGTTTTTGAGCTTCCCGTTGCGGGTCGGCCTGTGCGTGCTGGTGGCCTCCGCAATGATGCCGTCCCTGAACGCCTTCGCCGGTGAGATGGGACAGTGGCTGCGAAGCTTCTTTGCCGGATAGTCCCCGAGGATGACAGGCGAGCATGGCGGAAGACTCGGCAGCAGAGCGGTCCGAACAGCCTACGCCGGAACGCCTCCGCAAGGCGCGACGCGAGGGGCAGATCCCTCAGAGCCGGGAGATCGGCACGGCGCTGATGGTGCTGGCCCTCGCAATCGTATTGGGCCTGGCGGCGCCGATGCTGTTTCGCTGGTTCGTGGGGCAGATGCAGCAGGGCCTGTCGTGTCGCCCGCCCAGCGACGGCGCGGCGGGGTTCGCCGCGATGTTGAGGTCAAGAGCGCTGGCCTGCCTGGCCGTCACTGCGCCGTTTCTGCTGGCGGCGGCCGGCGTCTCAGTCCTCAGCAGCCTGGTGGCCGCCGGTGGATGGAACTTCGCACCCAAGGCCATCAAGCTGAGGTTCGACAGGCTCTCGCCGACGCGCGGCCTGCGCGAACTGTTCTCGATGCGCAGCGGCGTGCAGGTGGTCACCGGCCTTGCGAAACTCATCGTGTTGTCGGTCCTGGCGTACGTGTACCTGCGCGGGCGGCTGGGCGAGTGCCTGGCCATGACGGCCTGCGCACCGCACCAGATTCTGCTGGGCGTCTGCAGGCTGGCGCTGGGGCTGATCGCACGGGTCGCTGCGGCCCTGATGGTCATCGCCCTGCTGGAACTGCTGTACCAGAGGCACAGCTACAAGCGACGGCTGCGTATGACCCGCCAGGAGGTCAAGCAGGAGCGCAAGGAGCACGAGGTGTCTCCGGAGGTCAAGGGACGCATCCGGGCCATCCAGATGGAGATGGTCCGCCGCCGCATGATCCGGGAGGTGCCCAAGGCCGACGTGGTGCTGGCCAATCCGACGCACGTGGCCGTGGCGCTGCGATACGAGGCCGGCTCGATGGAAGCTCCGGTCGTGGTGGCCAAGGGCGCAGAACTGATGGCGGAGAAGATCAAGGAAGTGGCCCGCACCCACAGCGTGCCGGTCCTGGAGAGGCCGGAACTCGCGCGCACGCTGTATCAGACCGTGGACGTCGGTCAGGTGATACCCGAGTCGTTGTTCGTGGCCGTCGCCGAGGTGCTGGCCATGATCTACCGCTTGAGGACAAACAGGTCATTGGCAGGGAAGTGATCGAGTGGTGAGTCAGGAACGCGGCAACAGCGTTGATTTCCCGTTGCTGGAAGGCTCCGGCTCCGGGCTGAGCCGGCTGGTGGCCCATAACGACATTGGGCTGGCCGTCGGCCTGGCCGTCGTGCTGACGACGCTGCTGATTCCCCTGCCTACGTTCCTGCTGGACCTGCTGCTTTCGTGCAGCATCGCGATCTCAATAGCGACTCTCGTGACCGTTCTGTCGTCCAGGGAGTCGATCGAGTTCTCGACATTCCCCTCCCTGCTGCTGCTGGTGACGCTGTTTCGGCTGTCGCTCAACGTGGCGTCCACGCGGCTGATCCTTCTTCAGGGCGACGCCGGGCAGATCATCAACACATTCGGCCACTTCGTCGTTGGAGGCAATCTGGTCATCGGGTTGGTCGTGTTCCTCATCCTGGTGGTGATCCAGTTCGTCGTTATCACCAAGGGCGCCGAGCGGATAAGCGAGGTGGCGGCACGGTTCAATCTGGACGCCATGCCCGGCAGGCAGATGAGCATCGACGCTGACATGAGTGCCGGCTTGATCGGCGAGGACGAGGCCCGGGCTCGCCGGCAGAAAATCGTCAAGGAAAGCGAGTTCTATGGCGCAATGGACGGCGCCAGCAAGTTCATCCGCGGCGACGCCGTCGCCGGTCTGATCATCACCGCGATCAACCTCATCGGCGGGTTCATCGTGGGTATGACGCAGGGCTTGACCGCCGGCGAATCCATCCAGGCCTATGCGATCCTGGCTGTCGGAGACGGGCTGGTGACCCAGATACCGGCGGTCATCGTCTCCACCTCATCGGGCTTTCTGATCAGCAAGACCTCCAGCCAGAGGAGCCTGTCGAACGATCTGCTGCGCCAGTTCCTGTCACGCAGCCGGCCGCTGAGCATCGCCGCCTTCCTGATGGGGGCGATGGTGTTCGTGCCCGGTTTCCCGAAGCTGCCCTTCATGGTGCTGGCCCTGACGATCGGTTTGGTCGCGCGGGCCCTGGCCGGGGCCGAACGCCGGGCCGCCGAACAGCCCAAGGCCGCCAAGCCACAGATCGAGGACGACCAGAGCCCCGTCGAGGAACTGCTGGACGTGGACCAGATCTCCATCCAGGTCGGGCCGCGCCTCATCCGGACCGTCGACCCCGCGAGGAAAGGCAGCGTGTCCCACCGGATCGGGCCTCTGCGCAGAAAGTTCGTCCAGGAGAACGGCGTCGTGCTGCCCCTGGTGCGCCTGCGGGACAACCTGGCTCTGCCTGGCAATCGCTACGAGATCCGACTGCACGATCACGTTGTCGCCAGCGGAGACCTGGAGCCGGATAAGTTCCTCGCGATGGACCCCGGAACCGTGCAGAGCCCCGTTCAGGGCCAGCCGGCCGAGGAACCCGTGTTCGGCCTGCCGGCCCTGTGGATCAGCGCCGAACAGAAGGAGCAGGCCGGGCTCAGCGGTTACACGGTCGTGGACCCGGAGACCGTCCTTATCACGCACCTGTCGGAAACGCTCCGGAAGCATGCGCACGAGATACTGACGCGGGACGACGTGCAGAAGCTGGTGGACCGCCTGCGCCAGAGGCAGCCCGCCCTGGTCAACGGCGTTATTCCCGAGACGGTGTCCATGGGGCTGCTGCATCGGGTCCTTCAGAACCTGCTGAAGGACGGCATTCCCGTCCGCGACTTGGTGAAGATCCTGGAGACGCTGGGCGATCATGCCGCCCGAACGAAGGACGTAGCCTACCTCACGGAGGCGGCCAGAAAGGCCCTGGTCAGGACCATCACCGAGCATCACTCCGACTCCAAGGGCAAGATCCTGGCCGTGGTGCTGGAGCCGGCCCTCGAGTACGAGCTGCGGAACTGCCTGAAGCGGGAGGGCGAAGCGGAGACTCTGGCGCTGTCTCCCGAGCGGGCAATGGAGCTTACCCGAAGGGTAGCGGCGGCATGGAACGCGGCCATGCAACAGGGACACGAAGGGGTGGTCCTGTTGTGCGACTTTCGGCTGCGTCAGCACCTGGCAGCGATGATCTGGCGGCAACTGCCTCAGCTTCCAGTTCTGGCGTATGGCGAAATAGCTGTCGGAACGACGATCGAGACCGCGGCGACGGTCAGCCTCCAGCCACAGGACAGTGGCCTGGTCCCGGCCGCCAAGCCGTGATTGAGACAACAACATGAGGAAGTGGGCATTCGTCATTTCGGTGGTCGGCTTCTTCGGCTTGGCCATCGTCGGTTGGTGCAGCGGAGTTTCCCCCCTGATCTGCGGATTGCGGGCGCTGATCGGCGCTGCGGCGCTCTATGTAGGCGCCATCCTGGCGCTTCGATTGGTCCTGGCCGTATTGATCAACGCAGCCCTGAGGAAGGCCTCACAGGGCAACCAGGGAGGTGATCTGACAAAGTGAGTACGCAGCCAAGCACAACTCCCGACCAGATGGCCGCCCAAATCCTGCGGGCAAAGGTCAACAAGGCCTACACCCGCGAGTTGCGCGAGTCCCTGGAGGAGAAACGCATCCTGCAGTACCTGCCCCTGGTCCGTCACGTCGTCCAGAAGGTCATTGCCCAGCTTTCCAACAGGGCCGACACGGAGAACCTGATCTCGGCCGGCACACTGGGTCTTGTGAAGGCTGCCCGATCCTACGACCCCGGCAGGAACACCGAATTCAAGACGTACGCATACATACGCATTCGCGGCGCCGTGATCGACGAGCTCCGGTCTGAGTCCTTTGTGCCGTCGGGGGTGAGAAAGCAGATCCGCTTGGCGGAGCAGGCCTACCGCAGATACTTCCAGCGAAACGGCTGCGCTCCGGCAGACGAGGAACTGGCAGGCGAGCTGGGAATATCCAAGGAGCAGTTGTACCGGACACTGGAAGAGGCCCGCCGACAACAGTTCCTGTCGATTCATGGGCTGGCCGGCGATCGCGAAGGGCAGACCGAGCTGGTCCCGGTTGACGGTTCGCTCTCTCCCGCGGCGCAGGTCGAGAAGCTGGAGCTTCTGGAGCGGCTGGCGAAGGCGATCAAGGACATGCCTCCCAGGGATCGTCAGATCCTTCTGCTGTACTACGAGCGCGATCTTACGATGAAGGAGATCGCCGCGGTGTTCGATATCACCGAGTCGCGCGTGAGCCAGCTTCACGCCAGCTCGTTATTCAAGCTGTCCATGAGACTGAGGGCCTGAACCATGAGCAATGAGACACTGCCTCCGATCCATCCGTCCGGAAGGGCCGGTGAACTCTACGGCGTGGGCGCAATCTCCCCGACGCAGCGGCGCCGGCAAAGCCGAAAGCCGAAGCCCGAAGGAAAGAAGCGTCGCCGCCGGAAGGAGCAGAACCCTCCAGCCGATGAGGCGGATGAGGTGGCCGAGGCGGAGCAGCCTGCCGCCGCCGATGAAGGCCCGCAGGCCCACTCAGTGGACGTGTACAGTTGAGGCGCCGAGCAGACAGATCACCAGGATAACAGCCATGGCAGACGGCTCACGAACGGTCCTGAAGAAGCACGAGATTCGGCTGTCGCAGAACGCTAGCCCCCCGGCAGCCCCACCGCCCCACGGCCAGGTGCCTGCCGGCACGCAGGTGCGAATCGTAGAGCAGACCGACGCGCATGCCGTGCTCGAGGTCGCCTGTTCCTGCGGCCGCAAGACACGGATTCGCTGCAAATACGATGTTACCGGAACAGCGCCATCCGCCGGGGCGGAGGCTGCGGGCGGGTCATGAGGGCGGACAAGATAATGAAAGGAGACAATGACATGAGATATGCAACTAGTGTGTTGTCGGTTGTGCTGGCGGCGGGGGCCGTAGCGGGCTGCGAGGGGATGAGCTTTCCCCGCTCAGATGCCTCCCCTCCAGCCGGCAGTCCTCAACGCCAGGATGCCGCATACCTCGGCAGCAGCGTCATGGACACAACCTCCGGTGATGCGGACAACTCCACTGCCGTGGAAAGCGCGCTGGCGTGGTCTGAGAAGAACGCCAGGCTGACCGAAGAGCTGATGAGGGTCCGAGACCAGAAGTATCAACTGGAAGAGTCCAACCGCAAGCTTCGCGAGCAGCTCACCGGGTTCCAGGAGCAGTCCGCCGCCGCCCAGAAGGAACTGAACGAGGCCAACCAGATGCTCATTGAGATGCGGCGGGAGATGGATGGGTGGAAGTCCAATGTCCTGGGCTTCCGCAACGAGATACGCACCGCGGAGAAGGCCCAGATGGAGGCGCTGAGAAAGGTCCTGGTGCTGCTCGGCGCTGAGGTGTCCCAGCCGACCACCCAGCCGGCCGTCCGGGCCACGGCCATGACTGGAGGACCGTCCGGTGAGACTCGCTAGCCCTCGAGCTGCCGCGCTGCTTGCGACATTGACCATGGCTCTGGGTGGCTGTGGCGAGCGGCCGGCCCCGAAGATCGCCAGCTACCTGAGCTCCCCCGCGCACCTTCTGAAGTTCCGACGCGTTGCCTTCGTGCAGTTGCGTGACGAGGCCGCCCACCCCACTATCGCCAGGGACATGACCGAAGCACTGTTCCGCGCGTTGCAGGAGCGTAGACTGTTCCACGTGGAGGTCGTCAGGAGAACCGATCCGGCATGCAGTCTTCTGCCCGACAGACTCGAAGGTCGTTATACGCTGGCGGAGTTGGCGCAGATCCGAAAGGCCCTGCGATGTGACGCGGTCTTGTTTGGTACGGTAAACACCTTCCAGCCGTATCCGCGCATGCAGATCGGGCTGTATCTGCGACTGCTGGACCTCAAGCACGGCAGGCTGGTCTGGAGCGTTGACCACATCTGGGATACGCGCGACGAAAGCACGGAGCGCCGCGTTCAGGTGTACTTCCAGGAGCAGATGCGGCAGGGATACGACCCGGTTGACTGGCACTTCGTGACGATGAGCCCCAGCGCCTTCGGGAAATTCGTCGCCTACGAGATCGCCGACACGCTGCCGTCTGGGCTGCCGTCGGCGCCCAGGGGCCGCTCAGCCCCCCGACCTTTCTGGGCGCGGCGCTGACAGTGCGCGGAGCCTTGAGAAAAATGGGTTCAAGGCAGTCAAGTAATCGGGCCGAAGCACGACAATAGGGACGAGCAACGTACGGGAGTGCGCTATGCGTGTTGACGGAACACACGGACTGGGGCCACACGGCCTTCCTGAGCCCACAGGACCCCTGCCTAAGGGCGCCCGTGGGGGCGGACAGGCCGGCAGCGGCGACGCGCCGGACACCGTTGAGGTCCGGTCATCCCAGAACCGGTACGTCCGGCTGGCCGCGGAGGCCGAAGAGGTGAACCTCCGAACCGTCGCGGAGGCCAGAGAGCTGATCCGCGCCGGCAAGCTGGATACGCCGGAGGCGATCCGTCGGGCGGCGGAGGCCATACTTCGATTCGGTCCGTAGAAGCACCACGGTGATGTCCTGGGTTTCGCAGTGGACGGGACGGCGGTGGGCCGTCCCGTTGCGTTTGGCCGCCCGTTGTAGGCCTCTGCGACCGGCCGGCTCAGATGGCGCCGCCTCGGACCGGGCCGAAAACTTGCCGAGGACACTTGACACGAGCCGCGCAATCGCTTATATATGTGTTCGAAAACACGACCGCGGGGTAGAGCAGCTAGGTAGCTCGTCGGGCTCATAACCCGGAGGTCGCGGGTTCGAATCCCGCCCCCGCTAGTTCGTAAGGTTGGCTGACTTCGCGAGTTGCGAAGACCGTCCTGCAAAGACGGAGCGGCCGTTACCCGTAGGAAAGCGAGTAGATACTCGCCAACACGGAGTACGGTCATGAGCAGGATCGCGAAGCAGTCCTCCCGAAAGAGAAGGCACACGAAGGATTCCAGAGCGAACCGTCGTGTGCCTTCTTTGCGTTTCCACAAGGCCAGCGGGCAGATGTTCGCCGTGCTCTCTGGCCGGGCGATCTACTGCGGCAAGCCCGACGACCCCGCCACGGAGCAGCGCTACCACCAGGCGCTCGCCGAGTGGATGGCGGTGGGTCGGCAACCACCGGTCGAACCCTCGAGCATCACCGTCAAGGAGCTCCTCGCCCGGTTCTGGACCCACGCCGAGCAGTACTACCGGACCCTCACCGATGGGCGGAACAAGGAGCTCGAGCAATTCGGGCTCGCGCTGCGTCCACTCAAGGAGCTGTACGGCGCATCGCCGGCGGCCGACTTCGGGCCGCGGGCCTTGAAGGCCCTTCGGCAGAAGATGATCGAGATGGGCTGGTGCCGGCCGTACATCAACAAGCAGGTCAACCGCATCCGCCACGTCTTCAAGTGGGCTGTCAGCGATGAACTCGTACCGGGGGAAGTGCTGCACGCCCTCCAGGCTGTGCCGGGGCTGCGGAAGGGGCGCGCCGATGCCCACGAGCCCGAAGCCGTCAAGCCGGTGCCGATGGAGCTGGTCGAGGCGATCCAGCCGTTCGTTTCCCGGCAGGTCTGGGCCATGATCCAGTTGCAGCTTCTGACGGGCGCCCGGTCCGGGGAGCTGAGTCGCATGCGCCCCTGCGACATCGACCGAAGCGGGGAGGTCTGGATCTACCGGCTGAGCGACCACAAGACGGCCCACCATGGCCACCAGCGCAGGGTGTTCATCGGACCCCGCGCGCAGAAGGTGCTTGCTCCGTTACTTCTCCGCGATCCCGATGCGTACTGCTTCTGCCCGGCCGAGGCCATGGAGGAGTGGCGACGGCAGGCATTCAAGAACCGCAAGACGCCGCTTGCTCAGGGGAACTCGCCTGGCACGAACTGCAAGGACAACCCGAAATGGATGGCCGGCGAACGGTACAAGACCGACACCTACCGCTGCGCCATCGCCCGCGCCTGCGATCGCGCCTTCCCGCCGCCGGAGGGCTTGGCACGGCGCGAGGACGAGGCAGTCGCCTCATGGCGAAGGGGTCTGACGAAGCAGCAGAAGGCAGAGTTGGCAGCTTGGCGGCGAACCCATCGATGG
>Ga0307379_10014457_pt1 | contig 10179 bp, 14 predicted proteins | sample UN2MG_FD_202237 | JGI IMG/M metagenome (GOLD analysis project Ga0307379, IMG submission 202237) | Soil microbial communities from Risofladan, Vaasa, Finland - UN-2 | ecosystem: Environmental > Terrestrial > Soil > Coastal area > Acid sulfate soil | place: Finland: Risofladan, Vaasa | collected... | reverse complement strand
GTAGTATTTACCATAGAAGTAGAAGCAGGAGCTACCAAAGTAGCATTAAAATAATTTATTAGGCTTGCATTTTCCCAGGTAGCTCTTGCACCAATAGCATAATAATGATTTAATAGTTGAAAACTTTTTGTTACATTTGAACTATCAAATAATAAATCATCTCCTGTACCATAAGAACCTGTTGTTAGGTTATCAGAAACTCCTGTAATATATAAAGAGTAACCATTAGGTACTCTATTATTCATACTTTGAAGTCGTTCACCATCTACTTTTACCCCTTCAATATTTACTTGAGAAGGGATATTACCTTTTAACCAATTAATAGCTTTATTAACATCTGTAAAATATTGAGAACCATCTCCTACTAAAGCTTCTAAATTACCTATAGAAGTTAATAGAGAAGAATCATTTTTCCATTTTTGTCTATTACCATCATCTGGAATATTATATTCTTCATTAGCTGAGAACTCTTTACCAGCCCAAGTCTTAATATCTCCAGAATCATTTTTTATTTGAATGATATAACCCACAAAAACTCCTCTTATTTAAGCTTTAAATTTTAATACAATAGCAGCATCTGCGGCATTACCGCCTTGGTCAATATACTTAACAAAAAACTTCTCACCTGCGGTCACAGCTTGGGGTGTTGGAAGAGTTACGTTAGCTGTTTGCGTATTCACTACTGTCCAAGTGAAAAAAGGACTAGTAACAGTACTTGTTTTTCTAAACTCCAAAGCAAAATCAGGGCCAGTATCATTATTAGACCAAGTAAAGCCTGTAAAAGTACCTGATATAGGTACAATAATAGGAGTATTATCTCCGGGAAGTAAATTACTATAACCTATCCAATTTCCATTAGATAAAGTACCATTATAAATAAGATTTATAGGAACAATTAAAGGATCAGAAATACTTCTAACTTCTTCAATAGCTAATTGTACATCTTTAGAGATAAAATCATTTAGTCTTTCAGGATTGGATTTAAATCTAATACCTTCTGCAAACCTTTGTCTTAAATAAGCAAAAGCTTTAGTAGCCGATAAATCATTAATACCATCATTGATTACTAAAGCGCCGCTGTTTATATTAGTAGTCATTTCTGTAATTGTTGCTTCTTTTTGATACATATGGTGTCTAGAAGCATCAATAGTACGTTGACCTGAAGCAGGGATATCTTCTCCTGTTTCTTTTATTGATATAAGAGTACCTGTAGTATTTTTGACAATAAGCATTATAAACCTCCTTTAAGAATAGCACCAACTACGATATTCTTAGCTGATCCTGAAGATAATTTAATAGCTAATTGTTTACCTGTAGTAACAGAAATATTTAAAGTAAAACTTCCTGTTCTTGCAGCTACTACTGAAACAGAACCTAATAAAGTTAAGTTTATTTCATCACCATCATGTTGGTATATTTGAAGGGTATATGTGTCTAAAGTTTCAGAAGAAGTAAATAATTTTTTAATAGTAGCATTTGATAAAAATATAGTTCTACCTGACTTATTAGAAGGTACTCCTTCATTAGCAAGAAAAGTACCAGAGCTAATATTACCTCCTTGACCCCAAGATGCTCCAGGAGAAGCAGATGCTCCAATTTCTATTAGAGCTTCTTGTACGGTAGAAGAAGCAAAATCAGTTCCTGTATTGTCAAAGAAAGTGTCAATTGCTGCTTGTAATTTTTGTTTGACAAAGCTTTTAAATGACATTATGTCCTGACCTCTATTTCTGCTTTCATACCACTATGAGAAGCATCAATTCTTACATCTAAGAAACTTCCTGGTATAGAAATAGATTCACTTACCATAAGAGTATGATAGGTAGCTCCTGCAGTAGTACTATACCTAATATACCTATTAGGGCTATTAGTACCTGCATTTGGTCCAACTCTAGGAACGTTAATAAATAGAATTTGAATATTTCTACCAGAAGATGGAGTAAAAGTTACAGGAACCCCTGCAGTAGTAACAGTAACTACAGATTGTTGAGGTTCTAAATCTAAATACTCATCATAATCATTTAAACTCATTTATTAACTCCAAGAAACTACTACAGGTTTTTTAAGTTCGATATCTTTAGCAATAGATTCAATTTTATTTATAAGAGTAGAATCTACTAAAACTTCTACTGTAGAACCAAATGAGACTACTTCTCTTGGTCTTGAGCCTTCTTTAATAGCTCTTCCTTCAGTATCTCTATTTTTAAAACTTTCAGATAATTGCATTCTTAGAGTAGGTCTAATACTAATATGAATAGTTTTAGTATCTGTATTTAGAGTAGCTATATAAAAAACTTGTTCTTGGTTACCTAATTTTCTAATTTTTTTAGTCCAAGGAAAAAGTTCTAATTGTTCTTTGAATGTTTTTATATTTAATGTTGGTTTTGAATCTTCATCAAAATAAATTAAATCTTTCATTTATTCTCCTCTTAAGAAAAAAAAGGGGAGGAAAACCTCCCCTAAAACACTAATTAAGTAACAGTTCTAACATGTAGAGAAGCTCCGCCGTTGGCATCACCACCAGCAGCTTTACGCTTCTTAATTTGAACTTTTACTTCCAAATTAGCAGCACCAGGAATTTCAATAACACCTTCACTCCAATGTTCAGATACTGAAGGCATAGAAGAAGAGTTAGCAGATACTTTGTAAACAATTACATCAGTTGTATCGTCTGTTACAATACGAGCTTCTGCATTTTGATCACAAACCCACTGCCACCCATAAATGTAAGCAGTAGTACCAGCACCTACAGCAAGTGAAGCTACAGTAACGAAAGGAGTAGCAGTAGCTGTAATAGTAGCAAGACCATCACCTGCAGCAGCAAGAGCATCAGTAACTGTGAAAGCTTCAACACCTGTAGGAACAATAGTAGCTGATACAGAAGAATTCTTAAGTTGAACCTTAAGAAACCCTTCAGGTGTGACGTTAAGCATGGTGTAATCACCATCTGCTTCTGTAATGGTTGTATCCGCATCACGGCGAATAACCATTGCAGGAATACCAGCATCCGTACCACCAGCAACAGAATCACGAGCTTTAGTCAAACCATCAATAGCAGTATCAATCTCTGATAGTTTTGCAAGTGTATCTGCATCATGAGTATAAAGCTCACCTTCTAAAGTGGTCTTCAGCTCACCAAAATCGCCTGTTACAACGCCGGAAGTCTGTGTTGGAGTCTTAGTACCAGAATCATCCACAACAGCCAATGTGAACAAACCTGTAGAGCCTGTGGCGAATACAGAGCTATGCGCATACTCTGCATCGGAAGCTTCTACACTTACAACAGTAGCTACTTTAAGTCTACCATTTGAATCTACTTGAAGTGGGGAATAATCGCCATCAGCTACGCCAGCATGTGCTCCATCAGCATCTTTACGAATAGCACCAACGTTCAACATAGCATCGGTAGAAGTAGCAGTATCTCCACCAAGAACACGAGAAGAAATAATCAAACGCCCACTTGCATCAAGTGTTAGTTCGGCAATTTCTTCGTTAGTTAGAGAAGGTAGTGTAGATAAATACCTACCAACCCTTAAACCAAAATCATCTAATACGGCCATTAAAATGCCTCCTTTAAAGGATTAAACTTACGTAAGTTCCTCCTCTGTAGGAATATTGTCAGATTGGATCTTATTAAAAGTAAAGACTTTATCCTGCAATTCTTTAATTTTAGGTTTTATCTTTTCTTCCATTTCCTTAATCTCTTTTGACAAACTCATTACAGAGGAGAATAACTCTTCAATTTCTTTGTTTGGAACATACGTTTCTAGTGGTCCTGTAATAACAAACAACATTAAACCACTTTTATTAGATTCTAATTTTAACTGCATAAATACCCCTCTAAAGAAACAAAAGTCTCATAAGGACCATTGTTAGTGAAATAGCGACTAGCTTGAGCCTCTATAGTTAATACTTCTCCGTTTAATAACGGTTTATTTTCTTCAAATCTAAATTCTATATTAGGTCTACCTGCTTCTGATACTTTGATTTTTTTAGTAACACCATCTATTTTCATTCTAAATATACAATTAGTAAAAGCTACACAATCTACCTTAATAATACGTGTACTATCTGAAGTAGAGGTGTAGCTATATATAATTTTATTAGTAGTATTTGTAAGTGTATCAGCTGCTTCTGAAAAAATCTGATTAGCTTCAGGATGGGAACTAATAGCGATATTATCGCCATCTTTAGAATCTACTGTTATGTTAGTATTAATAGAACCATCAGGATTTACTACTAAAGTATCTCCTGTAATACTATCTCCAATATGAACACCATCACCAATAGGATCTAAATCAACATCAACGGAAACATTATCTAAAGTAACATTAGAATCAACGCATAGACGATACTCACCATCAATCTCTTTGACACATACTGGAAACCCTGTTATTGGATCTACAAGTGTTACGCCTTGAGCTACGCCTCTATTATTATGTTGAGTTCCTGAGGATCTATTTGACTTAGTAGCCAAGGACTACCTCCAATAGTAGAGGTTATTTGTCAAACTTCTTGAATATTCTTGCTCGATATTTCTTTTGTTCATCTCTATTTAGGTCTTTGTCTGGTAGGCTCATATTAAGTTTTTCTATGAGTTCTTTATCTTCAAGTATATGTAGTTTACATACTTTTCGTAGACTATGTTCGTATGCAGTTAGTCCACATGAATCACCATTTGGTTTAATAAAGGAACAAAGACCTTTTTTTACATGTTCTTCATAATCAAATTCTTTTTTAAGTTCCATTTCAGTTTTTAGAATATGATTCTTGATTTTAGAATAGTGTTCAAAAACGTCTTTACCAAAAATGGTTTCTACGTCTCTATCTCTTGTTATGCATTTTAATGTTAACAAATGTTCTAATGCATATTCTTCACTACTATTAATTAAAGGTAGTTTTTTAATAATATTATATTCTTTACTATCTTTAATTAGAACTCCAAAACCATCACGGAATCTAATACCATTAACATGGCCATTAAAAGCATGTAGTTTATGTCTTACTACTACATATTTTTCATCTTCTTGTTTTCGTGCATTCCAATAAGACATTTAAACTCCTCAAAATAATAAAAAAATAAAGGAGAAAGAGGGAGATTTTACCTCCCTCAATCTACTTTAAAGGATTAGGCTCCTAGGGGTAGGATGCCTTTCATACGAGCAAGAGCAAGACGAGAGTAAAGATCGAAACCAACATACCATACCATTCGGTATTGTTCTGCGTTTTCATCTTCACGAGGACCGACATACTTAAGACTCAGACCAGCTTGTTTAGAGTTGGTGAATCCAGTTACGCCTACGCCTTGGCCCATTACACCAGCATAGATAGTAGAACCATCAAGACGCTCAGAAACGATTACAGCAGAACCAGCTGGGAATAGAGCAGCAGTGTTAAGAGCAAGACGAGCTACTTGAGTGTTTTGTTCTGGATCAAAGAAAGAACCAGCAACACTGTCCATATCGATAGTAGCGCCGCCAGCATAACCAGAAGCTACTTCATAACGATAAAGAACGTCATCAGAACCACGAATAAGAACATGCTTAACGTCAGCAGCAGCTAGAGTAGGAGAAGAAGTAGGATCAGCAGCTAGAACAACAGTATCTGCATCAGTAACACTTGAAACAGTAGTTTCAAAAGTGTTTACAGCATCAAAACGAGAGATGAAGTCGTTTCGGAAAACCGGAATGTCTTGGTAATACAGTTGTGGGCGAGCACTACCTAGACCTGACTGTTGAATTTGGGCTGCATCAGTACCGCCACCAGTGTTACGAAGCAGTACTCGGAGAGTACGGATATCACGAGAATGCATCATCAAGAAATCTACTTGACCAGCAGTAACTCGGTCGATAACATCATCAAGATCTTCGAGAGTAAATACACGTCCTGGCTTATCAGCTCGTGGGCCGGAATCTTCTACTAGCTCAAGAGTTTGAGTAGAAGCGCCATTGTTGTAGAACGGATGGTTAACGTCAGAAACGTTACCTTGTTCTGCATCAAGAATAGAAGCCATACCGTTGAATCGGTTATTGATACCGATAGGACCGTTATTGCTCTGAGTCAAAGAACTTGCACGCTTCAAGTTGATGATAGCGTTAGAGTAAAGACGACCCATAGCTTTTGCTTTAGAGCTAAGTTGAACACTCAACTGGTCATTAGTTTCAGAGAATTGCTTGGAGATATGATCATCCAAGATTACTTCGCCAATGATTTGTGTCAAGTTAACGTTTACCAACTGGTGAGTAGCGCCAGTGCGGTACTTAGCTTGATCCAGGTTAGTTCCTGGAGCAGAAAACCCTGCGAGAGCAATTTGGTTTTCACGAGTGAAAGTGTAAGCCAAGCCTTCAAACGCTACGAAAGGAAGAAATCGAAAGAATTGATCAACAGTAGTGATGTCTTCTACGATACCTTCTACGAGGAGGTTGTTTGATAGTTTAGCTGCTTCTGACAAACTAGTTACTTGAATAGCCATTAATTATTTTCCTTTAGATTTTAGGAAGGTTTTGGGGATCAAATTGCTGCAATCCAGCTCTGATCTTGGCTTGGGCAGTCATCTTATCATACTGTGCTCTCTTAGCTGCCGTTTGTGCTTCACCTGTAGTCCTAGCACCCTCTGATGCTCCTGGAGTTGCGTGACTCACTACAACGGTTTTGTCGATAAACATACCGCTCATTTTTGCTTCGCTCAAAGCAGTCCAGCCTTCTCGTGGATCAGTGTAACCACGAACAAGACTATCAGCAAATTTTCTATACTTTTCTGGAATATTATTAAGTTCTTCTGAAATACGTTCTTTATACACACTCATCTGAGCCTCTCGCTCGACTTCATATGTAGAAAGTTTCTCTTTCATCAGATTCAATTCATTTTGTAGCTGTTCTTTTAGAAGAGCTTTCTCACGTTCTACCTGTGTAAGAGCAGCTTCTCGGTGAGCTAGTCGTTCATCCAAAGAACGTTTCTTATCTTCTTCTTTTGATTTTAGTTCAAGAAGTTGACGTTTTGCATCCAAAGCTTCTGCATTTTCCTCCTTAAATTTCTCTATCTGCTCCATAAACTGAGCTTTAACAGCTTCAACCTGTTCTTGAGACTTCAAACGCAGTGCTTTTGCTTCTTCTCGAACTTTTTTAACTTCGAGTAGTGCGCTATCTAGTGTCCAAGTGCTAGGATCGGCGACTGGGGTAGAAGACTCTTCCTTCTTTTCAACCGTTTCAACTGCTTTAACAACAGGCTCTGTTTGCGCTGGTTGTTCTGGAGTTGATTGTGTTTTAGCTCCCATAGTTTCTAGTAGATCAGATGACGTTTTCATGTAAACTCCTGTGTTGATCTCAATCAACGTTTAATAAATAATTAGGAAAACTAAATTAGTCTTCCCACTCCTCTTAACGAATCTCCTAAACCTTTATTCTTCATTTCTTGTTTGTAGGGATTATTATCCGCTACATCTGGAAGAGAATCAGAATAAGGTAAAAGTGAAATTTCTCCAATAAGCCCTGGTTCAAATGCTGTTAGTATAGGCTTTTTTAGAAGAAAAACCTTCTTTTCTGTATGACATTCATTCCAATAAGTATGTAAATGTTCCCATTCTTTCTCACAATCACCAAAACTTTCAGAAACTAAAGTATCAAATACTTCTCCATCTTTCCTAAAAATTCGTACTACATACTTATCTTTACTCATTTATTTTCCTTTTTTATTTTGATTTTCAGGTTTACCTACTTTAGTAGCTGATTCCTCAGATTGTTTTGCCCTGTTATCAATTTTAGGTTTAGCTACTTTTACACCACTTTCTTTATCTTCTTTGTTCATAGGAGGAGGTTCTGTTGGATCAACAACTACCCCTGCATCCACCAACATCTTTTGAGTTTCTATTTGTACTTTAGTATCTTCTATTGATTGTTCTAATTTATCTTTGCGTTTTTGTTTAATTCTCTTGTCAATCTCATTATCCGTGAGATGTGGATATAGTTCGATATAAGTGGCTCTATCACCTGCTTCTAGGATTTTCTGTTCCATAATGATCTTTTCCATTTGGGTTTTAGGGTCCAAAGGAAATTTAGGAGGAACATAAGTAACTTCTAGTTTACAATCTTCTGAAAATCTTTCATCTCCTGAAGAACTGTGGTGTGTATTCCAGAGAGTTTTGATCACTTGGAATAATTGAGCTTCTCTTTCTGCGAAGAGTTTTCCTCGACGACCTGCATTCTCATCCATTACCCCTTGTTTTTCCATCCACGCAGAAAAACCTGAAGGAGGTAATTTATCTCTGTATTTAGGCTTCAGAAGGTGAGAAACACGAATCATATCATACATGGACTGAATAACGTTTACGAGGCCATTAATATCTGCGTTAGGGTGAGCATATTTAAAGTCTCCTTTTTCCCCTACAGAGATAGCTGTATCAGGCCCTAGCGTGAATCCTAATCCATTTGCATCAGCATTACCATCTCCACCTAACCCAAAAGATCCTTCGTAGTTCCTGTAGTTGTTTCCGAGGCCATAACCGCTTGTTCCACCAAGACCTCCAAACCTACCTGCAGAACCTCCCTTCAATACATTAAAATCATCAGAAGGACGACCTTGCCTTGTACCTTTAGAACGTTCTGCACCTTTAATAACAGGAATACCAAATGATTGGAATTTAGCAATATGGTTTAAGTCGGTAAGACGCATATTAATAGCGTGGTTAGCATATATAAGAGGCTCGTTAACTGGAAGGTAGTAATAATGAGCCGGATCTTGATTAAAGAAAGGTATCGCTGGTATACATCCGTAGGGATTTTCAGATTCATAAAAATTAGATTCCTCATCTTCGATACGATGACTTTGCGGTGTCCAATAAATCTTACTAACTTTAGCTAGCTCATGATAACCTACAGAAGACCCTACAACAGCGTTAGAAGGTCCATTATAGGTAGGTACAACTGCTGCTCCGCTACCAAAACCAGAAAAACCATTCCCAAAACCAATCATAAGATCAGTAATATAATAAGGAGAGGCTTTATACTTTACATCATAGGTTCCACTATGCATAACTTCTAATTGTACTTGTCCACCAGCAGTCTCATCTACTAACTTACCAGTAGTAGGATCTACAAAAGATACTTTAACAAGTACTGTACCTAATAGCTTAGTCCATCTATCTACTTTATCCATAATCATCAAATAACGACTATGATCTTTAATTTTTTCCCAAAGGATTTGATCTTTTTTTGATATTTTTCCTTTAGAATCTAAAACCTGATAAATTGGTGCTTCTTTAAAAAGAATAGACGTTTCATCTATAATCTCTTTAGTAATATTCATTGGTATAATTTGTTGTTTATCAGGATGTCTAAATTGTTTTACAAGGTCATAATAAACAAAAGTGTCTCCACGACCTTCATACAATGCTAGAGCTACTTCTGATACCCATTGGCGATAATAGATATCATTGTATAAATAAGCTCCTAAGGTAGGCAGCCTATTCCCAAAAAGAGGATTATTGGTAACGCCTAAATTAAAAGAAATGATACACCTCCAAAATAACCTTTATAGGTTATTATTTATATACATTAAATAGAAATAAAAGTCAAGTAAATTATTTATTTTTTATAGAGTTTTTATATAATTTTCTGCAAATAAATTTATTTCTTTTATTCTATCTTCATAATTCATATGTTTATATTTATCATTATAAATAGCACCACTAAATTCTTTAAAAATAACTACTAATATAGAACTAATTACCTCTTGTTTTTGTAACCTAAGAGGTAATTTATCCTTATTAACCATAAATAATCTATTTTTTCTGTATATTAATGATTCTTCCATTATTGTACAGCTGCAATATAAACAAGACCTTCACTAGCTGTTCTAGTCAATTTAATATGAGTAACAGCGTGAGTAGTATAAGTAGCAGGAGTAGTTGATACTGCTGTAGTACCAAAGTAATCTACCCCATTAAGAGAGAAAGTAGCATTAACAGTTAAAGATCCTGAAGCTTGTAGAGTAATTTTACTTGCTACTTCTCCAAGTACAATAACTTCTTCTGTAGTAGTACCGTCTAGTTTAATTGAAGTTAGTTTAGTATTACCTGGAGTATTGTCAAGTGTTCTTACGTCTTTTTTGCTGTAACCCATTGTTTAGAATCCTTCTTCTATTGTAATGTAATTATTGTGGTCGTGAAGTAAATGTACTAATAGATA
>Ga0307379_10014455_pt1 | contig 10179 bp, 8 predicted proteins | sample UN2MG_FD_202237 | JGI IMG/M metagenome (GOLD analysis project Ga0307379, IMG submission 202237) | Soil microbial communities from Risofladan, Vaasa, Finland - UN-2 | ecosystem: Environmental > Terrestrial > Soil > Coastal area > Acid sulfate soil | place: Finland: Risofladan, Vaasa | collected... | reverse complement strand
TCCTGGTCGCCCATGTCGCCGGCGATCTGGAACTCGGTATAGGCCACGTGGAAGTTGTTGGCCCGGAAGGCCCGGTCTCCTTTGGCCATGTGGTTGCGGTATTCGCTCGGCGGCGTCGGCACCAGGGAGGTGATGGGCTTGGAGTGGTCCTTCAACTGCGAGGTCGCGGCCTCCTCGAGGGCCTGGAGATACGCCCGGGCAGCGCCGAAGGCCGTCTCGTCCTGGGTGGCAAGCACGTCCCCAATGCTGGTGCGCTGGTTGCCGAAGTCGACCATCGCCCCGGCGGAAGCCGTGCCGCCTTGCAGCGCGGTTGCGGGTCTGGCCAGCGGCGCGACCAACGGGGCCACCGCCGGCCTGTTGATGCGGAGGTCCAGGCCAGCCCCCGTGCTGCCCAGTCCCGTTCGCGGTACCGACAGCCCCCTGACGGTCGGCGGCTGCGAGAGCAGGTTCCCGCTGCCTGCCAGGATCCCCCGGCTTCCGGGGATGTCCAGGGCGCCCGTTCGTTGGACCGACAAGCCTCTCCCGAGGATGGAAGTCCGCAGGGCATCGCCTCCTGCGCCTCTGGGAGCCTGGAGGGATCCCAGGCCATAGGAGTAGCTCTGGAACGCCGAGATCCCGCCCCCCCCGACGCTTCTCATCGATCCGGGGCTCCCTATATGCAACGCCTTCCTGGACTGCCCCCTTGCCTGGAGAGGGAGAAGAACCACGAGGCCGGCTCCGACAAGAGCCGCCGCACAAGCAATCTTGCGGCCATCGAGTCGCATTTCGTTTTCCCTTCCTACACGCTATTATACGGGATTGTGTCGGCTCAGGGTTATAGTTTTTGACGATTCGGCGGTGCTGGGAGTTCCCGGCAACCTGCGATGTTCTCCGGCGCCGTCCGTACCGCGACGCCGACGGGCCGGCGCGAGCCCATGGGACGAAGTGGACATGGCCGAGAATCTCAGTCCCGTCAACTGGCCGAAACGACGCCCGAGGGCTCCGGGAGTCGCGAAGCTATACCTCGGCGTCCTCCTGGTTTTTCTGACGACGTACTCCCTGACCTGTCAGCGTGGCCCGGCCTGGCAGGACAGCGGGGTCTTCCAGTGGCGGATTCTGCACTTCGATCTCGTCGGCTGGCTGGGACTGGCCCTGTCGCACCCGCTGCTGATCCTGCTGGGAAAGGCCTTCAGCTACGTGCCGCTGGGGCCGCTGGCATGGCGGATGAACTGGGTGTCGGCCGTGTTCGGCTCGTTGGCCGTGGCGAACGTCGCCGTGCTGGTTCGCCGGCTCGTGCCCGCCCGCCCGCTGGCCGCCTGGTTCTCCGCAGGCCTATTCGGCCTGGCGCACACGGTCTGGTGGCTGTCGACGATCTGCGAAAGCCAGGCGATCCTGGCGGCGTTTTTCACCGCCGAGCTGAACGTGCTGCTGAGCCTGATCCGCCGCCCGCGTGCGGCCATCGCCCTCCTTCTGGGGGGGCTGAACGGCCTGGCGCTGACGGCGCACAACCTGGCCTTGCCCGCCACGGCGGTTTACGGCCTGGTGGTTGTCGGCTTGTGCCTTCGCCGCCGGCTGGGATGGCATGCCCTGGCCCTGCTGATCGCCTCGTGGGCCGTCGGGGCCGCCGGCCTGCTCGTCCTGGTCGCCCACGAGGCCGGCAGCGTCGGGCTGGCGGCGGCGGTCCAGTCTGCCCTGTTCGGCCGGGGCTGGCGGAGCCACGTTCTGGCAGGGTCCTTCCGAGCCGTCCCGCTGGGGGTCGGGTACGTGGTCTGCAACTTCCCCAACGCCGGCCTGCCCCTCGCGGCCGCCGGGCTGGGGGGCCTTCGGGCCGGATCGCCCCGGGCGCTGCGATGGGCCTTCGCGGGCCTGGCGGCGGTGTACCTGCTGTTCGCCATTCGCTACCCCGTGCCGGACCAGTTCATGTTCTTCCTTCCGTTCTACGCGATGGTGGCTGTGCTGGCCGGCGTGGGGTTCGGAAGGGTCGCCGCCGGGCGGCGGAGTTGGCTTGCCTCGGCGGCCCTGGGGAGTGTTCTGCTGGGCCCGGCGCTCTATACCGTCCTGCCTCCGCTTGTCCGGGCCACCGGACTGCCTCTGCCCGGCAGGAAGGATCTGCCGTTCCGCGATCCCGCGAGGTACTGGCTCAGTCCGTGGAAGGGCGCGGAGGACTCGGCGGACCGGTTTGCCCGGGCGGTCCTGGCCCGGGTGTCGGCCGACGGCGTCGTGATCGCCGACAGCACGAGCCGGTACCCGCTCCTCTGGACGCAGGCGGTCCGGGGCCTTCGGGGCCGACCGGCCGTCCTCGGGCTCGCAGAGGCCACGAAGGAGAACCTCCCCGTGGGCACGCCCAACGTGTTTGTGGTTTCCAGGGCTCGAGGGTATTATCCCGCCTGGCTTTCGGAGCGTGCGTCCTTGGCAAAGGACAGCGACGGGAGTATCCTGTTCCGCGTTGTCTGGCGGGATGCGCGAGGGCATCGGCCAGGTTCGCCGGCTGGCAAGGCCGGACGGTAAACCATGAGTGTTCCACAGTACACAGTCGCCGAAGTGCTCCGTAACCGATGGTGGGTTGGCCCGGTGGCGTTCGTCGTTTCCCTGGTGGCCACGCCGATTCTCCGCACGATCGCGTATCGGCTGCGGATCGTGGATCGCCCCGACGACCTCCTGAAGCCGCACGGCCGGCCGGTGGCGTATCTCGGCGGCGTGGCGATCTGCGCGGGGCTGTGGGCCGGCTTGGTGGGCTACGTTGCCATGATGCCGGACCTGGCGGCCCATTGGGCCCAACTCAAGGCGGCCCTGCCCGCCGTCCAGCCCTCCCTGTTGACCAACCCGCTATGGAACATCTTCGCGATCGTGCTGGCCAGCGCGGTGATCCTGGTGGTGGGCCTGCTGGACGACGTGGCCGACATCCGCCCGCGCCAGAAGGTTGTCGGCCAGGTGGTGGCGGCGGGCGTTCTCCTGGCGGGCGGGGTGGGCGACCGGATGGCCACCGTGGTTTTCCTGAACTTCGGCGCTCCGGTGCCGGATTGGATCCTCGTGCCGGTCAGCGTCGTGATGTGCACCGTCACGATCATTGCCGCCTGCAACGCCACGAACCTCCTGGACGGCCTCGACGGGCTCTGCGGCGGGGTGACCGGCATCATTGCCCTGGGGTTCCTGGTTCTCGCGGTCTGGCTGGCGGTCTGGGGGGAGTACCCCGGCACGGACGGGCTCCGCGTCGGGCTGTGCCTGGCGATGGCCGGGGCGATCTTCGGCTTCCTGCCCTACAACATCCCACCGGCAAGCATCTTCATGGGCGACGCCGGCAGCATGCTGCTGGGCTTCTTTGTGGCGACGATGATGGTGCTCTTCTGCCAGGAGGGCAGTGCCCGGTGGTTTGTGGCCGCCCTGGCGGTCTTCGCCCTGCCGATCCTGGACACGGCCCTGGCCGTCGTGCGGCGGCTCGTAGCCGGCCGGAGCATCTTCGCCGGCGACCGCAGCCACCTCTACGACCAGCTCGTCGATCGCGGCATGACGGTCAAGCAGGTGGTCGCCCTGTTCTACGTCCTGGCCATCGTCGCCGCGGCTCTCGGCGTGGGCCTGGCCATCTGGGTCAGAGGTCGGTATGCGGCCGTCATCTACGCCGTGCTGTTGGCCGGGATCTGGACGGTCTTCTGGAAACGGCGAATGATCAAGCCCGATTCCGACGAGGCCGCCCGACAGGGCCCCGAGGAGCCCGGGCGGGACGGGTAGCCGACCATGTCAGAGCAGCGCGGCGAAGTGACGGTCCTGTCGGTGGTGATTCCCGTGTATAACGAACGCGACACGTGGCGCGAGCTGCTGGCGCGCGTCGAGGCCGTCGAGATGCCTCGGCTCGGGCGGCAGTTGATCCTGGTCGATGACGGCTCCACGGACGGAACGAGGGACCAACTGGCGGAGTTCGCCCGCGCCGGCGGGGGGGGCGAGTCGCTCCCCGGTCCCGGTGAGGTCCGCTGCGAGGTGGCCTTCCACGAGCGGAATCGGGGAAAGGGAGCGGCCCTGCGCACGGGGTTCGCCGCCGCCGCCGGGCAGGTCGTGGTCGTCCAGGACGCCGACCTGGAGTACGACCCCAACGATCACCCCGGCCTGATCGAACCGATCCTTCGCGGCCAGGCGGATATCGTCTACGGCAGCCGGTTCCGGGATCGGGCCGGGCGGAAGGGGTACTGGAGGAACTACCTGGCCAATGCGTTCCTGACGCGTCTGAGCAACCTCACGACCGGACTGAAGCTGACCGACATGGAGACGTGCTACAAGATGTTCCGACTCGACGTCCTGAGGCAGGTCTCGCTGGAGCAGGATCGCTTCGGCTTCGAGCCGGAGATCACCGCGAAGATCGCCCGGCTGGACGTCCGGATCGGCGAGCTGCCCATTCGCTACGACAGCCGGACCCACGAGGAAGGCAAGAAGATCGGCTGGCGGGACGGGCTGAAGGCGATCTGGTGCATTCTGAAGTACGGCCGGCGGCTGCGGCGAAGAGCGAAGATGGTTCCTCTGACCTAGCCGGGTTTGTTTGGACGCGGCCGATGGCCTATACTCCTGGGAGCCGGACAGGTGCGTCGAGGAGCCCCGAGCCATCATGTCGAGCGATGAGAAAGACGGCCTGCATTCCCGGCGGAAGCAGCGTGAGGCCATGCACCGTGCCTTGGCGAGCACGGTCGTCGAGCAGTTGGTTGCCTCGGGCTGCGAGCCGGGGCAGTTGATCGACTTCGCCAGTGAGGTGCTGCGCTGCATCATGGATGGCGGCTTCGCCGATGGCCGAGACCGGCCGCCGGACAGGGGTCAGGCCGACCCGGAGATCCAGCCCGTGGAGTTCCGCCTGGCCTCGGCGCCCGGCGGCGTGCCGCGGATTCGCGGGCCGAGAATCACCCTTCGCCCGATGCATCCGGCAGACGGAGCGCTTCTGGAGAGATGGTCCGCCGACGAGGACATCCGCCGAACCTTCAGCAGGGAACACCTCAACCGAGTGCTGGGCCTGCTCTCGGAGGCGATGGATCTCCGGAGGGACCTTCCCTTCCTCATCTCCGACGAGCACGGGCGGGGCGTGGGCATGATCTGCCTGTTCGACGTGGACCCGGACGTGCGGCAGGCGGAGATGACGAAACTGCTGGGCGACCGGGCCGCCCGGGGCAAGGGCTACGCCGCCGAGGCGGTGAAGGTGACGCTGGCCTACGCCTTCGACGAGCTCAAGCTGCAACGGGTTTACCTCAGGACCGCCGGCTTCAACTTCCAGAACATCCGGCTCAACGAGAAAGTCGGATTCCGGTTCGAGGGCATTCTGCGTCGCAGCCACGTCCTCGCCGGAAACGTCGTGGACGTGGCGTTGATGTCCATCCTCTCCCACGAGTTCTTCAGGCTATACTCCCTGAAAAGGGCCGACGATGTCTGAGAGGGGCGATCCGGTAAAGGAATCGGCGACAGGCGGGCGATAGAGTATAAGGGCGCTCTGCGATCGGAGTACGCTTCGCCGCGGCGAGTCCCTCGGGCGTGGGCGCTATGGAGGCGGAAGGATGCCGGACGGTATGGAGACCGAGAGGCGCACGAAGGCCGACGAGCGGGGGCCGACGGAACTCTTCGTTGGTTGCCGGATCCACTTGATCGGGATCGGCGGCTCGGGCATGCGCGCCTTGGCCAAGATGCTCCTGGAACGCCGAGCGGCGGTTAGCGGCTCGGACCGTCTCCCCGGCGGCGCCGTCGAGCGCCTTCGGGCCGCCGGCGCGAGCGTGCAGATCGGCCAGTGCGCCGAGAACCTCCCGGAGGCCTGCGACCTGGTGGTCTACTCGGCCGCCATTCACGAGCAGAACCCCGAGCTCGTCGCGGCCCGCCGGCGCGGGGTCGAGGTGCTCAAGTACAGCCAGATGCTCGGTCGGCTGATGGCCGAACGGGTCGGCATCGCGGTGGCGGGCACGCACGGCAAGAGCACGACGACGGCGATGGTGGCCTACACGCTGTGCGCCGCCGGGGCCGATCCCAGCTTCGTGGTGGGCGCGATCGTTCCGCAGTTGGGCGGGCCCAGCGGCATCGGCGCCGGGAGGCACTTCGTCGCCGAGGCCTGCGAATACGACCGGAGCTTCCTCAACCTCTGCCCCCAGCTCGCGGCCATCCTGAACATCGAGGAGGACCACCTCGACTGCTACAAGGACCTCGACGCCATCGTCGAGGCGTTCCGCTCGTTCGCGGCGCTGGTTCCTCCCGAGGGCGTCCTGATCGCCAACGGCGACGACCGCAAGGTCACCGACGCCACGGGGGCCGTCTCCTGCGAGGTCGAGACGTTCGGCCTGTCGGAGGCCTGCACGTGGCGGGGCGCCGACGTCGACAGCGACCGCGGGCGGCATCGCGCGACCGTGCTGCTGAGGGGCCAGGAGTTCTGCCGGCTGGCGGTTCCCCTTCCCGGCCTGCACAACGTTTACAACGCCCTGGCCGCCGTCGGGCTGCTTCATCACGCGGGCCTCGACGGCGGGCAGATCGCCGAGCTGCTGCCGCGCTTCACCGGCGCGCACCGGCGAATGACGCTCAAGGGCCAACTCGGCGGGGTCACCGTACTGGACGACTACGCCCACCATCCCACCGAGATCGAGGCCACCCTGCGGGCGATCCGGGACTGCTACGAGCCGCAGCGCCTGCTGTGCGTCTTCCAGCCACACCAGCACAGCCGGACGCGCTTCCTGCTGAAGGACTTCGCCCGGAGCTTCGCCCTGGCCAGCGAGGTGATCGTTCCGGACATCTACTTCGTCCGGGACAGCGAGCGGGAGAAGGACCACATTTCCTCCGAGGACCTCGTCGCCCAGATCCGCCTCCACGGCGGGACGGCGACGTATATCGAAACGTTCGAGCGAATCGCCCAGCACCTCCAGGAGCGGCTGGAGCCGGGCGACCTCGTCGTGACCATGGGGGCTGGGAACATCTGGGAAGTTGCCGATGGAATGGTTCGCCGGCTTGGAAAAGATCGTTAAGGTCGACTACCCGTTGGCGCCGGTCACCTGGCTGCATATCGGCGGGCCCGCGGCGTATTTCGTCGAGCCCGAGAACGTCGACCAGCTCGCCGAGGTGGCCCGGCGCTGCCGCGAGAACGACGTGCCGATGCGCGTGCTCGGACGGGGGGCGAACCTGCTGATCGACGACGCGGGCGTCAAGGGCGCGGTGATCCGCCTGTCCGCCGGTGAGTTCTCCCGCGTCACGCCCACGGAGAAGGGCGTCCTGGCGGGGGCGGGGGCCGATATGGGCCGGCTGGTCCTGCGGTGTGTCCGCGAGGGGCGAAGCGGGTTGGAGCCGCTGACGGGCATTCCCGGGAGCATCGGCGGCTGCGTCCGCATGAACGCCGGCGGCTCCTTCGGCGACATCGGAAACGCCGTCGAGGCCGTCGAGGTCATGACCGCCGACGGCGAGGTCTTCACACGCTACCGGGGCGATCTGGCCTTCGCCTACCGATCCACCAACATCTCCGCCCTGTTCATCCTCGGCACCGAGTTCCGCCTGACCGAGGACGATCCGCATCGAATCCTCAAGCAGGTCAAGCAGATCTGGATCTACAAGAAGAACACCCAGCCCCTGGGCAGCCGCAATGCCGGGTGCATCTTCAAGAACCCGCGGGGCCTGTCGGCCGGGGCCCTCATCGACCGCGCCGGGCTCAAGGGAAGACGCGTCGGCGGCGCCCACGTGTCGGAAAAGCACGCCAACTTCCTCCTCTCCGATCCCGGCACCCGCGCGGGCGATATTCTCAAGCTCATCAACATCATCCGGGAAACGGTCTACAAGAGGACCGAAGTCTACCTCGAGCTCGAACTGGAGGTCTGGTGAATGGAGCGCATGGCCGACGCCACGGAAGGCGCCCGCGTACGCGACAACGCATCGACCGATGTGCTGGACATCACCGTTCTCCTGGGCGGCCCCTCTTCCGAACGCGACGTGTCCCTCCTGAGCGGCCAAGCCATCGCCGACGCGCTCGGGCGGCGAGGCCACCGCGTTACGCGGGCCGATATCTCCCCCGGCAACGCCCTTGCGCTGGACCGCGAGGGCATCGACGTCGTCTTCATCGCCCTGCACGGCGACTTCGGGGAGTCCGGCGAGGTCCAGGAGCTCTGCGAGGAGCGCGGGCTCTGCTATACCGGCTCGGGGGCCCGCGCCAGCCAACTGGCCATCGACAAGGCCGCCACCAAGCAGATCGTCAAGCGCATCGGCCTGCCCACGCCGGACTGGATGATCGTCGAGGAGTTCCACACGCCCTCCCAGATCGCCCAGTGGCTGCCCGAGCTCGGCCTGCCGGTCGTGCTCAAGCCCGTAAACGGCGGCTCCAGCGTGGACATCACCATCGCCCATGCGCCGGAGGCGCGGGACGAGGCGCTGGAGGCGATGGTGGACAAGTACGGCCGGGCCATGCTGGAACGCTTCGTGCCCGGCCGGGAGATCACCGTGAGCATCCTGGGCGACCGGCCGCTGCCGGTGATCGAGATCATCCCGGACGGGGAGTTCTACGACTACCGGGCCAAGTACTCCGACGAGGCCGGCACGCGATACACGCTCGAGCACGGCCTAGACGCCGGGGCGGTCGAGGCCCTTCAGGCCGCCGCCTGCGCCACACACCGCGCGCTGGACTGCCGGGACATGTCCCGCGTCGATTTTATCCTGGACGAGCAGGGAACCGCCTGGGTGCTGGAGATCAACACGATTCCCGGTTTCACGAGTCATTCGCTGCTTCCGATGGCGGCCGCGGGCTCGGGGATCGGGTTCGATGAGCTCGTGGGCCGGATCGCACGGATGGCAAGGGAACGGAAACGATGAACAAGGCCGACAGGAAGAACAAGCGGCCGGCCGGCGCGTCGGAGCCCTCGCGCCCCGCCCGCCGGCTGGGAAGCGCCGACCCCCAGAAGCGACGGAAGACGGTCGTTTTCGCCTGCTGGGCGGTTCTCGGCCTGCTGACCGCCGTGGGGCTCATCGTGGGCATGCGGGCCCTTCAGGGGCGCGTCCTCCGGAAGCGATACCAGGGCCTCCACGGGCGGGCACAGGTCCGCCTGGTCCGGACACCGCAATGGATGCCCGCCTCGCTGGCCCGCGAGATCGCCGGCGACCTGACGCCGCCGAAGGCCAGCCTCGCCGATGCCGACCTCGCCCGGAAGGTCTACCGTCGGGCCGCGGCCAACCCGTGGGTCCGCCAGGTCCGCCGCGTCTTCGTCCGCCCGAACACCGGCGCGCCCGGGGGCCTCGTCGAGACCGACCTCGCCTTCCGCCGGCCCGTGGCTCGCATCCGGAAGGAAACCCAGTACGTCTACGTCGACGCCGACGGCTACCGGCTGCCCATCACCCAGGTGCCCATGTGGGTCCTCACCTTCTGTGACCGCCAGGGCAAGAGGGTCCGCCAGGTGAGTTACCTCGCCCGAGGCGAAATCCCCGCCGCCTGGCGCCGCGCCGCCCAGAAAATCCACTACGTCGCCATTGACGGCGTGGCCACCGGCCCGCCGCCGCCCGGCTGGCAGTGGACCGGCGAGGACCTCGCCGCGGGGCTCAAGCTCGTCCTGCTCGTCCGCCGTCGACCCTATCATGCCCAGATCACGCTGATCGACGTCCGGAACCACGCCGGGCGGATCACCCGGAACGAGCCGCAGCTCCGCATGTACGCCCAGATCGGCCGCGGCCGGCCCACCGATATCCGCTTCGGAAGGTTCCCCGCGCCCGGCGGGGGCGACTACGTCATCAGCCCGCAGCGGAAGCTCTCCTACCTCGACGAGTACGTCACGGCCCACGGGGGCCGTCTGGCCGGCGTGAACAGCTACCTGGACCTCCGATTCGACGAGCTCCATGTCAGCATCAACTGATCCAGTCCCCGCGTCGGCCGGCGCCGGCGAGGGCCCCGGCCTCGCGGGATCGGTCACCGCCGCCGCGTGGCGGCCCGCCGGGCTGCTCTACCTCGCCGTCTGTCTCGCAGCCCTCCTGGTGGGCCTCTACCCGCAGGCGATCCATCCCTCCCGGCAGGACGTGGCCTCGGCGCCGCTGCCGGCGCTCCAGAGCCTCGCCGCCGCCCAGGCGCTGTTCATCCTGCTCGTGCACCCCCTGATCCTCCTGCGGCGTGGCCGACCGGGCCCGGCCGATCGGTACTGGAGCCGGACCGTCGTGGAATCGCTGACGTGGCTGGCGGCGACGATCCCCTTCTACGTCGCCGCCGCCTGGCTGGCCGACGCGACGGCCCGCGACGTG
>Ga0307379_10014454_pt1 | contig 10179 bp, 8 predicted proteins | sample UN2MG_FD_202237 | JGI IMG/M metagenome (GOLD analysis project Ga0307379, IMG submission 202237) | Soil microbial communities from Risofladan, Vaasa, Finland - UN-2 | ecosystem: Environmental > Terrestrial > Soil > Coastal area > Acid sulfate soil | place: Finland: Risofladan, Vaasa | collected... | reverse complement strand
CAGATACCGGAGACATTGGATTATGGATAAAAGACGGTGGTTTTATCGTGCCAACGAAGAATCCAGAAGTACTGGCAGAGAAAATAGTTTATTTACTTAAAAATGATGAAGAAAGAAAAAAACTGGGAAAGAACAACAGAAAAGTAATCGAAGAGCGAAATAATTACTATAAAGAAATGTCTAAAATGGAAAATATTTATAAAGAGTTAATGAATAAGTGAAGGCCAAAATAAGAAAATTCAGCAAATAAGAGGTGTTAGAAATGAAACGAGCTCTGATTACCGGCATTACAGGACAAGATGGTTCGTATTTGGCCGAATTTCTAATTGTCAGAGGCTATGAGGTACACGGAATTATTCGGCGCTCGTCTAGTTTTCATACATGGCGAATTGATCATCTCTATCGAGATCCTCATGATCCGCAAGCCCGGCTCTTTTTGCACTATGGTGATATGGCCGATGGTACAGGATTGCGCAAGATATTGGAGCACGTCCAGCCTGATGAGGTCTATAACTTGGCCGCCCAGTCGCAGGTGAGAGTTTCTTTTGATCAGCCCGAATATACTGCAGACGTAGTTGCCTTGGGGGTGTTACGCATGTTGGAAGCAATCAGAGATTACCAGCAGCGTACTAAGAAACAAATGCGCTTCTATCAAGCGGGCTCATCGGAGATGTTCGGAAAAGCTCAAGAAACTCCGCAACGAGAGACGACACCGTTTTACCCCCGAAGCCCGTATGGTGTTGCGAAGGTCTATGCATACTGGCAGACGGTGAATTACCGAGAAGCGTATAAACTCTTTGCCGTAAACGGTATTCTTTTTAATAACGAATCCCCCAGACGGGGTGAGACGTTTGTGACTCGCAAGATTACACGGGCTGCTACGCGCATCAAGTTAGGGCTAAAAAATAAATTATATTTAGGCAATCTCGAAGCCAAGCGAGACTGGGGCTTTGCTGGAGACTATGTGGAAGCCATGTGGCTTATGCTTCAACAGGATGAGCCGGACGATTATGTCATAGCGACGGGAAAGATACACTCAGTGCGCGAGTTTTTAGAACAAGTTTTCAACATGCTCGGTTTAGACTGGCGTAAATACGTTGAAATCGACGCACGTTATTTGAGACCCACAGAAGTCGATAATTTGGTAGGTGATGCTTCGAAAGCGCGTCAGAAACTAGGCTGGAAGCCCAAAGTGCATTTTGAAGAGCTCATTAAGATGATGGTGGAAGCAGATATGAAGTTGGCCGAGCAAGAAAAAGTTTTGCAAGAAGCAGGTCATACAATCACCACACGGAGGGAGCCATGACGGAGTTTAAAAACAAGCGCATTGCTGTTACGGGTGGGGCAGGCTTTTTGGGCTCATTTGTTGTAGAAAAGCTCCGCGAACGTGGGGTCAAAGAGATCTTCGTGCCTCATAGCAAAGATTATAATCTCGTTAATCCTGAGATAGCCAGGCAACTGTATGCTGATAGCTCACCGGATATTTTAATTCACATGGCAGCCCGTGTAGGTGGGATCGGGGCTAATCAAGCTAACCCGGGACGCTTTTTTTATGAAAATATGGCTATGGGGCTCAATATCATCGAAGAAGCGCGCAAACATGGAGTTGAAAAACTGGTAATTGTGGGCACGACATGTGCCTATCCCAAGTTTACACCAGTGCCTTTCAAAGAAAAAGATATCTGGAACGGCTATCCCGAAGAGACGAATGCCTCTTATGGTATTGCCAAGCGGGCTTTACTTGTTATGGCTCAAGCCTATCGCGCCCAGTACGGTCTTAACGCAATTTATCTGATTCCCTCGAACTTGTATGGCCCCCGGGATAACTTTGATATGGAAACGAGTCATGTTATTCCAGCACTGATAAAGAAATGTTTTGATGCTATTAAAACCAAGCAAAAAGAAATTGTTGTCTGGGGAACAGGAAAAGCAACTAGAGAGTTTCTTTACGTTGAAAATTGTGCGGAGGGCATTCTACTGGCTACTGAAAGATACAATAAAAGTGAACCGATAAATTTAGGCACGGGTTTTGAAATATCGATTAAAAATTTAGTTGAGTTAATTGTTAAATTAACAGGATTTAAAGGTGAAATTGTCTGGGATACATCAAAACCTGATGGTCAACCAAGAAGATGTTTAGATACAACCAAAGCCGAAAAAGAATTCGGCTTTAAAGCAAAAACACCTTTTGAGGAAGGACTTAAGAAAACAATTGATTGGTATAGAGAACAGAAAAGATAAGATTATGGATAAGACAGAAAGGATACAATACTTCAATAACATTGCACCTGAACGAGATAAATGGAAGAAAAAAAATTGGTATTACTACGCAGAGCTAGAGAAAATTATCAAATTCATTATCCCCCCTAATAAAGAAGTCTTAGAAATCGGCTGTGGTACTGGTGACCTTCTAGCTCAAACTCAACCCTGTAAAGGAGTGGGGATTGATTTCAGTGAGGGAATGATAAAAATTGCTTCAAAAAAGTATCCTAACCTTAGCTTTAAAATTGAAGATGCTGAAAATCTAAAACTTAATGAAAAGTTTAACTACGTAATTATGTCAGACCTAGTCGGTCATTTATCAGATGTTTGGCAGGCTTTTAGAAACCTAAGAAAAGTTACTCGATACCAGACACGCGTGGTAGTCACCTATTACAATTGTCTCTGGGAGCCTTTATTTAGTTTAGGGGAAAGACTCGGTTTTAAGATGCGACAGGATTATCAAAATTGGTTAGATTTGGATAGTATAGAGAACCTTTTAAATCTGAATGGTTATGAGGTGATTAAAAAAGAATATCGATTTCTCTTTCCAAAATATATTCCTTTGATATCAATTTTTTTGAACAAATATGTTGCTCGACTTCCCCTTATTAGAAAATTGTGTTTAATTGAATATCTTGTAGCTCGACAAAAGGAAGGAGCAGACTCTGGGTCAGAAAAGGAGTTCTCCTCTTCTGTAATTGTTCCCTGCCGAAATGAAGCAGGTAATATTGAAGGAGTAATTACTCGTACTCCACAAATAGGTAAACATACAGAAATTATTTTTGTGGACGGTTGTTCTACCGATGGAACGACAGAAAAAATAGAAGAGTTAATAAGTAAATATAAAGACCAGAAGGATATTAAGCTAATTCATCAGGGCAATCCAAAAGGGAAAGGGGATGCGGTCAGAAAAGGATTTGTGGAGGCCAAGGGAGACATATTGCTAATTTTAGATGCCGATCTAACTGTACCGCCAGAAGATCTTCCTAAATTTTATCTCGCTCTTATCGAAAGAAAGGGAGAATTCATTAATGGGTCGAGGCTGGTTTATCCTATGGAAAAAGATGCTATGCGGTTCTTAAATAAATTGGGAAATATGGCATTCAGCTTAATATTCAGCTGGCTTTTTGAACAACGGATAACCGATACACTGTGCGGCACTAAAGCTATCTTTAGAAAAGATTATTTGGCAATTGCCAAAGGGAGAAGTTATTTTGGTAATTTTGACCCATTTGGAGATTTTGATCTACTTTTTGGTGCAGTCAAAGCAAATCTTAAAATCATCGAAATTCCCATACGCTATAAACAGCGAGTTTATGGTAATATTAAAATAGAAAGGTTCAAACATGGATGGCTGTTATTAAAAATGTGCTGGATAGCCTTTAGGAAATTAAAATTAGGATGAATAGAATTAGTCGCGAAATATTACATAGTAGAAAAGTATGTCCGAAGGCTGAGTTAATATGGGGATGGGGAAGTCCCGCTGGACAAAAGAGGTCAGAGAGAAGAGCTAACTTTTTAATCGAACTTGGTGGGATAAAAAAGGGGATAAAGGTTTTAGAAATAGGTTGTGGTACAGGAGTATTCACTAAAAAGATCGCAGAGACAGGAGCGGATATTTTAGCTGTAGATATCTCATCATATTTAATAAGTAAAGCCAGAAAGAATTTACAAGGGTATCCTAATGTAACATTTTATGTTGCTGATGCAGAGAACCTGAATTTGAGGGAGGAATATTTTGACTCTGTGGTTGGAATCTCCGTATTACATCATCTTAATTTTAAACCAGCCTTATTAGAAATCAGGCGAGTGCTAAAACGAGGAGGTAGGATTGTCTTTACAGAACCCAATATGTTAAATCCTCAAATTATGTTGGAAAGAAAGATAAAATCAATAGGGAAATTACTATACAATTCACCCGATGAAACTGCTTTTATTAGGTGGACTTTAAAAAAGGAGATGAAGAAGTTGGGTTTCGAAGAGATTTTTATAAATCCTTTTGACTTTCTCCATCCTTCCACTCCCACTTTTTTAATTGAGAGAATTAGTAAAATTGGAATGTGCTTAGAGAAAGTCTTAGTCTTAAAAGAGATAAGTGGATCTCTTTTGATAAAGGGGAAAAAGCCAAATAATTGCTTATAGAATTACTGTGAGGACCAACAATATGTCATACGCTAAACTAAAAGAGCGTGGAAAAATATGGAAAGAAAAGGAGATTATTAGGTGGATATATTTAGATTGGTACAAATTAATAATGGACAACGTAAAAGACGGTAAAATTGTTGAATTAGGAAGTGGTTCTGGAAACTTTTCCCAATATTATCCTAACATAATCTCTTCGGATATTATCCATTGCCCATGGTTAGAGATGACTTTCGATGCTGCCTCAACGCCATTTAAAGAAGAAAGCATAGATTCTTTGATTATGGTTGATCTACTTCATCATTTAGAAGATCTCAATCTTTTCTTTACTGAGGTTGACAGAGTGCTAAAAGACAAGGGAAGGTTAATTATGATAGAACCTTATATTTCCCCTTTTTCCTTTTTAATTTATCACTTTTTACATCAAGAACAAGTGGTACTTAATGCTAAGATTTTTTCAAAAAAGACTAATATCAGTCAAGGTCATAAAAAAGACCCTTTTGTTGCGAATTCGGCGATACCAACAATCCTCTTTTGGAAAAAGAGGAAACAGTTTCAAAGAAAATATCCTAGGCTGAAAGTAATAGAGAAAAAGTTATTCTCCTTTCTGCTATACCCCTTGAGTGGTGGATTTGAACATCGATCTCTAATTCCTATGTGGTGGGCCGGCATTCTTAACCTTATAGAAAGATTAATGAGTCCTTTAGCAAAGTTGCTTGCGTTTCGGACTCTTATTGTAATTGAGAAGGAAGTTATTAAATGATGAATTTTCAATTAATTCAACTCAAGATGTATTCAGTAAAGAATTATGGGACCAAGATATAACCAAATAATACAAATAATTAAATCGCCTATATATCATCTGGGCGCTTATCTTCGTCACCATATTCCCATTTTGATGCTCTTGTTTGGTCTGTTGGTACAAACAGGAGTTGGCCTTTATGGTACTCTATCGTCTCCCATGGGTCACTGGACGGTTCGGGATGGGAAGGGTTCCTATCTCTGGTATCATGATGATCCCGCTATGTGGTATATTTCCTCCGTGCGCAATAGGTTCCTTGGCAAAGAATACGATTATCTTACCCACGGTGTTCCGGTACAGGAGGTAATATATCGGTCTGTCCGTTTAGTTTACATTCTTAGTGGATCCCACGAGACCCCGGTAGATTTTTTTGATAAGCATCTTTCCCAAATTTACATATATGGCAGCTTGTTGGCAATCGTGTTTAGTCTACTCACCGTCTATTTCACTTATGCTATAGTGAGTGTTTTCAACCGCTCACGGATATGGAGTGGGTTGAGTGCCCTAATCCTTTCTACATCATTTTCTTTTCTCTACTTTTCTGGTTCCATCTCTAGCGAGCCATTCCAGGCGGGCCTTATTGTTATGGCTATGTATTTCATTGTTCGTTTTTTTTCCAGTTATCGTATCTCCTCAACAGCATGCTTATGGCCCATAATAGCGGTAGTATCGATGGCTCTTTCGATTATTACCAAAATCAATTCCCTATTATTGCTTCCAGCCTTTGTCCTTCTTTTCGTTTTGTTGCCATTTACCGAACAAATTCCTCGGCGAAACAGGATTCTTGTGCGGGGCATTTCGATTTTATCGTTCCTCCTGATGATTGGGATTCTGGTCTATTGGTCCGGCGAGGCACTCTTTGGGTGGGCCAAATTCCAGCAACAGCATATGGCCTACTATACAAATGAGCGTATAAGTTTTGTATTTAAGGGTTTTATCAGTCTGTTCGCTCCTCAAAACGGAATGGGTCGATTTGATATATTTATTTCCCCTGTAAAGTGGTTTCCCATCCCCCAGCGACGTTTTCCGCACTTCTATATGTTATATATTTATATTGGGGTTCTCGCATCCATTTTTACTCTTTGTAAGGAAAAAGACTCTGCTATCAAAGCACTGTTGATTGTCGCGGGATTCGGAAGCGGGTGTCTTTTCATAGGGATGCTCTCGATTCCTTCCTGGAAATATATGATTCCCTCAATGCCTTTGCTATGTATTCTTTCTTCCTATCTGCTGGTGAGATTGTTTCGTTACCTATCGTCTACATCTCGGCTTACTTTTAAGATCGCTATTGGCCTGGCTGTTTTCATATTGGCAATCAACATTCTCAGTGTAAGTAAGGTGCTCACACTGCATTATCATAGCGCAAGAGAATATCAAAAATACAGGCCATACGAAGTCTTGCAATTACTGCCTCAAGGGAGCAAACTTATGGTTATGGGAAAAGGATTTGAGATTCCCAGCCCAGTGCTTGTTAAGATGAACCTATATAAGCACCAAACGCGTCTTGGCTACATCGACATTTTTTCCCGATTTATAGTGTTGGCCGATGTCAACAGTCGTGATGTGGCTATTGGTGGGATTCTGTCTGACACAAAGTTGAGCCAGGAGTATATTTTATATAAGCTTGGCGAAGGCTATCAGATAATCGAGGAACGAACTTATCAAGTTTCTGGAACAAAATACTTCTATTATCGTATAGGCTCGACATTAAAAGAATAAATAGTCTAAATTATTTGTAGAAATTTGTAGAAAGTGTTTGTTAGGGGGAAGAAAATATGGTTATAAAAGACTCAAAAGAATATTATAAAATATCCAATGGTATATCTATTGCAAGGATTATTAGTATGCTATGGATTTTTTCAGTAAATTATTTTGGAACATCATATATATTTAAGGCCTTTTATGGGGTTGAATATGAATATGCAATAAAAACAAGCGAAAACTTCATCAATTTAATGAATACTAATCAATGGTTTATTGATAAGGTCTTTTTTGTTTTCTCCTATGCTGGTTGGGCAGGTGTCGTTAGTTTTGTCTTTTTGACAGGTTTTTCCCTGTGGTTTTCAATTTTATTATCTGGAAAGTTTAGGGTTAGCGATTACGTGATAAAGAGATTCAATAGTATTTATGTACCTTATCTCTTTGCTGCAATAATTGTTTTTTTGGTTGGTGTTTTTATTACTGGGATAAGACCAAAGGAATATGAATTGGCAGTTTTAATTATGGGGGCATCAAGATTTGTGGTAAATGTATATAATTACAATGCACCACTTTGGTTCATTTCGATGATTTTATTATTATATTTATTTTTTCCGATAATACCTATTATTTACAATAAGTTTCGTTTTGTTGGTGTATTGATATTTACCTTAATCAGCTATTTTCTTTGCTGGATTATTTTTATATTGTACCCACATATCAAATCGCCTTTATATCCTTTGATACCATTTTGGGCATTTTTGTGTACCGGGGTAGCAATGTTCCATATAATTTATAAATGTTTAAAAAAGGATTTAGTTAAATATCTAAATATTGCGTGTCTCGTTACAGTTGTAATTGGAATAGGCTGTTTATATAAATTTATTTATTTACTACCGTTAAGTGACCTACAAACTCCATGGGCTATTAGATATCGTTTTCTTTTTGCCTCGGGTTTATTAGGGGTTTTAACCTTTTTTTCGTTAGGTTATCTTTTACCAGTGAAGCTTCATAAGTTTCTTCGCTGGCTGTCAAGAGGAACATTTGCAGTATTTTTATATCATTATTTACTCCGTTCACTTTTCATTCAGAATATAAAACTAGGGATTTTGCCGGAACACCTCTCAATAGCATTTATTGCTTTCTACTCATTAATGTTGATTATTTTCTCAGCATTTCAAGGATTATTTGATAAGACGATTGCAAAATATATAAAAAAATTATCTTATAAGAGCTATGAAATTGAATGACAAAAACCAAGAATGATGAAAACCAAAATGACTTTTTTATGGCAGGATACTGCAACGAAAGAATAGTTGCTATGAGCAGGTAGCATAAAGTTATGAAGAAGGTTCTAATTATTGCAAATTTGTTTCACGCCTCTCCTCGGATACCTACTATATCTAAATATCTTCCTGAATTTAGATGGGAACCTATTATTTTGACTGGTCCCATTGATAAAGACTCATATCGTGAATCCGGGTTTTTTGGATTCTCTCAAGATTTTACTAAAAGTGGGGTGAGAATTATAGAAGCACCTTATTTGGATGTGTTGAATTACTGGAAAGGAGTATTTGGATTTTATTCAGGTGAAAGTGTAAAAAGGGAAATGGAAAAAAGAACTAGTACAAGTTTTGTGAAATTTTCTATAAGTCCTCTCCTTTATTTTCTTAGAGAAATTATCGCCTACCCAGATAAGGAGAAGAATTGGAAACTTCCTGCAATTAAAGCAGCTGAACAATTTTTACAAAAGGAAAAAATAGATGCAATCATTAGCAGTTCATCACCGGTCACAAGCCATGTTATCGCTAAGGTATTGAAAAGTAAATATAGAATTCCTTGGATCGCTGATCTGCGGGACCTTTGGACTCAAAACCACAATTATCAATACGGAGCAATAAGAAAGCTATTTGAAAAAAGGTTAGAATTGAAAACATTAAAAGTAGCGGATGCTTTGGTAACTGTTTCTCCAGTTTGGGCAGAAGATTTGAAAACATTGCATAAGAGAGAAGTAGTATACACAATTACCAATGGCTTCGACCCGGACGAGGTAAGCAAAGGGCGAGTTGATTTAACATCAAAGTTCACAATTACCTATACTGGCCAGATTTACACAGGAAAGCAAGACCCTTCAAATTTTTTTTCCGCTTTAAAAGATTTAATCTCTAATGGAATGATGAACACGAAAGATGTCGAGATTAGGTTTTACGGGCCTGAGAATGAATTATTAACGAGAGAAATTAAAGCGTATGGATTATCGGCTATTGTCAAACAATATGGGATAATACCGAGAGAAATGTCTTTCGAAAAGCAAAGAGAATCACATGTGTTACTTCTATTAAACTGGAATGACCAGCGGGGAAGAGGATGGTATCCACTAAAGGTGTTTGAATATCTTGCAGCACAAAGACCTATACTTGCTGTAGGCGGATTAGGTAATGATGTGGTTAAAGAACTTTTTTCTAAAACTAATGCTGGTGTTTATTGTTCAAGAATGGAAGAAGTTAAGAATTCTCTTAGTAAACTATATTTAGAATATAAACAGAGAGGGAAGGTAACCTATGGCGGAAAATGGTCAGAGATCAGTAAATACAATTATAAAGAAAAGGCAAGAAAATTTACGGAAGTTCTTAATCTTAGTAGTTTAGAGATTAACAAAAGGTGGTATTAAATGGCAAAAACGTTTTATGAGGCGAAAACTCCAGAAGAAGCACTGGAAATATATTTTCGCCATGATGCTGATTTATACGGCGAAGTGAAAAATGAAATTATAACCAGAAATCTTCTTTCAAGGATAGATTCTTGGAAGTCTCTAAAAGTCTTAGAAATAGGTGCTGGTGGTGGCATTTGGACCAACTTTTTTATAAGACAAAGAGCTAATGTTACTTGCGTTGATATATGTGAGCAGATTCTGAAAGGTAACGCGGGACTACACCGCGAAGCAAAATTTATTCTTGCTGATGCTACGACGCTGAGACTAAATGAAAAATTTGATATCATTTTTGCAAAAGACGTCATAGAACATATCAAAGATGATATGAAATTTTTACAAAATATGAATAGACATCTTAAAGATAGGGGTTTAATAGTAATGACTACCCAGAATTCATTCTCTTTAAATTATGTTGTCGAAGGGTTTTGGAATTTTATAAGAGGCGATAGGAAATGGTGTGGTTGGGACCCTACACATTTAAGATTTTATAATTCAAAATCTCTGAAGAAAAAACTGGAAATAGCAGGGTTTGTGGCTGAGCGATGGTTTGGCTGTTATTATT
>Ga0307379_10014452_pt1 | contig 10180 bp, 13 predicted proteins | sample UN2MG_FD_202237 | JGI IMG/M metagenome (GOLD analysis project Ga0307379, IMG submission 202237) | Soil microbial communities from Risofladan, Vaasa, Finland - UN-2 | ecosystem: Environmental > Terrestrial > Soil > Coastal area > Acid sulfate soil | place: Finland: Risofladan, Vaasa | collected... | reverse complement strand
TGCTGGCCAAGATTATAATTTACTGGTGTCAATAATACATTGAATGTTTGATTTTGTGTTCCAACACCTAGGCCAAGACCCAAGAAGCTCCATTCCGTATCGACATTAGTCTTCGTACGACCATATGTAAAGAAAGAAACCTGAAGATTTGGAACTACTTCAGCGCTAGGATTGGTTACCACCGCACCTACATCTACCCCTAGATGTATTTTAGGATTAAAATGAAACTCAGACTCAGGATAAAGCTCTTGAAACTCGGCTTGTTGAATTGGAATCTTATGTTTTTTTCCATCTGTCTCAATTTGCATTTGACTATAAACATAATGGCGACCCTCTTTGTCTTTACCTAGAACGGTAGAAACATGATATTTTCGTGGCAATATATTAATTGACCAAGGCTTTTCTTTCCAAGCACTAAACCCAACACTGCCAATAGGAACATCAACGCCAGAGAATGGCTCTGAGAGAGCCAGCCATTGTTCATTGCTGAGATAGCCATAAACATCAGGGCAGACGGTGCCATCGGGGCATGTAGGCAATTCATTAGGATTATCTGGGTCTACAGGTCGCGGCTTAACTCCTGTAGACCCAATATTGGTTCCTTGGCGCCCTCTAGATTCTATTAATACTTTTGATATGCCAACCAAGCTTGCGTCAAACTCATCCATATCATCTTGGATAGCTTTTAAATCCAAGCCTATTTTTTCAGCAAATTTGTCAAGATCTTCAGACGAGACGTATCTTGATTGATTCCTAACAATCTCATCGACTAACTTTTTCTGTTCAATCATTTGCCGACTAATTGCCTCTTGTTCCTTAGAGGCATCCCACTGCATTTTAACAATCACTGCTAAGATTGCAATAATTAGAACCACGCCAATCGTGGGGCCGAATTTCTTTAAAAAGCTACTCATTCAATATTCTCTCCAAAACAACAATTACTTCAGGTTTGCCTAAATTGGCTGCACAATCGTATTTACAATCATCACAAAACCATCCCCGAAACTCAGTGAAATACGAATTTGGGGATGGTTTATATTCTTTACACTTAGTGCATTCGTGTAAGATTTCTTTTGATAAGATAACCATTCTTTTGGGAAGAATCAAACAAAAAGGTCATTACTAGTCATTTGGTCTTCGAAAATCTTGAATAGAAGCTCAGAAATTGGATGTAAATTATCCACAACCCAAATTCCATTATCAGCCCCACTAAATCCTCTGCTCTGTTTCTTCTCCATAAATTCCTCTTTAGAAATCCAACCTGAAATAGCAACAGGAATTGTCTCTGTAATATTTGGGAAGACGCTTTTAATATCAGCATAGGCTGCATTTTTACTAAATGTAGAGCCTAAATGAATTGAAGTAGCATTGGTAGTATGTATAATGATTACATCGTTAGGAGATGAATTCAAAAATCTATCTCTTAGAATTAATCCTGACCATGGACTATCATTACGATATTTGAGATCAAATTTAAGGCTTCCAAATTCAAGGTCTGATCCTAAATCTCCACCATGTGAATAAATGGTATTATTATCTCTTATTTGATTAATATCATAACCAAGATAATGCAACCAACATTTAAGAAAAAAACCTCCGCTTCCCTCTGACATTTTACCCTGTACATTATACATCGGTTTCAATTTAGGAGCCGACTGACATTGTACTTTGGAATCGTAAATAATCTTTTTTTGGTAAATAGGCGGCAGCCCAAAAATAGGAACTGTCCTAACTCCGTCGTAAGATACCATGCCATATTCGTGATAAAATCTTTTTAAATAAGGGCCAGGGTTTTCTTTAAATCTCTTTAATAACTCCTCCTTAGACATATTAGCAGGAGCCCGCTTTCTATCTTTAAGATAAATAGTTAAAAACTCATCACACTTTTTTACAATTTCCTTATACTCTTCGCTGTCTAATGACAGTATTCTCGTATCATTAAAATATTCTTTAAAAAAATCCATATCATTCTCCGTTTTGCGTTTTCGTTTTTCGTTTTCGCAGTGTTTTGTTTACGTACCCGTCGATCCTAATCCGCCTTTTCGGATAGCATCTCTATTTGTAATAGTCTCATCCATTACATCATTTGATATAACCTCAATGCTCATATCCTGCCGCTTTACTGGCATAACCTGCCCAATTCGATCGCCAAACTCAATACGTTTTGGATGGTTAGTATTTAATATATTTCTAGCATCAGGAATATATTGGCAAAGAAAAAACCACTCATCAGGATAGGTCTCATCAATTTTCCCATACAAAGAATGCAAGTGTCGCTTAATGAATGTGCTAGAACGTGGGTTCAATTCCGCCCACCAGCCAATTGGACAAAAGGCCCTAAACCCCAATGGGATTTTATAATAATGTTCTGGAATTAAATCAAAACCATCCCGATAGGCACAACGCACATCCCACCCAGATGCCTCTGGTTCTGAACGCCGAGGTAAAAAATCCTTGGGGTTAAAACCTGTGTCTTCACAATTAAAATTTAGCTCTTCAGTAATGGCAAATTTATAGGTTGGTACTTTTAGCAGCTCTTCAAGGCGTGCCTCTAAAAACTTAATTCTCTCAATTGTTACTGAAAATGACATGTCTTGTTATGTGACGTAAAATCGAGCTGCTCGATAAGGAATTATTTGTTCTCTCTTAAATGGCGTCTGGCAATCTTATTAATCAAACTAGCCATCCTACAATATTCGTCAAATTGACATTCTGTATTTTGCCCAGCCCCATAAATCTCATGAAATATGCTATGACATCGGTCACAAAGACAAACTCCGTTTGATACATCAAATCTTTGGTCTTCAAACATATCCCAAGAATTTTTATGATGAGAGTTGAGATATATATTTTTCGCCCCACAAACACGACAGGTGAACTTATCTCGCGCTTTAACGGCCTTAGCCCACCTTATATGCTCAGGGTCTTGAAATCTATCATACATCAAAGAAATGCAATAATATCATCACATAATATATTCAGCCCAAATATTATGCTTGTTCTGCATAAGCTCATACTCATTTAATATATTTGATCTAGGTACTTGCGGCTTACCATTAATTAATATCATCTTAGCTTGTTTAGGTGTTCTATCAGCTTTTTTATTATTGCAATCAAAACAACAAGCAACACAATTGTCCCACGATGTAATCCCACCTTGTGCTCTAGGGGTAACATGATCAATAGTTAAGAGATTTATTTTTTGCTGTTTTAAACAATATTGGCAAGTATTTTTGTCACGTTTAAATACACCAGACCGGTTATATCTTCGTCTTTTAATATGATATGGAGTATAATTTCTCAGCCTCACAATAGATGGATGTTCCCATACCCCGCTACCAAAAGTAATTGAATAATCCCAACGAGATATAATATCAACCTTATCACGTACAACTAGCTTAACTGCCTTTTTCCAATTAATAAAAGAAAGGGGCGCGAAGCCCTGATTAAGCAATAGTGTTTTCATTTCAATAATATCCATTTATCCGCTTGCTTTATAACACATCCCATAGGGGGACATCCATTCAACCCATTCTTTTTGCATTTTAACACTATCACTTAAAAGAATCAATCCAGTTCCATGGGCTGGAGACCCTCCAGACACTCTTTTATCATTTTCAATTTTGTCAAACTTACATCTGCTTTTTAATATACAAATTGGTGCTTTAGGCTGTAATGCTCTCAGCGTATCTAAATTAAAACATAACACAATAGCATTCAATGCATTCCCACTATTCATTTCGTATAATAGCTTAGCGTACCAACATTGTGCATTAGATCTGCTACCCCACTTGTCTGCTACTTCTGGCGTTGCCCACCCTCCGGGCGGGTTCATAAAAATATTGCCATACCATGACTGGCTAAGCCCATCTAATTTTTCATCAAACCAATTATTAGCACCTACTATTTTCTGAGCGTCTTCGCAAGAACAAGGGTCACAATCAATGCCGCCTAAAACGCTACGACATCTGTCTACTAACCATTTAGGAGTATACCACTCTACGCTATAACTACTATGATGAATATTCGCAGCCATTACAATCTAACCTCGAACCAGCCACATGTCAATATATTATTGGCCCGAATCCAACTTGCCTTGTAGAAGATTAATTTTTTCTAAAGCAACATCAATCTTATTAAGATAAATCTCATCATTCAAACTTTTAAGCTTTCCGACTTTATCGCTATGTTTTTGCCGAAACTGAGAGCGTAATTCAAAAATTCCTAACATGGTATCGTTTGGTTGTCCAGACTGAGATGCATTAATTAGACTAAACCAAATTTCAGGAGTAAAAATTTTAGGGTCTATCTTGTAGATATCAATAAGGTCTCTCATGTATTCAGAAAGTTCTGTTTGTTCTTGTACTAAAGCTGCCAAAACAATCATCTTTTTCTGAATATCACTATCAGAGATTTCATCAGTCATCTGGAAACGACTTCGTACCCTAGCTTTTTTAAAAAAGGTGTAATTAAACTACGATAATTAGTAAAATACTCGCGCTCCCAAGAGGCTAAAGTGTCACCGTCTTTAAATGGCAGCAAGTCTTGAACAGTTTTACCTTCTTTGTCAGCAACCTTAATAACGTCTTTAGCAAAGGCATCCAGCTGAGCGGTAAAGTTTGTAACAAATTGTTTACCAGCATTATTATCGCCGGCCTTAACCATCTCGGTATATGTCTCTGTTAACTCTTTATCTGGCGTTAATTGTTTAAATTGAGAGTCACATTTAATATGATTCGGCTTATCTCCATTAACAATTCCAATAACCCTACCTGGGCCAAAATTTTCAGGCTCTAAAAAAGATGCTAAATATAGTTTCATTCTGCTATTTTCCTTTCCAGAGATGATGGCTGCCCATCTCCTGGTATTTCAATCTCATACTCAATCTTAAATCCACGCTTTGCGGCTGTCGGGCCTTTAATCACCTCAACTATATACTTACCGCCATAAAGTTGAGCGTGCCACTTCCCATGCGAATCAGTTTTTACTTTTGCAATTATATTTGTTATAATCTCAGCTTCAACGACTTTAACATTAGCTAATATAACCGGCCTCCCATCTGGGTAAACAATCCTCTGTTCTACAACAGATTTACGCATCCTATCAATTGGCGCATCAGCTTTAGGGAAGGTGACATCCTCTATAGTTGGAGTTGCGACTGGAGATAACACTCCAGAATTAACTGATGCCTCCATAGGCCTAATTACTGGCTTAGCCGTAACTAATGGCGTACTAGTAACATTACTATTGCTAAGGTTTAATTTATTCAAAATCATTTTTACGTTTTGATCCATTTGAATCTGACGCTTTTCCATTCTTTTTTGGACAGCCTCAAAGTCTAAAATAATATCAGATGCTTTTCTCTCAGTCCCCAATAGTTACTCCAACTTTAATAAATAGGCGATGTAATACAATAAGATCATCGTCCTGAACATTAGGATCATTCCTCATAATCTGTTCAACGGCCGCTTCAATCTCATCGGCAGAATCAGATGCCCACACCTCATTTTCATAAACAAGACAATATTGTCCAGGTAAAACCTTTGACATATCAACGCCCAATACTTTAGGCTGCTCAAATCTATTTGGTGGAAAATCAGGAACATCGTCATAGGGAATTTGTCCGCGAGAATAATCCTTACTTGGCTCTTGAGGAGGTCTAGCACCTGCTCTTGCATCTTGCCTTGGCAACCAAGATTGTTCATTTTGATTTTGGGTCACTGCCCGCGACCTTCCACTACCAACAACTGGTGGTTTTCTTGAGCCAATCGGTCCCTTTCTTCTTTTTTCGTTCATAAAATCCTCTGTAAAATCATTGCGAATGGCTGGAGTCATATTAAGGCGCTCATGTTCGGGAGTCCAGGTTACACCTCTACCTAAAGAATCGCGTAGTGCTCGATTTCGATTCTTAATAAATATGCCGTCTTTACTCATATTGGTCTGTGTTATATTTAGACTCTTTTTTCTTTTGCATCTTATCCCATTCGCCAGAAGCTATTAGCTTTTCACGAATTGTATTTAATCTACGACGCTCATCACGGTCTCGCCTTTTTTTTCTACGCTTTTCAGATGGTTTAACGTAATGCTGCCGTTCTTTATACTCTGTAAGAATTTTAGAGCGCTGTACTTTTGACTTAAAACGCCTAAGCCCTTCTTCAAAAGTTGAGGTAATCGTTACCTCAAGGGCCGAAAAGTCTTCAGAATATTCTTCATAAGGTGGTGGTGCTGTTGTCATAATTATCTCCTATCAACTATATATCATGAATAGCTCATTCCCTCGAAGTATCATTTCAACATCTTTTTAATCTTTGGTGGGATAGGCTTTTTATCTACCATTTTTTTAGGGTCTGATAACTTTTCTTTAAGAGGCTCAGAATATCTGCACCCTTTAGAATAACCCATGCAAAATAATAAACTATCTCCTTGCCATATGGTTGCATATAGCTCATCTTTACATTCAGGACACTTCTTGCCATAGGGCACTTTTCTTTTACCTTTACACGCAGGATATTCAGAGCAAGAATAGAACGGCCCAAATTGACCATCTCGTTTTACCATGCCAGATTTACATTCTGGGCATTTAATATCGTCATCTATATTGCCTTGGTTTTTTCTAAAAACGGGTTTATCATCAACCATATCGCAACTAAATGTATTGTTGCACCCATTTCTATAATTAATACAAGCAGCAAAATATCCGAACTTACCATGTTTTAAATACATAGGAGTGTCATTGCCGCAATCTTTACATCTAAACCCATAATCTACATTGGTAGACATATATGCTTTTTTAAGCTGTCCCTTGAATGGATCATAGAATGTGCTCATAGTTTTGATATAACTTTCTGAGCCATCAGCAATCTTATCAAGTTTTAATTCCATATCTGCAGTATATTGATACTCCATGAAATTAAAAAACTCTACCAAACTATCAACTACATTTTTGCCATTTTCCGTTGGTATAAAAGTATTAGACTTTTTTATCACATAGCTTCGGCCAGTAATTTTAGTCATGATGGCAGCGTAAGTTGATGGCCTACCAATCCCTCTCTTTTCAAGCTCTCCGATGAGTTTTTGCTCAGTAAAGCGAGGCGGCGGCTTAGTTTCTTTTTTATCAGCTTTAACTTTAGGCGGGATAAGGCTGCACTTATCTCCGCTTGATAATACAGGAAGTAAAGCATTGTTATCTTTTTTACTATTCAGGTCATCCATGATTTCAAGCCAACCTTTATACTTAAGGACTCTTCCGTTAGCCTTAAGCTCATGGCCGCTAGATGTTTTAACCACTATCCCCGTGACATCATAAATTGCGGGATTCATTTGACTGGCAACAAACCTTTCCCATATTAAAGTATACAGCTTCTGTTGATCTCCAGATAAAAATACATTCTTGGGTGTATTTTCTATATTGGTAGGCCTAATAGCTTCATGGGCGCCTTGAGCGGCCTTCTTTGCGGTATATTCATTAGGTTGTTTAGGCTTGTCATGACCATTTTCGTCTAACCAATCTCTACAAAATTGAATCGCCTCATCATCACAGCGCACAGAATCTGTTCTAAGATAGGTTATCATGCCAGCTTCATATAAAGCTTGAGCCGCTTTCATAGTCTTAGCGGCTGGGAATTTATATTTACTAGCAGCTGCTTGTTGCATTGAAGATGTTATAAGCGGTGGGGCTGGATTTTGCTTTTGCTCTTGCTGAATAACATCATGAATAACATACGTATCAGTATCTAGATCGCTTTTAACACTAGCTGCAGTCTTACCATCTGTTACGCGCTTTATATATTTGGCCACAAATCCATCTTTAGTGCCATCTTTAGCGAGAGCTGATGTGATTGTCCAATACTCTTCGGGGATAAAAGCCTCAATTTCTCGCTCTCTATCAACCACAATTCGCAATGCTACAGACTGAACGCGGCCTGCCGACATCTTAGGGCCATATTTCTTAATTAAAAACGGAGACACTGAGAATCCAACAATTCTATCCAAAACCCTCCGGGCTTGCTGGGAATCATATATTTCTTTACTTAAATCTCTTTCATTCTTTAATGCTTCTTGAAGGGCCTTTTTTGTAATTTCATGAAACGAAACACGCTTAAATGGTTTCTTTGTCTTCTTTAATACCTCATAAAGATGCCAAGCTATAGCTTCGCCCTCTCTATCATCATCTGTCGCAAGTAGAATTTTATCTACCTCTTGGGCGCGTTTGATAAGAATTTTAATTTTACTTTTCTTATCTGGCATTATACCATATTTTGGAACAAACCCATTTTCAATATCTACTCCAAGATTATCTTTACCCTCCATAGTAAGGTCTACAATATGACCAGCGCTAGCCTCAACAATATAATCTTTGCCCAAGTATTTAGAAATCGTTTTCGCCTTAGCAGGCGACTCTACTATAAATAGTGTTTTATTTGTCATAACAAGTTTATGTATATTTAATTAAATCCTCGATGTTTGTTTATAATATCAAGGCATTTTTATATGAAGCTTAACAACAGTAAACTTAACAGCTTTTTTGAAAAGCTAATTAAAATCCCTAATTGTGAAGAAAAAACCAGGTCCTATATTATAAGTATTTTTGCATCTATCTCTTCTGAGAGAGACTTTACAAATGAAAGCTTGACATTTGCTTTAAAACGCGCTTATGATAATAAAAGCTTTAATAGTTTCAGAGAGCTTGGTGATTATCTATTTTTTACCAAAAGTATGTTTCCACAAAGCTTAAAGGGAGCTGACCTAAATTATTATGACAGCATCGCTCGAACTTCATATTACAAATGCTTTTTACTATTAAATAAGCAATGGGTATTATATGAGGACCTGGCCGATCAGTTTCCTAGGTATACAAAAATAGTTAACCAATCATTGAACGCGCCTAAAAGAAGGCTTCCCTTTGGACTTAGCCATAACAGTTTCCTTTAATTCAAACTTAACCAATCTAGTTTTGTTTGGCAATGACATAAACGCTTCTCGGGACCGTGCCTCGACTACCAGCAATCTTTCTGGGGCTCCACAATCTAACATCATATATTTGTCTTTAATCACAGGCAAACCTGTACCATTCGTATTGTGTCCGCAAATTACCACTTTATTTTCCCAAGGAATAGGCTCATTCTGTTTAATAAGCGCCATTACAAATCTAAATAGAGATCTGTCCCAAGCCAGTGATTGAATGTCGTAATTGGCAGGCGAATCATCTGGGTTGCAACCGCCATGAACAAAAACAAATTCTTCCTCTTGATAAGAGCCATCAAGACTGTTCATTAGAAACTCAATATGTTCTTTTGGGATAATGTCCTTAGCTCGACCGGCAGAAAGGTCTCCAGCGTCACGAATCCCTGCTCGCTCACAATATCCAGCTAAAGTATTGCGTCCACCATTATCCATCCACATATCATACATAGCAGATGGACTGGCGCAATCTATAAATCCTAAACTCTCTAATAGCATAAGCTCATGATTGCCACAGATGCAAATTACTTTGTCGCCATATTTCTTTTTAAGCCCTATGAGACGATCAAGAACCTTATGCCCATCTTTGCCACGATCAAAATAATCCCCTAGGAAAATAATCTTATCTTTCCCGCCATCACTTTTACGTAATGGTAATATTCGTTTAAGGGCATTTTCTAATAAAACATCAGCTCCGTGAATATCAGGTATTACATATAGGCAATTAAGCTTGCTAGGCCTCCACTTAGACATGGCTTTTTTTACACGTATCAGACATATCTTTATTCAATTGCATATGGGCCTGAGTAGTACCTACAACAGTTATAGTTAAAGATGTTCCCTGCTGAATAGTCCCTTGTTGAAGGCATTCGGCAAAAATAGCTCCGCCACTAAATACAAAGAAAAGCTCAATAATATCCCGATCCTTAGTTGTCTCTAAACTATAAATAAGCCTGCCATCAAGTTCTTTTTTAACATAGGCTTTAAGGCGGGTAGCCGCTTCATTATATTCAACCGTATTGAAAGTGGTTTTTTTAACTTCACGAACAGTTTCTCCGCCAGCCAAAGCCTGGCCAAACAATGCAGAACGTGCACAGTTCATTAGATTATCCGTAGAGAAATTAGGAGTGTCTGGGTATCTTAAAGATTGCCACCACTCTCCCTTTCCTTCAGCCGGCATTCCTGCCATAGCTGATTGAATCATATTGCTAATACTTGC
>Ga0307379_10014449_pt1 | contig 10183 bp, 10 predicted proteins | sample UN2MG_FD_202237 | JGI IMG/M metagenome (GOLD analysis project Ga0307379, IMG submission 202237) | Soil microbial communities from Risofladan, Vaasa, Finland - UN-2 | ecosystem: Environmental > Terrestrial > Soil > Coastal area > Acid sulfate soil | place: Finland: Risofladan, Vaasa | collected... | reverse complement strand
GATAAACATTGTTCATGCGGCAAATTCCGCCAACCGTACGTCCGTTTACCTGTGGATAAAAAACGTGGGCACCCAGCGCATCGTGACCGTTGAAGACAGCGACCTGTTCCTCGGCCAGGAGGACAATTTCGAGCGCATTCCGTATTCGGCTGATGCGGGAGAAACCTATCCGCAATGGTACTTCAACCTGGAAAACGATACCGAGTGGCAGACAAGTGCCACTCTAAAAATTACTGTAACCTACAGCAGCGACCCCGGCGCGGGGACTTATTGGACCAAGTTTATTATACCGAACGGAATATCCGACGAGTATTACTTCAGCATGTAACGGAGTAACTTATGGAGACAGCCATTGTCTCAATAATATGTATAGCCCTTATAGCGTTCGGCGGCATGACAATGTCCCGGGGATTCATGACGTCGGTTGATGCCAGCACGACGGGACTCGAGGAGATAGGACAGCGAGATGAAACGATAATGAGGACGGAGCTGACTCCCGTTAGCGCCGGGCAGCCCTCGGCCAACACCCTGGAGGTCGTGCTGGAAAACAGCGGCCAGACCAAGCTGGCTGATTTTGATAAGTGGGATATCATCGTCCAGTACTACGACGGCACCGGCACCTATCACGTGGAATGGCTCCCCCATGCCGAAGCGGTACTGGGCGATAACGAATGGGAAGTGGCCTGGATACGGCTTAACGACGGGGCCGAAGTATTTGAGCCGAACGTGTTAAACCGGCAGGAGCAGATAATGATAAGGGCCCAGCTCAACCCGTCGGTTGGTGCCGCCACTACCAATATGGTGATTGTGGCCACTCCCAGCGGGATTACGGCTTCAACTTATTTCTCGCCGTAATAAGGCGTCCCGTATTCTGAGTAAAACAGGAGGCATAAATTAGTACTAACCAGGACAATAAGGAGCAAATGATATGGCGACGATTGCCGTCTCCATCATATGTATAGTGATGATAGTAGTAGGAGGTATGACGTTGTCCCAGGGAATCCTCACTTCAGCGGACTCTGCCGCCCTCAGCGTCGAGGAGATTAGCCTGAGAGAGGGAGAAATGAGCAGAACCAACCTGGATACAGTCCGCGCCGCCGAGCTTTCCTGGGCGGACCTCCTGAGGGTAACCGTGGTAAATACCGGCCAGACCAAGCTGGCCAGCTTCAACAAGTGGGACTTTATCGTCAATTATTACGATGGCAACGGCGTCTATCATACGGAATGGCTCCCTTACACCAGCGGAGTGCTCGGTGACAACGAGTGGCAAAAGGCAAGAATCGGCCTTAACGGGCCGATAGAGTTCTTCGAGCCGAACATACTGAACCCCGAAGAGGAACTGGTAATACTGGCCAGGCTTAACCCGCTCCCGGGTGATGCTACAACCGGCGATGTAACCATAGCCAGTCTCAACGGGGTCTGTGACTCCATTTCTTTTTCCAACCCCGGCTACACGCTGCTTAATCCCCACTCGGAAAATACCACCATTGCCAGTACCAGGTATTACCAGCTAGAAGAAGCCGCCCCGTCCGATGGCCCCGCAATGACGGTAATTACAGACATCTTTCAAGTTGAAGAATCAGGAAGAAAGATGATGCACAGCGAAAATGAGCCATCCAGACCGGCAAGACATATATTCCCGCTGACCGGAATCAGCCAGATCCCGGCAGCCACCTGGACGGCCTATTACCGCTGCCTCGCCTCAGGACTGAGTAACATCCAGGACAATGAGGTTAATTTTGATATCGACGTAGTGATTCGGAAGGCGGACGGCACCGTAAGAACAACGCTGGCCACGAATGTAGCCAATGCCTATCTACAAAGTATCGAACTGGATAGTTGGCTGACTAAAAGCGCCACCTATAACTTCCCCGGTTATACGGTGGTCGATGATAGCGACTACCTCGAGATAGTCTACTACGGGGAAATAACAGGTAATGGTTCCGACACAGAGGGATACCTGCTGATAAGCATTGACGACGATACCCTGCCTCTGGCTGACCAGACCAGGATAGAAGGTTAATTGGGGAAAAGACATGCTGGAAAAGTTAAAAAAATTAATATCTAGAAGCGACGATAGCGGTAAGAGCAAGAATAAAACCAACCGCCTGATGAGCTTCGACCTGTTCTACCAGCTATCGTACATGTCAACGGTCGCTGCCGCCGGTGTGCCGCGCGACCAGATTTTTGAGCGTTCCGCCGAGCTCCAGTGCTCCTCTGCCGAGTATTTTAAGCATGTAGAGCTGGCACGCAAGCGGTTGAAATACGATTACGCCCGGGCCTGCCGCGCCGTGGGAGAACCGCTCAAGGAAGCAGAGGTCAAGGGGCTCCTCCTCCGCTTTTCCAGCTCCCTCATCTCCGGCGAACCCGAAGCCGATTTTCTCACGAGAGAAGCCCATGCGCGGGCCGAAGACTATGAAAACGAGTACAGTAGAAGCCTGGAATCGATGAAAATGTGGACCGACGCCTATGTCTCCCTCATCCTTTCGGCGGTCCTGATAGTAGTCATCGGGATTGTCGCTACCATGATATGGAAAATAGAAACGATGCTTATTATAGCCATGGCATTTATCTCAATCGCCACCACCGTCATCGGCGTCTGGCTGATATGGCTGGTCTCGCCGAAAGAGACCACGGTCTTACGCTGGGCCGGCTCAAAAGAACAAAAGCTCGCCAGCAGGCTCTTTAAACCCGTCCTGCCGATTGTCGTGACCGTCGGCGCCCTCTTTTTACTGACCGGGCAGAACCTGGGACTGGCATTTCTGGTTATCGCGGGACTGGTCTTCCCGGTCGGTATTATCATGACGCGGGATGACCGGAAGGTATACAAGCGTGATGACGAAGTGGGAACATTCCTGCGTTCACTGGGCGGTGTTTGTACGGCGCTGGGGACAACGGTGAATTCCGCCCTGGGCCGCCTCGACCTCGATGCCATCAACGTGCTGAGGAGTTCGGTTAAGAACCTGCACACGAGACTCACCGCCGGCATCAAGTCAAGGTTGTCCTGGAAGTTATTCATCGACGAGACCGGAAGCGAACTGGCCCACCGCAGCGTGGGCATGTTCTATGACGCCATCGAAGTGGGCGGCTCGGCAGGACAGGCCGGGCAGCACGCCGCGGCCTTCGCCAACAGGGTCGCGCTTCTCAGGGCGAGACGAAGGACGATATCCGGTCCTTTCCGCTGGCTCTGCATGACCATGCACGCTGCCGTCGTGGTGATACTGGTCTTTATCACCGAGGTCATCGTGGCTTTCGGCGGTATGTTAACCAAAGCCCAGGAGTCAATGCCGACAGTATCCGGGGGCCCTTCGCTGAGCTCTTTATCCAGCTTCAACCTCTCCGGACTGGATCTCATGCAACAGATGGTGTTGCCTCTGGTCCTGATATTCACGGTAGCCAATGCTATCGTACCCAGTCTGGCGGAGGGGGGTAGTAAATATAAAATTTTAAACAATCTGGGATTTACCGCGGCTATTTCCGGTATATGCCTTCTCATCCTGCCGGCATTAGCCAGTACGTTATTTACATCCGTTTCTCAAATATAAGGAGGTAAACATGAACACAAATACTAATATCGGGACAGAAACCAGCCTTGACTCTGTCGAAGCCGAATTCCAGGAAGTAAGAGACGAATTGAAAGAGATACTCTTTGATATCCGTATTTACTTAATGGAAGCGCAAACCCCAATCCCCAACGACCTGGACCGGGAAAGGCTTCGTGAAGAGCTTGAAACGGAAAGGGGGTAAAACATCATGGCAGAAGATAAGAGACTCGAGACTATTCAAGATGAAATCAAGCTGCTGAAGGGGGAACTAAAGCAGTCACTGGCCAGCGTTCGAGATTACCTGCTTAACATGGAACTGCCTTCTTCAGAATTTTCCACCATCCTGGCGGCTCTCAGCACTGATGGTGAACAGAAAATAACCATGAAGGGCAGCTTCACCAACCCGCAAGATAACGCCCCTCGTGCGGAACCCCAGGATGAGCTTACCGAAACGGTGTCAGAGGACGCCGGCGGGGAGTCCGTCGAAGAAGAATCAGAAATGCCCGGAGAAGACGAGGACCTGATTGACGTGGAAGGGCCGCTCGGAAAAGAATCGGAGAGGCTCACCGACGATGATTTGATGGGCGAAGAGGCGGGCATTGCCCCTGAAGACGAACTGTTTTCCCCGCAAGACGCCATCGAAGACGAAGAACTCGGTGAACCCGAAGAACTCAGTGAACCCGAAGAACTCAGTGAACCCGAAGAACTCGGTGAACCCGAAGAACTCGGTGAACCCGAAGAACTCGGTGAACCCGAAGAACTTTATGAACAGGATGAACCCATCACGCCAGAATCGGAGATGTCAGAGGAGGAACAGCCCGTGGGCAACGACAAGACTATTGCTACTGCTAATGCAGATGCCGATGAAATGAGCTCAGCCATACCGAAGGTCAACATGCTGGCCAATCTGATAAACTGGGCCTCCCGCGCCAAGAAAGAAATAGGCTACGACCAGTTGCCCGTATTCCTGGAAGTCTATGGCATCAGCGGACACCTGTCTCAGGAGTTGAAAGACGTCATCCTGCACCTTTCCGAACTGACGGCGGAGCGTCCCGAGGTCGCCAACAACGCCGAAGTCTGGAGCCAGTTAATGCTGTCGCTGCACGGCATTCTCACGGGAGGCGATGCCCCGCTTCACCCGGTAATTCCGTTCTGGAGCGAAGCCAGCATCGCGGAAGAGCCGGCCGAGGAAGAGATAATCGAAGTAGACAAGCCCAGGGGAAAAAAAGTGCCGGTAAAACTGAAACTGGTATTCCCGAACGGTGACGGCAAGAGCAAAGAGTTTTGCATCGACCTCAATCCCGAGGAGGATAATGACGACTCTTCCAGCAAGCGCAAAAACTGAAAATCCCCGAAAGAGAGAGGTGATTAATAATGGCAACGACACAGAAAAAGAAAGAGTTCATAGTTACCGGCGTACCGGAAGTTGATGATAAGCTGGGCGGCGGTATTCCCCTTGGTTCACTGTGCCTTATCGAAGGCCACTCTGACGCCGGAAAAAGTGTCTTATGCCAGCATCTGACCAACGGCACCCTGATTAATGGCGAGATTTCGGTAGCGTATTACACTACGGAAAACAACATCAGAAGCCTGATAAGCCAGATGGAATCGCTGGCAATGTACGTACTGGACCACTTCCTGGCAGACCGCCTGCGGATTTACCCGTTAACCTTTCACAGTCATATGCAGGGCGGCCAAAAACCTTTTTATGTCCTGACACACCATTTTTCCAAACAGCCACAGGACTTCAAACTGATAATAGTGGACTCTATTACGCTGCTGGTGGCGCACAGCAACCCGGTAGCCATCATCGATTTCTTTTCCAGATGCAAGGGCTTATGTGATGAAGGTAAAACGATAATCGTGGTGGCGCATTCTTATGCTTTCGAGGAGGACATGCTTGCCCGGACCCGCTCATTATGCGACGCGCGTTTCAGGCTCCGCCTGGAGCAGGTCGGCGATAGCATGATAAAACTCATGGAGGTACTCAAGGTACGTGGCGCCGAGCGCCCCACCGGAGACGTGGTCAGTTTCAATATCGAACCCAAGATTGGCATGCGGATAATCCCGCTTGCCAAGGCGAGAGTCTAGGAGATTAAATGCTTCGTCTGCCGTTTGAACTAAAAGCCTGCCCCGGGGAGTGCGGGAAGGAATGCGGGAACGCCACGGAAAAGTGCCCGGTATTCCAGAAAATCCCGGCCGAGTTCCAGGAGGTATGCAAGAAAAATCCGCATCTCCTCCAGTACCTGCACATGCTTCCCGCGGATAAGATTGCCATTCCGCAGTACTACGAAAAAGTGACGCGGGCTTTAAAAGGCACCAAAAACCCCGACCTTATCTATAGTGTCGGCAGCGGGGTATTCGTTCATGTCCTGGCCAATCTTGAAGACATCAGGGACTACTATATCGCCGTGGAACCGAGTCTCATCGACCCGCAGGATAGCACCCTCGACGAGATAGAGTTGAAGCTTGCCGACTATGTCGAAGAACTCGAGGGTATCGCCGACTCCTCAAAGCGTCTCGAAATCATCATGAGAATCGTCGACAGGATTGTCGCGGTCAGCGGCTATAAAGCCCCCGAACCACAGCCGGACGCAAAGAAAGCCGACGCAGACAGTAAAAACGATACCAATAAAAAAGAGAGAAAACCTCTCTTCCTTAAGTCAAAAGGAAGCTCCAAGGGAAAGATACATATAACCAAGCTCCAGTATACCAGCCTCCGCTATCTGCTGCGGCGTAAGCTGGAAGGCATGGGCCTCCTGGACCCCATGATACTGGACCCCAACATCGAAGATATTTCATGTTCCGGTCTCGGTAATATCTTTGTGGAGCATAAAATCTTCGGCGGTCTCAGGGCCAGCATCGGATTCGAGACCAACGAAGCGCTGGACAAATTCGTCATCGAGCTGGCCGAGGGTATCAAGCACCCGGTTACGTTCCGCGAACCGGTCGTCGACGCCACGCTGCCCGACGGCTCCCGTATCAATATCGTCTACGGCACCGACGTTTCCAAGCGGGGCAGCAACTTCACCATCAGGAAATTCAGCGATACGCCGCTGAGCATACTGGAGCTTATCCAGTTCGGCGCGCTTAACTACGACATGGCCGCTTACCTGTCCATAATACTCCAGGAAGGGATGAACGTCTGGGTATCCGGGGAAACGGCTTCCGGCAAAACAACCCTGATGAATGCGCTGACCACCTTTATCCCGCCCGAGTCGAAGATAGTAAGTATCGAAGACACCCCGGAAGTCCAGGTGCCACACCATAACTGGATTCGCGGGGTTACCCGCGGTTCCGCCAAGGATGCGGACTCCTCCGAGGTATCCATGTTCGACCTTCTCAAGGCTGCCCTGCGGCAGAGGCCCAACCTTATCATCATCGGCGAGATTCGTGGTGTCGAAGGGGCTATCGCCTTTCAGGCAATGCAAACCGGTCATGCCACGATGAGCACCTTCCACGCCGCCTCCGTATCCAAGCTCATCCAGCGTGTTACCGGCAACCCCATCAACGTACCCAAGACGTACGTGGACAATCTTAACGTCGTCGTTATCTGCCAGCAGGTCCGGCTGGCCAACGGCGGCCTGGCCCGGCGCCTGACCAGCATCAATGAAATCGTCAACTACGATTCGATAGCCGACTCGTTTTCTTTCATCGAGACCTTCTGTTGGAACCCTCTGAACGACACTTTTCTGTTCCGGGGTTTCCAGAACTCATACCTGCTGGAGAATAAAATCGCCCCCAGGCGCGGCCTGCCGGAAGAAAAAAGAAGGCAGATATACAAGGTATTAAAGCAAAGGTCTGACGTCCTGAAGCGTATTTGCGACCAGGGAAAAACTGATTTTTACGAAGTCTATGCAATATTATCCAAGGCGTACCGCGAGGGGTACTTCCGATAAAAATAAGAGGGAACGGATAGCAGGTTTACGATAGTTTGCTATCATGGAGGTCACCAATGCGTTTAAAAGGTTTTAATATAGGCAAATCCAAAGAAAAGCCCAAAGACGCCGCCGAGACGGAAGGCACCACGATTGAGCAAATCGTCGAGATGGAAGAAAAGATTAACGGCAGGACCAAGAACCTCGAGGAAACGGCGCAGCAGCTGCTGGAGCTCTCCGATGAAGGCGTTACCCCTGTGGAGGATGCGCATGTTTTAGCCAGGCCCCACGGACCTGTGGCCGAGCTATCGATCGAACCTGAAGATACAATGTCCGACATCGATGATTTAGATGCAGGGGCGGACGTGTTCGAGGCAGGCGGGGAAGGAATTAAGGTCGTCGAGGTAAGCGCGGGAACTCCCCCACCGCCGAAAGAGGAGAAAGAGGTAAAACTGGAGGATTTCAGTGATTCCATTAACAACCTCTTCAGCGATGAGGAGGAGGAAGAGAACCCGCTGGCCAACCTCATCAAGTCGATGCCCGATGTGACGACCGGGGAACTAATGGACGATTTGAACGAGATAAAGGGAATTATAAAAGAATGGCAGAAAAGCTAAATAAGATATACCGCGCAGTCCGGGGATTCCTGCTCACGGGACTGAGGGAATTCCCCGATAAAATAGGGGGTTATCATGGTTGCCTGCCATGGTACAGCAGTAGTAGCCTGAAACTGAAGGGCAACCGGGCAAAATTGCCCGCAATACCTGTTGTCGTTGATGAAGCCATGGCTAGGAAGCGATCGTACCCTTTAAACCAGGGAGGCCGAAGATGAGTTACAAACGCAATAAAAAAAGCTGGTGGGCAAATAAACACCTGCGGTACATCATAACCATCATGGTACTTTGTTCCATCATTTACTATCTGCCCGTTATCGGCGGCTTATTCGGCTGGACATCCATGGAGAACTCCCTCAACAGCCTCCACGATTTCTACGGGATTGACTTTCTCGGTCTGATATTCTTCGCACCGGTGGTATACACCGCCTATGTGCTCGGCGTCATACCGGCTGTACTTTCCGCCCTTATCGCCATGTTAATCCTGCTACCTTACGCCATACTGATAGACACCTATCCCAACGCCCTGTTCAAACCTACGGCCTTCGTTATCATCCTCAGCGCCGTCGGAGCGGCCATCGCTTTGCTTCAGAAAAGCGAGGCAGAGCACCGCCAGAGGATGAAAGAGATGAAATGCCTCTACGATACCGGCAAGGCGGTGGAAGAGAGCGGCTCCATAGACGAGTTCCTCGCGAAGGTGGTGGCCCTTATTCCCCACGCCATGCAGTCCCCCGAAGAAACCAATGTCAGAATCACCTTCCAGGACCAGGTCTACAAAAGCCCCGGTTTCCAGAAATCTCTAAGTAAGATAACGGAGAACCTGGTGGTGGGCGGCGAAGCGATGGGGCTCGTGGAGATATACTCCTCCCGCGATAACCCTTATTTAAAGAAGAGAAACCACCTGACCAAGACCCTCGTGGAGAGAATCGGCGGGGCTATCCGGCAGCTGGAACTGGAGCAGTCGTTACAGGGCTACTACGAACAGCTTGAAGACGAGGTCGAAAGCCGGACGAAGGACCTGGAGCACGTACAGCAGAAGCTCATCCGCTCCGAGAGGCTGGCCGCCGTCGGCGAGCTGGCCTCGGGCGTCGGCCACGAACTGCGCAACCCGCTGAACGTGATAAGGAACTGCGCCTATCTGCTCAATATGGCCATCACCGATAAAGGCGACGAGGAGGCTGCGAATACCCTGAAAGTCCTGGACAAGCAGATTGACATCGCCAACAAAATCGTCACCGACCTGCTGGACTTCACCCGCATTACGCCGCCATCGCCGGACATAGTCGACCTCAACCATTTAATCAACGAAAGCCTGTCATGGATATCCGTACCGGAGCACGTCACCGTGAATGCCAACCTCAACGGCCATCCCATGAAGGTCAGGACGGATGCCGAGCAGATAAGCCGCGCCTTCACCAACATCATTTCCAATGCCATACAGGCCATGAACAGGAAAGACGGAAAGCTGGACATAGACACCGGCACGGAGGACAGCTTTATCTGGATTAAAATCCAGGACAACGGCTGCGGCATACCGGAAGAGAACATGAGCAAGATATTCGAGCCGCTCTTTACCACCAAGCCTAAGGGTATCGGCCTGGGGCTGGCCATTACGAAAAGGCTCATCGAGCAAAACGGAGGCAAAATAGAAGTCGCCAGCCAGGCAGGCCAGGGCACAACCTTTACCGTGAAGCTACCGTTAGAAAAAAGGAGATAGACCTGAAATGAATGACGAACCGACGATTCTCGTAGTCGATGATAACGAGGATTTACTGGAGACATTTGCCATGATTCTGAAGCGGCGCGGTTTTTACGTGGAAACGGCGAGCAACGGGGCATCCGCCGTAAACAAGTTTAAAGAACAGGACTTCGACGTTACGCTGATGGACATCGTCATGCCCGAGATGAACGGCGTGGAGGCCTTCCGTAAAATAAAGGAGACGCATCCCGAAGCCTCTATCATACTGATGACGGCCTATTCCGACGAAGACCTGCTTCAGTCAGCCAAAGACGAGGGCGTTCGCCGGATTATACAGAAGCCGATAAGGATAGAGCAGCTGATAAAGCTGATTAACGAGGCAGCCAGCAGCGAGCCGATTCTCGTCATCGATGACGACGCCGATATCTGTGATACCCTGACACAGGT
>Ga0307379_10014448_pt1 | contig 10184 bp, 9 predicted proteins | sample UN2MG_FD_202237 | JGI IMG/M metagenome (GOLD analysis project Ga0307379, IMG submission 202237) | Soil microbial communities from Risofladan, Vaasa, Finland - UN-2 | ecosystem: Environmental > Terrestrial > Soil > Coastal area > Acid sulfate soil | place: Finland: Risofladan, Vaasa | collected... | reverse complement strand
ATGTGTCATGTTTTTGCGGGCCAAGATCCTGCTAATTATACATTCGAAACCCGATCTGTCCGACTGATGGGGCATGCAACCAGTGTGCGGCTGGAGGCCAAGTTCTGGGTGGTGCTGGAACAATTGGCAGAGGCCCAGGGAATGCCGATGGCCAGATTCCTTTCCGCTCTTTATGAAGAAGCCCTGGAAATCCACGGGGAAGTCAGTAATTTTGCCTCGCTTTTGCGGTGCTGCTGCATCAACTTTCTTGATCCCAGCTTTGACCATGACCAGCTGGCAAGGGAAGCAGCACAAGTGAAAGCAGATGCAGCCTGAATGATTGCGCGACTGTAGTAGCAGAATAACACCACCGGGACGGCGAAGCTGTTAGCCTTTGTATGTGAGAGACATGCCAAGGGAGGAAGTTTGCCGTGACAAAAGCCATACACATGATGGTGCGTGTGCTCGACGAGACGAAGTCGGTCGGATTTTACAAGCAGGCATTCGGGCTGAATGTTGAGGACCGGTTCGAGTTTGACGGCTTCACGCTTGTTTACCTGAAGAACAGCGAGAATGATTTTGAGGTCGAACTAACGGTTAATCATGGCCGAACTGACCCATATACGCATGGTGATGGCTATGGCCATCTGGCGGTATCAACGAACGATGTCGACGCTGACCATGCCAAGGCAAAGTCTGCGGGCCTGAACCCAACCGATGTGAAAGAGTTTCACAGGGATGGTTCGCTGATGGCCAAGTTCTTTTTTCTGCAGGACCCGGACGGTTACAAGATCGAGGTTCTGCAACGGCATGGCCGGTATAGCTGAATTCAAAAACAATAATAACTGGAGGAAACCTAATGACTGAAAAAGTGAAATTATCCAGGCGCAGCGCGTTGAAGGCCGTTGGCGCTGGTCTGATCGTGGCCGGAACAGGTGCAGGCGGCATGGTGTTTGGCGTAAACAATGCCTGGGCGATGGAAGCTGTCAATCTTGACGCGGACACCTTTGCCACGCTGGTGCAGATGTCGCGCGATACCTATCCGCACGAGCGGCTTGAGGACAAGTTTTATGCTGCAGCCGTGTCGGGGCTTGACGGTGCCGCAAAGGATGATGCTGCACTGAAAACCATGCTGACAGACGGCGTTACGGCGCTCAACAAGGCTGCAGTTGACCTTAAGGCGGCATCCTATGCCGGCATGTCGAGTGAAGATGATCGCATTGCCCTGTTGAAATCAATGGAGGCAGACCCGTTCTTCCAGAAAATCCGCGGTAACCTGGTGACTGGCATCTACAACAACAAGGAGGTCTGGCCGCTGTTTGGTTATGAAGGGGCGTCCGCCGAGAAGGGTGGATACATCGAGCGTGGCTTCAACGATATCAACTGGCTGTAAGGGAGGACAACAAAATGGCTACATTTGACATGAATGACGACAGTGTTGTGGTTGTTGTCGGCTCCGGTGCCGGTGGCGGTACGGTTGGCGCTGAACTCGCCATCAAGGGCGTGAAGACGGTTATCCTGGAGGCAGGAGGTCGCCATGAAACCGAAGATTTCCAGAACGACGAGTGGGGCTCTTTCGGCCAGATTTCCTGGCTCGACAAGCGCACCACATCAGGCTCGTGGCGGGTGGCAAAAGACTTTGCCGGACTGCCTGCATGGATCGTGAAGGCGGTTGGCGGATCCACCACGCACTGGGCCGGTGCATCCTTGCGCTTCCAGGAGCATGAGTGGAAAGACAAGACCACCTATGGTGAGGTTCCCGGTGCCAACCTGCTGGACTGGCCGATTGATCATGCGGAAATGGCACCCTGGTATGACAAGGCCGAAGACCGCATGGGGGTGACCCGAACCAACGGCATTCCCGGTCTTCCCGGCAACAACAACTACAAGGTGCTCGAAGCAGGTGCCAAGAAGCTGGGTTACAAGGAAGTGCACACGGGGCGCATGGCGATCAACTCCGAGCCGCGCGATGACCGTTCTTCCTGCCTGCAGATCGGATTCTGCTTCCAGGGCTGCAAATCTGGCGCGAAATGGTCGACGCTGGTGGCTGAAATTCCCAAGGGTGAAGCCTCCGGAAACCTCGAAGTGCGGCCCAACTCGCAGGTGCTCAAGATCGAGCATGATGACACCGGTAAGGTGACGGGCGTTCTGTATGCCGACAAGGACGGCAAACAGCATTTCCAGAAGGCGCGCGTCGTGTGCGTGGCGGGCAACTCGATTGAAAGCCCGCGGCTTTTACTCAACTCGGCCTCGTCGAAATATCCCGACGGGCTGGCAAACTCATCCGGCATGGTGGGCAAGAACTACATGCGCCACATGACCGGCTCGGTTTATGGCGCGTTCGAAAAGCCGGTTCACATGTATCGCGGCACGACGATGGCCGGGATCATTCAGGACGAGGCGCGCCATGACCCGTCACGCGGGTTTGTCGGCGGTTATGAAATGGAGACCCTTTCATTGGGCCTGCCGTTCATGGCGGCGTTTCTTGATCCGGGCGGATGGGGCAAGGACTTCTCCTGGTGGATGGATAATTATGAAAACCTCGCCGGCATGTGGCTGGTGGGTGAGGACATGCCGCAGGAAAGCAACCGCATCACGCTGCACGCGACAGAGAAGGACCAGTACGGCCTGCCGGTGCCGAACGTCAACTTTGATGACCACGCCAACGACATCGCCATGCGCGAACACGCGTTCACCCAGGGCGAGGCGGTCTACAAGGCGGTCGGTGCGGTCAAGACATTCCGTACGCCGCCATATCCGTCGACGCACAACCTCGGCACCAACCGCATGAGCGCGAACGCCAAGGACGGCGTGGTCAACAAGCATGGCCAGACGCACGACATCAAGAACCTGTTCGTGTCGGACGGCAGCCAGTTCACCACCGGTGCGGCGGAGAACCCGACGCTGACCATCGTGTCGCTGGCGCTTCGTCAGGCAGACTTCATTGCCGGTGAAATGTCGAAGGGCAACCTGTAGCAAGGTCCAACTGGACGGGGGAGGCCTCCCTGTTCCCCGTCACAAGCGAACCCCGCATTCTCCAGTTCGAGAGTGCGGGGTTTTGGTTTTGTCCAAATCGCTCACGTGGGTGTTCTGACAAACACCGCTCCGCCTCACTTCGTTCGGGGAGTGGTTTTTTCCGTTCTCCTTTTCGATTTCGTCACCCCAGCGCAGGCGGGGGTCCACAACAACCGTCGTGCCACGTACAACCCGTGCAATGGATTCCAGCCTTCGCTGGAATGACGGGCCACTCGGGTTGCCGGGCTGTTGTTCTTTGAAGATCGCTCTAATCCAACGGGCCGCAATCACGAAATCGTTAGCGAGAATGCAAGGAAACTGGTTGGAACCATTTACCTTTCAAGAGGCAATTTCTCGGTCTCGTCGAAAAAACCTGTTGCCGATCAATCCGGATACACAGCGATTGTGGCCAGAACCATTCAGCTCAACAAAAACCCGGTTCTCGTATTGAATACTGATTACGCTTCGACTGACGTACCCGTTCCTAACGGCTTGGGTCACATTGGCGGGAATGTGGCTCTTACAAAGTAAGTATTGTCCAGTTTGGACTGTCTGCTACCTGATCTCCCACACAATGTTCACCTCTGCCGAGATGGCCTGTTCGCCTTCGGCCACCGGCACAGCGGCGTCTGCAGCCATGGCACGCGCGTTGGCGAATACCGGTTGCGGCGGACGGGCATAACCTGCCTCGCTGATTGACAGGATGTCGCCCAGGGTGACGCCTGCTGCACCGACGTAAAGCTGCGCCCGCGCAATGGCCTCGGCGACAGCAAGTTTGCGCGCCTCATTGCGCAGCGGCTCCGGCTTTGCGATGGAGAAACTCAGGCCGTTGAGCTGGTTGGCACCGGATGACACCACCGCGTCCAGCACAGGGCCAAGGCCGTCAAGATTGCGCACGATGGTGGTCACGCTGTTGGACACGGTATAGCCGTCGATCTGTGGTGCCTTCTGATCATTGCCCGACGTTCCGGAATAGCTGTATTTCGGCTGCACGGAGAAGTTTGACGTCTGGATGTCCCTGGCCTCCACCCCTGCCGCCCTGATGGTTTGCAACACGGTCGCCATGGCGGCGTTGCTGGCGGACAGGGCCTCGCGGGCGGTACTTGCTTCAGTCACGACGCCGGCGGAAATGATGGCGATGTCGGGCGCGGATGTCACTTCGCCCTGACCAGTCAGGGTGAGCGTGCGCGGGGCCGGGGCGGATGCGGGTTGTTGTGCCAGCGCAGGGGCGGCGATGGCAAGGGCGAGCAGGGCGGTGGTGATGAGGCTGGCAGAAAGGCGCATGATGTCTCCGGCGGAAGGGGTGAATGGTGAAGCGATATTAAATCGTTGTGTGGCAATTGTATGGATGCGTCAGGTTGACCGATGGTGCGCGCGAGATTGCTTGCTATCGTTGCATGGCTGACAGACCTCAAGCTGGACCCCAGGCGCGACATGATTGGCAAGAACGGACATATGCTGCCCGCCGACCATCCCGCGCGGTTGCCGCTCAACAACGAGGTGCACGCCCGCCCGCCGGAAGCGCTGGAAGTGCGCATGCGGGTCAGTTATCTGGTGCTGTTCGGTGTGCTGGACATGGCGCCGGTTGTCGATTTGTGCAAGCGCCATGGCGTGTTGCCGCCAGCTGACGGGGCCAATCATTTCAGCGCTGACATGGGGCCGTTCAGGCTGAAGTGGGAGCGCCACACCGAGTTTACCCGATACTGGTTTCTGGTGCCGGCGCGCGGGCTTTCAAACCTGTTTGAAGATACAGCGCTGAAGGCCGTGCCTGCTGACTGGCTGTCGGCGCTGCCGGGCGAGATCCTCATTGCCTGCCATGTCGAGGTTTTGCCGCAGCCACGGGCAAAGCTGGACGAGGACAAGCTGGCGCGGCAGTGCTTTGCCGGAAATGTTCTGGTAGGGGCAAGCGTGGCAGGCGGCACGGGCAGGGCGTTTGCAGATTTTCGCATACACGCCGACGGGTTTGGCCGGATGCTGGTCCATGACAACGGCATGACGCCGCGCCAGCGCGGGCGCACGGTGCAACGGCTGCTGGAGATCGACACCTACCGGGTGCTGGCGCTGCTGACGTTGCCGATGGCGCGTGAACTGATGCCGAAGCTGGGAGGGTTCGAGGCAGACCTTGGCAGCATCACCTCGGCAATGCGAAGCGCTGGCGAGGCTGATGAGCCGCAGTTGCTGGACCGGCTGACCTTGCTGCACGCCGACGTGGTGCGCGAGCACACTGCCAGCCAGTTCCGGTTTTCCGCAGCGCGCGCCTATGCCGATCTGGTGGCGTTGCGCATATCGGAGCTGCGTGAAAGTCGCATTGAGGGTTTGCAGATGTTTGCCGAGTTCACCGAGCGGCGGCTGTCGCCGGCCATGCGCACCTGCGAGGCGGTGGCCGGGCGGCTTGCCACAACGTCTGAACGGGTTGCGCGGGCAACGCAGCTGCTGTCGACGCGGGTGGACATTTCCCGCGAGAAGCAGAACCAGGCCCTGCTGGAAAGCATGGACAACCGGGCCAAACTGCAATTGCGGCTGCAGGAGACGGTCGAGGGTCTGTCGATTGCCGCGATCACCTATTACATCGTTGGCCTGGTGGGCTATATGGCAAAGGGCGCAAAGGCAGCCGCTATCCTGCCGGTCAGTGCCGACATTGTCACCGCAGTTGCCATTCCGGTCGTGCTGATTGGCGTGGCGCTGGGCGTGCGGCGGGTGAGGAAGTCAATTGCAGACTGACCCCGCCTCGCCGCATCACCCTGTCGGATATGCCGTATCGCGCTGGTGGGATGACCCTTATTCGCGCGGTGCGTGGAGCGCATTAAAGGTTGGGGCGAGCGCTGCGGCACGTGAAACCCTGGGCCAGCCGATATCGCCAAGGCTGATGCTGGCAGGCGAATACACTCACCCCGGACAGGCCGGCATGACCCATGGCGCATATGAAGAAGGCCGGCGGGCGGCAGAATACTGCCTGGCCTGGGGGTATGGCGCTGTGCTGGTTGCCGGGGCGGGGTTTGCAGGGCTTGCAGCAGCGGCGTGGCTCAACGACGCTGCCGGGGTACAGGTGACAGTGCTGGAGGCGCGGTCGCGCATTGGCGGGCGGGTGCATTCGGTGACCCTTGACGGCATGGCCGTCGAGCTTGGGGCCAACTGGCTGCAGCAGGGCGCACGCAATGGCTTGCGCGATCTGGCGGATGCTGCCGGACTTGCCCACATCGTGACGGATTTTCACAAGCCGCTTGATCTGGGGCCGCCGGAGCGTGTGCCGGGCCGGGATGCGGACATGCTGGCGGCGCATCTGCGCCAACACATTGCTGCGTTGACAGGCCCCGATGTTGCGCTGCTGCAGGTCGTGGAAGGCTGGATTGCAGGGGCGCGGACCGACGCGAGTGCAGCGGCCATGCGGGCCATGGTGGATGTGGAAATCGTGCTGGATTCAGGTGTGCCGCTGGATGAGATGTCTGCAAGGTTCAGCTGGGAACCGGGCGTAGGCGAAGGCGACAGCTGGCTGAAGGACGGGTATGGCAGCCTGCAAATGCTGCTTGCCGAAGGGCTGGACATCCGGCTTGAGCATCCGGTTAAGGCGGTGCGCCATGACGCAAACGGTGTCAGCGTATCCGGCGGGTTTGGCAGCCTGTCCGGTGATGCCGTCATCATGGCCGTGCCTGCCGCAGTCATCAAGGCGGGAGCAATCGCATTTGACCCGCCGCTGCCGCAGGACAAACACTCGGCACTCGGGTTGATTGCAACCGGACAGGTGGAGAAAGTGGTGCTGCAGTTTGAGGAGAGATGGTGGCCGGTGTCTGCGTCCGGCTACCTGAGGACATTGGGAGCAGAACCGGGACTGGTCAGCGAATGGCTGGACATGACGGACACGGCAGGCCAGCCGGTAATAACAGGTATCTTTGCCGGCAAATGGGCTGGTGATCTGTGGACAGGAAAAACCGATGCTGAGGTGGCAAAGGCAACTGCGGAGGTCCTGCACGAGGCGATGGAGGCATCTGCGGGACGCCGTGCCGGGACGTGATCCTGGGAAACGGCAAGTTTGCCTGTTGCGGTTTTCGTCGTTTTCAATAATACAGGTGCCGCGCGCCCTAGTTCCGGCGTGCCACCCTATGGTGGGCCTGTAGCTCAATTGGTTAGAGCCGACGGCTCATAACCGTCTGGTTGCAGGTTCGAGTCCTGCCGGGCCCACCACCCTTTTCCCTTTTTCGAGAACCTGTCTGGTAGCACCAGGGAATGTCCCGACATTCTGCGGGCTTGCGGGAATGGTTGCGCCAACCTTCTGGCGGTGAGACTGCACTATGGGGGGCAACAGGGGCCGAATAGGCCGCCAGTCTCTGTTGGCGATTGAGACCACCAGAAGGTTGGGGGGCAGTTCATTGCGGTTGGCAGAACGAATCAAAAAACCGTTCAATGACCTTCTGACTGGTGAACGGTCCTCAGACTGGCATGCCAAACAGCCGGCGTTGCTCCTGCCAGCAGGCAGGAAGTTTGCCTATCCTCTTGAGCCGCTCGGTGTTCAGATCAACCGGATGCTTTCCAAGCAGGATGGCACGGGTGATGTCAGGAGCGAGGAATGCGATTGGAAGTATACGGCTGATCTCATTGGCGGGGACGCCTTCCAGCGTAGCCAGTTCATCTATTGAACTGACGGTGCCGCTCGTCAGTGCGGTCATCCAGCGGTGAACGTCACGAACAAGCTGAACCAGGCCCGGGTCTGACCTGCCTGCTGAAGACGCTTTGCCATTGAGTACCAGCCTTGCTTCCACACCGCTGCGCCGCATATGGAAGGGCAGAGTACAGGTGGCAAGATCGTTAGCCCTGTCGGGAACCTGATCAGCTGTCTTGCCCAGCAGTACTGCTCTGAGACTGTGACGTCTGATGTGCAGCTCAATCTGTCCCGGACGGATCTCGATGCGCTCTATGACCTGATGCAACAACTGCATGGCCCTGCTGTTGCCGCAGGTCTCGAGTTGGTCCGCCAGCTCTCCGGTCTCGGTCATGCTGGTTTCCAGGGTGATTGCATCGGCCCGCTGAAGCTGAGTCAGATCAATGACTTGATCAGGGTTCCTGAGGGCCTGAGTCAAGCCGGACAGGACGGTCTTCTCAAGTTCTGAGGCGGGCAGGCGCCAGCCATCCGCATTCCTGCGCTTCTGGGTCATGAGCCGATGCGAGATGTAGAAACGATACCGCTTGCCATGGTTGTTGGCGTGGGTGGGGGAGAGACGATCGCCGATCTCGTCGTACAGCAGACCTGTGAGCAGGCTGGGATGGGAGGCATTGGTTCGCGATGTCCGGTTGGCACGATTGTCTGCAAGCTTGCGCTGAACCGCCTGCCAGAGGTCGTCCGGGATAATGCCGTCGTGCTGTCCCTCGTAGGTCCTGTCCTTGTGTGAGACGCGCCCGATGTAGATCGGGTTGGAGAGAAGCCGGTAGAGCATGCCGCGAGACAGAGACACATTACCCACGGTCTTCCCGTTGGCATAGGTCCGCACCTTGCTCCTGATGCATTGGTGGTCGAGGTCCTCCTTCAGATCCCTCACGCCATCACTCTGCAGGTAGAGCCTGTAGATCGTTCTGACAGTCTCTGCCTCCGGCTCATTGATGATCAGCTGCCTGTTGACGACGTTGTAGCCAAGCGGTGGTGGTTCTCCCATCCACATACCCTTCTTCTTCGAAGCAGCAATCTTGTCCCGGATGCGTTCTGCCGTCACCTCCCGCTCGAACTGGGCGAAAGACAACAGGACATTCAGGGTAAGCCGTCCCATGGACGTGGTCGTGTTGAACTGCTGGGTGACGGAGACAAACGACACCTGGCGCCTGTCGAACAGCTCCACCATCCGGGCGAAGTCCATCAGCGACCGGGTGAGCCGGTCGATCTTGTAGACCACCACGATGTCCACCTTGCCGTCGGCAATACACTCAAGCAGCAACTTAAGGGCAGGGCGCTCCATGGTGGCTCCGGAGATACCGCCATCATCATAGTGATCTTTAATCAGCTGCCAGCCTTCACTGGCCTGTGACTGGATATAGGCCTCACAGGCCTCGCGCTGGGCATGCAGGGAGTTGAAGTCCTGCTCCAGCCCGTCCTCGGTGGGCTTGCGGGTGTAGATGGCGCATCTGGAGGTTCGTCTGATCATTGTCACAAGCCGAAGAACCTTGGCCCGGACCAGTGACTGCCGGTGATGGCCTTTGCGATGGAACTCAGTGACCGATAAGTCCGGTCGTTCCAGCGGAAGCCCTTCTCGAGCACCTCGACGTGATGGGTGCGGCCGTTCCAGTCCCGCACCAGCCTTGTGCCGGGCTTGATGGAGGGTTTGCCAGACCCAACGCCGCTTCGTCTCCGCAGCAGGCGCCGAAGCTCCTTGTCTGGTCCGCCAAACTGCGTGCACTGCAGGTGCCAGGCAGCCGACAGCTCCAGCAGGCGGCGGCTGACGTACTTCGGCGGGTCATTCCCCCAGTGCTGCCGCCAGCGATCGAGCAGGTCTGGCCGTGAGAGCGAAGGAATACCGGCAATCATACTGGTGACCGGTTGCTCGTTTGACGAAGAGTGTGTTCCAGGGTGCATGATAACCTCTACGGGTGGAGGCACCGGTCGATCCGATGCCTGCACCACCCGAAGCCCGCGCTGCGGCGGGCGTCAGAGGGGGTATCGGCGGCGGCTGAAGGCCCTGCTGGGCAGCCGCCTTGTCAGAGACATCCATGCTCGGTTTACGGTGGAAGTCCAGTGTATTCGCGCAGCGCCTGGTCCACACAACTGTCACGTCTGATGCATTTCTGAAATCTGGGAAGCAAGCATGATCGGTGAAGCTGGATCAGGTCGTCAGAGCGTCAGCTTTCGGTAGAACAGCAGACATTCTCAGCGGCAATCAAAACCGGCCGCTTTTGACCCACTTCAGACATCCAAACCTGCCATCCGAAAGCCTTCTAACCAATGCTCTGCATCTTCTGGTCTTGCACAAATACGTTGGAAGCACCCCGCAAGGCGCTTCATGTCGAACTCTGATGATGCTTCGTTGATGATTGCCTTAGCGTCTGACAGTCGGCCCAATTGGGCCAAAGCGGGGACTCGGCAAAGTTGCAAATAGGAAGCTTCTTCGAGTATCTGATCGAGGGCTGCCAAACTGCCTGCATAGTCGCCGACAAAATAGCGACAATCGCTCAAAGTGGCGTAGAAGCTCGGTGGAGCGTACGGTTCGAGCGCA
>Ga0307379_10014447_pt1 | contig 10184 bp, 6 predicted proteins | sample UN2MG_FD_202237 | JGI IMG/M metagenome (GOLD analysis project Ga0307379, IMG submission 202237) | Soil microbial communities from Risofladan, Vaasa, Finland - UN-2 | ecosystem: Environmental > Terrestrial > Soil > Coastal area > Acid sulfate soil | place: Finland: Risofladan, Vaasa | collected... | reverse complement strand
GTTTCAACCGGACATCGTCCTGCTGGATTTCAAGCTTCCGGACATCAACGGTACGGCCGTCTGCCGGACCATACGGTCCAACCCGAAGTTCGAGCACATCCGAATCATCATCATCAGCGGCGTGGCCGACCCCGACGAGGTGGAAGAGCTGATGCTGGCCGGGGCCGACGACTTCATCAAGAAACCCTTCGAGATCGAGAGCGTGATATCACGCGTCGCGGAGATGGTGCACGTCTGATCGGACGTCGCCGAACCGGATGGTCTCCTCCCAGGGTGCCACAAACTCGCAGCGCGGCAAAGATGCCGATCGGGTCGAGCTGATCCTTTGCCAGATTGAACAGTTGCCGACGCTTCCGGCGGTGGCAACGCGTGTGATCCAGGCGACCAGGTCGTCACAGACGAGCGCGTCGGACGTTGTCGCGCTGATCGAGACCGACCAGTCGCTGACGGCCAAGATTCTGGCGCTGGTGCGGCGGAGCGATCTGGGGGCCCGGGGTGAGGTGGGCACGGTCTCGCGTGCGGTGGTCGTTCTGGGCTTTGCGGCCGTTCGCAACGCGGTGCTTTCGATTCAGGTCTACGAGACCTTCAGCGGTCTGGAGGCTTCGGAAGGGTCCGCACTGAAGCGGAGCGAATTCTGGAAGCACAGTCTGGCGGTGGCCTGCGCGGCGCAGTCGATCGCGGGCGACCTGGGGCCAGGGGTCTCGCCGGACGAGGCGTTCGTTTGCGGTCTGTTGCACGACATGGGAAAGGTGGCTCTGGACGCGTGCCTGCCGAAGAGCTACGCCCGGATCGTTCGGGAGACCGAAGCCCGGCGGGCGTGTATCTGCGACGTCGAGCGGTCCGTGCTGGGGCTGGACCACACGGTGGCCGGCAAGCGGCTGGCCCAACACTGGAAGCTTCCCGAATCGATCGTCGAGTGCGTGTGGCTGCACCATCAGTCCCCGGACGGTCTGCCGGCGTCGATCGGGGCGACCCGGCTGGTCGAGATCGTTCACCTGGCCGACGAGGTCGTGCGGCGTCAACGGATCGGCTACTCGGGCTACAACCGCAACGGGGACGTGGGCGCCCTGGCCGAGCGGCTCGGCCTGAAGGACGATGCGCTCGACCGGGTGCTGAGCGAACTGGGCCCGCAGGTCGAGGAACACGCGGAGTTGCTGGGGCTCAGCGGTCTGACCTCGGGCGGTCTGTACGCCCAGGCGCTCGTGGATGCCAACGAGGAGCTGGGCCGGCTGAACGTCGAGCTGGTGGAAACAAACCGGCGGCTGCAGGCTCGGTCTCGCGGATTCGACGCGCTGCGGCGGCTCCAGGAGGGGCTGAGCGGGGACGATCAGGTTCTCGAGGTGTGTGGGGACGTGGCCGGGGCCGCCCGGGCGTTCCTGGGGACGGAGGGCCCGGCGTTCTGCTTCAGCCTCAACGAGTCCGGCACGGTGTACCACGTCGGCTCGACGCTGGGGGAGCGAGAGGCGACGGCGGTTCTGCCGACCGAGGCGGCTCCGGAAGGGGAATCGCTTCTGCCGGCGGGCGGGCTGATGCGGGCGCCGGCGACGGCCCAGCCGGTGATCGATCACTTCAAGGCCCACCTGAGCAGCGGGCCGGTGTGGATGTGGCCGATCCGGCACGCCTCGCGTCTGGTGGGCGGGGTGCTGATCACGGGCCAGGCGGACAGGATTGCCGCGCTGAGCTCCTGCGCCGAGGAGCTGGCGGCGTTGTCGGGCGCGTTCGGTCTGGCCCTGGCGACGGCCACGGCGCGGGCCCACAGCGAGAAGCTGGTCGAGGAACTGGCGGACGCGAATCGCCGGCTGCAGGCGGCCCAGGATGCGATTCTGCGGAGCAAGTCGTTGGGCATGATCGCGGCGACGGCGGCCGGCGCCGCTCACGAACTCAACAATCCTCTGTCCGTGATCTCGGGTCGGGCCCAGATGCTGGCTTCGGGGGAGACCGACGCCGCCCGGCAGAAGACGCTGCGAACGGTGCAAGAACAGGCCCAGCGGGCCAGCGACATCGTCAGCGACCTGCTGGCCTTCGCCAAGCCGACACCACCCCGGCCCGAGCGGATCAGCGTGCTGCCGTGGTTGCAGGGATTCCGGGGGCGGTGGCTGGCCAAGTCCTCGCGAGACCCGGAGCGATTCACAGTGGCGGTGGAGGACCCGGCCCTGACCGTCCGGGTCGACCCCGATCAGTTGGAACATATCCTGGAAAACGTGCTGGCCAATGCTGTGGAGGCGACTACGCCCGAAAATATGGGCCTGGTCGTCAACTCGGCCTCGCGGGCGTCCGATGACTCGGTCGTGATTGCGGTGGAGGACAACGGTCGAGGGATGCCAACCGAGGTGCTGGAGCATGCCCTGGACCCGTTCTTCTCGCACCGTCAAGCGGGACGCGGACGGGGCTTGGGTCTGTCGCTGGCGTACAGCCTGGCGCTGGCCAACGGCGGCGACCTGTGGCTGGAATCCACGCCCGGAGTCGGCACCACGGCGTTCATCGGACTTCCCGCCGGTCGGACCACATAGGCCGACGCCGATTCCGGACAACCCCCCGTGTCACAACCTGCGGCCCCGAACTTCCGGGAGCGGAACGGACGGGCAGGTCGGGCGCATGCACGCCGAGCCGAACCGGTTGTGGCATCCGCCGGTCAGGGACCGACATGACCGCTGAACGAACCTGCAAGATACTTCTGGTCGAGGACGACTCGCGCATCCTGGAGAAGCTGGTCGAGTCGTTCGTGGCCCGTTTCGATGCCCATCTGACCTGCGCGGCCACGGCGGAGGACGCCCTGGACGTCGAGGTGGTCGAGCCGCACGACATCGTGGTGGCGGAGATGGCTCTGACCGGGATGGACGGGCTGACGCTGGCCCGGCACCTGCTCGAGCTGAACGACCGGCCGGTGATCCTGCTGGCGGACGAGCCCGGGCTGTCGCACGCGGTGGAGGCGATGCGGCTGGGCGTTCGCGACCTGTTTGCCAAGCCGTTCGCGGTCGACGACCTGATCGTTTCGATGGAGCGGGCGCTGGGGCAGGTCCGCCGGACCGAACAGATGCGGGTCAAGCACAAGAACCTGCGGCAGTTGGTCCGCCGGGTGCTGCGCGAGCGGCGGGACCTGAACCAACGGATCGAACTGATCTGCAAGGACCTGGTCGGAGCCCACCGGCGGCTGGTGCAACGCGTGCTGGCGGACGAGCCGACGGCGCAGGCCTGAGCGCAGGCACATCGCATTCGTCGCAGATGATCATGCCGGTGGGTTTCGCTTCGCTTCACCCACCCTACAATCTCCACGCACCCTACCGTAATTCCCTGATGAGATGAAAAGAGGGCCGGGTGCCGCGCGCGTCCGCGGTCCCGGCCCCTCAGGTCGAGCCTGTTAAAAGACTTCGTTAAACAGCTCTCGTTATAGCGGGCGTTATTTGCACGCGCCTCGGTGGCACCAGTTGGAGCAGCACTCGCTGTCCAGGGTGCAGGGCTCGCCCTTGACTAGACAAGTATCGCAATCGGGGTCGCTGGCGTCGCAGCCCGGGCCGCAGCAGCCGTCCGCCGGTCCGCAGGCCGGCCAGGTGTTGTCGCAGAATGCCGAGCAGGTGTCGGCGTTCACGCAGGAATCGGTGGTGCAGGCCTCGGCGTCGTTGCACTCGGCATCGCCCGAGCACGCCGGGGCCGTGCAGGCCCCGCCGCAGCAGAGCCCGCCGGCGCAGGGCGTGTCGTCCGCGACCGGTGTGTTCTGGCACACGCCGGCGACGCAATCGTCCACCGTGCACTCGTCGAAGTCGTCGCAGTCGGCGGGCGTGGTGCAGCCGCAGTCCACGGCGCAGTTGATTTCATCCTCGGCCCCCTCGCAGGTGCCGTCGCCGCAGCAGTATGGCGGCGGGGAATCGCCGCAGGCGAAGGTCTCTTCGGAGCAGCGGGAATCGCTGCAATCGACGGGGTTGGTTCCGGCGCCGTCGCCGCAGCAGAACTGCCTCTTGGTCGCACCGATCTGCTTTCCGTTGCAGTCAGCGGGGCAGGAGAGGCAGTCCTCGCCGATGCCCGGCTCGCAGACGCCGTTGCCGCAGCCGGGCGTTCCGCCGCCGCTGATGCAGTCGTTCGGGCAGTTGTTGCAGTCCTCGCCGGACTCGCAGGTGCCGTCGTTGTCGCAATCGAGCGGGACGCAGACGTCGCTGACCTCGTCGCAGCTCTGCCCCGGGCAGGGGTCGCTGCCGGGCTGGCAGGTGCCGCCCACGCACGTCTCGGCGCCGTTGCACCACAGCCCGTCGTCACACGAGTTGCTGTCGTCCGGCACGTACTGACAGTCCAGCGCCGCGTCGCAGAAGTCGTCGGTGCATGGTTCGCCGTCGTCGCAATGGCCGTCGTTGGGGACGTTGTCGCACGAATCGGTGCCCTCGTTGCAGGAGTCGTCCGTGCAGGCCACACCGTCGTTGCAGTCCGGCGGCGTGCCGGCTACGCAGCTTCCGCTGACGCAGTTCTCGGCCCCGTTGCACCACTGGCTGTCGTCGCAATCGCCGGGCACGCTGCACTCCGGCCCGCTCACCAGGGCCAGCGAGTTGATCACGTCGATACGCCCCCAGCCGTAGGCCCGATCGAAGCCGGGCGTGCCCATGTCAATGGCACCGTCGCGGATGACTTGGCGGACCTGAGCCGGTGTCAGTGACGGGTCGGCGTCGAGGATCAGTGCCGCCAGGCCGGCCACCTGCGGCGAGGACATGCTGGTGCCACTCTTGCCGATGATGGAACCGCCACCGGCGGCGTTGCTGGCCGACCAGATGTTCGCCCCCGGAGCGGCAACGTCCAGGTAATCGCTCTCGTTGCTGAAACAGCCGATCTCATCGGTCTGGGGTGCGATGTCGACGCACACTCCCCAGTTCCAGTTGGTGGTGGGGTCCTCGCAGGTGGGGTAGTCGTTCTTCCAGGTCATGCCGACGGCGATGACGTCCTCACCGCAGGCGGGCGAGCTCATGGCGTTGCTGTAGTTCTCGTTGCCCGATGCCGCCACGACCACCACGCCGTTTGCGACGGCATTGTTGGCCGCGACGGCCCAGCTATGCGTGCACGGGCCGCTGTATTGACCGATCCCGATGCTGAGGTTGATGACGTCCGCACGACCGCCGGAGGGCGACTGGTCGGCGCAGTAGTCGATGCCGGCGATGATGTCGCTGTCGTACCCGCCGCCGTACTGGTTCAGGATCTTGGCCCCGATCAGCGTCGCTCCGGGCGCGACGCCCTGGAAAGGCATGGACCCGGTGCCGCAGGGGTCCCAGCTCAGCCCGGTGCCTCCAACCGCAATGCCGGACACGTGCGAACCGTGTCCGTTGTCATCCTCGGGGTTGGAGTCGTCATTGTAGAAGTCGTAGCCGGCCGCCGTGTCGATCCGATCGGCGTACATCAGGTGGTCCGTGTCAATGCCGGTGTCGCAGACGCAGACGCGGACGCCGCTGCCGTCGGCCGAGTAGCCCGCCCCGGTGATCTGGCTCTGCAGGCCGCGGATCAGCGGTGTGCTGTCGTGCAGCTTGACAAGGTTCGGGTGATACTGGTCCTGTTCAACCTGAACCACGCCCGGAATGCGCTCCAGGGCCGCCACGGCCGCTATGGGAATATTGCGAAGGTTGATGACGTTGGGGAGCGTTACTTTGTACTCATGGCGCACGTTGCCGCCCTGTTGCTGGGCGAAGGCGCGGACCGGGCCGCGATCGGCTCCCTGCTCGAAGTGAACCAGCAGGTTGACGCGATCGGGCGGGCCGGCTGGTCCGGGGTCTTGCGGTTGAGCCTGAGCCTGTTCCACCGTGACGGCCGATGCCTGCGCGGTGGCCGGGCAGGCCAGAAGCAGCCCGGCCATCGCCAACAGGCCGGCTCCGCGCAAGAGACGATTTGCGGGTACGAGCGCGCACTTTCTTCTCATGTCGAACCTCCCTTTCAAAAATGCCAAACAGGAATCCCGTGTGCTCCGGCCATTACCGACCAACCTATCCGAAATGCGATGTCGGAATCAAGTCGGAATGCTTGAAGTGCTACGCGCCCTTTTAGGATGGCTCGGCGTTTTGGCTGATGTATCGAGCGCGGGTTTGTCCCGAGAGTTGCCTTCGGTGTCAGCGGCGTCGGCCCGGCCGCGCATGAAGCGACAAGGCAGGGATGTCAGCCGTCCTTCCAGTCGGTGTAGGCGCAACCGCACGGCCCGAGCGTCAGCGGGTTGCGTGGGGTGAAACGGCGGCAGTGGTCTACCAGCTTGCGCTGCGTGTCTCAGACCCCTTGCCCGTACATTCGTCGCCCGAGTTGGAGACGTCCCTACTGCCGTCTCGCATCCACGGACCCGCAACCGGGATACCGAGGGGGGATCAGAATTCCGAGTCGCGCAGTTTGCGGCAGGTCCGGTAGTAGGCCAGCGTCTTGGCCAGCGCGGTCTGGCGGTGCTTGGGGGCGGACTCGACGGCCAGCGTCTGGAGGCGGATGGCCTCATCGAGGTGGCCCACGCGGAAGGCGGCCCGGGCGTATATTTCCGTGGCTTCGGCGTCTTTGCCACCGCCGGCATCGTGAGCCCCCCGGGCGGCCCGCAGCATGAGATCGGGCAGGCGTTCGCCCGGTTCTTCGATCATCATCAGCAACCGGGCCATGGCCGCCAGGGACGCGGTGTCTTTGCTGTGCTTGTCGATGAAGGCCTGGACCCAGGCGCGGACGTCCGCGGTGGGGCCCATCTCGTTGACGCGGATCTGGTAGCCCCACATCAGGGCCTGTTCGTTGGTGGGATCGAGTTCCAGGACCTCGTCGAGCAGGGCCGTGGCCTGAGTCCAATTCTTCATCATGACCGCTAGGTTGAGCTGGGCGAACTTCTGTCGGATCTTGGGCTCGTTTTGGGCCCGGGCGACGGCCCGCTCCATGTCGAAGGTGCCGGCCACCAGGTCATTGACCGCGTCCTTCGCCTTGGGAGACTCATAGCCGTGGTAGGCGATGCGCCCGTCCCGCCCGATCACGAACAGGTAGGGGATGCCTTCGGAACCGGCGGCGGTGAGGAAGTTGTCCCACATCCGCATCGACGAGTCCCAGCCGATGGTGTAGCCCACGCCGCCGGGTCGCGCCTTCAGGAACTGGCGGACCTGCTCGAGCTGCTGCCCCTGGACCGGGCCGGTGACACCGATGACGACCACCCCCTGATCGCGGTAGGCTCGCTGGAACTCGGCCAGCTCGGGCATCTGGTAGATGCAGGGCAGGCACCAGGTGGCCCAGAAGTCCAGGACGTAGATCTTCTCGCCCTTGCCGGCGGCCGGGTCTTCGGCGGCGCCCTCCAGCCAGGTGTCGATGGTGAATTTCGGTGCGGGGTCGCCGACGCTCAGTTCGGCGCGGGCCGGCAAAGCAGCGGCGAGCAGGACGGCCAAGACGGCAATGACGACGTAGGGCTTGATCAAAGGTCACTCCCCCTGGTTATGGACCCGGTAAGACTCGTGCACGGCTTCCCGTGGGGGCCGGGGCAGAAAACTCCAGAGCCGGGCACCGACCACCGCCGTCGCCCCCAGGTCGCTCCTGGCGGACTACGTGGCGGGCCAATGCCACCGCCGCCGACGCGAGCGAGCCGGCAACATAGCCGCGACTGTGGCGCACCGTCAACACTCGTACCCGCGGGACTCGTGCGCGAAGCTCGTAACTCGCTTCGACACCACGACTTGCGGACACAGCCATATTTTTTGCATTTACCCTTGACACGAGGGTGGGGATTGGGCGATACTAATAGTGCACAGGTTAATACCCTGCTGAGCTCTGGTCGGGTTCGCGGGGGCAAATCGGTTGTCGTACTGGGCAAGATAAGGAGAGTGGCATGGCAATGCGTGTGTTATGCGCGGTTCTGTTCGGTCATGTGATGTCCTATGCGGCACCGGCCATAGCGGGCGATCCATCCGCCAATCGGCCGGGGCAGGCTGCGTCCCAACCGGGCGTGGACGACGCATGTGTCTTCGTGATCGCCGCGCGGAGCGACGGTCAGGTGAGGATCGCCAGAACGGAAGCCACGGGGACAGAGGAAGAGCAGGTTTCAGAGGTCGAGACCGTCGTACTCGAAGTCAGCGACGAAGAGGAGGTGCTGCACGAGCTTCAGTTCAGGATTGATCCGGCGTCCGATCTGTTCCTGCCGGCAGGTCTGTCCAGAGAATCCAACGGGGTGAGGTTCTATGGCACGAAAGAGGGCTTTGCCGTGATTAATACCGCGATAAGCCGTCTGGAGGACGCCGGTTCCGATCCCGGTGGACTCTGGGCTGGGGGCGCGTCACTGTCCAACTGCAATATCCCGAACGGTGAACAGTTCGACGCGGTAGCCGTCTTCGAGTTGGGCGACCACTTGGTGATGATGTTCGCCCGATCGGGACGGCTTGTGGCGGTTCGTTCCGCCGGCACGGGCGTCTGCCCCCCGGTCGATGTAAGTGACCGGTCCGCACTCAGACTCCTGGGCCGAGCACTGCGGCGGTCCCTAGCCAGTATGTCAGGCTTCCTGGACGACGGACGCGCCGGGCCGATGGCTGTTGGGAAGTACATGTGTTGCGTCCACTGCGGTCAGGCTCAATGTTGTTGTGAAGGAGGAAGCTGCATCAACGAGGGGACAAAAGTCACCTGCAAAGAGGGCAACACAGTCACAGGTTTTTGCCAGTGCACCGGGGCGACTTCCTGTACTTGTCCCCCAGTTCCGCAATAGCGACAGGCCGGCCGTGATGCCCGCCTGTAGCGGCGCCGGGGCGCAGATGTAGAAAATGTCGCTGACGACGGCCATCTTCTCGATCACCTCGGATGGACCGGTCGCATACCCGATCCGCCAACCGGTCACTGCATAAGTCTTGGACGCCCCGCTGATGGTGATCGTTCGCTCCCTCGCACCCGGCAGGCGGGCCGGGCTCACGTGCGGCACGTCGTAGGTGATGTACTCGTAGATCTCGTCCGTGACGATCCACAGATCGCGCTGCCCGGCGATGCGGACGATCTCTCCCAACTCCGCCTCGCTGAACACTTTTCCGGTGGGGTTGCCCGGCGTGTTCACCAGGATCATGCGCGTGCGATCGGTCACCGCCGCCTCGAGCTGCCCGGTCGAGTAGCTCCAATCGGGCGGAACCAGGTCCACGTACCGGGCCCGGGCGCCGATCATGTCCAGCAGCTTGGTGTGGTAGTTGTAGAACGGCGAGAAGATCACGCACTCGTCGCCGGGGTCGAGCGTGGCCAGGGCGGCACAGGCAAAGGCGCCGGCCGATCCGACCGTGACGGTGATCTCGCTCTCGGGGTCGGCCGCAATACCGTTGAAGCGGCCCAGTTTCTCGGCGATGGCCCGGCGCAGCTCGATCGTGCCTTTGAGGTTGGTATAGACGGCCTGGTCGCGGTCGATGGCCGCCTTGGCCGCCTCCTTGATCGCCTCCGGGGCCGGCTGATCGCAGACGCCTTGAGACAGGTTCACGCCCCCCATCCGGGCGCAGGCGGCCGAGTACCGGCGAATCCCGGATTGCCGAATAGACTGCACGCGGTCTGCCAGTGGCGGACTCACCACGACGCTCCTGGTCGACGGGGCGGCATCCGGTTCGCCCCTATGCGCACAGGGATTGCGGCGGGGGCCGGCTCTGCGCATTCGTGCGGGCGCGAGCGGGACAGTGCATGGGGCGATCCAACGTCGGGGCTTGTGGTGCACGCAAGGCCGGGGATTGGGCCAGCAGCGTGCCATCGCAGCAGCCCACCCGGACCGGCTGCTCCCCCTGGACGTCCCCGCCGGGGGTAAGCACGTCGATGGGCCAGACCGCAGCGCTCCCGTTGGTATTGGCGTCCTCGTCGGCCGGCTCCTCTTCCTCGGTCTGCGGCACGTAGACAACGTTCGGGTCGGTAAGGCATCCCGCCAGAACCATCGACCCGACGATCCCGGCCAGTGACTGTTTGACGGTATCCATGGTCAGCCCCTCGCGTGGCGGCGTTGTCCGAGCCCGGGCACCCTTTGGCCCAGGTCAGGGGACACCGTACCCACAAGCAGGCCGGAGCGTCAATGCGGGCGTCCGAGCAAGGGGAGATCGGGGTCCGTGACCCTTCCGGCGGCATTCGGTTTGGGGTGCCACGGGCGGCTTGTCCGAGGCTGTCCGACAATTACAGGGCATCCAGAATCCACTGAACGTTCCCGTTCCTGCCGCCCCGCTGGTGGTGGTAGCGGAGCAGTAGCTGGTACACGAAGATCGCGGCGGTGAGCTGGGTCATGT
>Ga0307379_10014445_pt1 | contig 10184 bp, 8 predicted proteins | sample UN2MG_FD_202237 | JGI IMG/M metagenome (GOLD analysis project Ga0307379, IMG submission 202237) | Soil microbial communities from Risofladan, Vaasa, Finland - UN-2 | ecosystem: Environmental > Terrestrial > Soil > Coastal area > Acid sulfate soil | place: Finland: Risofladan, Vaasa | collected... | reverse complement strand
AGGATGGCTGAGCTCGTGGTCAAGATGGGGCTACGTCAAAGCTGAGCGGTTTGCTCGTACCTGATCACCGAGCTTTACAATCGGTCTCTCCATCCCAAACTCTAGTCCTCAGATATTACAAGAACTTCTATGATCCTGAATGATTAGCATTGAGTCTCTTTAATATCAGTACCCTTCACCCGTTCTGTCCCAACTCTTCAGACAGGTAGCTCCCCCATCCAGCGCCAGCTCTATGGGCAGCCCCACATATCCAATTCGTTTTTAACCCATCACAAAGGCGTCTACATATCTCACCGGTTGATGATCATGACAAAGACGATTAAGACGGACGTATTGGTCATCGGGGGCGGGCTCAGCGGCTGCATGGCCGCCATCAACGCCGCCGACCACGGGGCCAAGGTCACCATAATGGAAAAGAGCCACACCGAGAGGAGCGGCGCCGCGGGCACAGGGAACGACCACTTCTGGTTCTACGACTCGGACATCAATCCCCAGAGCGGCTGGACCATCCCTGACATGGTAAGGGACATCAGCTTCGACGGCGAGTACGGCAAGACCAAGGGGGGCCTCATGGACCAGGGGCTCCTCGAGATAATTGCCGAGGGCACCAAGGAGTGCGTCGGCAACCTGGAGAGCTGGGGTGTCCAATTCAAATACGATAAGATCTACCCTTGGAACCTCCAGTACGAAGTCCCCGAGGGCGAGAAGAGGTTCAGGATCGTCCCCCAGTTCCAGAGCGAGTGGGACACCCTCAACTACGACGGCAGGGACATCAAGAAGCGCCTCACAGAGCAGTGCCTCAAGCGGGGCGTGGAGATCTACAACAGGGTCGCTGGCACCGGCCTCCTCACAAAGGACGGAAAGGTCGTGGGGGCCACCGGGGTCAACATGAGGACCGGGGAGTTCCATGTCTTCAGGGCCAAGGCCGTCATCATGGCCACGGGGATGGACCAGATGAGGCTGTTTAAGGCCCAGAGCGGCGACTGGTTCAACAGCCAGAGTCCCCCCTACATCACGGGCGACGGCGAAGCAATGGCACTGCGGGCGGGAGCTGAGGTCTTTGTTCTCCAGGCTGGGAAGACCCGGAACGCCGGCTTCCAGTACCTTAGGAACCTGAGCAGGAGCAGCGGCACTGCCACTACCTGCTACCCGGCTGGGCGGTTTGTCAACAGCGAGGGGGAGACCATGATCAGGCACCCCGCAGTCCGAGAGCCCCTCCGCAAGCGCAGGGAGAACGTCGAGAGGAGCATCCGAGAGGGGAAGACCCCCTTCTACCTGGACTGGACCGACGCCACCGAGGAGGAGATACGCTACGCGGAGTGGAGCTACGGCAACGAGGGGCTCTGCTGGGTCATCCTGGAGATCATGAAGGACCTAGGCCTCGACTTCAGAAAGGATGCCTTCGAGCTCGACCTAGAACCCGCGGGGATGCTCACCGGGGGATTCCTCGCCCTCTTCATTGACACTGACTGCCGCACCAACCTACCTGGGCTGTTCGCATGCAGCCCCGTCCAGTTCGCGGGGGAGGTCGCCGCCCCCACATACGCCGTGCTTGGATGGAGGTCGGGCGAGAAGGCATCCGAATACGCTCTGAAGGCGTCGGAGGCCTCACTCGACGATTTACAGGTGAGGTCGGAGGAGGCACGAGTCACCGCCCCCCTGATGGCTGAGGACGGCCTGTCCTGGCAGGAGGTCAACAAGGAGCTCAACAACATTATGGATGAATACAAGGGCTACATCGTCGGATGGAACCTCCCAGACGAGGAGGCGAAGGTCAGCCGCACAGGGCTCAGGAACTGCATCGCCCAGATCGAGGAGTTGAAGAGGGTGACGATGAAGGCAAGGGACTCCCACGAGCTGGTGAGGTGCAACGAGGTGATGAACCTCATGGATGTCGGCGTCATGATGGTGAAGGCCGCCCTAGAGCCCGAGCAGTACGATAGGGGATTCTGGTTCCTGGGCAAGCAGGTGGACGGCGAACCCGAGTTCAGGAAGACGCCCATAGTGATCAAGTACCCCTCAAAGGAGGGCGCATAGATGCCGCCCGTCTTCAACGAGAGGTGCATAGCCTGCTTCAAGTGCGTCGAGATCTGCCCCGGAGACGTCCTCAGGGAGGGCTACGGGAAGCCCGAGTTGGCCTACCCAAACGAGTGCTGGCACTGCGGGGCGTGCATGATGGACTGCCCAGCGAACGCTGTACGCCTCAAGCTGCCTCTCTGGATGCGCCCCGTAACCAAACGCGTCAAATAGATGGGGAAACTCCCCAAAAGTTTGGTGGCGAGTTCGGGGCTTTCACGCTTGAACCTTGGGCCGCACCATGCCGTCAACTGAGTGTCTCTCCATCAGGAAGACCATGATGGGGAGTCCGACCAAGGTCCATTGGAGCATCGGCAGCCACATCAGGTAGTCCGGCCCCACGTTCCAGACCAGCCCACCCAGCACCGGGGTGAACACACCCATCACCCCGATGACCGTGTTCCTCACTCCCATCCAGCTCCCCCTGATCTCCTGGGGGATGATCTCCTGGCCGTAGGCGTCGTACCCCATGTAGAGGCACCCCTCCACGGAGCCGAGGAGGCTGTAGCCTATCAGAAGGATGGGGAGGGAGGCCGGGGTCAGTACCAGCACCATCCTGGATGCGATGCCGATGAGGTGGCCCACGTAGGCGGTCTTCTTCCTCCCGTACCGCTCCACGATCCTCGCCGCAGGGATGGAGAGGAAGATGTCCACGGCGGGCTCTGCCACACCGATCCAGGCGAAGATGAAGATGGTCGCCATCTTGACGTCCACCTGGTAGATACCGATGAACGGCGCCACCATCCCCATCACGAACATCGTTGAGACATCCCGTAGCAGCATCAGCTTGATGGGCGTTGACCCCCCCAGCACCTCCCTCAGCCCCCCGACGAGGCTCGTTCTCTCCCGCCTCCTCTCGATGAAGACGTTCTCCAGCCCCCTGTACAGGATGATGAATATCAGCACGTCCGCTACGAACTGGACGATGAAGATGGGCCTGATCCCCTGGGCCGTGTCGAGGCCGCCGAACCGATCTATGATGTACGCGAGCATGAGGGGTGAAGCGACGCCGGCGACCGCCGTGATGGTCCTGTGGAGGGAGAGCCCCGTCACCCTGTCCTCGTCTGTCATGGAGTCGATGTCCATGATCAGCTGGTTGGGCAGGAGCACCGACAACGTAACCGTGTAGTAGAGCATCACAAGCATGAAGACCGTCCAGTCGGGCGCATACGCCATCAGCAGCTGCGCGGGCAGCCCCAGGGCGAAGCTGATGAGGAAGAGCCCCCTGATGTTCCTCGTGGTGTCAGTCAGCCACCCCGCCGGCACCGCGAAGAGAACATTCAGAAGGGACATCGCGCCATTCGTCAGACCGATCTGCACCGGCGTCGCCCCCAGGCGGCTCAGGAAGATGGACTCATAGCCCCCCGCCGCCCTGATCCGGGACCGGGGCTTCCTCCCAGAGAACATGCGGATGGAGTCCCTGGCGATCATGACCTTGAAGTTCGCCTTCTGCCTCCCCCAGAAACCCCTGAGGCCGTCCAGTAACCACATCTACGAGCCCCTTCATCAGGGGATGACGATATATATCTTTCCGAATCCTGACGACGGAGCAGAAGACACGTATCATAAAAGTCCGCATCAAGCGGAAGTCATTGAGACAGGAGACTGGAGTTCTCAGGATTAAAAGAAAAGGGGAAATTATTACTTTTTGCCGGTCGTCATCGTGTACTTGCAGCCGAGGGGAGCAAGGGCTTCATCTATCGCCTTTGTGAGCATGTCGATCTGTTCCATCGACGGCTTCACGAACCACTCGAAGAAGAAGTCGTAGTCCCCGAGGATCTGCCCAGACTTGCTGATGATGGTGTCGCAGCGCTCCCTCGTTATCTCGCCGAGTGAGCCAAAGTAATCCTGTATGCCTTCCTGATGACCGGCGGTGTCCACGTCTGCGCCGAAACTCGGCAGTCCACCGACGAGGAGAGTGTCCATGATGCAGACTTCAGGCATGTCGATGGCGATCTTCTCAAGTTCCTTCAGCGCCTTGAGGAGAGGGGGTCCGAAGATCTTGATATTAGTCCTCATCTTTACCTCATATTCTTCTTCGAAGCCTTGTTTTTAAACATTAAGATAAACCTGCGCGTCATTCAAGTAGTATGGCTGCCCGTTGACGACCCCCTAGGCATAGGCTCCCCGTGTTTTTTTTAAGGGGAGGCGACAGTTCACTCCTTTGTTGTATCCATGAAGTTCGGGTTGCAGGCAATCCATGCCTGGTCAACAGGCGATGGGCGCGTCGAGAACGTCAGCAAGTTCCTGGTGGACCTCGCCGTGGAGGCGGAGGAGGCGGGGTGGGATGGCTTCTTCCTCTGGGACCACCTCTGGTTCAACTGGCAGCCCATCCCCATGGCAGACCCCTGGACGGTCCTCTCCGCAGCCGCGGCTAGGACCAGCAGGATAAAGCTGGGCACCAACGTCACTCCCCTCACGAGGAGGCGCCCCCAGGTCCTCGCCAAGCAGCTTGTGTCCCTCGACCAGATCTCAGACGGTAGGGTGATCCTGGGGGCCGGCCTCGGGTCGAAGGCGGCGCGGCCTGAGGACTTCGCCTCATTTGGGGAGGAGACCAGCTACGCCACCCTCAACGAGATGTTCGACGAGGCGCTGGAGATCATCACCGGCCTCTGGTCCGGGGAGCAGTTCACCTACCGTGGGAGGCACCACACCGTCGAGGGCGTCACGTTCCAGCCCGTCCCAGTCCAGAGGCCTAGGATTCCCATCTGGATCGGTGGGGGCGGCGGCAGGACCCTGAGGAGGGTTGCCAGGTACGACGGCTGGGTGACCGGCGGCGACAACCCCTCGGCGGGCGAGACGGGGCTCACCATCGAGGAGATGGGCAGGAAGATAGAGACGATTAGAGGCTACAGGAAGGTCGACACGCCGCTGGACGTGGCCTACGAGTTCGAGTTCCCCGGCGACGGGCGTGAGATGGAGGTCTTGGTCAGCGAGGCCGAGGAGGTCGGAATCACCTGGTTCCTCGACGGCATCTTCGGCCTGCGGTTCGACGGCATCAAAGCCCTCGAATATGTCCGGGAGGGGCCGCCCGAGGTATAATTTTTCGGCGTAAATGCGTTTTTCCAAGCTCGGAGCCCGATTATGGTTATTATAATAAATGTTAAATATACTGAACTTCCCCTCTCGTTCCTTATTGAGTTTTATGTCACATCTCTCTGAGGTCTCCGAGGAGAATAAGGGTGGTCTGATCCTACCCGCGCTCACGATCTCCAGAACCGCCCCCCAAGCCGTAAAGATCGTAACCTCACTCCTGCTGATAGAGATCGGATTGACCTACGGGACCGGCTTAGGGGTGACGAACCAGATCAACACCGTCTACTCCGCCGCGGCCGTGGTGGCCGCCCTGCTCATGGGCTTCCTCAGCGTGAGGTACAAGCACAGGTCCCTCCTCGTCATCGGGATCTCGTTGAGCATCGTCGCCACTCTAGGCAGCTGCGTGGCCCCCAACTTCACGGTCCTCCTCGTCCTCTCATCCGTACTCGGGTTCACGGCGAACATGGTGGTGCCGATGACGGGCTCCCTGCTGGGGGAACTTTTCCCCCCGGAGAGGAGGGCAAATGTCATGGGGTGGCTGATTGCTGGACCCGCCGCCCTCTACGTCGTGGGCTATCCCCTAGTCAACCTGATCGGCGACTGGAAGGCATCATTCCTGTTCTTCGCTATCCCCCTCGTCGTAGCCTCTTTGGCACTCACCCTTGTCGGCGTCCCCGACAGGGAGCAAGTCCAGACCGGTGGTGGCATCCTTGCGGGCTACAAGGGCATCGTCACCAACGGGTCGGCCCTTGCGAGCCTCGTCACCTACGGTCTGGGTTTGGGAGTCTGGCAGATCAGCCTCTCCCTCTCCGCATCCTTCTACAGGCAGGAACTCGCGATGTCAAGGACCCTTGTCTCGTACATCACGATAGGGATGGCCCTCGCCTACGTCGCTGGGGCCCTGGTCTCAGGAAGGGCGATCTCTTTCATGGGCCTGAAGAGGTCCACGTTGATCATGGTTGCCCTGATGGGCGCCTCGACCATGATCCGCTTCGTCTTCGTGAACGCCCTGGTTGCCATCCCCTTCGGCTTCATGACGTGTCTCTTCTCCGGCGTCTTCTCCGCTGCGGCTCAGGGACTCAATCTTGAGCAATTACCTAGGCTGCGGGGGTCGATGATGTCGTTAACCGGCGCCTTCGGGAGTATCGGCTCGGTCCTGAGCCTCAGCCTCGGCGGCGCCCTCCTCACCCAGTACGGGTGGGGGGTCATGGGGCTTGTGATCGGGGTCTTCGGGATACTGGCGGGGGGAGTGCTACTCCTCTTCGCCCGGGATACCCTCAGCGCCTGACCCAGGTTCTATGAGGGCCCTCAACACTAGTATTCAATAGAATCTGTTATAGGTGAGGAGGGCAGCCGGGGGAGTCATGGGCAAAGAAAGGGACGAGTTCCAGAACGTCGTGAGGCTAGGCTTCGTCAGCTTCTTCACGGACGTCTCAAGCGAGATGGTGTTCAGCATACTGCCAGTCTTCATCCTCGGGCTACCCGGAGGGTCACCGGCCGCGCTGGGCCTCATCGAGGGCTTGGCCGAGTCCCTCAGCTGCATTCTACGGGCCGTCTCAGGCATAGTCAGCGACAAGTTCAGGAAGAGGAAGCTCTTCATACTGATAGGCTACTCCGTCTCCAACGTCGTCAAGCCCTTCTTCGCCACCGCATCCTCCATAACAGATGCCCTCATCATTAGGGTCGCCGATCGGGTCGGGAAAGGTATCAGGACGGCTCCGAGGGACGCGCTGATCAGCGACTCGGTCTCCGCGGATAGGAGGGGGATGGCCTTCGGCCTCCACAGGACTCTGGACCAGACGGGCGCCATCATCGGCCCCCTGACGGCGACGGCTACCATGGTGCTCCTGGGATGGACTGTGAGAGACATCTTCTGGCTCTCGCTCCTGCCGGGAAGCATCGCCCTCATCATCATCCTCTTCGGGGTCAAGGAGATCGTCGGCAGCCAGGAAGGTGAGTTCAAGTTCCTCGAGGGCCTCCGGGACATCCTTAGGGGTAGGTTCCTCATGCTCCTCGGGATCGTCGGGGTGTTCAGCCTCGGAGCCTACAACTTCAGCTTCATACTCCTCAACGCAAGGGAGATGGGGGTGGGAGACGCGCTGATTCCGATAGTCTACGCCGTGGTGAACGTGACCCACACCCTCGTCGCCATCCCGGCGGGGAGACTCGCCGACAGGATCGGCAGGGAGAAGGTCCTAGCCCTGGGATACGGGGCGTTTCTGGCAACGACTCTGCTGCTCCCGATGATGCCCCGGATGGTCGCATCGGCCTACATCATCGCCGCTGTCTTTGGCGTCTACATGGGGGTCGTTGAAACCGTGCAGAGGGCACTCATCCCGGGCTACGTCGAGAGCGCGCTGAGGGGCACAGCATACGGCGCCTACTACCTCGTGGTAGGCATGGCCTTCTTCGTGGCCAACACGGTGGTCGGAAGCCTCTGGCAGAGCCAGGGCTTCTGGGCTTCAGGCCTCTACAGCGGCGCGTTGGCCGGTGTCGCCATCCTAGGGATGCTGGCCTTCATAAGACGCTCCTCCTAGAGGGCTCAGCCACTCATCCCCAGTTGTGGGCGACTTCCGCTCCCGTGGCGAACCAGACATCCGGGTACTTCTCGATGTAATTGAGCAGCCGGCTAAGGAGCATCATGTTCCCAGGTTTCCCGATGATCTGGGGGTGGAACATCGTCGTGTAGCAGAGGCCGTACTTGTAGTAGCCGTCGAAGGCGTTGGTCCAGATCTGGTAGCCTGTCTCAGGGCTCAGCATCCGGGCGTGGTAGGGTGCGACCCCCGGGTAGTCGGCGAAGAGGTGGAAGTCGTCCATCTCGTAGTAGCTTGGAACGACGACGAGGTCGTTCTCCAGCCTGTAGGGTAGATCGCTCCCCCGGAGGCTGCTGTCGTAGGTCCAACCGTTCTCGGCGAGGATGTCCAGGGTGTGGGGGCTCAGCTCCCCGCCGGCGGTCCTGTTCCCGACAGATAGGTAGCCGGAGGCGTCCTCGATGGCGTCCCGGGTCATCAGCAGGCGCCTCCTCTCCTCCTCCTTGGGGACGTCCTCAATCTTCTCGTGCTTCCAACCATGGGTCGCTAGGTCGTGGCCCCTGGATGCTATCTCTTCGACGACCTCGGGGTGGCTCACGGCGTTCATCCCCACAATGAAAAAGGTTGCCTTCACCCTATGGAAGTCGAGGAGGTCCAGTATCCTCGGGATCAAGTTTGCCTTCCAGACGTACTCGCCCTGGGAGAACTTGCGGGGCATCTCCGCTACCCCTGGGTCATTCCCCATGAACACCCACTCTGCATCCAGGTCAAAGGTCAGGCAGACGCAGCACCTCGCCCCCTCCGGCCACACGCCCTCAGACAACCAGAACCACCTTCAGAACAATCGGATTAGCTCTCTCCGATACAGTACATATAATTTCCTCTTCCTACGTGACAGACATTTTTTCTCGACCCGAGTTAGCATAAGCACTGGATCTATGCGCGCGCATAACCAGATTCCACATTTAAATTCTGTTTACCTGAGGGATTCAATAAAATTAGTATTGGTTCAACATCTATGGGTTCCTCGCCAAGATTCATACCTAGATTATGACCAACACCCTCAACTAGGACATGCTTAATACCGGGATTCATTTGGAGAGCCTTCTTCATATCATCATTAGAGAGCCCGGCACCAGCATCAGGATCTGCCTGACAGTGAGAACGAGCATTTTTCCCTTCATGAAGGTGAAGCGTTCCCGGAAGCTCTGCGCCGCTGCGTCTAAACCGCCCCTCTGTTCGAGTCCCCGTAAACTGCTTGCCATCACGTATAAAGACTTCTCGCGGTCACGACTACTCCTTGCTCCAGAACATCCAGGGCTTCAGCCCGAGGTCCTCGGGGGAGTCCGGAGGCGGCACGAGGGCGTTGTAGACATGACTCGCCAACGCTTGGCACCTCGTATAGGCCCTGATCGCCCTCCCCCAATTGAAGATTGACTCGTTCCCTGCTGTCTCAAGCGCGTGGGTTCGGTAGAACTCACCCTTCTGCCACTCAACGGCAGCCTCGTCAAAGATCTTGTCTAACGGGACGTACGGAGGGTCCCAGTAATCGAGCTGCCTGAGCTCTACGTTCGCGTAGTACTGGTCTAGCTGGGCCTGACGCTTGGCCGCCTCCGCAACCTTCCTAGGGCTAGAGGCGAGTTTGAGCTTGAAGAAGGAGTACGTGGGAGCCACGCGATAGTAGTGGCCTCCAGGAACCAGGGGCGAGGTCAGCCTCGCTGGACTTCCATGGGACACGTAGTAGTCGCCATCGTCCCCGTCGTCGGGCTTCAGCACCCCCACCATGGCGTTCTCCAGCGTGCTGATCTTCTGGTGCCAGCCAGCCCCTTTGGTCGGGTAGTAGGCCTCCTCGGCCTCCTCTAGAGTCGGGTACGACGGCTGCTCTCCCGGGAAACGGAACATCATCTTGGCGAACTCGACATCCACCTCGCCGTGATAGTGATGAAGCATGTTCCAGAGCTGGAGGTTCCGGGTCACGGCGCTGACGGTCTTCCCCGTCCCCAACCACCCGGCGTGGGGCACGAAGACATTTCCCTCGGGCGGTGGCCTCTGTGCGTGGCTGAGCTCACCGGAGAACAGGTTGTTGGTGGAGTAGATGAAGTCGACCTCGTCGTGGTCCCCAGGCTTTCTGATGCACCGTGGGTTCTCCCTATTCTCTATATCGTAGGCATAGCCATTTACGTCGGCCCAGGTGCCGCCCAAGCCCCCGACGTCGTTACTCATCGAGAGCATGGTCTTCAGCGCCTCCTCCGCGCTGTCGGCCCAGCGCAGGGTGTGGAGGTACCCGAGGAGCTTGGGTACCCCGTAGCCCCAGTCTCTGTCCTTGGGCTCCGACTCCGCTCCCAGATACCCCGTACAGCCGTGGTGTACGAAGGCGACTCCCCTGTTGTTCATCCCTGGGTGGCAGGCTCCGCCGGATGGCGGTGAGCATATGAAGTTGTTTCCCGTCTCCGGGAAGTAGATGATCGTGTACTCGGGCCTGTAGCCTTTGATGAGGTCGTGGTCGCCGGATCCGCCGCAGACGAGGGAGCCGTCCTTGGT
>Ga0307379_10014444_pt1 | contig 10184 bp, 4 predicted proteins | sample UN2MG_FD_202237 | JGI IMG/M metagenome (GOLD analysis project Ga0307379, IMG submission 202237) | Soil microbial communities from Risofladan, Vaasa, Finland - UN-2 | ecosystem: Environmental > Terrestrial > Soil > Coastal area > Acid sulfate soil | place: Finland: Risofladan, Vaasa | collected... | reverse complement strand
AGTACGGGTTCGAGGCGCAGAGCCTCTGGCTTACGAAGACCGAGTCTGCGGACAACTCGCTGAGCGACAGCGGCTTCGAGTATGTCTCGCCCAACAACCTTGCGCGCCTCGCATCGGCCGTACGGGATTTCCTGTCTAAGAACGAGAACGGGGCGGTCATCATCGAAGGGCTCGAGTACCTGAACACTCAGAATGATTTCAAGAGCGTCCTCAAGTTCGTCCAGCTGATTAACGAGCAGGTCGTACTCGACAAGGGCTACCTCGTCATCCCAGTGGACAGGGCGACGATGGATCCGCGCGATTTCTCCCTCGTAGAGAGGGAGATGAGTCAAATGCTGTAAGAGCTTGCATGGATGTTTTTTGGCACTAGCCGTTTCGAAAAAGTGCCGTGTCGATTCGGTTATAGGAACGCTTGTTTGCTCCGGTCATCAGTTGAGTTAGCACAACTTATATAGGGTAAATGCGGTGGGCTGCGCATCGGCCATTCTAACCGGTTGGTCTGCTTGGAGATTGAAGCGGGTCGACCAGGGCATGCGGTTGGATGGGTTTCGGGGGCGGAGACGTCGATGGTAGGGAACCTAGCTCGTCGAATTGGCGGTTTCAACTCTAGAGCGACGCTCTCCCTCGTCGTTCTGGCTATTCTCGCTGGTTCGATTCTGTACGGGTTTGGCGCGTCCAAGGATCAACGGGAAGAGGAATTCAGCTCCAGCACTATGGCTGCCTCCATCCTGAGTTTCACCGCCACCCCGAATACAGTGTACGTCGGGGAAGAAGTGACTTTCACCGCGACTGCCAGCAGTTCGAGCAGCACAGATTTGAAGTTCACCATCTACTACGACGCGGTAATACTTCCATACGAGAACAACACACACAGCCCCTTCTCGATTCACTATGCGACTGAATCGCCCGCCACGATTGTGGCGAAGTACACATACGATCACGTTGGTAATTTCTCGCTTGGCGGCGATACATACTTCATAGTGCGACTTGTCGTGAGCGACGGATCGGCAACGGTCGATACGGAACTGATTAATGTGTTCGTCCTAGAGAACACGGCTCCCGTATTCGAGTCATCACTCCCGGGGACACTGCCGACGTTGGACCCTGGCGAGGAACTGGACCTGTCGATTAAGGTGCGGGACGCTGACGCTGATCCTCTCACGGTGACATGGGATTACGGGGATGGCAGCTTCGCAGTCAATGAGACGGGACCCGCCCTGCCTGGAGTCTATGTCAACCAGACTCATGCCTGGAATCCTATAACTGGCCCAGGGATCGGCGGCACACAATACTACACCGTGGTGATTACATTGGAGGATCCTTACTCCAATGTGAGAATATCAACGAGCACCGTCGGGGTCGTGCTTCCGCCGAACGGCGTTCCGACAATCACATTTACCGTCAACAGAACTGTCATTGACCCGATGGATGAAGTGGCATTCAACGCGAGCGCCACGGATCCGGAGGGGGAAGCGCTGACATGGACCTATGAGTTCAACAACAGTGTCGAGATCGTCGACACAATGGTGTTTCACACGGATACGACTCCGCCAGGCACGAAAGTGTGGACTAACTTCACCTACGTGTTCGAATCCCCGGGCAGCTACAGTATCCGACTTTACGTGTGCGATGGCGTTGTACCTTACCAACACCTAGCACACAACGTATCGAGACTGACCACGCTTAGAGTCCTCGGCAATTCAGCACCTTCCGTTGTTGCTGAGATAATGATGTCAAACGAAACACCGATGATCGATGTTGCTGTAGGCTATTGTTCAATAACGTTCACTGTCCAAGTGTATGACACGGATGGAGATATAGTGACCGCCACTTGGGACATGGACGACGGGGAAGAACTGCTAGTGAACACATCTTACGGAGGTCTGGTAATATACACATTCAAACAGACGCACTTCTTCAACGAAACAGGCGTGTTCAACATTTCCGTTAGCGTCACAGACAATCTCCCAGAACATGAGGTCCTGAGGTATAGGCTCGTTCAGGTCTCATCCAACAACATGCCCCCTAGCGTTCAAAGAATAGATTATACGCTCGAAAACGGCAATTTCGCTGTCCCAGATGAGGTCATACAGTTCATCCTCGTCTTCGCAGATCCGGAATGTGATGCACTGGAGGTACGATGTGACTTCGGCGACAATAGCTCGATAGAGTCCTACAACCTGACGGAATATCAGAACGGAACGACCACGTGCGTGGTCAACCATTCGTATTCGGTGGTCGGCGACTATAGCATCACGATAACGTACACAGACAACGTCATCGGACTGTTGACCCACAACAAGACGAAGATACTGGAGATAACCGTCGATACGGTGTATATTAGGACGGTCGAAGTGTGGAACTGGTGGGACTACACGGCTTTGGGAATTCTCCTGGCTATACCTGTGGCAATTGTTGTGAACTTGCTGCGAACGAGACGCCGCAGAGCGTTGCTTGAGTCCCAGGGAGTGTCGCTGGAAGAGATGAAGCTGGTAAAGAGCGAGCAGATCGACGAGCCGGACGACCGCTTGGAGGTGGAGGTCGACTAATGTCCAAGAAGAGGTCGTTCAGGGGTATTATCAGCCGCAAAGTCCTGAACATGATCATCACGATACTGGGCATCATGACGCTCAACTTCTTCCTCATCCACCTGATGCCCGGTGAGCCAATCCTTAACATGGTTCCTCGAGACCCGAAGTTCGACGATTCGTTGAAGTGGGAATTGATGGAGAAGTTCAACCTGAACGAATCGTTGCCCGAACAGTATCTGACCTACATGTACAACGCTATCACCCTAGATTGGGGCACTTCGTATATGGCGAATTCTCGTCCCGTTTTAGATATCATCGTGGGGGATATGCGATGGACAATGCTCCTGGTAGGAGCGTCCACCATCTTCACGATCCTGATTGGAATGGTCATTGGCGCATATTCAGCGTTCAGACGAGGAGGGCCATTTGATCTCGGGGCGTCCGCGATATCGCTTTTCTTCTACGGCATGCCCGTCTTCTGGTTCGCGATAATCCTCCAGATGCTGTTTACGTCCTATCCGCTCGGGCTGAACTGGTGGCCACAATTCCCGTTAGCTGGATATTACGACACCGACACCTACGGGGCGGAGCTGAAATGGACATTTCCGGTCGTGCTCAGCATGATCAAGCATCTTATCGTACCATCACTGACTTTGGCTTTTGCCACAGTGGCTGGGATATCGCTGGTCATGCGGAGTTCTCTGATCGATGTGTTCACTGAAGATTACATCCTGACCGCGAGGGCGAAGGGATGCAGCGATATGGCTGTCCTAAGAAGACACGCGCTCCCAAACGGATTGCCGCCCATAGTGGCACTGATTGCCATGGACATCGCGTTCATAATTGGAGGCGCCTATCAGGTCGAAGTTATTTTCAATTATCCGGGTATCGGTTGGCGGACTATCAAGTCTATCTACGAACTGGACTTCCCCATTCTCCAATTCATAATCGTAATCGGTGGTGTGGCAGTCGTGATTGCGAACTTCATTGGTGATCTTGTACTGCTGTACATCGATCCCAGGATCAAAATGACATAGAGGTGGCGGATTGTCGACCAATACAAAATCAAGAGGAACAAAGGTGAAATTGCCGTTCTTCAGCGAGGTCAGAGTCGAGAAGATGCACCTGGCCTATAGGCAGTTGTCCGACATCACCTGGCAGATCCTCAAAAACCCATTAGGTGCCACCGGAATCGCAATCCTTGTGGTCTTCATAGTGCTCGCGTTTATAGGGCCTGCAATCGCCCCGTACGATACTAGCAATTTGGGGGAGGGGAAATGGTCCAAACCTTCCGATTTTGCCACAGACTCACCGGATTGGCCAAAGCTGGCATTCTTAATTCTGCCTCCATTCGCCTCCTTCTTTGTATCATTAGTCACGCTCGTCGCCGCTTACAAGAGGACAGCGGCATGGAGGCTCAATAAGACAATTCAGACCGCCGCGCTTGCTGTATCCTTGATGGCCATTGGAATCATATACGCGGCGTACCTGTTGCAGCTGTCGGGACCAGGCGAGAGCGCTGGCCTTCTGGTCACACCTGGTGCGATACTATTGACCGTCTCGGTCATCGCATTGGCTAAGGCGTACAGAAGGGCGTCGAAACCTCTATCCGAAGGTTCAATGCTGTTGTACGCCTTCATATTAGCTCTTGCGGCCGTCGGACTCACAATGACCGTTTTTGTGAGTGAATACCTGACGGAACTTGCGGAATACGCCGATGTTCTGATGTTGGTGGCCGTCGCTGTTGCAGCCATTTTGGCGGTCCTCACGGCCGTGGAGATGTTGCGAGCAACGAAGCCGTCGCCAAATAGAGGATTGGGAGTGAACGCGCTCGCGACTTCTGCGGCAGCTGCGTGTTTGCTCATTCTAGCATACGTCACCTATTCATGGGACACGGACGCGCGTCCAGACCTTTGGAGCAGGGTCATAGGCGAATGGCTCGGCGCGATGTACGTATTCACAGTCCTTGGCATATCCCTGGTGATGGTGTCAAACGGCACGAGAAGACGGGTAACCAAGAGCAGGAGGAACAAGAGATGGGTAGGCATCGTTTGCGCTCTTGCGCCCATATTCTTGATGATAGGCTTGGCGATTGGCGATATCCCGGTGGATCAGAAGGGAGAGTATCTTTTTGGCGGCTACGCCTTGAACGGTGTCCTGCTGTTTGTGAGCGGCATATGTTTCCATAGTGCCTACAAGCGCCCGCATGGCGTTGTGACGCAATCCGAGAAACGCGGGGTCAAGATACCGACGAGAATTGCCACGATTTCTGTCGCCACGGCAGTAACACTGGGTTCGGTTCTCATCCTGGCTGGATTCATAGCATATCTCACTGAGAACTGGACGACGCACTGGCTTGGAACCGACACGTTCGAGGCTGACATCTTCAGCAAGCTGCTGTACGGGGCCCGGACATCGATGATTGTCGGTATCTTTTCCGCAATCATAGCCTCCGTTCTCGGGGCCATCGTCGGTCTGTACTCCGGCTACGTGGGCGGCCGTGTCGACGAGGTCATTATGCGAGCCAACGATGTCGTATTGTCGATCCCATGGCTGGTCCTGATGATTATCGTTGCTGCGCTGCTAGGCACGATCGACTTGTTGGGTATCATCCTCATCATCGGCTTCACGGGCTGGTCACCGACGGCCCGTATGGTGCGTGCTCAGGTCCTGTCGATTAGAGAGCGGCAGTATATAGAGCGCGCGCGTGCGATTGGGGCATCCGACCTTGGGATTATCCGGAGGCATGTGCTCCCGAACTCGTTCCCACTCGTGTTCGCCAACACGATTCTCACTGTTGCGGTATCCATTCTCTCTGAGGCGACTCTGAGCTTCCTCGGCATGAGGCCGATCGGAGTGGTCACGTGGGGGACGATGCTATCGTTCGCCCAGAGTGCTGGCGCCTTCACAATCGGCTTGCACTGGTGGATTATCGCTCCCGGTCTTTGTATCGTCCTCGTGGTCCTTGGTTTCACGCTTCTCGGCTACGCCTTGGACGACATTCTGAATCCTAAGTTGAGGAAGCGGTGATGCACGCAGGAATCGGGGAACTGCACTGTCGAGCGTGCAAGCTCACGGGCAGCCTTCTCACTTGAGCTGAGGCGTCAGCAATCACCTCGTCGAGTCCGACCCAATTGCGGTATTTGGATGTGTCTTCCGTGGGATGAGCGTGCAATACTGGCCCCGCTTCGCCGAACAGGCCCGAGCTCCTCGTCGATTGGCGAAGTAATATATAGCTACGATCGTCTAGCTGAACGGTAGAATTCGGTACTGGCATTGGCATACGGGGGGTGTCTGGAGATACCGGGTGATAGCGTTTGCAGTAGCACCTGTGTTAGCACATCTAGTGGACGCCCGCGGCTGTGTCTGAACCGAGAGTAAGACTAAGGGGGAAGACAGAAAATGTATAGTTGTGAGAAAACTCGTGTCTCAAGAACGGCCATGTTTGCTGCTGTGATTCTTGCGGCGATGATGCTTGGCCTGCCTTCGTTCGCGGAGGATGGCGATGGCATCGGTGCCGTGCGCGATGTGGCTGCTTTGGATGACGTGAACCGGCTGTTCAGGATTGGCACGTCGGAGCTGGCGATTGCCACGCTGAATGCATTCGAGTACACTATGGCCGATGAGTATACTGTGATTTGGCTTTGCATGAGCACTTTGTTGACATACGACGTGGACTTGAATATCAAGGGAGACCTGGCGAGATCATGGGAATCGTCGGATGACGGCCTGACATGGACTTTCGAAATTGCCGACAATGCTTACTTCTGCAATCCGGACGATCCATTCAATCCGACGGAGCAGGTGACCGTGAACGATATCATCTGGACCTACAACGCAATCCAGGAATACAAGAGCAACCTCCACTTCTACTTCCCTGGACCAGTGGATGGACCTGACATGCCTCCGACCATTGCGGATATGATTCCAGATGGCGACTACAAGTTGACTATCGTCTTAGACCATCCGTTCGCTCCGTTTGTGGGTGCGATAGCCACGATTCCAATACTTCCCGCCTACTACTGGGACAGTGGTGGTGGTAACCCGACGAACTTGGCGAACGCCCTGCCCATTGGATCAGGACCGTTCTACTACGATCTTGACGGCCTGCCGGAAGCCGGCGAAGCCGTGCTGAAGAGGAACCCGGTCTGGTTCCAAGAGGAGAACAGGGGCTGGCAGATACACGTTGACGAGCTGAAACTTGTCCAGACCACGGACCAGCTGACTGCGTGGGAACAGCTGAAGGCCGGAGAGCTTGACTGCATGATGGGTGTTCCTCCGTCAGTCTTCGTGAACGACCTTCCAAAGGAGTCGAACATCATTGGGTTTGCGCAGAGCACAGGGTTCGTCTATGAGTTCAACCTCAACCAGTTGACGGAGGAGATGAGAGAGGACTTGGGCTGGATAGGCGGTCCCGACGCGTACAACAGCCAGATACTTCTGGACCCGATTGTGAAGAAGGCTTTTGCGAGATGCATTAACAAAACCGCCTTCATCGAGGATGTCTTGGTGGAACTTGGGACATACGCCGACTCACTCATCCCTGATGTCAATCCGTGGTATCACCGCTACGATGGGCCTGAGCTTGTCGAATTCGACACGGCTCAGGCCAGAGCGGATCTGATGGCCGCGGGCTGGAACATGGATGCGGCGGGCAACCCTGCGGGAGCTACACAGTGTCCTCTGTACGGATATTGGGAAGTGGAAGAAGGTGTGACCGAACTCTTGCCCTTGGAGTTCAGATTCCTTACGCTGAGTGAACCTGAGGAGTGGCTTGTCGGCGCTGATATGATCATGGACTGGTGTGAAGAAGCTGGCATCAAACTGAACCTGGAACTCAAGAGCTCCAATCAGATGAACACTGCCTGGTACACGGGGTCATACGATACGTGGCTGTGGGACTGGATGTTCACGCCACTGTCCGATCCTTCGGTCGACGTGCTTTCTGTCCTTACGACGATGGAAATTGGTAGCTGGAGCGATGTGTACATGTCCGATCCAGAGTTCGATGCGTTGTACAACGTGTCTCTCACAGCTATGGACCCTGCAGTTCGTCAAGCGATCATAAACGAAATGCAGGATATCGCGTACGAGGACTTCAGTTGCCAGGCCATCGCGTATCGGAAGGAGTTGTATGCTGTCAACACTGACATTTGGCGAGGCCATGGCGACTGGGAAGAGAATTTCATGCTGATGCCGGACCAGGGGTTACCCTATGTCTACATGATGATGTCGCCTAGCGGACCGGATGCGGCCAATCCACCGAACTCAGCCCCGGAGATAACAAGCCTCGATTCGAGCTTCGAGGGATTCATGGGTGACGCGATACCATTCAGCGGTGTTGCAGTCGACGACGCGTCGCCCTCTTCTGAGTTGGAGTACAGATGGTTCTGGGGCGATGGCTCAAGCTCTGAATGGCTGGCGTATCCTGGATCAACGACGCACGAATATGCTGAGGACGGATACTATGAGGTCTATTTCGCGGCGAAGGAGGTCGACGACGACGCCACAGCAGACTACTTCATATCGTGGAAGAACACGACTGTCAAAGTGATCGATGTGTCCAACACGGCCCCACACTCGCTGGTAATAACGATGGACCCGACGAACCCAGACACGGGCGACGTCGTCACATTCACTGGGAGTGCCGTCGATGACAACGGTGACGATTTGTCGTTCTCATGGTCGTTCGGGGACATTTACTCTGACAAAGGGCAGATTGTGGAGCACCAGTACACGGCTCAGGGGGCATACACCGTCACGATGTATGTCGATGATGACCACGTGGGTTTGGAGAACAGACCGGTGAGCGCAAACGCCCTGGTAGTGGTGTCCAGCAATGCGCCGCCGATTATCGACGTGCCCGATTTCAGCGATGTCTTGGAGGATGAGTCGTATGACTTCACGGTGACGGCGTCCGACGACGACGAGGACGAATTGACGTTCACCTGGGACTGGGGCGATGGCACGGAGAAGACAGTCACCGACGTGACCGAGGCCTCGCATACGTACGCCTCGCAGGGTGCATTCACCTTGACGGTCTATGCGGATGACAACAGTGATGTGGAAGGTCACAACGTGTCCGATACGGGCCTGGTCACTGTGACTTCGCCTGACAACTCAGCGCCGACAGTCATATCGTTGATTCCGAGCAAGAGCGATCCGTACACCGGCGAGGAGGTATCATTCACTGGAACAGCGAGCGACGCGGATGGCGACGCGTTGAGGTTCACCTTCGCGTTCGGCGACGACACATATGCGGTGTTCGATAGTGACGAGACTGCCCCAGATACAGAGGTGGAGTTCAGCGTGGCACACACGTATTCTGCGGCCGGCACGGTCTCCGCATACCTGTATGTCTGGGATCATCAGGACAACACCAGCTCGAGCCCGGTGCCTATGACAGTGACTGCAAACGCAGCGCCTCTCTTCTCCGACCTTCCGTACCAAACCGTCATGATGGGAGATGAGGTGGAGTTCTCCGTGGATCCATACGATCCAGACGACGACGAGATGACGGTGTGGTGGGACTTCGGCGACGACTCTGAAATGGCAGAAGGAACTGATGTGACGCACATCTATGAAGTCGCCAACGAATACCCAGGCTACATCTGCCGCGTATATGTGGACGACGGTATACACAATGTGACGAAATCCGCTATCATCATCGTCCTTGACCCAAGCTCTAACCTGCCGCCTGAGATCGTATCACTTGCGGACAAGACGGGATTGGTGCACGACACGATCACATTCAATGTGACCGCGACCGACCCCAACGACGACACTCTCAACTACACATGGGACTTCGGAGACGAATCCGAATTGGTGGTTGGGGAGACTCCGACTCATGTGTACTCGGAGGTTGGCGTCTATACATACACGGTCTACGTGGACGATGGCCGCGGGGAGAACGTGAGTGAGTCCGCAGAGGCGAACATTACGACAAGTGCAGCACCAGTCGCCGATGCTGGTACGGACCAGACGGTGGACGTGGGCGATGAAGTGACCTTCGACGGGTCCGCATCAAGCGACGATATCGGCATAGTGAACTACACCTGGAAGTTCACCTACGACGGTGAGGAGGAGGAGATGTACGGCGAGGCTCCAAAGTTCCTCTTCGACATCGCGGGAGACTACACGGTGACGCTGACTGTGAGGGACGCCGAGGACAAGAACGCCACAGACGATGTGACTATCACTGTTCAGGGTTCTGAATCTGATAGTCTGATGAGCCAATACGGACTCGCGATTGGAGTCCTTCTCCTCGTGGCGATCGCCGCTGCAGCAGCGTTCGTGATCCTGAAGAGCCGGAAGGGTGGCAAGGAACCCACCGATATGGATGCCGACAGCACGGCTGAGAGTGAGCCCGAGCCACCGCCTCAGAGCTGAAGCGGATACGAAACCCCTTCATCAAAACCTTTTCGATTCTATTCCTTTTATCTGCTCTGAATGGTCGAGCGGGAGCTAAGTCGAGAAGATCTCAGCGTTCGTCGTCAAGGAGTGTGGAAGTGCTCCCGCCGGGATTCGAACCCGGGTGTCCAGCTCGAAAGGCTGGAATGATTGACCGGACTACACTACAGGAGCATTGTGGTACTTCCGCGCCCGGCCGACCTATGGCCTGTCTGTATTTAATTATTCTTCGGGCACCTCACG
>Ga0307379_10014443_pt1 | contig 10184 bp, 4 predicted proteins | sample UN2MG_FD_202237 | JGI IMG/M metagenome (GOLD analysis project Ga0307379, IMG submission 202237) | Soil microbial communities from Risofladan, Vaasa, Finland - UN-2 | ecosystem: Environmental > Terrestrial > Soil > Coastal area > Acid sulfate soil | place: Finland: Risofladan, Vaasa | collected... | reverse complement strand
TGTGGAGCCATCCTCCGGCATGGGATCGTAAGCTTTCAACAGGGCCCCACGGTGGCTTTCTTCAGGGCCTGTACCCGTCGGTCTGTAATCTGGATTGGTAGTAAGAACGATTTTATCGACAACGAGTCCGTCCTCACGCTGGTAGATGTTCAGGGTGTGTACGCCGGTTGTAGTTATTTCGATCTGCGACGGCTCAGGCCTTTCGTACCTGCCGTTGGCCCAGCCGTAACTGCCGCTCCAGCCGCTCATTCGGTTGGAAAGAGGTGTTTCCTCCCCATCCAGACCTGCATGGCAGGAATCTGCATTGCCGTCCATACCGTAAGCGAGAATCCAAACATAGTATGTCCCGGTCTTTTCGAAATTGATTTCATAATCCAGCCTCGGAGCGTTCGCCCCGTAGCCCGTATCGAATCCGGCCGCCCCTCCCAGCGGGGTGTCCGGCATTGACTGCATGGCACCGTCGCCGCTGAATCCGTCTGCTGGTGTAAAAGCATCCGTTGATGTAACAAATTCCCAGTAACTCACACCCTTCAGGATGTTGTCATCGAAGTTCTCGGCCTCTATCGAAACGATACCGTCCGGACCAGTGTCCTGCCGGTACGGGTCCGCACCAGCGATACCCGTGACCAGACCAAACATAAAAATAAAAGAAAGTAAATACATTAGTTTTTTAGACATAATAATTCTCCTTAAAAAGAGTTTAAATGGTATGTGAGTTGAAAAGTAAAATATCTTTACTACTGCAAAGCACAAAGTTCTCGTCACTACTCTGCGCCTTAAACAATGCATAATAACACCTCCTCTACTCGAAAAACTACGCAGATTCCGGGCTTATTGTGCCCGAAATAGACATATACCTGCTTTTTTGCTATTTGTTTAACTAATATTATATACCAAATTTGCTGCCTTGCCGTCAAGGATAATCCTTACGTGGTTACCCACAAACTTTCAGATAATTAATATCACTAAGCTGCCTGTGGTTGGTTCCGTTTTCAATTGAAAAGGGGCCTATACCAAATCAATTGGCATAGGCCCCAAATTGCCTGTTTTACTTCTCCAGCAGCCACTTGGGGGAATCGCTTACGGCAGCGTCGTCTGATCCAGAGCAAGGTCGTCGGTAATTAGAATGGCATCAAGCAACACACCGTCTTCACGCTTGGCGATTTCCAGCGTGTGCTCCCCGGCGCTAAGCGTCCAATTCACAACTGCACGGTCAGGGTCGTCGTTGTGAACTTCGTCCCAGGCCCATCCGTTCGGAGCATCCATCCCGTTGAAGCGAACCCAGCCGGTGCCGGGCTGATCGGGATCTTCGAGAGTCTGACTCGTGGCGGTTGTGATTCTGACCCAGAATGAATCGGCACCGGCCTCTTGACCGCGCAACAGGATCTTGTAAATGCCTTCGGCCGCAGCCGTGAAATTGTAAACGGCTACCCAGTCGGCCCCTGGAGCAGTGTCATTGTCGTTGCCGTCACCGTCATCTGAACCGATGTTCTGTCCCCACGATGCGGCCGGATCTTTGTAGAGCCGCCAGTTTGATCCAAGGATGTCGGCTGATTCTGCTTCAAATATTCTATTTACCTCCTTCGGCATTTGCACAGGAGGTTCTCGATGCGGGTACAGCCTGATATCGTCAAAGTACATCATACCCGAACCGCCGGCCTGGAAATTGCTCTTGTCACCTAAGCCGATAGTAATGGTATTTATATTGGTCAGGTTCACGCCCTGATCTGCAAATGCCTGCAAATCGATAAGCCATTCCGTCCAGTCATTTATCAAAGACGCATTTGGATTATCATGAGAAACAACTGCATTACCATTGAGAGCAACATACAACGGCTGAGGGTCATTGCTGGCCATATCAACACCGATGGCCTCATGTGTCCATGTCAACGGGCTGACTGCACCGGTTGTCGTCACGTCGGAGATCTGGGCCTCACCGGTCACACCGGAGTTATGGCTCGTAAATGCCAAACCAATATAGACATTCGAAGGCATTGATATCTTCTGTGGATTCCATACCATCGCTTGCCAGCTAACGCCATCGCTGGAGTAGTAGCCATTGAAGTTATCGGCTGTGTCACGCTCTATTTTTATCCAGTAGGGGGCCGTGATTGCCATTTGCTCAGCCGTTGCTACTGAAGTATCGCTTGTTGCGTCAGAGCCTGGAGTGAGCCTGGCCTGGAATCTGCATCCGTTTGTGGCCGAGCCGTCGGTATTTGTGGGTGTGATATAAACTGCGGCGAATTTCGAGCCAGGGTCAAGCGTCTGGCGAATCATCACGCCGCACTTGGCCCAGGGATCTGTGTTATCCACGCTCTCAACCTTCGCTATAATCGACCCGGCACCGTTAAGCTGCTTGTATGCATAACGGAACTCGTCGGCTGTGCCCCAGATGTCTGCGCCTGCAGCGCTTATCGTGAAGGTGCCAGCCGGATCTTCTGAGAAACCTGTCGGGTTGCCTCTAAACCACAACGACAATTCTCCAGCTCCTCTTAAAGTCCAGTCCCGCTGGGAACTCAACGTCATAGTTGCCTCTGATATACCAACAGCATTATCGTAGGACATCGGCATCGACTGTTTGCCGCTGTGAACGATAGTCTGCTCGGCAAAAGGAGCAGTAGCATTGCCAACGACAGAGCCGTTTATAGCCGGGTTGTCGTATCCGTCCACCCAGGCAAGATATATCCTGTTGCTCCCGGGTTCACCTTCATTAAGGTCATTGTAAAGCTCAAAATCGTCCACCACGAAGTACTCGTGTGTTGTAAAGCCCCAAATATCACCTTGCCAGCTTGAGGGTGTCTCGGCATCATTGACCTCATCGACCCGCCAGTAGTAAGTCTTGCCTAAATCAAGGGCCAACGGACCATGGCTGGTCTCGGTCACAGTAATAACAGGAACATTACCATCTACTACAGCCTGCCAGTCGTCGCTGAAGTACACATCGTGCATGGCCGCCTCTCTTCCCGCTCTCCAGGCCAGGTCCAGATCCAGAGCCACTTCTGTTGCCCCTGAAGCCGGGTTGGGCTCTCTTGCCTGGACAGGCAGGGAGAAGAATTGAACTTCGCTCAAGCCGAATTGGGGCAGGATGCCTTTCCAGTTGCTGTTGGCGGTGAGTCTGATATACTTTGCCGACACACCGGCCATGTCGATGGTCGTGTTGCTTGCATAGCCCGCCGAACCGGGCGCCTGCGCGAACTCATGGGTAGTCCCCAGAGTCAGGAAGTCGATGCCGTCGGCGGAATACTCGATTGTGACATCTTTGAATCCCAGTCCAATCACCGACTCAAGGCTCTCGTTGGAGTTCCAGACCAGCATCTCATCGAGCTTGCGAACCGTATCGAATTCGAACTGTATCCACGCGGGCTGGGGCCCTGCAATATCGCTGAGCCACATGTTGCCTTCACCTGTGTTGCCGTGCAAACCGCTGCTGTCCAGCCCCACGCCATTGACGGCATTCTCAGGCCCCTTATCCGCCGCACTGCTGGAAGCCGTGGCGATTATGTTCTGAACCTGATATGAGAACGGCTCGGTCGTAAAGCTCCAGACATCACCTTTGCGTATTGTATTATCCGGCGGGGCATTGACCTCGTCGATGCGCCAGTAGTAAGTCGTGACAAAGTCGAGCTTTTGCGGGGGCGTATAGCTATTGGGAACCTGGCTCTGTCTTACCAGTACGTCGAGCGAATTATTCCTGTCGGCATCTTTGACATCGTCAAGAACGGTTCCGAAGTACACATCATGCATATCGGCAAGTGCTCCCGCCTCCCAGCCAAGTGTTATATCCCGAGGCACATCTGTCGCACCGTCGGTAGGAGTTGGGCTAAACGCAACTACACGGGCGCCGCGTATGCTTTCGGGCGGACCGGGCTCGTTACCCGAGAGCGAGAAATTGGGGTTGGTGGTCAGAACGATCTTGTCGATGATAAGCCCATCTTCACGCACCCAGATGTTCAACGTGTGGACACCGAGCGTAGATATGTCGATCTGGGACGGTCCCGGCATTTCATATCTACCGTTGTTCCATTCGTAATCGGTGCTCCAGCCGCTCATTTGGCTGGAAAGGGGTGTTTCTTCGCCGTCCAGGCCGACGTGGCAGGAGTCATCGCTCCCGCTGGCACCCCAGGCCAGAATCCACACATAGTGAAGACCCGTCTTGACAAAGTTAATCTCATACTCCAGACGCTCACTATTGGCGGCATAGTTGCTGCTGTGTCCGCCGCGACCGTTGGGCGCGTGCATGCCGAGCTCACCGGTAAAGTCGCCCGTCGGCCCGGTCTCCTCCCATGCATGGCCACCTACTTCAACATTGGCATCAAAGTGCTCGGCCTCCACCGATACGATCCCATCCGAACCGGGGTCCTGGTTGAGCGGCTGGGCACTTGCCACGCTTACAGCCAGTCCTGTGACCAGGACAGCAGAAAATAAATACATCAGTTTCTTAGACATAATAGTCCTCCTTAAATAAGTTTAATGTACGATGTGAGTTGAAATGTAAAAATCCTTGACCTGTGAAGCATAAAGTTCACATTAACACTCTGTGCTTCGCATAATACCAAATAACACCTCCTCTATTTGAAAAACTACGCAGATTCCAGGCTTATAGTGCCCGACATAGACATATACCTGCTTTTTCGCTGTTTTTTTAACTAATATTATATACCAAATTTGCTGCCTTGTCGTCAAGTGAAAATCCAACGATGTAGGGGTAAAAGTAACTAAATTGAGATAGTTACACCTGTTTTGAGCACAAAAAATATTCTCGGTGGTTAATATAGAAAGTGATTATCGCAGGAATGGATTATATTCTTTTTCATGGGCTATTGTGGTAATCGGGCCATGGCCGGGATAGACTTTCGTTTCATCAGGCAGGGTAAAAAGTTTTTCCCTTATGCTCTGTAATAATTGTTCCGTATTCCCATCCGGAAAGTCTGTTCGGCCGATTGAGTCGGCAAACAACGCATCGTCCGTAAAGGCAATTCCTTCATCTTCGCAATACAGGCAGATGCCGCCCGGCGTATGGCCGGGGGTATGAAGTACACTTAGCTTTATGTCGGCCTGTTCGATGACGCTTTGCTCTTCCAGGAAGAAATCCGCCGGTTCGACGCTGAAGTCGGCTCCTGTCATAGCGGAAAGATTTGTATATGGCTCTGTGAGCATTTCGGCGTCGAGGTTGTGAATATACACTTTTATATCCGGAAACTCAGCTCGCAGTGCGGCCACTCCTTCGATATGGTCGATATGGCCGTGAGTAAGGACTACCGCGACAGGATTTAAATTATGTTCCTGAAGGAACTTGATTAGCTTTTCCGCCCCGAGGCCTGCATCAACAATCAAACAGTCTTTAACGGCCTCGCTGCTGCGAAGGACATAACAGTTGGTTTCATACGCACCTAAGATTAAACGGTCGATTTTCATTCAAATATTCTCCTGAAAACACGCTAAGCTAATAAAAATTGCTTCGCAAGTCAACAGGCTTTGGGCTTGACCGAAAGGTTTAAGTTTGTTACTGTGCCATCGTTATAAACAAAGGAAGACGAAACGTATAGAAGGAAGCTATACGCGATATTGGAGTAATCTATCGAATGAAAGCGTTTAATCGGGTATTTCAGTATATCTGGCCGCAATGGCACAGACTGGTGACTATTATCTGCAGCGCGCTGCTTATCGGCATACTTTTTTCGCTCAGCTTCGCAACTATTTTGCCGCTCCTGAAAGTTATGATGGGCGAAGAGGGGCTGCACGGCTGGATCAACAGGGAAATTAGTGAGAGTCGTTATGGATTTAAGTTTGATGTGCCCGACAGCTTTCAGCTTTCTGACCCGAACAATCCTGATGTTGCGTATTATTTGAGAATTGTCGACGTTAAGAAGAAGAGTTTTGCCAAACAGGCAGGGCTCAGAAAGACAGACCAGATTGTCGGAGCCGCAGGCAGTAAAATCAGCGGAAGCGAAAGAATACTATCCAGTAAGCTCCTTGAGGAGCTGGCCACCGTCTCAAATGTCGAATCCATAGCAGTTCAATACCGAAGGGTTAACGAATACGGACAGTTGATGCCGGGAATTAAAGAAGAAGTGCTTATGTGCGGTAAGAAGCCTTTCTATGCCGATTTCGCCCAAAGGCTTCTCAGGCACTTACCGAAAGAACAAACCAGAGAAAGCAAAAGAAAAGCTGTGGTATTTATCATAATAATGATGATGGTCGTTACAACAATGCGGTGTATGGCCAGGTTCTACCAGGATTATACTGTACAAAAACTTATGCATACTTCACTGGTTCAGTTGCGAAGAGATGCTTTTCGACATTCTTTGGATATTCCAGTTAGCTTTTTTGCCCATGAAGGTTCGAGCAATACTGCCAGCAAGTTGTATGGAGATGTAATGGTAATCGGCATTGGGATTAAAATATTATTAGGCAAAACTCTTCGCGAGCCTTTAAAAGCAATAGGATTGATTGCATGGGCGATGTGGATAGATCGCAATCTAACACTGGTATTTTTGTGTGGATCACCTTTTATCCTTTTCGTGATCAGCAAACTTGGAAGGAAAATAAAACGGGCGACTAAAAAATCACTGGTAACCTGGGCAGAACTACTCGGCAAGCTGAAAGAGTCACTGGGAGCCATCAAGGTTATAAAGGTTTATAATCAGCAGGAATATGAAGAGAAGGCTTTTATAGAAATCAACCGCAAGCTTCTTAAAAGACAATTTAGAATTGCAAAGATAGATTCAGCAACAGATCCTTTAATGGAAACACTCGGAATGATTGCTGGTTCTGTGTGTTTGGTTTTCGGTGCACACTGGGTTTACAAGGGAACGGTGCAGCCGGCTGATTTCTTTGCGTTGCTTATTGCACTTGGTGCTACGGCGGATTCAATACGCAGAATGAGCGATGTATGGAACAAGCTTCAACAGGCCAACGCCGCTGCTGAGCGTGTATATGCAATAATCGACGAAAAACCCGAAGCCGAAAATCCGGATGCTTTTGAGCTTGAGCCGTTAAAAAGCAAAATCGATTTCATAGACATCGAATTTACATATCCGAGTTCTGAAACTCCGGTATTAAAAGGTATCAACCTGTCAGTGGAAGCCGGACATAATGTTGCTATAGTAGGTCCAAACGGCTCGGGAAAAACCACTCTGGCAAATCTGATACCGCGATTTTATGACCCGGATTCCGGCCGGATATTAATTGACGGTAAAAACATTCACGCCGCGACACTATTTAGTCTGCGAAGCCAGATTGGAATGGTTACGCAAAATGTTGTAACTTTCAATGATACGGTAGCGGCAAATATTGCTTATGGTAAACAAGACGCAACCAGAGAAGAAATCATTTCGGCGGCCAAGCGAGCGTTCGCGCACGAATTTATTTCTCCTTTGCCCGACGGCTATGACACAGTCATAGGTGAGCAGGGTTCCGGCCTTAGTGGCGGACAGTTGCAGAGAATTGTCATTGCAAGAGCGATTTTGAAAAATCCCGCCATCCTGATTTTCGACGAGGCGACAAGTCAAATTGACGCCGACAGTGAAGCAAAAATTCACAAAGCTATCGAAGAAATTATGCAGGACAGGACCAGCTTCGTAATAGCCCACAGATTCAGCACCGTTATTTCGGCGGATGTAATAGTTGTAATGGATAACGGCCGGATTATCGCTCAGGGCCAGCATGATGAGCTTATACAGACCTGCCAATTGTACCAAAGCTTGTACGAAACACAGTTAGTAAAAAAAGTATAGTTTAAAAAGTTAATATTGAATTGCGTTTGGTACTTAAAGGTACTAACAACAACCTGCGATATGCCACGAAAGATACTCAGGGTTGTCCGCTGGGCCGTAAATTTTATATCGTTGTATCTAAAATTCGCACTTTGACTTACAGAAAATAGGTTATCTTGCCGATTAAATTAGGTAAGGTTTCCCGTGGGCTTGAGACTGAAGCTATAGAACGTAAAATTATAGTTACTCGCCCCGGGATTTTTATGTAGAAAAGTTATTTTATATTTAGAGGTCGAAATTATGCCCGAACTTTTAAGGCAACAAAAAGCACATGAGCTTTTTACGAGATACCAAGGCAATCCGATAATGACGCCGGAGGATTGGCCCTATCCGACAAACGCCGTCTTTAATCCGGCGGCTGCTAAGTTAAATTCAGAGGTGTTGCTGTTGGTTCGTGTAGAGGATATGCGAGGCTTTTCGCACTTAACTGTTGCCAGAAGCGCCGATGGATTAACTAACTGGGAAATTGATGGAACACCCACTCTCGAGGCCGACCAAAGTTCTCGAGAGGAAAGATGGGGGCTGGAGGACCCGCGTATTGTCTGGCTCGAAGAGCAGAAGCAATTCGCTGTTACCTATGTTTCATTTAGTGAAGGTGGTCCGGTTGTGTCGCTGGCGATAACAAAGAACTTCAAAGCGTTTGCCCGGTTGGGTGCTTTGCTGCCCCCGGAAGACAAAGATGCATGTTTGTTTCCCCGCAGATTTAACGGACGATTTGCACTGATACACCGTCCCATTGTTCGCGGTGAAGCTCATATGTGGATAAGTTTCTCACCCGATCTGAAACACTGGGGCGACCATCGGCTGTTGATTAGAACAAGGCACGCATATTGGGACGGCCAAAGAGTCGGTCTGGCCTGCCAGCCCATTGAGACACCTCACGGCTGGATGTTGTTCTACCATGGTGTTCGTGGTACTACTGCAGGACAGATATACCGTGTCGGCATGGCGCTTTTGGATTTGAATTCACCCTGGAAGGTCCTGCGGCGAAGTGATGAATGGGTACTGGGACCAAGCGCACCTTATGAACGTATCGGGGATGTCGGTGATGTAGTATTTCCAAGCGGCGCTGTTGTTCATAAAGAAACCGACCAGCTTTGTCTTTATTATGGTGCGGCCGACTCGTCAGTGGCTGTTGCAACAGCTAAATTAAGTGATTGCATAGACTATCTTTTGTCCTGTCCCGAAGCTGAAGAATAAACCATCGGCATCTTGAGCGGCGCAGCTACAAATCTTTGATTTGTCGATAAGCTCTCGATAGTATTATTTAATGCCACTTTGCGGAACAATCGGTTCCCATCGTACTTTTGCAGCACCCAACAGAGTTCCGGTTGCATAGGACAAATCTACAAGTGCTATCTGATACTCGGCCAGCGCCAGGATTTCAGCGCTCTGGGAATTGGCAAAGTTCGTCTGGGCCTGAAGTACGTCTGTAGATGTTCTCAAACCAAGTTCGAACTGACGTTTCTCAGCTTCAAACAAACGGCCGTCCAGAATTGCACTTTGTCTGCTGGCCAATATACGCTGCCAGTTTGCCTCAAGCTGGTCGATAGCATTCAGTACCTCAAGCTCAATCAATGCCTGCCGATTGTTACGCGTAGCCAATCGCTGCCTGCGCTGATAAAACGCCTGGCGCAGCCTGCTCTTAGCGGCCTCATTACCCAACGGCACGAGAAGCGACAAGCCAGCGCGGTGGTCCTCGAACCTTTTATCGAAAAGCAAGTCAATAGAGTCCTCTCTTGAATCCCCCAGGCCGTTGATATTATACCTGTAATCCATTGAAATCAAAGGCAGTGCCTGGTTATGCATATAATCGATAGAGCTGATGTCCTCGGCGATTTGAAGCTCCAGTTCGAGCATTTCCATGCGGTTCTCAAATGCTAAAGCCACTAACTGCTGCTTTTCCAGTTCATAGCGCACCGGATCAGGCTCAGTGGTGGGTATCAAAACCGTTGGTGACAGCATATCCAGTCCGGTTTTATTAAGGGTCCGTTTAAGCTCGCGCTGCCGGTCTCGAAGATTATTCTCAGCTATGATAATAGCCTCAAGCTGTTGTGCAACACCGGCTTCGGTTCGGATAATCTCTACCTGTGCTTTATCGCCGGCCTCGACAAAACGGCGGGCCTGTTCATTTAGAGTTTCGGCCAGGTCATATTGTTTTTTTCGTACTTCCAGTTCTTTTCTGGCCGCATAAAGCCGCCAGTAAACACGGTCCACAGCGGCAATGACCCGTATGACCTCAAGTTTTGTTCTGGCATCGGTTATCTGCCTTTCATACTCTGCGATACGAATGGCATGGGTATTAGCACGATTGCCGGCCCCTCGAAGAAGTGGTTGACTGATTGACACACCAAGATCCGAGCTATAGAAAGGATTAAAAACTGCCCCAAATGCGTCCGTGCGAGTACG
>Ga0307379_10014442_pt1 | contig 10184 bp, 14 predicted proteins | sample UN2MG_FD_202237 | JGI IMG/M metagenome (GOLD analysis project Ga0307379, IMG submission 202237) | Soil microbial communities from Risofladan, Vaasa, Finland - UN-2 | ecosystem: Environmental > Terrestrial > Soil > Coastal area > Acid sulfate soil | place: Finland: Risofladan, Vaasa | collected... | reverse complement strand
GCGAAGCGGATCTACTACCTGAATCCCGATGGCGTGGAGGTTCATACGCCGAAGGAGGAATGGGCGAAGGAAGCGGAGGCGGTCAATCCCTTGGTCGAAGTTTCCGGCACGCTGGAGCTGCCGGAGGGAGTAGACCCGAAGCTGCTTCCTGGCAGCTAGGCCGGAAATGGGTCGTATGGGACCTATGAGTCATATGTGATGGCCAATGGGCCGCATCGGGGGCGGGCGGAAGTATGCTCGCCCCCGATGCTCGGGAGCTAGGGATGACGTTCAAGGAACAACTGGCGGCGGATATTTCGACTTTCCTGAATCCGGATGAATTCGGCGAGGAGTACTCCGTGGAGATGGGCGGCTCCGAGGCCGCGGCCGTGGTGGGCGTGCTGGAGGACGAAGAAGAGACCCAGCCGACACTCTCGCCGGCGGATGGAGTCTATCTGGCGCTGAAGCGATTCCACTGCCGACTGAGTGATCTGCCGATGGCCCCGAAGATCGGGCGCGAGATCTCGGTGAACGGCGATCGGTATCAGGTATTGGATATCGGGCGATCGGCGGGGATGTGCGTGCTGAGGCTGGAAGCCTACCAGAGCTGACGCGGGGACGCGGAGACACGGGGACGCGGGGACATGCTGACGATCAAAGTGACCGAGGCGCAGGAGAGGCGGCTGATCCGGGAGTTGGCGCACATTGCGGGCGGAGCGCCCAGGGCGATGTCCGCGGCGCTGAATAAGACGGCGACGGGCATGAAGACGGACACGGTCCGCACCCTGGCGAAGCGATATACCGCGAAGCAGAAGGACATTCGGGCGGCGATAAGGATTGGGCAGAAGGCGAGCCCGGCGCACCTGGTGGCGAGTGTGATCGGCGAGCGGAAGCGGGCTTTGAGCCTGATGGACTTCCGAGTGAGGCCTCGAGGAGCGACGAGGCGGCGGCCTGCAGGCGGCTTGACGGTGGAGGTGCTTCGAGGGAAGTCGGCGCGGATACCGCACGGGTTCATCGTAAACTCCAGAGGCGGGACGATCGCCGCGGGTCGGAAGGGCCGTGCTCGGCTGCCGATAGAGAAGTTCTTCGGGCCGGGCGTGGCGTCGATGATGGATCAGGGCCGGGTCGCGAACCCGGTGATGGAGCTGGCCGGCGCGCGGCTGGAGAAGAACATCAATATGGCGCTGGATGCGGTGGAGAAGCGGATCATTTGAGCGGAATGGGAGTTTGGGGCGTGTGGGAGTAGCCGGAGGCCGGAACCCCCTAACCCCGCCCCTTCCCCCCTTTGATGCGGGGGAAGGGAGACTAGGAGATCGAGCGATGACGGACATGCCGGAGAAGCCGGAGAAGTGGCCGGGAGCGAGCAGCGAGTATTTGCTGCAGGCGGTGCTGGCGGTTCTGACCGAGGAGACGTCCGAGATCCGACTGCAGAACAAGAAGCGCGAGTCGGTGCCATTGAGCATCGTGCGGACCTACATCGACCCGACGAACTATGACGATCACATGCCGGCGGTGTTCGTGCGATTCACCGGCTGGACGCAGGAGCGCCTGGATGACGGCGCCGAGCAGCGGATCGGCAATGTGGAGATCACGCTGGGCGTGTTCCTGGAGGAGTACTCCGCGGACGAGTGGGCGAGCAGCCTGATGGATCGAATCGGTCATCGGCTGCTGAGCAATCGCATCGTGGACGGAAAGTATCGCCTCGTCCTCCCGCTGACCTGGACCGTGAACGACAATGAGGATCAGCCATATCCGTATTGGTTTGCGACGATGCCGGCGGCGTGGTACATGCCGGCGATCGGCGAGGAGACGCCCGAGCTGTAGGCCGGGCCGACGCGGGGACACGGAGACGCGGAGACCGAGCCCCGGAGAGGAGACAGTATGCCAAGGAGATTGAGCAGCGATAAGCGCGGGCCGGAGGCACGACGTCCGGATCGCGTAGGCGATAAGATAGCAATTTACTGCGGGCCCGCGGTGCTGGGGCTTTGCACGACGAAGATCTTCGGCAAGGGCCCGAGGCCTGGATTCGTCGAGAAGATGGTCCAGGAGACGCCGGCGGTTGGGCGGCTGATCGTGCCGGTGAGCCTGATGAAGACGACGATGGAGGCGACCAAGTCGCCGGGCAGCCAGGCCTATAAGGACTGGCGCGAAGTGGCGGCCAGGTACGGCCGGTAGTAAATCCGAGGAGCGATGGGGCGATGGGGCGATGGGGCGACCCGAAGACCCCCGGAATAGGAGACGAATATGACGAGTATTTTTCATGGAGTTCAGATCGAGGAGGTGGCGACGTCGATCATCCCGCCGAGGGTGATATCGGCGGCGATCCCGTTCGTGGTCGGGGTCGCGCCTATCCACCTCAGCGGGTCGGTGCGTGCCGAGGTCACGAACGTTCCGGTGCTGGTGACGAGCTACGAAGACTTCGTCGAGAAGTTCGGCAGCTCGGAGCTGGCGAAGTATACGCTCTGCGAGTTCGCGAACGTATTCTTCCGCCTGTACGGCGTCGGGCCGGCGGTGATCGTGAACGTGATGGACGTGACGACTCACGGGACGCCGGTAGCGGACGCAGACGCGGTGCTGGTGGATGGCGAGTACACGCTGGATGCCGATGCGGACATCGAGACGCTGGTGGTGAAAGACAGCGACAACGATCCGACCTTCACGCTGAATGAGGATTACCTCGCAGCGTACAATTCGGACGGTCAGATCGTGATCACGCGGATCGAGGGCGGGCTGATCCCGGCCGATGATTCCGCGCTGCACCTGGACTATACGGCGATGGGCGAGACGCCATGCGACAGCGATGACATCATCGGCGGCGTGGTCGGGGGCGTGAATACGGGCATGGAGTGCATCGAGGACGTTTACGCGCTTCATTCGCTCATCCCCGGCCTGATCCTCGCGCCGGGATTCTCGCAGGATCCCGAGGTCGGGATCGTGATGGCCGGCAAGTGCGAGGGATTGAGCTCGCTCTTCAAGTGCATGGCCATCGTGGACGTGGACTCCAGCGTGGCGGACTCCTACGACGAAGTGGCGGCCTGGAAGACGGCCAACAACTACGTCTCCGAATACATGGTGGTCTGCTGGCCGAAGGCGAAGCTGGGCGACACCAGTTACTGGCTGAGCAATCACGTGGCGGGGCGGATCGCGGCGACGGACGCGGACAACGGGAACGTTCCGTTTGTCTCCCCGAGCAACAAGATGCTCTACGTCAACGGGGTCGTCCTCGCGAGCGGAATCTCGCCGACGATGACATTCCCGATCGGCGACGCGCTGAATCAGCAGGGCATCGTGACGGCGATGAACTTCAACGGATGGAGGTGCTGGGGCAATCGCACCGGCGCATTCCCCGGCAATACGGACGTGAAAGACGCGTTCCTTCCGATTCGGCGCATGATGAACTGGATCGGCAACAGCATGGTGCTGTTGCTGTGGCAGAAGCTGGACGATCCGATCAACCATCGGACCATCGAGACGGCGGTTGACAGCGCCAATCAGTGGCTGAACGGGCTGATCGGGCGCGGGGCGATCAACGCCGGCAAGTGCGTATTCCTGCCGGACGAGAACTCCGCGGCGGACCTGGCGAACGGCAAGGTGAAGCTGCATCTGTACGTGACTCCGCCGGCGCCTGCCGAGCAGATCACCATCGTCCTCGAGTACGACGTGAGCGGCAACGAGGCGATTTTCAACTAGGCTTGATGGGGCCGGCCCGCCTTCGCTAAGGCTATGGCGGATCGGCCCCGACTTTTTGGAGGTGAACAAGTGGCGAATGAAATCAATCGGATACCGACTGTAGTCAATAACTACGCGGTGTACCTCGGCAACAGCCGGCTGATGGGCGTGGGCGAGGTGACCCTGCCGAGCATGAGCCCGGTGACGGCCGAGCAGGACATCCCCGGCGGCGGGAAAGTGGAGCTGCCGGTGCTGGGGCAATACGAGTCTATGAAACTCGGGCTGAGTTTTCGGACCGTCGAGCGGGCGTGCGCCCATCTGATGAGGCCGATTGCGATGGACATCGTATGCCGCTCCAGCCAGCAGGTCTATGACGGCGCGGGGGGGATGATCTCCACCGAGGCCGTGGTGATCTACGCTCGAGTGATGGGCGGAGGCCCGGAGCTGGGGACGCTGAAAGTCGGCGAAGGGATGGACGGCAAGATCGAGCTGGAGGTGCTGCGCATCCGAGCCGTGAAGGGCGGCGAGGAGCTGTACGAGATAGACAAGATGAACGGGATCTGCCGGATACTGGGCGTTGACTACTCGGCGCAGATCCGGGCGGACCTCGGGCTCGGGGGAACGGTGATCGCGTAGGCGATCCAGCAATCAGTAATCAGTAGGGAGGCAAAGACAATCATGGCAAAAGAGAAGAGCATAACGGCGGCGCCGGGAGAGATGGAGATCCTGTCCTTCGGCGTTTACGCTTTGAAGAAGACGGTGGAGTTCGAGGGCGCGAAGATCGAGCAATTGACCTACGACATGGAGAAGTTGAGCAGCGAGGATGTGATCGCGGCTCAGAAGCAGGCGGACGACATGCGAGGGCAGCCGGCGGCAGGTCTGATGGCGGATTATCTGCTGTTCGCGATCCTGTTTGCTCGCGCAGCCGATCAGCCGGCGGGATTCGTGCTGAAGCTGGGGGCGCGGGATTATGTGGGGATCGCGGCGGCCGCGCAGGGTTTTTTCGCGGAATCGTTCGTCGACCTGATAGGCTGATCGAGGAACTGGAGGAATGGTGCGCCTACTGCGCTCATCACCTTCATACTTCGATGACCGAGTTCGAGCGGATGCCGATCCGAACGTTGGTCTCGAAGGTCAATCTGACGAACGTGCTGATGAAGAAGATATACGGGGACTGAAGCCCCCCGATGGGGCGATGGGGTGAGGGGGCGATGGGGCGATCCGGAACCCCCCAAAACGGACTGCAGACATGGCAAAGAAGCGTGAAATCCAATATGTCCTCGATGGATATGTCAACAGCCGCCTCTATAAGGCGCTGGGGTCGGTCCAGAAGGGTCTTGGGCGGACTCAGAACAGCCTGAAGGGGCTAAACCGCCTGCAGGCGCAGAGCAATGCCATCGCTCGCAGAGCCGGGGTCGGTCAATCGTGGTTCGGCAGTGGGCTGGCTCGGACGGCGCTCGGCGCAGCGGCGGCCTACATCAGCATCCAGAGCCTGACGGCTGCGTATCGTTCGCTGTCCGAGGCCGGCAACGCTCAGATTCGCGCGGAGACTCGGGTTCAGCAGATCATGACGAACCTGGGCGCGAAGGGCCGGGGTTACACCGAGGTATTGAAGAAACAGGCCAGGGCGCTGCAGCAGGTGACGACCGTCGGCGACGAGGTGACTCTCTACGGCGCATCGCAGCTCGGGACATTCCAGCTTCAGGGGAAGAACCTGACGGCGCTGGTGCCGAGCCTGCAAAACCTGGCTGTGGCGCAATACGGCGTGAACGTCACTCAGGAGGAAATGTTCCAGTCTGCCAACCAGCTCGGCAAGGTGTTTACGGGGCAGGTGGGCTCCATGAAGCGCATGGGCATCAGCTTCTCGAAGGCGCAGGAGAAGATCCTCAAAACCGGGACTGAATCGCAGAAGACGGCGACTCTCATCCAGGTCATCAACGACAACTACGGCAACCTGGCCAGGCGCATGGCGAAGACGCCGGAGGGCCGCATAATGCGGCTGAGGAACGCCTGGGGCGATATCCGCGAGACGCTTTACTTCAAGGTGCTGCCGGTCCAGGAGAAGGTAATCAATTACCTGAGCGATCACCTTCCGCAGATACAGGCCCTTCTCCAGAAGGGCATCACGACTCTCGGCAAGGCGGGGCCGCCCCTGAAGGCGATCTGGAAACTGGTCTATGGCATCGGAAGCTACACCGTCAAGAATTGGAGCTGGCTGGGGCCGATCATCAAGGGCATAGTGGCGGCGCTGATCGTTTGGCGAACAGTCACGATGGCGCTGTCAATCGCTCAGCTCGCGCTGAATGTAGCGCTGACGGCGAACCCGATAGGGCTGGTGATCGTGGCGATCGGCCTCCTGATTGGCGGGATCGTGGCGCTGGTGAAGAATTGGGACAAGGTGATTTTGGCGCTCGGACGGGCGTGGAAGTGGTTCGTCAAGTTCGGCACGGAGGGCGCCGGGCGCTTTATCCCGATCGTGGCCGTGGTCGCACTGATCGCGAGGCACTGGGACAAGATTGTATCGGTCCTCAAAGTCGCCTGGAATTGGATGAAGAAGATCGCCGGCATCATCTTCAAGGGCAGCCCGGTCGGCATGGCGATCAGCGCCTATCAGAAGATCAAGGGCCGAGCGGCGGGCGGGCCGGTGTATGCCGGACGGCCGTATGTCGTCGGCGAGGCTGGACCGGAATTATTTTACCCGAAGCAACGCGGGGCGATCGCTCCGAGCGGCATGGCTCTCGCGGGAGCGGGGCCGACTTACAACGTGACGATCAACGTCCAGGGCGGGCCTCCGGCTCAGGCGAGAGAAGCCGGGCGGCAGGCGGGCCTCGGATTCGTCGAGCAGCTCAAACGCTACGAGCGAGACCGAAAGCGCCGATCGTTCAGGGATTGACATGGCGACTCAAGACATTTACATAACCAACCAGGGCGATATGTGGGACATGATCGCCTATCGGGTCTATGGATCGGAGAAATACTGCGTGGACCTGATGCTGGCGAACCCGGATTATCGGGATGTGGCCGTCTTCGACGGCGGCGTGGGGATCGTTTGCCCGGACATCGAGGTCGAGCGGGCGAGTCCGCTCCCGCCGTGGAAGGCGTGAGATGCTCAGAGGCAACCGACATGTCGGCAAGGGGCCTGAGTGGGAGATGGTCCGTGTCTTGATTGACTGGGCGCACGAACACGGCTGGAAAGCGTTCCCTGAGATCAGCACCTCTGATGGGTGCTATATTGATCTAGTGCTTCTCGATACCAAACAGCAGACATATGGGGTGGAGCTGAAGGTAGGGCAGGCGCTCCGGGCGGCTCGTCAAGCCCGATGTCATCACCTTAACTGTGATTATGCCGTGATCGCTTTACCGGAACGAAGCGCTGCGCGTTTCCACGAGCGAAATCAGGAAGAGGCATATAAGCACTTGGGCATTCTAATCGTGGACAAGAAGCGCCGGGATTGCCGATGGCTGCGGATGCCAGCAGAGCCGACGAGGGATAGATTACCGTCCAACATACGTGAGATGTTTGACGTCAAGCCACTCCTGACCTGCGAAGGGCATAAGTTTGAGGCTGCTTTTGCAAGCGAATGAGGGAAGAGATGGCTGATGGCGGAAATGTGAACGGAGACGGGCTGGCGGTCGGCCCGAGCGGACTCATACCGCCGCAGATCCTGAATGCCTATCAGGGTGAGGAGTGGGACATCAGGGCGAACCTGGCGCGGCGCGCCGGCGTGAGGGTGCTTTACGAGAGCATTGACATCACGAGGGATATAGCTCCGTGGCTGCTGGGCCTGGAATACACCGACGGCATGGGCCGGGCGGACGATCTGCAGATCAGCCTCTGGGATGACGGCCGATGGCGCACGAGCTGGTCGCCCGACAAAGGCGCGAAACTGACGGTTGACATCTTCGCCCTCGATCAGAGGCAGGCGATGCGGCTGCCGTGCGGGACGTTCAGCATTGACGAGATCGAGTACTCCGGGCCGCCGGACACGGTGAGCATCAAGGGCGTGAGCGCGTGGATATCCACGGCGCTGCGGACGGAGAAGAAGACCAGGGCGTGGGAGAAGATCAGCTTGCAGGGGATCGCTCAGACGATTGCGTCGAAGGCGGGGCTGACGCTTGATTTCTCGGGAAATAATCCCACCTATACGCGAGTTGATCAGAAGAGCCGCAGCGACCTCGATTTCCTGACGGAGATCTGCGAGCGCGAGGGCTGCTGGCTGAAGGTCACGAACGGGAAACTGATCATCTATCCCGACGAGGAATGGCAGAGCGCGCCGGCGGTCGCAGCATTCACGAAGAACGGCGGCTTCGTCCTCGGGTACAGTTTCAGGGAGAGCCTGACCGGCGGCTACAACAAGATCGTCATTTCCTGGCATGATCCGAAGGCGAAGAAGCTGATCCAGGTGGCGCACATTCCGAAGAACGCGCCCGAGACCGGCCAGGTACTGCGGAAGAATATCCGGTGCGGCTCGATTGCCGAGGCAAAGCGGATTGCGCCGAACATCCTGGATCGGGCGAATCGAAGCATCCAGGAGGCCTCGCTCGATGTCATCGGCGACGTCCGGATCTCCGCGGGGATGAATGTGGATATCGCCGGCTGGGGATCGGTGATTGACGGGCGATACGAGATCGGCGAGCCGAGACACAGTCTATGGCCGTATGCAACGAGCATGGACCTGAGGAAGATTTGAATGCAGTCGGCGAGCAAAAAACAATGCCTCTTCGTCCATCGGATCTGGATGCGCCTGGATGGAACTCGGATTGTCGAGCTCAGGACGTGCCCGAGCGTAGAGATGATACCATCCCTGACAGCGGGCGAGCACGCGCAGCTCGAATTCTTACCCAGGATGCTGATCGAGCGGGAGGAGTGGCCGTGCGAGTCGGAATAGTGAGCGAAGTGGACCCGCAGAAGGCGCTGGTCCGGGTGACTTGGAGCGATCTGACGGCGGACGACTCGGAGGGGCTGCTCTCGGATTGGGCGCAGGTGGCTCAGCATGGGAGCGTGGAAGATTGCGGCTACTGGATGCCGACGGTCGGGAGTCAGGTGCTGTGCGAGCGCCTGGAGAGCGCGGAGGAGATTTGGTTCGTCATCGGCACGATTTACTCAGACGCCGATCAGCCGCCGGCGAGTGGCACGGGCAAGTGGTATCAGCGATTCGCGGACGGCACGGTCATCGAATACGATCCGATCGGCGGCATCACGATTGACACGCCGCTGGTGGTGAATATCAACGGCGCTAATATCAATTTGAACTGATTGGCACACACAACATAAGCGAGCTGCCGCCTGCGGGGTTTCTCCACCTGCGGGAAAGCCAAATCAAATGCGCCGGCAAGGGGCGAGGCGCATGCCGACTGCGGAGTGAAAGGCCATAGACTCCCACAACGGGCAGCCGCACCGGTCTGTAACACGGCCGGTCGACAAGCAGCGGGGTGGACTAATTCTCCCCGAAGAGAGCCGGAATTAGTCCACCCTGGGAGAATGGGGAGCTTAGATGCCGGGAGTAGCGAGAGTCGGAGATACGAGCGATCATGGCGGCACGGTGATAACCGGGGCCTCCATTTCTTTTGCGAACGGGATCCCGATCGCTCGAGTCGGCGATCTCCACGAATGCCCGCAGCAAGGGCATGGAACGACGGAGATCGTCACCGGCAGTCCCTCCGTCAACGTGGAAGGGCAGCCGGTCGCGAGGATCGGGGACTCGGTAGGATGCGGGGCGGTGCTCACGTCGGGTAGTCCGGACGTGAATGCGGGGTAAGCCCGATTTCAGATTGCAGATTTCAGATTGAACCGGACCGGAGTTCAGAATGCAGATCGGGAGCATTGGCGAAATAGTCTTCGAGGTCAGCAGCGAGCTGGTCCGAACGTTCACGGATTTCACGGAGGATCTGAGCGCGCGGATCAGCAGCCACGAAGTGGGCGGCAGTCTGCCCGTGCTGGAATGGACCGGGCCGGGGACGCCCGCCTTGAACTTCACGATTCGGCTCAATGAGCAGCTCGGGGCGAACGTCCCGGAGATGGTGGGCCTGGCCACGCGCTATTGCAATGCCGGCGAGCTGGTGACGGTGATCATCGGCGGCGAGCCGAAAGGCCCGGCCGGGGCGCTTTGGCTGATAGAGAGCGTGGGATCCTGGCCCCAGAAGTTCGACCGCGCGGGCAATACGATGATCGCGGACCTGAGCCTCTCGCTGAAGCTCGCGAGAACGGCCGAGACGCCCTCGCAGACCACGAGCACCATCACCAAGCAGAATACGCAGAAGGTGAAGCAATGATCTACATCCCTGAAATCTCATATGCGGACACCGATCCGGATCAGGTGCTCGCGGGCCTGCTCGATCGCATTCAGACGAACCTCGGGCGCGACCTGTATCCCGGCGATCCGCTGCGTCTCTTCGCGATGGCATTTGCGGCCGAGTTGATCCTGATCCGCAATCTCCTGGATGAAGCCGGCAGGCAGAACCTGCTGGCCTACGCGAGCGGCGATAACCTGGATGCCCTCGGCGACCTGGTCGGAGTGAGCCGCCTCGAGGCCCAG
>Ga0307379_10014440_pt1 | contig 10185 bp, 6 predicted proteins | sample UN2MG_FD_202237 | JGI IMG/M metagenome (GOLD analysis project Ga0307379, IMG submission 202237) | Soil microbial communities from Risofladan, Vaasa, Finland - UN-2 | ecosystem: Environmental > Terrestrial > Soil > Coastal area > Acid sulfate soil | place: Finland: Risofladan, Vaasa | collected... | reverse complement strand
TCGCTTGTAAATACTATTCGTATTGCACAGGCAAACGGTATCTTCATTCATCCAGTCTTCATGTCCTATGATGCACTTGTTCAACGTGCTCGTAACGATCTTATCCGTCTTGCTGTAGATGGTAACTATGATGACCTAATCTTTATTGACTCAGACATGGAGTGGAATCCTGAGTGGATCATGTCCATGCTTGAGAGTGAAGAGGATGTTATCGGTGGTACAACACGCAAGAAGACTGACACTGCTGAAGTCTACGTTGTTAAGGCTTCTGATCTAACTGTGCATGACAATGGTCTTATTAAGGCTGAGGGTCTAGGTACAGGCTTTGTGCGTCTAAGTCGTAAAGCATTTGTAGCACTCTGGGATAACAGCCCAGCCTACCAGAATGAAGGTCGTGAGTGTCGCATGGTCTGTGATGTACAGATTGTCGATGGACAGCTTTACTCTGAAGACACCATACTGTTCCGCAAGCTGTCTGACCTTGGGTTTGACATCTGGCTTGACCCGAAGATGACCTGCAATCACTTGGGCACCAAGAAGTTCTGCGGTAACTTTGAGGCTTATCTTGCGGCTCTTGAGTTCAATAAAGAGTTTGATAAAGAAGAAGCCTATTGTTAGTGTGTCTCGTAGAGTTTAACCGCAACCTTAAACTGACCTAACACTTTACCTAAAGAGAGTACCAATGGCAACTAATAGACCTAATATGAAAGAGCTTATGGATGCCACTGGTGTAGATGCTTCTACTGCTAGTGAAATTCTGTACGGGGTGGTTGGAGCCAACACAGACACTCGAAACTGGAATGCTATTATGTCTTCCAGTGACCCTATAGCTACTGCCAGACAAGCGACTGCCCAAATGTACGCCGATCCAGCAGCTACATCTGAGACTGTTAAACGCAGTACTACTGATCCCGAACAAGCAGGTAAAAGACCTGAGACAGAGTACATCAGGTACAATAACCCCACAGGTAAGACTAATATTGTACAGGCTCCAGATGGCACCTATGCTATTGTAGCAGGAAATGGCTTGGCCATGCGGGCTGGTTTTAGTTCTTTTGAACAGGCTCAACAACAGGCTGTAAACTTTGGTCTTGGGTCTGAGGTAGATACCGCAGAATCACTTGTTTCATCTCAGTCAACTGCACAGAATATTGCAACTCCTACCTCCACTGGGTTAAATACAAACATGGCAAATATAGAAGATATTCAAAACCTTGCAGACATTATGTATGCAGCGCAGACAACTGGGGTTGCTACATCTAAACTTAATGAGGCTCTGCAAAGAGTGGGTATTAACCCTGAAGAAGATATGTTTGGTGACCAGAGAACTGCCCTGCTTAGTCAGTATGGCTTTAGACCTGGTACCTCTGACTTCTATCAGGGTTCTACCCTCCAGTCTGCACCTGTGGATGAGGGTCTTGCTATCCACTACAACGCTGTGCAGAATGCCAAGAATGAGCTTGGGTATCTTGACAGCACTCAGGAGAACCTAGAGCAGTTTGCAGGGAAGGTTAACCCTGCAACGGGGGAAGAGTACAAGTTTATTGTCAATGACAACGTAGCTAACGCAGAGCTTATTCAGTCTACCCTGCAGTCTCAGGGTAAAGACCCCAGCGTAGCTACTGTTGCTTCTACACCCGCAACCACACCCGAGTGGCAGCAGTTGGCCCAGGAAGCATACACAAAAGAGTATAATCAGATCCCCAATCTGTATGGTGGTGGTGATGGTGACAATGCCCTGCAGTGGGCTGCACCAACCCGCAGAACACCTGTAACTCCCCTAAGACCTACCACCTCTACAACTAATCAGGATGGCAGTCTGGCTGGTTGGGGGGTCTCTAACTTCCCTAACCCACCCACACCTGACCCTATTCAACAGGCTGTTACTGATGCTGTAACTATCCCTGTTGTTAAGCCTACTTATGGTCAGATCAGGGCTACACCCCAGGGTATCGTACAGAGACCTGAGTCTGGTACGTTCTCCTCTCCCCTGCAGACTGCAGGCTTGTCTGCTGTGCCTGATACTATCACTGTCAGACCTAACTATACTGGTACAACTATGGCCAACCTGACCATGCCATCCCAGGGTCAACAGAGTATTCAGTCTGTGTTGTATGGCAATGACTTTGGTCAGACTGTCACAGTCACCGAAATCAATGGTCAGCCTACCACCTATGTACCCCCTGGTTTCAGACGTTTGTCTGGTCAAACTCAGCAGCAGCAGTCCCAGGAGACACCTGTCGCTGGTGTAGGTTTTGAGAATACCCAGTCCGTCATTCAGGCGGCTGAGGGTGGTATGGTTAAGGGCTACCAGGGTGGTGGCTCTGTAGAAAACGATGCAGAACTTGACGCCATGTTTCGTATGGCCACTAAGTTCCTTGGCTACCGTGGTCCCAGATCCCGCAAGTCTCTTGAGGACTTTGCCAAGTCCAGCCCTGGTGCTGCTGCAAAGATGAAGTCCTACACCGCAGCTATGGCTAAGGGTGGTATGGTTCGTAAGGGTTACCAGGAGGGTGGTATTGTTAGTGAGGATCAACTGGCAGGTATGTCTGGTAATCTGATCCGTCAGACACTCCAGCCTATCCAGGCACCCACATCAATGATCCTACCACAGGAGGCTGACTTTATTGCACCTACTGCAGGCATGACCGTACCCCAGGCTCCCTTTGCTGAGTCTGCTACGGTTGGTGCAGTTGAACAGGCTCAGTTGCCCCAGTTCATTACCCCTGCTACCTTTACTGCACAGCAGGCTGCACCCCAGGTAGCCGAGGAGACTGCTAGACTTCAGGCTGCTCAGGGTCAGGTGTCTCAGCAGGCACAGATCCAGGCTGCACAGCAGCAGGGTACTGCGGTATCTAATGTTGATGCTGCACAGGGTACTGCGATCCTGATGGACAATCCCATGCAGAGGGAGATCCAGGATGGTGAGTTGATCTCTGGCACTGCAGTGGATGCCAATAAAGTTGCAGAACTCAACAGTCAACTCCAGGCTGCTCAGGCTACACCCACTGCACAGGCTACTGTTCAGGGTCAGCTTGAGGGTTTGATGACTCAGTTCGAGGGTGGTCAGACACCCGCATGGGCTGCTGGTGCTATGCGTAATGCCACTGCTATGCTTGCTGCACGTGGTCTGGGTGCTTCTAGTCTTGCTGGTCAGGCAGTTATCCAGGCTACGATGGAGTCTGCTCTTCCGATTGCAATGGCAGATGCACAAACCCGTGCACAATTTGAAGCACAGAACTTGTCAAACCGTCAACAAACTGCTATGATGGCTGCACAACAACGTGCTGCTTTCCTCCAGCTTGAGTTTGACCAGGAGTTCCAGTCGAGAGTGCAGAACGCATCTCGGATTGCAGACATTGCCAATATGAACTTTACTGCAGAGCAGCAGATTGCTCTGGAGAATAGTCGTATCGCCAACACCACCAACCTCCAGAACCTGAACAATCGTCAGGCTATGGTGATGGCTGAGGCTGCATCCCTTGCAAACCTGGATATGGCCAACCTGAATAATCGTCAGCAGGCTGCAGTCCAGAACGCACAGAACTTCCTGCAGATGGATCTGACGAATCTGAATAATGAACAGCAGACTGGGTTGTTCAGAGCACAGCAGAATATCCAGGCTCTTTTCACAGACCAGGCTGCAGAGAATGCTGCACTCCAGTTCAATGCAGTGAGCGAGAACCAGACAAAACAGTTCTTCTCCAGCATGAATACTCAGGTGTCTCAGTTCAATGCCACGTAGCGTAATGCTATGGATCAGTTTAACGTCAACTCGGTCAATGCAATGAGACAGTTTAACTCTGAAGTTCAGCAACAGAGAGACCTGTTCAATGCACAGAATGGTTTGATTGTTGCTCAGGCTAATGCTCAGTGGAGACAGAACATCGCCACACTGAACACCGCTACGCAGAACCAGTCGAACATGGACTTTGCAAAGACCATTAACGCCCTCACCTCCACTAACCTGGATCAGGTCTGGCAGAGGGAACGTGACATCATGAACTATGCCTTCACTCAGTCTGAGACTTCGATGGACAGAGCCTTGAGTATCCTGTTGGCTGATAAGGAACTTGATGCCTACAGAGAGAAGATGGCAGCAGATACGAGGGATGCAAAGTATGCACTTGCAACTTCAGTTATTCTGGAATGGGCTAAATAATGTACAAGACTCTCTATGAAAATGCCAGAACAATGGCTGACCGTATCCAGGCTGGTGAGTCTGGGTACCAACGAAAGAAACAACGCAGTCCCGTTGAGGGTCTGATGCGTAAGACTATGGAGGAAACTCCAGAACAGCGTGAGGACATGCTGACTAGACTTGCTGAATATATAACAAGTGTTGGGGGGCAGCCCGCTGGAGAAGAGGGTACACCTGATGGACCTATGCGCCCTGAGCCAAGACCTCGGGTTGTAGGTACTGGTATATCTGGGGATGTGGGTGGTCGTGGTGCTGCAGAGGAGTACCTCGGTAGGACTATGTCTGATGAAGAGTGGGAGGGTCTTGTCCGTGCCACTTACGCCGAGGCAACTGATGACCCTCGGGAGCAGGCTGCAGTCATGTCTGTTATACTTAACAGAGCAAAAGCAGACAACTACCCTGATTCAATCGTTGATGTCTTGAATCAGAGAAACCAGTTCCAGGCTGTTACGGGAACTGCACAAAATCCTGGGCCTAGCCCAAGATACCAGATGCTTAGGGAGGGGGTACTCTCTAAGTTTGAGACTGAGGTTGCACCCCTTCTGGGTACTTTTCAAGACAAGAACTGGCTTAACTTTACTTCAGGAAACCCTGCTGCATACGGTGAAGGGACTAACATTGAGTTCCTGGATACAGTAAGAAACGCAGCAGACTCTATGCAGATTGGTGGAACTATTTTTGGTACGGTGAGGTAGACAATGCTAAAAGAAGTAGAGATGATGTTGCATGGAGTTGAGGAATGAACAGATTTGAGAGACCTATCCCTGGTCAGTCACTGACTAGCACACCAAAGAATGCTCCCTATGAGAGACCACCTGAGATCGCAGACCCTGAGATTGCGATCCAAGTCCACCTCGCCAGACTGACTGATGTCGAGGCGATGGAGGAGGTTATGTTCCACCTTGAGATGGGACTGGATGTGGTGAGTCTTACCGAGGGTATCCTCCGCAGTGCTGTGATGGCTGGTGTACACTCTGTTGATGTCAGCCTTATCGTTGCTCCTGTAATCCACGAGTATATCAAGTCTACTGCTGATGCTCTGGGTGTTGAGTATGAGGAGGGCTTCGAGAACAAGGGTGAAAAGGAACGCACTAAGTATGCCCGTAATGCCATGCTTGCCAAAGAGAAGATGAAGAAGTTGGGTATTAGCCCTGAGGAAACAGCAAGTCAGATGGAAGCCTCCACCGAGGAACCACCCACTGAAATGGTAGAAGAACAAATGATGCCCGAGGAAGCTCCTCGTGGTTTGATGTCGAGGGAGATGTAATATGTGGAAGGGTGTTCTTCAGGGCTACATGATGCATACCGAGAAGGAGGAGCGTGAGGCTGAACGTGAGGAAGCCCGTAGAATCCGTGAGGAGGATATGGCTCTTCGTCGTGAACAGTTTGAGCGTCAACGGTTGGATGCTTATCGTACAGCGATCTTGCCAGTGCTGCTCGACCGTCAAGAAGAGGCCAGGGCAGAACAAAGAGCAATCAACGGTCTTGTCACTCTAGGTTTTTCTCGTCCCTCCGCAAATGCTCTTTACATGACAGGTGAGGCACCTCAGCTATTGGAAGCACTCAAAGCACAAGACTATGCCCCAAGTGTTATTTCTGCTTATGACCAGCAGACAGTTAGTATTCTGCGGGACAGGGCTGAAGACGGAGACACCCGTGCAGCGGCTCTGTTGAATGGTGTATATAGTGGTGCAAACTTAGCAAACCCCTCAGAGGCAACTGCAGCTATTATTGAAGCTGCTTTCCAGGCTACAAATTTTGAAGACATTCAAAGCATGGCACTGAGGATAGACCCAGAACGTATTGACAGTATGGCTCCTCTTGGTCTCTCCTTTAGTACTGCAGATGTAGGTATAGAAGTTACCCGTAGATTGAGAAGAGAGATTACAGAAAGTATTGGTCCTCTTTTTGGACCTGATGCTATAAGAGAAGATAATGGTGAAATTATTATTAACGAAGCAAGTGCTCCAGGTTTGAGTTTGCTTATTACTAGAACCCTGAGAGCCGCAGAGTCTGATCTTAATAATCCTGTAGCAGGGAGAAATCTCACCGAGAGGGATGTGCTTGCAAAATATACAACCCCCTTCTTGGATCTTCGTGACGCCGAACCCACTGCAACCCCAGAAGACTTTATCCCCTACCTACCTACCCTGGCGGAACAGGGTCCACAGGTTTTTGTTGAGACCTTTCAACAGAATTTTGTACCCAGGCAAACAGGGTCACAGGTAGAAACAACTGGTGATACTATTGGCCTTATGACTGGCAGAGGTCGTCAGGCTGGTGGTGTTCGCCCTCCTGAAGTCACAATCCCCGAAGTAGACCCTGTTACAGGGTTTGATCCTAACGTCTTTGATCCTGAGAATCTGCAATGACATCATACCTTGAAGAAGTAGAAGGCAAAGACTTTACAGACCTGGCACAGAATCCAGACTTCCAGAGAGACCTTGTCAGGTATTTCTCTGGGTCTCGTTATGGTATGTCTCGGGAGGAGATGGAAGAGCTTGGTCCTCAGGGTCTGGCTGAGAGGTTCGTTGAGCATATGCGGTGGCAGTCTACCAATGAGTACACTGCACTACAGGATCTGTCATATGTCCGTGACAGAGAAAATACTTCCGAGAGAGAACTAGAGGCATTCGGTGGCCTGATTACTGCCTTCGACAGAGCAGAGGGTGGGGGTACTGGTGTTCTTGACGGTGCCTGGGACTACATCTCTGCCTTTGCTTCTTCACCCTCTACCCTAGCTACTGTTGCTACGGGTGGTTGGGGTGTTGGTGGTAAGCTGGCTGCAAGGGCTGCAGGTAAGTCTGCCCAGGCTATGGTTAGATCTCAGATTGCAGACCTTGTCCAACGTCAAGTTGCAAACCGTACCATTCAAGACACTGTTGCTGGTACTGTTGGGCGGGGTGCTATCCGTGGTGCTGCTGCTTCTGCTGTTGCCGAGGGTGCCATTGGTGCTGCACAAGGTTATATGCAGGGTGAAATCAGAGAAGAGACCACTGGTGTGGACTATGGTGCTACGGATGTACTCCGTGATGCTGCAGTCAGTGCTGCTATCGGTGGTGGTCTTGGGTCTGCAGTCAGAGCTTTGGATGTTAGAACTCAGAGACGTGTTGTTGATGAGCTTGCAACCCGTGAGTCTCTTGCACAACAGGCTCGTGATCAAGCCAGAGACTCTGCTAACAACCGTATCCAGTCTGCATCAGATGAAGCCAGACAGGAGGCAGTGGACAGGTCTGTCGAGGTTGCAACCATCCTTAGTGCAAGAGACCTAGGCAGAAGAATTGATCCACGTACAGGGCAAAGACTACAACCTCTTGAGCAGGAGCTTGTTCAACAGGGTGAAACCCTTCGCCGTGAACTCCTAGGTGGAACCAGCACAGATCTTAACCTTACAACTAACTTGTCTGTAGATACTGTTAGATCTGTCACTGCAGCTACCCTGGATATTGCAGAAGAGCTTGAGATTAGACCTGGTGAAAGAATCACCTCTGCTGTTGCTAGAGCCTTGAGGGATACTGATGCAGAGGGTAATACCAGACTTAATGTAAATAGGTTGGAAGAAATCAGGACGAGATACAACCTGTCCAGAGAAGAGATGTCGTACATCTGGCTAGCAGACTTGTCTGATGCAGGTAAGAAGCTTGCAGAGGCCAGCTTTATTAGTCGTTCTATAGATAGAGCACAGGCAACTCAAGCCTCTCGTCAAGTCTTTGACGAAGTTAGAAACGACATAGGGACTCTTGCTCAGGGTGGTTTGTCTACTCTCGATGACCAACATGCAGCGCAGATTGTTGCGGAGACCTTTAAGCGTGGTGACATCTTGGGTAAGTTGTACGAGGGTGCCCAAGAGCTTGACGGTCTTCGTATTGCCATGATGACCTCTCAGGTCGGTACAACAATGGCTAACACAATCACCTCTTCTGGGAACATCCTGCTGGACATGTCTAACCAGTTTTGGAAGAACTTTGCCTCTGTAACCTATGGCAGGCAGGTTGGTGATCAGGTTCAAAGGAACTGGATGGGTGGCACTTTCTCTACCCTGTCTGGTATGACCCTGACAAGAGACCAGGCTCGTATCACTAGAAACCTCCTTGAGGAATCCTTCCCCCTTGAGTATCGTAATTTGTTCTTCGAGGTTGGTCGTGCCGAGGCAGCTATGGAAAGCCAGAGTGGTATGGCTAAGGTCGGTCGTTTCTTTAACACTCTGAACAGTGCAACCGATAGTGTATTCAAGCAAGCCACGTTCTATTCAGGCTTAGATAGAAGACTTCGTGACCTTAACAACCCTGCACTAGGTACAAACATTCAAGAGTTTATCGCAAGACGTGTTTCTCTGGACACCCTTCCGCAGAATGTTGTTTCTGGGGCCATTGATGATGCCCGTAGGTTCACCTTCCAAAGATCCTACTATGGTGACCCAAGTCTTTTTGGTCAATCCGCAGCTTTTGTGGAAAGACAGCACAGAAGATTTCCGTTCTTTGTATCTGCAGGTATGGGTGTACCCTTCCCCAGGTACATGGCAAACCACCTAGAACACGCTATTGACTACACGCCTGGTGTTGGTCTTGCTGCAGGTGGTTTGAACAGGCTTGACAATGTTATGTTTGGGGACACCTTTAAGACAGGTACAGACCGCTTTGCTCGTCAGATGACAGGTGCATCCCTTGTTATGATGGGTGCCTACGCCGCAGCCGCAACTAATGGGGAGTTTGACTATGACTCCCTGCCCTTTGAGACTGGGGTTGCTGACCTGTCTAGAACTATGGGTCCGTATCTTCTTCCCTTCTTCCTTGGTGACATTGCCATGCGCCAACACATGGGTCTGCCTGCACCACAGAACCTCCCCAGGGAGTTGGGTGAAATCATCGCAGGTATGGGCGACTTTGGTTTTGAGACTGCAATCATTGACGCTGCTGTCGAGAGTATTAATCAAGGGGACATTACCCCCTCGCTCCAGGAGGTGGCAGGTAATATTGCAGCCACCTTCATGTACCCTGCAACTATCGCAAGAGACTTCCAGGGTATGCTTAATCCTGCTTCTGCCCCAACACCCTACACCAGAGACATCATGCGGGGTAGTGAGGAAGAAGTTAGTATGCGGGATGAAGCCACCTTCCTTGAGACTGGTGACCTTCACTACTTTGATACTATTGCTATGAGAGCTACCCGTATGCTCCCAGACTGGGACATCATGCAATACACGCAGACCCTTAATAGTCGTAATGATATCCCTATGTTCTCCATCTTCGGTGGCACTGTGGGTTCCTTCAACCCCATCTCTCGGCAACTGGGTATGACTGTAACTGCAAGACCTAATGAAGTTCGTAGGGAAATGTCTAGACTAAACATCAGAGAGTTTGATCTATACAACCGTAGCACTATTGAAAACCCTGCTGTAGATTACATCGTACAGGCCAGACTGTCTGAAACTATGAATGAAAGATTCATGCTGTGGAGTGACAGCCAAAGATTCCCTGAGTATGAGGGAAGAACCTACAACGAAATCCAAGACATGGAAGCCAGAAGGGATTTGTTTGAAGGTTTTGTTACCTCTGAGATCCGCAGAGAGGCAGAAGAAACTTCCAGCCTTTGGAATCAGATGGTGAGTACACGGCCAAGAGCAGCCGCAGGCTACATCAGAAATTTGTATGCCATCAAGGAGCAAGAGATTGGCAGCGAGGATCTATACGACAGGGCAGTTGATAGGTACACGGATGGTAGGTTTGAGACTGCGGCTGACTTCCTCTCCTCCGCAGAAACTGTAGATGAAGAGATTAGAATACGGCAACAGATTATGGTGATGGCAGATCGCTTTACTACCACCAGACCTCAACTCAACAGATAATAAAAAAGGGGGACACCGAAAGATGTCCCCCTAAGTTTGTAACTAGTTTCTTATTAGTCGTCTCGCAGGAAGAAGTCAGCCCACTGATATGCTTCCTGCTTCACATCCCCCATCCTTGCCTGGCCCCTGCTATTGATGA
>Ga0307379_10014439_pt1 | contig 10185 bp, 12 predicted proteins | sample UN2MG_FD_202237 | JGI IMG/M metagenome (GOLD analysis project Ga0307379, IMG submission 202237) | Soil microbial communities from Risofladan, Vaasa, Finland - UN-2 | ecosystem: Environmental > Terrestrial > Soil > Coastal area > Acid sulfate soil | place: Finland: Risofladan, Vaasa | collected... | reverse complement strand
GCCACCGACTGTGAAACGGTTGTTGCCCGCAGTGCCGAGCGTGCCGAGTGCTGCCGGTGTTGCGTCACTAGCGGCCAGCTGGCCCTCGATCCAGATGCTCGAGATGTCTTGTGTCACGGTCGGCACCGGTGACTCGATCCGATCGCACAAGACTTTCATGCGCCGTGACCAGACACCGCCGACGGCTGTTATGTCGCCATCCATGTCGTGATTCGAAGAAGCGTTATTCTGTAAAGTCCATTCTGCGAAGTCAGGGCCAAGGCGACAACGTAGCGGGACGTTCTCTCGGCTCAGCGTTGAGCCGCCGCTCGTTGGAGCTGTTGCTGACCGGTCGCACCAGATCGGCAACAGTGCTTGAGTGGTATCTTCGTCGCTATCTGTTTCGATGTCTGCTTCAACAAAGAAGTCGACGGATGTTCCCGCGAGTGTCGCGGCGATTTGCATGCATGAGTTGGCGGCTGTACATTTAATGCCACCGCCAACACCACTGCCGATTCCACCGCCCACCACCGCGGGGGAATTCAAGAGCGTCACGGTCCCGTCATTGCGCGATAGATCGGTCGGTGTTGATGGCCCAAACTCTAAGTCGACAAACGCGATAGGTGTCGGGGACGCGTTGCTCGCCGAGACACGGGATGAACCCCACCAATCCGCCGCTGCCATAGTCTCTGGCGTCAGTGATATGTCTTTGCAGAACCAATCATATCGCGAGCCGTCGTGCATGAACATCGACATGCGAACAGTTGACTCGTCACTACCAAGGAAAATGTTTCCCTGGTAACACGTGGTGATCGTTACGCTGCTACCTGTTCGGTCCACCAAGTATTGATGATCTGCTTCGTACTCGTTTTCCCAGTTGGCCAGTGATCGCGCACGAAACAATCGCGCTTCACCAACGACACCGGAAAAGCCTGGCGTGCTGCCGGTGCCTTTTGCCGAGCCGAGCAACCACCAATAGCCATCAATTTTCTCACTGCTCAAACCGATGTGCCACAGGTCTTCATAGTACGGCAACCCGGGTCCGTAAGTTAGCACGATGGCGGGCGCTGTGAATGTTGCACCATCATCGTCGCTTTGAACGCGAATTACCGAGCGAGTTGTGGTAGCATCGGTCGTCGATGCTGCACCGAAGAAGCAATAGAGAATTCCGTTTTCGCGCGCTAGCGTCGGCGTGATGAAGTGGTTACCGCCGGAATAGTCGGGAATCAACGCACTATAGTCCGGCATCGTCGGCACGGACAACGCGCTCACCGTAGCGTTCGCCAGTGTGGGCGAGCCGACTGCTGGTGAGATCACAATGCGGCTGGGCGTTATGTTCGATACGCTGCCACCTCGGAATATGCAAACCAAGTCACCGGTTGTTTCATTGTAAGCGAGTCCAACATCGCTGTTGAACCTGTTACCGTCGCCGGGATCGGGATCGCCATGGATCGGGTTGTAATAATCCGACGAGCCATTCTCGACAAAGAATGTGTACCATATTCTCCACGAGTCACCTTCGTCCGTACTGTACAACAGATACGGGTTTTCATGGTCATCATTGAGACCCGGGTAAGGTGTGCTGATCGCGACGTGCGTCACCACGTTTTCATCTTCACCGTTGTCAAGCATCCACGAACCGGCTGGCACGCGCATCACCTGGCCGTGAACCCACTCACGATTCGGGTCGGCTCGACCGCCCGCGCTGTCGATCGTGTGCGTGATGAATTGCCCGTCAGTCGCACCGTTGGGCCCACAGTTATCGCCAGTGGCAAGCGTGATCTGTGTAGATAAGCTTTCAAGTGTCATTGGTGTGGGCACACCGCCAACACGAATCTCGCACACCAAGTCGGTTCTCGTCCATCGTGCGGGGATGAACACCTTCGCGAAGATAAAGTCATCCAACAAACCGCTCGACCAGTTGAGCACGCGCACGGCTGTACGCTTGTTCGGGAAGCCGACACCGATGTAACAGTCAATTGCTGTTTCGCTGGTTAAGCCTGCCACCATGTCAGCGTGCGCGACGGGCACAAAAACGTAAGCACCCGTGCACGCACGTTGCTTAGCATTAAGTGCAAAGCGTTGTCGGACATAACTCATCGTTTAACTTTCTACTGGTTCACACTGTTCGTTGTAACAACCGTCGGCGCTGAAATAAGCTTCTGAGTTTGCTGCTAATGTTTCCGATGGATCGGTGATTCCGTAAGCCATCTCACAATCACTTAACCGGATGTTGGCTTTACCCTTGCGGTCGGGAACGGCAATGATGCTGTTCTTGTTGATCTTGCCGAAGTCACGAATCCGAACAACTACCCGGCCCTCTACGTCGATCAGCTTGGCACTGCCTTGCGGGATTATTCCACGGTCGAAACTGACTCGGCAATTGGTGATACCTTTCTTTTCGAGTAGGCACAATCCGCCAGCTTGTGAGTCGGCTTTCACCATCCCGAATCGATAGCGGAAATCACCAGTACCGATTGTCGCCTTGTTACTTGGTCCGCGTTGTTCGTTGATCGTGAGCAACGTACCGGGGTGAAGGAACTTGGTGAACCCAACATCGAGAATTCCGCCACCGCGAAACTCCCATCCCTTCGATGTTTCGTAAGCATGAACAAAGGAAAAGTCATGTCCCATCGATTGCCCGTTGTGAGCGAGCATAACTAGCGGGCATTTTTCAACTGACAAGAAACCCCAAGTCGTATTATCGCAGTGTTCATCGTGCGGTTCTTGCCCACAGATGATTGCCGCGACGGTTGCTTTTTCAACGCGAGCAAACGGAACGCGAGACTTACCCGGTGAGTAGTGACCGGCTCCGTTAGCACGCTTTTGATAGTGAATTCCAGCCGTTGCACGAGAGTTGCAATCAAACACTATGCCGTCGATGAGTCCCATCGCTGACTCGACTATCAGCATCGGCTCGCCAGGTGGTCCGACGTATTCAAGGCGAGTAGTGCAGTCGTCGCTTCCGAAGTCGTTGTACCCTCTCATCCACCCGTCGAACTGGTTGTATTGTGTTCGTAGCGGGCGGTCGATTTGAAATGTTCGTGCGGGTAAGTTGCAACGGCCAACGTCAAGCATCGCTTGTATTCGGTCGGTCGTGTCTGCCGGTGAAAGTCCAGACCAGCTTGCTGGATTTGATATGTGTTCCCTGACTCTTGCCGATAGTGCGTCGTGTTCGATCCGTAACGCTATCCATTCAGAACGTAGCGCGTGTAAAGATGCTAGGTCTTCTTCGAGATCAGCAACCGCTTCGAGTAGTTTGGTCATACCGCCTCTTTAATCATGATCTCGCCCTCAAGAGTCTCTCGACTAAGGCTGTCACTTGTTACGTAGTTTAATCGTAGCCTGCGACGACCCGTCACGTTGAGCTTGGGTGCGATGGTACAACGCACGCTACGGTTAGCTGCGACACTGCGACCGCCGTGCGAGATCGCGCTCGTTTCAACTGCGACGTTGTCTATGACCAAGTCACTCGTGGTGACTTCAGTGATCGTGGGTGTGCCAGTGATCGTGACATCATCGTATGGAATGCTAGGCACGATCCAATACGTGTTGAAGTCAGTCCCCAGCTTGTTCGATGCCGGTCCGAGTTTGAAGCCCATCACTCGTACCCTATAACTTCGGTGGCATGACTATCGAAAACTACCGCGTGTCTTTGTTGCTTGTTTAATTCTATCACCTCGATGCGCTCTTTAGCAAAACCAATATGTTCAACATTCAGCGCTTTGACTAATAGCTCTTCACCGGTAACAGCGAGCGTCGTGCTGCGGCCAGTGATGACGATGACACCAGCGTCACAGCTGATGCGTCGCGTCGTCGGCAGCGTTGTGTTGCTACCTGTTAGTTCTATTGCGCCCGCACCGCATGATATGCTCCGTGTGATAACGAGTGATGCGTCGCCGCCAGTTAACTCTATCGCGCCCGCGAGTGCATCAATGCGCCGCGTCGTCGGTAGTGTTGCATCGCCACCAGTTAACTCTATCGCGCCCGCGCCCGCGTCAATTTCTACGTTCGACGATAAGTCTAGCGTAGCATCGCCGCCGCTTAATTCTATCGCGCCCGCGTCGGCTGTAATCTTGCGCGTCACCGGCAACGTTGCATCGCCACCGGTAACGGTTATCGCGCCCGCGTCGGCTGTAACCTTGCGCGTTGCTGGTAGTGTTGCGTCGCCGCCAGCAATTTCAACACCGCCAGCCGCGCTATCGACGTTGCGAGTCACCGGCAGCGTGGCAGCTCCGCCGCCGACTTCAACACCGCCAGCCGCGCTATCGACGTTGCGAGTCACCGGCAGCGTGGCAGCTCCGCCGCCGACTTCAATCCCGCCCGCGTCGGCCTCGATCTCTTCGCCGCCTGCCGTTGGACCGGCGTCATACGTAGCTCGGTCGCCGTCGCTGAATTTGTAGTCGAAGTAACCAAATTCACCGAGCTTGCCGAGCAGGTTTCGACTAACCAAAATTCCGTTATTGTTGCCTAGCGTTAGTGTTCCGCTACCGGTTCCGATTGTCGAAACGGTTGTGTCTTCTGCGATTAGCGAGCCATTTAGGTACACCTGCAACGATGTTAAATCGCGACGAATAATCAGTGTGTTCGTCGTGCTAAGAGTTGGTTGTGTTGTGGAACTGGCCAACGCACCACTGTCTTGTCCGTAAACGTAACCGGAGTTGTTCAGGCGATGCGAAAGCACCGTACCATTGAGATAGCAAATATGCCGCTGCTCATCGTTGATATCAGGTTCCCAAGCCAGCACAACCGTATATTCATCATCGTACGCAATCGATGAATAATTTACTCCTTGACCAGTGACAGCCGAATCGATCAGCAACCGTTGCATACCGTTTCGACCGCCGGTTGTGAATCCGGCACTGCCTTGGATCGAACCTACACTGCTCCCGTTCAGTGCGTCATGCACAACGGCGGTTGCCATCAATGTTTCGTATGTGCCCGATGTCCAGGCCCATGTTCCCCAAAACGTCGATTGGCTGTTGCTCTGGGCGTACTCTTCGGCTATCCACTCTGCCGCTCGTGCGACCGAGTGCAGTTGCACGTCATCAATCAGGCCATCAAAACCGAGACTGTTTGCACCGCGTGAGCCAATCTCAAAGTCGGCGGTGAACGTGCTGAAATGCGTGTTTGCGTCGTTTGCCGACGATGCGCCGTTGTACCAATGATTTCTCGCGGGGCCGGTCGAGTTGATCGAGATACCAACATGCGACAAAGCCGATGTCGATAGGGCCGCGTTGCTTTCAAGCCGATTGCTCCAACTAGGCCCCCATGACTCGCCAGTGTTTGCGCCCGCCGCACCTAGCACGCCCAGCATACACTCATCGCTGTCGCCCGTTCGCGTACCCGCTACGCCGTAGTACGCGGAATTATTGTCGGGTTTGCACCACGCGAGAATCGTCCCGTTGGCCGATCCAAGCAGACTGTTGCCGCACTCAATCCGGTCGGCTGTACTGCCGGAGAAGTTCAGGCACGCACCGACTTTTCCCGTTCCTGATGTCGTACTCGAATCGGCGTCGGTTAGCGTGCCGTCGTTGCCGTTTGAAGTCCGGTCGGCAAACGTCGCCCCACTGCTGGGCGTCTCGTGAAGCGGCCAGTACCCGACCCAATTGGAATCGTAAGCGTTGTCGCTGCCGTATGTTTCGTTGGCGTCATAGGCGACCGCCGTTCCGCCCGTGTAGCCTGCCCAAACGCGAACGTTCTGCGTGCCACTCGATGCCAGGCTGCCCGACCACTTGCAACGAATCCAGCCGGTTGGCGCGCCAGCGTTGTACGCGAAGTCGATCAGGTCGTAAGCTAGTTCGGTATCGTCCCCCTTGGTAACGCGAATATCGCCGCCGTCACTTTGGATTTCCGATTTCCAGGTACTCGACAGCGTGCTAATGTCGATCAGCAGCGTAAAGTCAGTGAGCGCACCGCTAGGATTGGTTGCCGACTGTTCGTCGTAACCCGTCCAATTCCCAGTACTGAAAGTCGTTCCTGCCATTGGCTCTACGGGGTCAAAAAACTGAGAGCAGTCGCCACCTCTGCGGGCGTCGGTGCTAGGGCCACAATCTCGCTGCTCGCCGCGATGAAGTTGTCGCGGGATTGGAACAGCTTCGCATACGCCGAGTTAATCACCTGCTGCCTGTCGGGTGGCAACACAACAGCAGACAGCGTCGCGAAAGTTCGTTGCGGGTTTGCCCTGTCGGCAGGGAACCCAAGTGCCGAGATAGTGTGAGTGCCTTCTGGCATCTTCAATATGATCGGTGAACTGCCATCGCTGGATGCGACGATATTCGGTTGCGTCAACGGCGTACCCTGCACAACCACGATGCCCGGCACTGAGTTGTCGTGCCAAGCAATGTCGGCATCGATTGTCACCAAGTCGCCATTGACGGAGAGCGTCGGCACGTGTTGTGCGTACACGAACCCGGGCAGCAGCCAGGCAATTGTGAACGCAGCTGTGATAATGCGCGTGGAGCGGTTCATTCGTTTTAAGCCTTTGTGACGGTCAACAATTCATCGGTCGTGAGTGTAATGTCGAGCGAATCGCCATCGAGCAGCGTTACCGCCGAGCCTTTGTCCCACCATCCGATTGGCTCGAATCCGGTCGCGGTCGCGTTGTAAAGAATCACGTAGCGGAACGGCCCGATACTGCCGCCACTGGCCGTGATCGTTGCTGACACCCCGTCAACAGTCACTTCGCCCGAAGTCGTCGTGCTGCTGTTTTGCATGTCCACGCCGCCAGCGGTATACCCGTTGCCAGCGGAGATTTCGCTCAGGTCACCTAGTTCGGTATCTGCCGACGCGCTTGGCGCGGCATTCGACAACAACGCTTTAAGCGTGTGGTCGGTCCCTAGCAAGTCGTGGTCCCCGTTGAGCAAGTTAGGGATAAACACATCGTAAAAAGCTAACGCGGCCATTATCTATTTATCCTTGTCTTGTAACGGTGGAACGCTTAATTCGGGGTTTTGGTTTTGTAGTTGCTGCGCGAAAACTTCGACGTGCTGGCGCAAGTGCCTTAGCTCGTTGTTGTTCAAACACACTACGGTTATAATCGCGCCACCCATTAACACAAACACAACGAGAATTCGCCCAAGCATTTTGCGCGTTATCAGTGTGTCTTCTATCATTCGTCTAGTTTCTTTGACTGCGTGCGTACTATCGCTTGCGCCACTTCGTTCCACAATTTGACAACAACCGTCAACGTAGCATTGCCACCCAGCGACGCAATTGCTGACAAGCCGCCACATAGAAACACCCATTCTACGCCGAAGTAAGATAAGTTAATAGCAACGATTGCAACAGACAACATTGCGCCGTTGATCGTTGCCGCCGCAACTGTTCGCGAGTTGATCGGTTCTTTACCACGAACCAACGCGCCGAATCCGCCAAGCGCACCCAACGCGAACATAAGCCCGATTGCCACAATGTAAACCTTGTGTTCATCGCTCATCCCATGTCCGCGTGTCGGTGCGTTGCTTCACAAACTCAAGTCTAGTCGCGGTCGATTTCGACTATTGCAAACTCGCGACGCAGTGCATAGCCTTCATCGGCGCAGCAAGCGAGTGCTTCCGGCCAAGCTGGTGCAGTTGCTTCGTCGGGGCAACAATCCTTGTCGCACCCGAAAATCGGGAACCACACCAAGAACTTTTCGACGAGCACAATGAGCTCGTCAATCTTGTCTGCATTCTCGATGATGCCCTTGACTACTTTCTGTAGCCACGACATCACGTTGCTTGTCTGTGGCCACGGCAACAACGCTGCCATGAGTGGCTTGCTGTCAACGCCCGCTTTCTCTGCTTCGACCGCAGTCGATAGCAGCTCTCTTACATTGACCATCATGTGCTCCAATTGTCTATGATCCATTTCAACAAGATCGGCAGCACGAACTGCACGACCAACGTGAGCCATACCGAAGAGAATTCTGTTTCGAGTTTGGCTCGAGTGCGCGCCGTCCAAGCTGCTTGATCGAGATACCCTTCCGAGTATGCTTCGAAGCCGGCTCGAACGACGAGCACTCGAGACCTCTCACTAAGCAACATGCGCACGCGCTTGCGCTTAGCGAGAGATTCCGAGCACCGAATGACTTTCGCTGACATCATTTCATTGCTACTAGTAAGGCTGGTTCGTGCCACGCGGGCGCGCATGCAAGCTGTTTAGTTTCATTCCACGCGGGCGCGCGCTTGAGTGTAGTCGCGTTGTACGCCGGCGCGTTGCGTAAGCACTCGCAGTTTTCTTCGATGCGGTCGAGTCGTGCATCGTGTTCCGCGACCGTGTCCACGATCTTAGTCAGCAACGTGATTAGCGAATTCTCGGTATCGCTTGCGCCGAATGTTACTTTGCTTTCGGGTTCGCTTTGCACTTGCACTTCGCTCGAGACTGCGTACGGGTTGCTCGTGTAAATCACTTGCCCTCCGTAACCGCCGTAGCCACCGTTGCTAGCACCGTAACCACCGTAGCCACCGTTGCTGGCACCACTAACTTGTTCATGACGTGACGCACGCCTGCTTCCGAAGAGTCTTCGAACCGGTCCACCGTACGCGTACGCGGGTGCGGAGTAACTCGCGCCCGAGCTGTAAGAGTTCTGCGAGTTCGAGCAGTCCCAACCGTTGCCGGTCCAACGACACTGTGCGTCCGCGTCTTTGCATCCCACGAAAGTGATCGCGACACCGAGCAACAACAGTCCTAGTACTTTACTCATCATTTGATTCTCGACTTTCTTTGATCGAGCGCGCGATGTAATCGGCCAAGTCCTGCGCGCTCGTCAACGGAGTCTCGGTCGGTCCGACTAGCACATCGAAACCCGCGTTCGCTGCTAGCACATAATCGGTCGGTAGTGATGGGCTGCCCCATGCTTTCCAAGTCGGGTGTGGTCCATCGTATTGCGGCCATGCAGCATCAGCATCGAGCTCGACGAACAGCACACGCGGATGCGCTCCCAAGTCCAGCTGGTCGAGCCATGGCTTGATCTTCTGACACGGGGCGCACCAGGAAGCTGTCAGATGTACCCATACGAGGTCATAGGAGCCCGTCTGAGCGACTTGCTGTGCTTTCGGCCATGATCTTATCCACTCCTGGGCGGGCTCCTCTAAGGGCTGTTCTGGTGGCTCTGGAGCTGACGGCATAAACGACTCCGGTTCCGGCACGTTAGGCTGGGGGACAACCACCGCGTGCGACGGAACCGGAGCTTGCTCGTCGCGTGACACGACGTAGACTGCGCACACACCGACCAATGCGGCCGCAACGCTCTTAATCATTGTGTCCGTCATATCGTCCGCCTTACATTGACTGCTGACATGTCGGCGTGCGTTACGACTCGCGGTGACGCTTGATCGAACGCTGTTGACCGTCGCTCTTCGAGGACAGCCAGTCCATCGTCACCGTAGCTCGAGCCGTGACTGTTCTCGATGAGAATACCATAGCCGTTGTTTGTTGCGACGAGTCGCAGCCCGAGCACCATGTGCGACCACCACATGAGCCCGAGTATCACTGGCTTGTTGCGCAGGATCGATGACGCAGCGTGATCAAACGAGTTGCCTTTGAGTTCCCACCACTCGAGCAACCTGTATCGCAGTGCTTCTTGTTGGGACTCTTGCGTGTCGAGCGCGCGTGAGATTTTGTTCAGCGGGTATGTCTTCGTCGTGCTGCAACCATACTTCGCGAGATGCGGTATCGCGTCGAACGTGTTACCACCGTTGTTGCGGAAGTTCTTCACGCGCACTGCTGCGCTCGTTGGGCACAGATCATTCCAGTTGTATCCGTGCGACGCAGCTAGCACACGCATCGCATTCACCGACCCAAACATCCAACAGTAATTAGTCGAGCCTTGTGAGAGCGTCTTGATTTTCTGTGCTGCTCGCAGTTGATCGAGCCACGACTCGTCACGGTCCTTCATCTCGATGAGCGCACGCCACTCGCTGCGTGGAATCAAGTCAGCAGCCGGCATCGGCGCACAGAACTGCGCTTGCTCTGGCGTGAGTATTTGTTCCTTGCGTGGCACATACCCGAGCCCGAGTCCTTGACTCTTATAGTCACGACGAGTCGGCTCGAGCGCACGACAATCCGTCTCGTTGAGATACGGAATTTTGTCAGGTAGCTTCGTGACGTATGGCATTATGGCTTCCCCCACTTCTCGACGAGCTTGACGACTTCATCGACGGACTTAGGTGCAGGTCCGGAGTAGCCGCCTTTGTTTTCTTTGCTAATCACGATCCACGGTAA
>Ga0307379_10014436_pt1 | contig 10186 bp, 11 predicted proteins | sample UN2MG_FD_202237 | JGI IMG/M metagenome (GOLD analysis project Ga0307379, IMG submission 202237) | Soil microbial communities from Risofladan, Vaasa, Finland - UN-2 | ecosystem: Environmental > Terrestrial > Soil > Coastal area > Acid sulfate soil | place: Finland: Risofladan, Vaasa | collected... | reverse complement strand
CATTTTTGGTTGCGTTTTTTCGGGTTTTTACTCGTTTTCGATTTCGTCGTTCAAAAAAAAATGCAATCCGACTCGTTTTTGATTTCATTTTTGCTTAGTTAACCCCATATAACCGAAGGATCTCAATCCCACGGCGCGTTCTTGGTAAAATCCAGCGTTTTGTTTCCGGGTTCAAAAATTTTGTATGCTGAGTATTCCAGGTTATCTCTCCAGTTGACCCTAAGAGCTGTCGCTGGCGTTCTGGTGTAACACGCCTTGTTATGGGTTGTTTTTTAAACGCCGCCGCTTCCTGTACCATTCGTTTCATCACGGCTTGTCCGATTTTTTGGTATGGTAAAATCCATCGTTTCGTAAATGGGTTTTTAAACTTTGTTCCTGGTACATTCCACTCAATGTCATCTTTAATTTCTTCGGGGATCTGTGGTTGGGTATATAATTTTCCTCTCACCATTTTGATAAGTATATATATATTATAACAAATAAGTCGTTTAGATTAATTAAAAAAAAAAGGAGATTACAACTGCTTTCACTTTGGTGCTCTCATTGAACTCATGAAAATTAGTTGTATCGGTTTGTTTTCCGATGAGTGGATTATTTTTGTTGCGAAGGACACATTACGCTTTGGCACTCGCTGACGATATCTGTAGAAACCAGGCGTTACTTCGGCCGATGGCGTCTTGAATTTGTTTTTCAGGAGCCAAGTTCGTGCATTATTACGCGACCATTTTTGTTTCGGAAACGCTATCGAATGGATCTCCATATATTATCCTATATTAAATTTTTTAAATCCGATAATAACGCCTTTGGTCAGAGCTCCTAGACAAGCACCAACAACGCCAAAAACATTTACTACTTTTTTTTTCGAAGTGTCCCGTGGCGTCTCTGCGCCTCTCGTAATACCAATTCTTTAGTTCGCCGTTCTTCCTCTCGAACACAGCGTCTAAATTCGCGAATTTCAAGAAATTCTCGGTTTGTTTTTATAATTAGCTCTTTTTGAATATGATTTCCCCAACCTTCTTTTTGTGATTTTTTGTATATTTTTACGAGTTTGTTGATCGTTTTTTCGTTGATTGAATCGTCGTCGCTTATTGGTTGTGTTTCGGCTTGTACGAGCGGTACTCCGCGCCCAGCAATTTGAATACTACGTAAAATCGCTTCGAGTTGTGATAGTCTTTCTTCCATTTTTATGTGATCTATACAGAAAAAACAGATACTTTAATTCAGTAAAATTACATTTACGCAATATCGTATTCAATGGTGTCGGGAGGAATTTGAAACACAACTGTGGTTAAAAACCCTCCGAATATATGATTACTGGCTGCTAAGATCGGAAAACTCTGAAAATCAAGAACACCTGATGGAAATATTACTAGAGCTCCCATCCCAAAAACACCACCTTCTTGTAGCCAGAGAAGTTTACTAATTTGCGTGACTACAGGCCTCAAAGAAACCGGGAATGTAGTAGTACCCAACGTCACAGTTGAGGTAGAAGTAAAACCGATAGTCGTCCAAGATAGCTGAATCCTCTTTTCAGCTATATACTTTACCTTAAAATTAACAGTTACATTGGCTGGCCCTGTTAATGCAACTTGCACTGTTGTTGGTCTCTGATCGAAAAATCGTGTTGTGTCGTTTACAAATTCTTGGTTATTCATATGTTGAGACGATACTATACAGTAAAAAAATATAATCTAAACGAAAATTATGAATGTTTTATGCAGTATCCCATTCAATACTGCTGGGAAATATAGTATATTCTGTTGCATTTTGCAATGATCCATAAACATTATCAGACGCAGCCAATCGACCCATAAACCGAAATGAAATACTCGAATTGGTATAAATATTGATCATCCCTGTATGATATTGTGTGCTAGAACCAATTACAAATAGATGGAGCACTTGGATAACGGGTGCAAGACTAGTCGGTAATGTAGTTGATAATACATTTTGAGATGTTGTTGTAAAAATCGTTTGAGTCCATGAAAGCCTGACTCGTTTTGCTGAAACCCATTTAACAAGAAAATTGATAGTAGGTGTTCCTGCTCCAGTACAGATTAATGGAAGCGAATACTCTCGTTGGTCGAAAAATCGTATATTCCCGTCGATAAACTCCTGATTGTTCATTCTTTTTATAAAAAATGTTGACTATACAAAAAAGAAGATATTCTTAATCATTTTTTATTTTTTACACAACGGAAATGCCCTTTCCAGACCAATGAACTGCATTGTTGTAATAAAGGACAAACATTACAGTGTATTGTACCGCTTTTTCAACTTTGAACTGGACAGTTAGTTTACGACCAAAGAAGTTAGGACTGTTCCACATTACACCGGTGTTCTGGTGCTCTTTACCCAAAGAGAACTGGATAAATGGAATGTAATGGATCGTCGGTAGTACTTGAAACGGATTGACACCCTGGTCAATCCTCAGAGTAGCTCCCCAGTAACGAACATCGCCGTAGGAATATGATCTATCGAATACTCGGGCTGTCTTTTCACCAATGGCTCGATAAACCAAATCTGCTCCATCCCTGACCTGCAAATCAGTCATTGGCGCAGTAAGCAATCTTCCAACAATTTGATTGTAATTTGGACTGACTGATTGCAAACGTTCGGACTCAACCAAATAGACTGACATCGCCGCTAAATCATACTGTTCGAACGAGGTTAATTCGAATTGATGGATCCCGACGGGATTACCAGTAAAATTGTTACCAATCGCATTATATGTCCTTGCCCAAACGAACGGATAGCTGTGTGTTATTTCGCTTTTAGGTGTGATCGGGTTTTCTCCCAAGGTGTAGCTAGGGTCTCTGACTGCTATATTGTGATATTCGAGGCTGGCATAATCGAACCCAGTAAAAGCAGCATTGGTTATACCAGTTCCACTGAAAATCTCGTCCTTCTTTGCCCATGTGATCTGAAGTTGAGCTGAATTGTTTAAAAACAAATTCCAATCAACGGGGGGTTTTTGCCTCCCGTTCATTGTAACCCAAAATAGACACGATAATGGAACAAGCGCTTCGTAATTGTCATTTGTGTCATTTGGAGCGTCTGTGATGCAGCTACCCGCATCTTCGATCATAGCATTCATTTTATTTGAATCGCCACATTGAGCTAATGCTTGACAAAAGTTTTCTGTAGGGGTCTGCGTGAAAATATCACCAAGCCCCTGTATTTTCAATCGAAGGAGACTAAAGCAATTAAATCCCCATCCTCGGGGTGCAAATACATTTGTCAGATCTGTCCTTTTTAAGCCTAGACGCAGATAAGCGCCAGTATTAATGCCTTTTGAGATATTGATCGTAACGGTCCGACCGAAGTCTAGATTTTGAAAATCGTCCGTTTCTACGCCTTCTCGAAGGAGAGTCGGCGCGGTGTAAATGATACTGTTCAAATCATCGTGATACACTGAATTAATTAGTTGACTACCTCCTTTATGAGCTAGTGTTGGGTCTTTTGCAGATTCTTTATCTGGTTGAGCTAGCGGATCTCCTGTTAAAGTCGCCCCTTCGGGCAAGTCGATAGCGGCTGAAGCCATTTGTTTTTAAGTATCTCTTTATACAATGTGAGCAGAAATTCTTAAATAGAAAAAATAGAAATATCTCTTATTTTTTATTATTTAACTAGCAGCTGTTAATCCTTGTAAAAGAGGCATAGCACTTTTAAGGAGCGAGTTCATCGATGCTTCAAAAGGGCTCATTCCAGATACTAGGCTCGTTGGAGCTTGTAGATTGGGGCCAACCACTTCTGCTCGTTTATTATATGCTTCGAGCAAAACTGGTAGCATTTTTTGAACAGTACTCATTGTGCTGGGAATAAGTGCTTTATACATGCTTAACGCGCTCGGTGTCATAGCCGTGCTTGTTGTCGGATCTTCAGACATTTCTTGATGGATCTCTTCTGGGTGCTTTTTGTGGTGTATTAGGCCGATAAGGCCTTTCACTCCGGATGTCACGGCCGGGATGGCCATTGGTAAAAGACTTGCGATCATTTTTTATAAATGGGTTGTCTATGCTATTCATAATAAAATTTCTAATATCAGAAATATCTCTTGGACTACCAGATTCATAATCGGATTTAATCTGATCAATCGCATCATTATATGGCATCTCCTCAAGATTCATACGTTGAGGTGGTTCTTCTATCTTTTTAATGGTTCGTTGGTCTTTTTCTATTTGCCTTCTTATCGCTGATCTCATGTGTGCCATGGTATAAGTATATGGTTACATAATATATAATGCATAAAATATAATGGACCGAGGTTCGATGGGGTCTGAACTCGCTCAAAAATTGGCCGACCAATATCATTTTCATATTACCTCAGTCTTACGAAGTGGGAAGGTAAGATACTCTTGTTACTATAAAGGCCATCGGATCGGTAAATCATTATGGGATACCGATGCAGAGCCTATTCTAAAACAAATAAGAGAAGAAATGAATGAAGAAAAATACGAGATAGTGCCTAGAAACACTTTTATCGAAAAGAAGAAAATCCATCAGAAAGAAGAAGACAATGTAACAGAAGAACAAATGCCTAGAGAGGATAATATAAAAAGCGATAATTCAGACGATAGTGAAAAAGAACGACCAGCAAAGGAGATTATACAAGAGTTTGCTCAAGAGGTTAAAGACCGCATTGATGATGCTAAACCCAATGAAAAACAAACAAAGACAAATGCAGCGAATCTATCTGTTTTGTATCCAAGGCTCGCATCATTAAAAGACCTAAAGATTCCCATTGGTAAAGATAAATATTTAGGTCAATCTATATTTATTCTAGGCCAGAGCCATATTTCGGGTAAAACAACTCTAGCTGCAAATATTTATAAGACATATTTCGCCGATAAAGACTTCATAACAATCCTGTTTGCATCAAACCCTCAAAACCCGATATATCGGCAATTCGGAAATGCTATTCAATTTGATTCATTTCTTCCATGGATTCCAAAGATGATCAAAGATATTAATCGAGCAACAAACAATTATTATAGGTTTCTATTAATAATTGACGATGTGGTCGACCAGCGTGATAGTTCAGCTATCCGAGACTTAGTTCTTACTATGCGTAATGCAAATGTGTATAGTATGGTTTTGGCACAATATCCGACTCTATTTGCAAAAGGAGTACGAAGTAATTTTAAATATATCTTTTTAGGCGCTTATAACCGAGCTGATGGGGTTGATTCTATCCCTACCATTTTACCATCATTACCTGGAATTAAAGGCCAAAAAACAAAAGACCAGAGAGTTGCGAAGTTTGAAAATTATAAAAAACTTACATCAGACCATAAATGGGTTGTTATTGATTCGGATGGTAAAGAGTGGTCTTATCAAAGCAAAATCTAAAAAAAAAGAGAGGGGTCTTATTTTTTTTAATCGGTCGGATCGGTCTGAACGATCAGATCAAGTCTAAACCAATCTCCTATTTTTTCGTATTCTTTATCGGATGGGATTAGCGATTCGATCAAATTTCCAAAATCATCACGAAGTTCTATTGTTAATTGCTCTATTGTCATTGATGAGTATAATTGCCACGTTGGATGGCAATTATCGACAAAATAGTCATATATCTGAGTCAATCTTTGACCAGGATAAATACGCACATATATCAGAAAAGCTGATTCGCCGTTTGCCTCCTCATTGCTTTGATTCATCTGTCTGGTTATTTCAGGACAATGAACGTAAACGCCTTGTGTCCAAACCAAATGGGCATCATAAAATACCTTCGTATTTGACGAAGCGCCCAGTGTAATATGAAAGAACTGTAAATGATTAGTCATATCTCCCCCATCAACTCGCCATTCCCAAAGATCACCAGCCTTAATAGTAAATGTATTATATGTGGAATCCCATCCACCAACTTGTGTATAAAGACCCGTAGGATCGGCGCTATTCATTAAAGCAAGTAATGCTGTGACAAACACATTAGACGCTGGGTACCAGCCGATTGCCATATTGATTGTGAATGTAATTGGTGTATTTGGCCCCGTTGTTCTTGTACAAGTCATAGTATTGTTCCAAACAGTCACGTTTGGCAGATGCATCCATGCCCGAATAGTCGATATACGCATTCGATGCAATTTGCGTTTAAAACCAGGGTTTGGAATTGTGAAACGATATCCATTTCCACTAGAACGCCGTCTACTATCGATCGCTAGAAGTGTGCTTTGTGGTGGAATACTAAGAGACTTGTCTTTTATATCTGTCGTAGTCATTTTGCACTCGGTTATATTAATATATGTAAAAAAAAAGACATCTTTAACATTAAATTACATTCCGAGCGAGAGATACTCTGATGGGATCGATATTCCCATCTTTTTTGCTCGTTGTTTGATCACAGAAACCGAAGCCGAGCCTCTACCAGTGTCTTTGCTTAATTTAACACCATTTACACGAGCCCACTGATGAAATCGAATAAGTTTGTTGTCTTTCTTATCAACAACTCCTTTTCGAAGCCCTCCTCTCTTGGATCGTTTTTTCACGGGCATGTTCACAAAAATCCTGAATATATTAATACTTTTTTTCTTAATAACATAAAAAAATATCAGCATTATCTCATAAACAGATTTCTGTTTATTAATCATTCAAACAGCAACTCATTAATTATTGTTGTATCAAGAAAACTGACGATTGCTTCATTATCCTGTTTTTGTTGCTCGATTAACCGAATATAATGTTGTTTTCCAACAAGATGAAGATTTTTTATATCTTGTACTCTTGTCAGAGCAACGTAGAGCATGTGTTGATCAAATAAGGACCCTAGATATACATACACGGGGCATTTAAATGTTTGCCCTTGACACCGATGAAAGGTGATAGCAAAGGCTGGTTTCAGTTTTGCCAATGATACAACAATTGTCATCTCTGGATATGACAACGGGGATAAATGAATACACCCTTTGTTTTTACCACGTGTTATTGGTTTTTCTGATAGAGTGATACCCATTTCTTGATTCCTAAGAATCATTCCTTTTTGATCTTTCGTTGTTTTTGTGCATATCACTCGCATTCCCTTGCTATAAAGGGCATTTAATGAGTACTTATCAGATCCCCATTTTACCAAAACACTAGCTTCGTTTGAAATTGCTTTGGCATAATCAATATTGGTTTGATTAACAAGATCATTCTTACTACATATAAACAACGAAAGTGGATTACTAGTAAAGGCTGTTTTATTTATATAATCTTCCATTTTAATACCAAAGGACTTGCAGATACTCAAGATTGAATTGGTGCCTTGATTTCTCGTTTGTTCATAGAAGTCCTTGGTTTTTTGGTCTAAAGCTCTCATATTTTTATCCAAGCGTGAGATAGTAAATCCGTTCCGTATTAAATATTCCTCATTTATTGGATCAACCATATTAACAAGTTGATTAAAATCGCCACTAACCAAAATGGGGATTGGTAACGCTAAAACCCGATCCATATCATTTCTGCCCAAAAGCGTAAACTCATCTAAAATTAATCTATCCCGATTTTTAAGGTACAGGTTGTATGTCTCTTTTGGGTTTTTTGTATAAAGTTTCAGGAGTTTTTGTATTGTCATTGATTCGCTTTTGTTAAATAAACAACATGCTAAATGAGTACTAGCTGTGTAAATCAAACTTCTAGCGCTCTCCGCCCAAAAACTAGTTAATTGATGCGTTTTACCGGTTCCCGGGGCGCCTAGAACAGCTACTCTTCGGGCTACTACTAGGGGGTTATATTGTTCTATTGTTGGTTTTAACGAAGCACAAACAACCATATTTATTTGGTCAAGTTGTTTTAATTCGACGTTGGTTGTTAATGGCTCGTTTATTATTTTTGCGTCATGCCAACTTCGCTCTGGCAAGAAACCAACAGGCAGTTCTCTGGCAAAACTAACCCCATCCACCCAGATTCTAAGAACATCCAACCAATCTAATCCAACCTCCCTTAATCGGTCGATTACATCATGAAACATGGTTATCTTCTGATAGGCATGTACATAGGCTGATAATACGGGGTATGCTGGTGATTTAGCTGATAGTTCATGACAAATACAAATATAAAGTGTTTTATTATCATCCAAATGGATTGGGATCGGGTCATAGCCCTCTTCTACTAGATACCGAACTTCATCGTGACTGGTCACGATCGAAAGAGGTCGGTATTTACTCATAAACTGTCGACCAATAAGCCGATGAAACCAAGATTTAGTATCCTCTCCAAAAACATCTTTAACGTGTTCATATGGATCATCGATCCTTTCAAAATACCAAGCATTGCCTGTTGTGAAAATTTCTTTTCGATCGTACGCATACCGTATTTGTGGGAAAGGGAACCACGCGTGTCGACATTCAAAGACTGTGTCTGGATAGCGATTATTTGTCCAAACCTCTGCAATACCTTCTACTTGATCCTGTAACATAGCTGGTGAAAATGGGGAAACCCCCTGCCCACCGACTGGGGAAGGAAAACCCGTGAAATACGGGCATTTCCGATAACTCGCATAAGCCCTCGACATATCATAAACAAACCTTGGTTTATCGTATGGGCGAGACATCGTAATTCCACGGTTAACAATACTCGATTTTTGTATGTCTCGGAATCTAAGTGGTTTTGATGCAATACCAGCTGAGTCTTGAAATTCAGCAAAAACTGCCCCGGTTTCAGACCAAGCATCCGGTCTTTTATCGCAAAGAGGGAACCGCATTTTATGGATTGATTTTTCTGTGACGAACCCAGGAAATTTGTTTTGTTCTTCTTTGCTTGAAATTGGAATAAACTTGATTGGAACTTCCCTTGACAGCCTTATTAATTCCTTCTTTAACTCATCAACGCTGTCATAGAAAATCGGTACAGTTTTCTTCTGATCGGCAAAATGAAGTCCCCGAATCCCATTTTTTAGTAGGACCGCATGGTTAAAACAATAATATAAACTAATAGTTCCTCTTCGGACCATTCCCGACGAATTTTTACAGCCGTATGTTTGATATGGCTCGTTAAGAAAATCACCAGTATAAATTTTTATAATGATGGAAGCTTGTCTTGCGATTGTGTCAAGATTATCAGGACCACAACATTCGGGCACCCATGACCAATCCCGTGTTGGCCATTTTTCCATTAATAAGTCACGTACGCAAAAACCATCTTCTTCATTATCCGCTATCAAAATTTGAGCTCTTGAATAATCAGTCATCGGAACAAACAAAACAAAGTCTTTAAACTTGTCTTCTCCGCGATCAATATTTTTTAGTATCTCATTGGTTTTTTCTCCATATCCCTCGTAGTCATCGATCATTTTAAGATAAGCCATAACAATGTTTGCGAGACCCGGGACAATTTTTTCGATAACCGCTATATGTTCCTCTCCATTTGGACCAACACCACCCCTATTGGCTATTTTTGCTAAATAAAAGGCATCACCAATATCTGGGTTTTCTCTAATCTCGCGAACAAAGTCGTTAACTCGATGCTTTAAACCGGAAACCCCATCTGGGGCGGATAAAGATAGTATACGGACTTCATTTCGCCGAATTAAACCACTGTCACCAAAATGGACCCATCCAGCCGATATTAGATTATTATATGTCTGACCGCCAACCATAATTTTATGTTTGGATATCGGGTTTCGAATCAAAGCAGCTTCTTCGTCTAATCGTTCAGTAACATCGCCAAACACTAATTTAGGTACATTTACTACATTTTCAACGTGATACCCAGAGGCCTTATAATCTCGGAATGCCCGTCCATTGACGTTTATTATGTGGTTTTTTGGAGAGACGATGTGTAATCTTCGGTTAAAATTCCTGCCGTTCCACTGAAACACATCCATTATGTATGTTGGAACCACTTTATATAGTGGGTTTATATATACACAATAGAAAATAAAAAAAAATATTAATTAATTAACTCATTATAACCAGTCTCTGCAAAGATTTAGATATGTTCGACCACCAATAATGATTCTACGATGAGTAAAATCATTTTCACACCAAACGCCAGCTTCTCCATTGATCCGGTCAGCGCTATGATTATATACTAATTTTGGAACATTTCTTATGTCTTCAACGTGGTACCCAGCAGTTATATAATTCCGAAATGCCCGTCCGTCTACGTTTATAATGCGGGTTGTTGGAGAAACGATATGAAACCTCCGGATAAACTTTTCACCCTTCCAGTAAAACACATCCATTATGTGTGTTGAAACCAATCTATT
>Ga0307379_10014434_pt1 | contig 10187 bp, 10 predicted proteins | sample UN2MG_FD_202237 | JGI IMG/M metagenome (GOLD analysis project Ga0307379, IMG submission 202237) | Soil microbial communities from Risofladan, Vaasa, Finland - UN-2 | ecosystem: Environmental > Terrestrial > Soil > Coastal area > Acid sulfate soil | place: Finland: Risofladan, Vaasa | collected... | reverse complement strand
CACCTTTGTTAAATGTGATGTGAGCAAAGAGAGAGAGGTAAAGAATATGGTCGATGCTGCTGTAGAGAAAATAGGTGGCATTGACATTCTGGTAAACAATGCTGGGGTATATCCACGGATACCGCTAGCACAAATGACCGGTGATGAATTTGATGAGGTAATATCGGTAAACCTCAAAGGGGCTTTTCTCTGCAGCCGCGAGGTAAGGCGGCAGATGATAGAGCAGAGACAAGGTGGGTGCATCATAAATATCGCTTCTATTGATGCTATACACCCCTTTACCAAAGGGCTCTCTGCTTACGATGCATCCAAGGGTGGTATCCTGACATTAACCAAGAGCATGGCGCTGGAACTTGGACAGCATGATATACGGGTGAATGCCATTGCCCCTGGAGGCATTATGACAAAAGGCTTGCTTTCACATGCTGGAGAATCCTCAAAAGAGCAAGAGAGGGCACAGTTGAAAGAATTAAAGGCTTTCATGGCTCGCATGATTTTAGGCCGAATGGGCGATGCTGATGATGTTGGCAGGGTGGCTCTGTTCTTGGCGTCAGATTTGGCTGGCTACATGACAGGTAGCTTAATCGTTGTAGATGGTGGCTACCTTATATCATGACGACACTAGATTTTACTTCAGATTAAGCTGGTAATGGGTTAAAGGCAAGGTACTAAAAGACGAAGCTTAAGCAAGGAGGTGGCGAAATGTCAAAGGTGCTTGTTATGACCGACACGGTAGCTTGTATCCCTAATAAGCTAGCCGAGGAGCATCACATCAAAATAGTTCCGGCAGCCAACATAATCTTTGACGGCAAGAGCTATATTGAGGGGATAACCATCAGTGCTACAGAATCCTATGGGTTAATAAAGAAAGACCCGGATAAATTCCTCACATCGGCTATGACTCCTGGTTACTTCATTGATGAGTACCGTAAATTAAGCACAGCATTTCAAGACATACTTTTCATCATCCTCTCTTCAGCGCTCAGTGCTGGTTTTAAAACGGCAAGCTTGGCGGCAGAATCTTTCCAAAAAGAATCACCTCAAACTAACATACGGGTAATGGATTCAAGAACCGTTGCCGGGGCACAGGGGCTGGTCGTACTGGCAGCAGCTAAAGCAGCAGCACAAGGAATGAACCTGGAACAAGTAGCCACTGTTGCTGAGAAAGTTCGACAGAAAACAGTTGGCCTTATGTTACTCGATACTTTACGCTATGTTTATCGGACTGGCCGTATGTCGAAAGAGGAGGCAAGCAAGGCCGCCGCGCTCAATATAAAACCGCTAAATCGAGTAAACGACGAAGGTTTAGTAGAATTTGTCGACAGTGTGACAGAGAGAGAGGACGGGTTCAAGAAGCTAATCGAGCTAATTCAGAAAGAGGCAGGAACAGATGCTCTTCATTTCCTGATATCGCATGCTGCTGCACCTGAAATGGCAGAAACATTTAGCGAGCTACTCAAGCAGGAATTTGATTGCTTAAGCTTGATAATCAGTGATTACAGTCCGGTAATGGGTTACGGAGCTGGGCCAGGAGCTTTGTTCGTCGGTTTTCACCCCGAGCTAGGTTTATTGAAATAGCAAAGCCAGTAGATGTAGAATAATCAACTGCACAGGAAAACGACTATTAGATGATTGCATTATAAAGAGACGTTGACAAACTCCTAGCACAGATTTAAATTGAGTTAGCCATCCAATTATGATGATAGATGCTCCACCAAAAAGTAATGTCAAGCTGCCTACACTTGACCGGTTTCGGGAAATAAACAACACATTCCCCAAAACAGCCCAGGTTTTGGACTACAAACTCCAGGGAAAGAAGGTATTTGGTTGGCTCTGTACATATGTCCCCGAAGAAATCATCCACGCCGCCGGCGCACTACCTATCAGGATTACCGGCTACTCTCAAGAGACAGAGCTAGAGGACGGCAACGCTTATTTTTATATTAACAATTGCTCTTTCTCCCGAAGCTGTCTCCAACTGGGTCTCAGAGGAGGATATGATTTCTTAGATGGTGTGGTAGGCGGATCCACCTGTGATGGGGCTCGCCGTCTATTCGATTTGTGGCGTTACTATATCGGGACACCCTTTCACCATGTCCTAACCGTACCACGCAAGTACACACAGAAGGCTCATGCCCTCTACTTCAGCCAGGTCAAGCAATTCAAGGAACATCTGGAAGAGTTCCTTGACATTGAGATAACAGATGAGGCGCTTTACCACTCCATTCAGGTATACAATGAATCAAGGACACTCCTCAGGAAGCTCTACGAACTTCGGAAACTCAGTGCCCCGCCAATTACTGGTGCGGAGACAATGGAAGTACTGGATGCCAGTTTCCGCATGCCTAAAGAGTTGTTTAACGAGTATCTGGGGAATCTACTCGATGAGCTTTCCACCTCAGACAATACCCACCATGGCCGGGCTCGTTTCATGATTACTGGCAGTGTTATGGCCAACCCCGAATTCATTAAATCTATTGAGGACCAAGGTGGGCTGGTGGTGACCGACGAACTTTGCACCAGCACCAGGTACTGGTCTGACCCGGTGCTTCTTGCTGGAGAAGAGCCTCCTCTGCAAGCCATTTCCCGCCGCTACTTAAACAATTTCCCCTGTGCTCGCATGTTTCCTTCAGACGAGCGCTTTAACCGCATACTTAATCTCGCTCGCGACTTCAAGGTGGATGGCGTGATTAGCCAAGTTATCAGGTACTGCGTGTCCTACGCTCACGACTTACCGTTACTTACCAAGAAACTAAAAGAACAAGGCATACCAACTTTAGCGCTAGATGTGGAATACGGGACATCAGGGTCAGGACAAATCGCAACCAGAGTACAGGCTTTCCTGGAAATGCTGGAGGCAAGGAAAAAATGACGACTGCCAACCAAGAAAAGAACAAAATCGATGCCATCATACGAGCTTGTCGGCTGCTCTCTAGGATGAGCCAGGCACGTCCTGATGCCCGAAAGAGTGAAGTACTGTATTATCAGATGCTGTCAAAATACTATACTCGGCTGCTTAATGCTAAAGAAGAAGGTAATTTTATAGCTGCTCATACTGTCTTTTTCCCCACTGAGATCCTCTATGCCATGGATATTGTCCCAATGCATACCGAAGCAACTACCTGGATGATATCTCTGTTTACAGGCGAGTGCGCTGATATTCTTTCAGCGGGTGCAGAGCTAGGGCTAGCTTCTGAAATATGTACACCACACCGAGGCCTGGCTGGTGCTTATGCCATAGGCACCCTGCCCCATCCTGATGTCATGCTGTGGTCTAACATGGTATGTGACAATACGGCTAAGAGCGGCGAGATGCTTATGGAAATCAACCACTGCCCTGGATTTTTCATCGATCGCCCCTTCCAGCAGAGTGATGAAGAGGAGAGGTATCTCGTTGGGGAACTGAAGGACATGATAAATTTCCTCGAGGAACAATCAGGACGGAAAATGAACTGGTCACGACTCGAAGAAATAGTCGCCAGAATGGACAAACAGATTGAACTTACACGAGAGATTTGCGAGCTACGCAAAGCTGTCCCTACTCCCTTTCACCCTCAGGGCTTCCTGGAGTTAGTGTCAACTGATTACTTGCTTCCTGGTCAACCTGAGGCAATTGAGTACCTTGAAACACTTCGCCAGGAGCTGACCGAGATGGTCAAAACCGGCAAAGGAGCAGTATCCCACGAGCGCTTCAGGCTCATGACCTTGTTCCTGCCCCCAATGTACCTGATGGGCTTTCTGGAAAAGCTCTCACAGGAATACGGGGCAGTAAGTGTAACTGAGCCATTCTTCACCTACTGGGGAGAGGGAAAGCTTGACCCTGCCAAGCCACTGGAGAGTGTAGCCAAAAAGTCCTACATGATACCCGAGATGCGTATGTACGGCCCACTGGATGAGCGAGCATTAGGCAGCATTGTTGACTGCGCCAAGCAGTATAAGGTTGATGGAGCGATATACTATGCTGATGTCGGCTGTCGACATACCTGTGCCACCATCAAACTATTCAAGGATATCCTGAGCAAGATAGACGTGCCGGTACTGACCCTAGACTGTGATGTCGTCGACCCTACAGCAACCTCCGCAGAAGAAGTACGAGAAAAACTAGGGCAGTTCTTCGAACTTCTAGAAGACCGGTAACTATATTGCTTTAGTTCGCTATGAAAGCACTGGGGATAGATATAGGCAGCCTGACCACTAAAGTCGTTATTCTAGATAATGACAATATCGTTACCTCCGTTATCACTCTATCCAGTGATGAGGCTGAATTGAGCGCCAGAGCAGCTATGGAGCAGGCTCTAAGCCAGGCTGAACTCACTGACAGCAACAACTTCTATATTGTCTCTACCGGCATGGGAGGGAAATCTGTTCCATTCAGCCAGCAACAAAAAGCTATCACTACATGCCTGGGACGAGGTATCCACTACTTCTTTCCATCAGTTCGGACAGCAATAGATATGGGAGCTGAAAGCAGCACCGTTATCAGGGCTAATGAGCGAGGACGCATCGTTGATTGGGCTAACCATGACAAGTGTGCTGCTGGCACCGGCGTGTTTCTACAACAAATGGCAAAGCTATTGCAGATGCCTTTAGAAGAGATGTCAAGACTTTCTTTTCAGGCTAAATCAAGGGCTGATATCAGTGGTACTTGCGCTGTCTTTGCTGAATCCGAGGTGATATCGCATGTCCATCGTGACCCCCCGACTCCTAAGGATGAAATCATTGCTGGTATCTATTTCTCCATAGTGAGCCGCATCATGACACTGTGCAAGAGAATTGGCACCGAGAAAGATGTTGCCGTCGCTGGTGGCGTGGCTTTAAACAATGGGCTGGTCCATGCTCTTGAGGAAGAGATAGGCTTCAGAGTTCTAGTGCCAGATACACCTCAGATTGTCACGGCTCTGGGTGCTGCCCTTATCGCCAGAGAGAATATAGAGAAGGGTGCCAAATAGATGATAGTCGCTGGAATAGATATCGGCTCTCGAGCCGCCAAAGCTGTGCTAATGAATGATAGCTCTATTCTTTCGTCCATAATCATCGATACCGGTCCCGAGAGCATAAAAACCTCTTACATGGCGCTGGGAGAGGTCCTCAAAGGCACAGGACTGTCCCTGAATGATATTCAATATACCGTCGCTACCGGCTACGGAAGAGTACTCGTTCCCTTCGCTAACGAGAACATCTCCGAGATAAGCTGCCACGCCCGGGGTATCAACTGGTATTTTCCCTCAGTAAGAACTATTCTGGATATGGGAGGTCAGGATTGTAAGGCAATTAGTTGTGATGTTGATGGCCAGGTAACCAACTTCATCATGAATGACAAGTGCGCCGGGGGCACCGGCAGGTTTCTCGAGATGATAGCCGAGGTACTGGATGTCCCTTTAGAAGAAATTGGAGGCCTATCACTTGAGTCAAAAGCTACTACCCCGTTTAACACCATCTGTGCTGTCTTTGCCAAATCAGAGGCTCTGTCCTACCTCAAGAAAGGAGTCACCAAGAGCGATATTCTAGCCGGCCTGCATGAGGCTATCGCTACCCGAAGCCTTAACCTTCTGAAACGAGTATCTATACAAAAGGACTTCAGTATTACTGGCGGCATTGCTAAGAACAAGGGAATGGTAGCAAAGTTGAAAGACAAGGTGGAGTTGGAGCCACTACTTTGCGAAGACCCACAAATAATTGGTGCCCTGGGGGCGGCTCTGTTTGCTAAGGAACGACATGATAGGACAGCTACAAAGGGAATGAAGATTCATTATGGCTACAGTGACGGCACCGGGAACTATTTCATTACTATCGATACTAACTCTTGTGACGGTTGTGCCGAGTGCATGTCAGCCTGTCCAGAAAACATTTTTATCATGGCTAAAGATAACAGCGGCCAGCCGAAGGCTGTGGTAAAAGAAGAGACGAGGAAAAAGCTAGCTCTCTTGTGCCCGGGATTCCATTCCTGCAGCAATATAAATGAAGTGAATTGTCACGGCATTTGCCAAAAAGGTGCAATAAGCCATTCATGGTAAAGCTGAACCATATTGTAGCTACATTATGTAGAAGTAGGAGATATTATGAGAGAATCAAGTAACCCGGGCAAACTGGTCAGGGTAGCAGTTGACGCTATGGGTGGCGATTATGCTCCTGACGAGATAGTTAAAGGAGCAGTTCAAGCAGCAAAGGAGCTAGGAGTAGAGATTATCCTGGTAGGAAACAAGACACAGGTTGAGACAGAGCTTAATAAATCCGATATCGCCAATCTGCCAATCCGCATGGTCGAAGCCAGTGAAACAATCGAAGACGGAGAGCAGCCAGCACTAGCTGTCTTGCGCAAACCTAACAGCTCAGTGGCGATAGCTACCAGGCTGGTCAAAGAGGGCGAAGCTGACGCTATGGTAAGCGCTGGCTCAACCGGTGCTACCATGGTTAGTGCCTTTCAATATCTAGGTACTCTGCCAGGCATAGAACGACCTATGGCAGGAGGAGCTTTCCTCGGCCTGGCTCCTAACACGGTCGTCTTAGACCTCGGCGCTAACGTGGGCTGCCAACCATACCATCTGGTAAGCTTTGCCGTGGCCGGTAGCGTCTTTGCCAAAAGCTTCCTCGGTATCGATAAGCCAACTGTGGGCCTCCTCAACGTAGGCGCTGAGGAGGGGAAGGGCAATGACCTGGCAAAAGAGGCGTACTCTCTACTAAAGAGCAGCGGGCTCAACTTCATCGGTAACGTGGAGGGTATGGACATCCCCACAGGAAAAGTCAATGTTGTTGTCTGCGATGGTTTTATCGGTAATATACTGGTCAAGTTCTGTGAGGGTCTTGGCCAAACTGTCAGCCATTGGCTCAGTCAAGAGCTTAAGGAAAAGCTCCCTTCGACCAACCTGGAGAGCATTACTAACAGGTTATACAGGCTAATGAGTCCCGCTGTGGCAATGGGAGGTGGTCCGCTTTGGGGAGTAGATGGAGTAGCCTGCGTTGCTCATGGCAGTAGCCGGGCTTCCCAGATTGTCGGTACTATCAAGCAGGCAAAGTTAGCCGTAGAAACTGGTTTCGTGGACACCCTTCGGGCTGAGTTAGAGAAGACCTTAAAGAACACCTCACAAGATAAATAACATGGAGGGCCCTCACCATAGGCCGCTTCGAGAGGAGGTAACATGTCAACAGTGGATGAACTAAGGAGAATAATAGCTAGAGTCGCTCGCTGCAGTCAAGAGGTAATCAATCCAGAGACGGCATTGAAAGATATAAAAATTGATTCCCTCAACTGGGTACAGATTATTGTAGCTGCAGAGAGTGCCTTTGATATTGAGATTGATATTGAAAGAATGAAAGAGATGGTGACAATCGAAGATTTTATCAAATATATCGATAGTTGCATCAAGTAGCCTTCAACAACTGTAGCAATAATCCATCTCCATCACCTCACACCAATTAGAAATAATCTGGTAATCACCCAGTTTCGTCTGAAGAATCGGCCTCTCTAATCTTCCTCAATATGATTGACCTCCAGCACAACAGCAAAAGCTATAGCCTTATCCGTACAATGTGACAGGCTAAGGTATACCTGCAAATCATGAAAACCTGCATCACTGATTCTAACCGCCGGAACGCCATTCTCATTATTGAGTATTTCTATCTCCTTATATTCCAGGTTTGCTTTCCCTACGCTGGTTAATGCTTTGACAACTGCTTCTTTACCAGCATATCTTGCAGCCAGATGAGGAGCAGCCGTTCCCCTAGAAAAGCAATACTCCAGCTCACGGCTGGTAAAGACCTTGTTCAGAAATGCACTGTCTTGAGTACAGCCTACTTCTGCAAACCGGTCAATGCTTTCAATGTCAGTCCCGATGCCAAAGTTTTTGACCCCTTTCATTGTATTCATGCGCATCGCCCGCCTTTCTAAGTAATATTTGATACTGTATCAAAGAGTAAACATTTTATAAAGAACGATAGCGCCAGTCCACTGAAGGTATCGGACTAGTGTATTGCCTTGTCCACAAGGTCACTATAGATTATACTGTTGCCAAACACTAAAGATATTCCTACTCTAACCTACTGGAATGACTGTTATCCTTTCAAGAGAAGACATCCTGGAGATGCTGAAGGCAACCCCCCCTCTAGTGGAGAGCTTATGTGACATCCAGCAGCAAGTTCAACCCAATGGTGTAGACTTGACTGTGAAGGAAATAGCTTTACTTTCCTCACCTGGAAGCTTAAATCTTCGGAATGAAGCCAGAGTTCTTCCCAGTACTTCGCCGCTGATTTTTAATGGACTGGGTGGCATAGACCTATTACCCGGCTGCTACCTGGTTACGCACAATGAGGTTGTCAACCTCCCCAAGAACATGATGGCATTGGCAATGCCCCGGTCAAGCCTTCTCCGCTGCGGAGTCAGTATCCACAACGCCGTCTGGGATGCGGGCTACTCGGGTAGGTCTCAATCTCTCATGGTCGTCTACAATTCGCAGGGATTTCGCCTGTACAAGGACGCTCGGATTATTCAGCTTGTCTTCTTCCGCCTAAGCCATGAAGTAGCTGAAGGCTATAAAGGCATGTTCCAAGGGGAGAACATCTGATAAAGAAGAGGCCGGCCGGCGTTTGCCTACGAACTGTCCTTGCATTGCTATCATAGTCTCACCATGAAGAATCAAAGGGGGCTCAGCTCGGAATTTAAGATGCAGGTTGTCGAGGGGGATACACCAACGGCTGATTGAGCTAAAGGAGGTAAAGGATGGATTTCAAACTCGGTGAGCAAGAACAAGCATTGAGAGCTGAGATTCGTAAGTTTGCAAAAGAAGAGTTGCCTGCAGGATGGGTTGGTCCCGGCCTAGTGGATGGTGGTGAATGTAGAGATTGGGAATTTGAGATGTCCATAGCCAAAAAGCTAGCCCAAAAGGGATGGCTTGTTATGAGTTGGCCAAAGGAATACGGAGGCCAGGGTGCTTCTCTTTGGGAGCAAACGATATACGAGATAGAAATAGCCTATTGGGGAATACCGGGGGCATGGATGGGGATAAGCGGAGTGCAATGGGTGGGGCCCAGCCTCATGTTGTTCGGCACCGAGGAGCAAAAGAAGAAATACCTGCCACTAATTGCCTCAGGGGAGCCAGATGGTGTCTGGTGCACCTGCTATAGTGAGCCTAATGCTGGCTCCGATTTTGCCAATCTCCAGACACGAGCAGTGAGAGATGGGAACGAATATGTTCTCAACGGACAGAAGGTATGGACCAGTGCCGCTCATCGGGCAAGATGGTGCTGGCTTGCTGCTAGAACAGACCCCACCGCTGTTAAGAAACACCGGGGAATCAGCCTCTTTATCATGGACATGAAGAGCCCCGGAGTTACAGTCAATCCCATATTAAACTACTATGGGCGGCACCACTTTAATGAAGTATTCTTTGATAACGTAAGGATTCCAACCTCCAACCTGGTTGGCGAAGAAAATAAAGGGTGGCATTATCTGGTACAGGCACTAGCCTTCGAAAGACGCAGCACAGCCCCTACAAACTACGGAGGTTTCAAGAGAATGTTAGAGGAGCTGGTCCAGTATGCCAGAGACACTCAGCATGAAGGTAAACCCCTGTCCCAAAATCCCGTGATTCGCTACAAGTTAGCTGATATGGCTGTCGAGTTGGAAACGCTGAAGATGTTTGCTTACCAAATAACCTGGAGGATGAGCCAGGGCGCACTCCCTACCTACGAAGCATCGAGGAACAAAGTGATGACTGATGAAGTAATGAAACGGATGGCTATTACCGGAGCTGAGATTCTAGGGGCCTACTCTCAAGTGGACCCGGATTCCAGGTGGGCCAGGCTAAACGGTATTGTACAAAGCGCGTACCTGGGTTTCCCTGGCCAGGCAATTGCTGCTGGCACTGATGAAATCGAAAAGAATATTATCGGCCAATTTGGGCTGGGTTTACCCAAATCATATTAGAAGCTTACAGGAGGCTGCCATGGACTTCAACTTTTCAGAGGAGCAGGAGATGCTCCGGACTTTAGCCAGGGATTTTCTCAGCAGGGAATGCCCTAAAACTAAGGTCAGAGAGCTAGAGAAAGACGAAAAAGGGTATGACCCACAGATGTGGCATAATATGGCGAAGCTAGGATGGATGGGGCTTGTCTTTCCCGAGGAGTACGAAGGAATAAATGCAAGCTTTATGGATCTAGTTATCTTAATGGAGGAGATGGGGGAAAATATTCTC
>Ga0307379_10014431_pt1 | contig 10187 bp, 9 predicted proteins | sample UN2MG_FD_202237 | JGI IMG/M metagenome (GOLD analysis project Ga0307379, IMG submission 202237) | Soil microbial communities from Risofladan, Vaasa, Finland - UN-2 | ecosystem: Environmental > Terrestrial > Soil > Coastal area > Acid sulfate soil | place: Finland: Risofladan, Vaasa | collected... | reverse complement strand
ACGCGGCCGACGGCAGGCGCGTAATGAGTACGCTAAAAGGCGCCGCGAATAACAACAACGAGCCGATGCGCTGGGCCAGGATCGATATTTTTGCCAGGCGGGTGCGCAGCAGAAACAGGGGTTCTGCTGCGGCATGCTGGTAGGCATGCCCGCATTCGTGCGCCGCAACGGTGATCGCGGTCAGGGTTTTGCCTTCGAACTTGTCGCGCGTGAGCCGCACCGTGCGCGCCATGGGATCGTAGTGATCACCTTGCTCGGTCACTTCAACCTTGACCTCCTGCAGGTTACAGCGGTCGAGCAAATGTCGCGCCAGCTCGCCCCCGCTACCCGGAAAATTATCCTCCACCTGGCGATTGTGCCGCTCCAGCACCCGCCCCACCCAGAGCTGCGGTCCATACACCAGCAGCAATATCAGAATTATGGCTATAAGGTAGATCATCGGTAAATAGATTAATACCCGGCCATCAACATTGCCAGCAATTCAATCCCGGATAACCACCACAAAACAATATTCGTCATGCGGCCATATCCGCACCGTGAAATCACGGGTATAGTTTACTGCTTTGAGCCGCCGACCAACGCTCGCTCCAGGAAAACGCCAATGCCCCCTGCCAATAATCCCTGCTATATCATCGGACATCGCGGCGCTGCCGGCGAGCGCCTGGAAAACAGTCTCGATGGATTCAGGCACGCGTTGACACTCGGTATCGACGCCGTGGAGCTCGATATTCGCCAGCATTCCGGGCGCCTGTGGGTGATTCACGACCACGACCTGGAACGCCTGACTGGCACGGCGGGCTGGTTTGAAGATCGGCCGGACCCGGCAGCTGTAAACCTGCGCAACGGCGAACCCGTGCCGGAGCTGAAACAGGTACTCGACCTCTACTGGGGCAAGCTACCACTGAACATCGAAATCAAATCCGTCGACGAGCCGCAGCTGCTGCTCGACCTGCTGGCGCGCTATCCCGCGCCCATAGCGTCAAGCGGCCTGCCATGGATCCTGATTTCGTCGTTTAACCACGCCGTCCTGCTGGAATTGAGAAAACTTGCCTGCCCGTGGCCACTGGCACCGATCAGCAGTGGGATTCCGCTGCAATATGACGCTGAGCTGGAACAGCTGGCGCCTTATTCCTGGCACTTCGACGACGAGTATCTCGACTTTGAACACGTCCGCTACCTGCGCGACCGGGGCGTGGCTTCGCTGGTTTATACCGTCAACGATACCGAGCGTGTGCAAACCCTCAGGCAAAATGGCATCGCTGGAATCTTTACCGATTTCCCGACACGCATGCGCGCGCAAATATAATCACTGCGTAACTTTCCCCGGCTCGACCCATGCCGGCAAACCGGAAACCGCTACCCCCCGGGATGCAGGTTCTGTCATCTTTTCATGGCACACAGCTATCCGCCAAAAAATCGCCTGGTAACTCCCCACAAACCGCTGCTGGTGTACAATGCGCGCATGGCTGAACTCGGACACTACAACACGCTGCCCATCATTCGTCGCACCGATATCGGTGTTTTTGTCGACGGTGGCGATCTCGGCGACATCCTGTTGCCGCGCAAGTACGTCACCGATGCGATGCAGGTCGGCGAACAGCTCGAGGTATTTCTCTACAACGACTCCGAAGACCGCATCATCGCGACCACCTTGCAACCGCGGGCCGAGGTTGGTGAATGTGCCTATCTGCGTGTCGTCAGTACCAGCCACTATGGCGCCTTTCTCGACTGGGGCCTGCCCAAGGACTTGCTGGTGCCCTTCAGCGAACAGCAAAGACCGATGCAAAAAGGCTACTCGTATACCGTGTACCTGTTCGTTGACACCAGCACCCAACGCATCGCCGCTTCCACCAAACTGGAAAACTGGTTGTCCAGTGACGCCAGCGAATATTAGCCCAGGCAAGCGGTTGAGCTGTTGATTTACGGTAAAAGCGACCTCGGCTTCAAAGCGCTGATCAACGGCACCCACCTCGGCCAGCTTTACAGCAACGAAACCTTCACGCCGCTGCATTACGGAGAGCGAATCAACGGTTACATCAAACAGCTGCGTGCGGATGGGCGCATCGATTTAATGCTGCAGTTGCCGTCCCATTTACAACGCGACGAATTAAGCGATGCAATTGTCGAGCACTTGCAAAACAATGCCGGGGTATCGGCACTTACCGACAAGAGCCCCCCCGATGACATCTACCAGACCTTCGGGGTCAGCAAGGCGAGTTACAAGAAGGCCCTGGGTCAGCTCTACAAACAGCAACGCATCACCATTGAAAAGCACCAGATCACATTGCTGTGAGTGGAGACGAGTTGCGGCAATATCATGTCAGCTGATTTTGTCATGAAACTGTTATCTCGCTTCAATAACTTGTGGGAATTCTTACATCCGCAGGGGCACGATGAACATTCTGGTAGTTGAAGACGACCGCGATATTCGCGAACTGGTCTGCATGTCGCTGGCGCAGAACGATTTTCATACGATTGCCTGTCGCGATGTACAGGAAGCCAAGCAGGCGCTCGCCGAGCACAGTCCCGATTGCCTGGTGGTCGACTGGATGCTGCCCGATGGCTCCGGTATCGAGTTGATCCGCTGGATGCGCCGCAAGAATCAGTATCAGCAGATTCCGGTGTTGATGCTCACGGCGCGGGCCCAGGAGGGCGATATGATTACTGGCCTGGATTCCGGCGCCGACGATTACCTGACCAAGCCGATGTCGCTGCGTGAACTCAATGCGCGCGTGAAAGCGCTGCTCAGGAGACCTGCCGTCTACCAGGAAGTAAACGATACGATCGAACTCGAACCGATAAAGCTGAATTCACTCACCCATGAGGTATTTGTCGGCGCTACGCTCGTGAACCTCAGCAAGACTGAGTTCAAACTATTGAAGCTGTTGATGGAAAACGCCAAAAAGGTATTTTCCCGAGCGCAGATACTGGACGCAGTCTGGGGCGTGAACGCCTATCTTGGTGATCGTACGGTCGACGTACATATCTTGCGGCTCAGGAAGGCGCTTAAACCGCATGGCGCGGATGGCATGATAGCAACGGTTCGCGGGGCCGGATACCGGATTTCCCCGTTAAAGGACTAGTTCGGGCATAATCGAACCATGCGGAATATCTGGTCGACTGAAGCCTGGGCAATTGTCACTGCCGCCTGCGCACTGACCCTGCTGGGGATACTGACAGACGAATGGCTCTTTGCCAGCCTGAGCACGCTGGGATGTTACATTGGCTGGTTGTACCATCGCCTGCTGAAGCTGGAACAATGGATCAGGAAAGGCACCAGGGCAAGCGAGGTCTATGACGATCAGGGTTTCTTCAGCATCATCATTCGCCAACTCTACGAACAAAAGAAAGCCAACAATCAGCGTAAGCGACAGACCAAGCGCATCCTGCGCCGCTTGAAACAGAATATTGCGGCGCTCCCGGACGCCACGGTGTTGCTCAATCACGACTTCCAGATCGAGTGGTGTAACGAGCCGGCCAGGTACCTGCTCAATCTGCGCTCACCGCAGGACCTCGGTTATAAGATCAATAACCTGATACGTGATCCGGCATTCCTCGCCTATTTGCAGGATCCATCCGCCAGGCAATATATCGAATTCGATTCACCGGTCGATCCCGGCATCAGCATGCAGGTCAAGCTGGTATCGATGGGTGGAAAACAGTTCCTGTTAATTGCCAGGAATGTAAGCGACCAGAAGCAATTGCAGGAAAGTTTGAAAAACTTTGTCGCCAATGCCTCGCACGAGCTGAAATCGCCCCTGACCGTTATTTCGGGACACCTGGAAATGCTCGAGAGCGAGAGCAAACTGAGCGATTCCGGCAGGCATTCGCTGCACACGGCCCAGCGCCAGACCGAGCGCATGAAAGAACTGATCCAGGCACTATTGTTACTTTCGCAGGTAGAAAGTTACAACCTGGCAGCCAACGAAGGAGAACAGATTGCCATTACCGAACTGATGATTAACGTAATGGCCGCGCTCGACAAGTTTGCTGATAAAGATCGCATCCAGCTGGATTTTCCCGATCACCTGGTTTTGCTTGGTGTCAGTACCGAGATCGAGGGAATCTGCCTCAACCTGATAGAAAACGCCCTTAAATACACCACGCCTGGCACTACCATCAAGGTTAACTGGGCCGTTAATCAGCACGACGAGTACGTGTTCAGCGTTGAGGACCAGGGTCCGGGGATCGAACCCGATGACCTCCCGAGACTGACAAAGCGTTACTTCCGCGGCTCGAAAAGCAGGGCCAGTACCAGCGGTTCGGGCCTGGGCCTCGCAATCGTGCAGCATGCGGCAAGCAAACACGGAGCGACATTTCACATTGAAAGTGACGCTGCAAGTGGCAGTCGCTTCAGTGTGACTTTTCCCAGCTATCGTTGCTTCCAGGAAGAACGCAAAAGCGCACGGGTTTTTCACCTCACTGACGTTTGAGACCCCGGGCTGGATGCAGTATTCGACCCTCCTGCGATAGCGACTTCAATCCATTGACACCGCTGTTAACCCGCATATCTCATCGACGAGTCCTGGCACCGGGACATAATCTGTTCCCAGACCCGGCCAGGGTCACCTGGCGCCACCCGGATCTCCCCCGGCATCAATCAGTAATAAAACGTAATTAAGGTAATTCCTGTAACAGGAATGTCATATTTATAAGTTAACCTGATCTGGCTCATAAAGAAGCTTTGTTTGGTAGCGTTATCGTTTCATTGATTATCTGCGGTGTTTTGTAACCGTAAACAAAGCTAAACTCGAAATAAAACCGGGGGATAACCCATGAATTTAAAACGTATGGCTATGTATTCAGTTACCACTGCGCTCGTCATAGCGACTCAGCATGCAACGGCGAATGAGCTGATCCAGAACAAGGGATCCGATACCCTGGTCAACGTAGCCCAGGCTTGGGCCGAAACTTACCCGACCATCAATCCCGCTGTAACCGTTGCCGTCTCGGGTGGTGGTTCCGGAACCGGTATCGCAGCCATGATCAACGGCACGGTGGATATCGCCAACTCCAGTCGTAAAATGAAAGATAAGGAAATGAAGAAGGCCAGGGAATCCGGCCAGGATCCTGTTGAATTCGTTGTTGGCTATGATGCCCTTGCGGTATTTATTCACGAAGACAACCCGGCAACCACGTTTACCTTCAACCAACTCGGTAGAATTTTCGGTCGTGGTGGAGATGCTACCAAATGGTCGGACCTGGGGCATAAAGTACCCGGCTGCGGCAGTGACGAAATTGTCGTTGTCAGCCGGCAAAACAACTCCGGCACCTATGCTTATTTCAAGAGTTCGGTGTTGAAGCACGCTGCCAAGGCAGGCGTGATATCGAAAGGCAGTTTCCGCCAGGGCACGCTGGACATGCACGGCTCCAAGGACGTGGTCGACCTGGTCGAGAATACCCCCTGTGCCATTGGCTACAGCGGCCTCGCATACGCAACCGAGCATCTAAAGCTTGCCTGTATCTCGGTAAAGGAAGGCGCCAGCTGTGTGAGCCCCAGCGTGGCGACCGCGAGCGACCGCAGTTATCCGATTGCCCGCCCGCTGTTTATGTACACTAACGGCCAACCCAAGGGCGCTACCAAGCAATACATGGACTGGATATTATCCGATGATGGTCAATGTATCTTAAAGAAGAAAGGCTACGCACCCGTGCGTGACGTCAGTTGCTAACATGGGATTGATGCAAACCCGGCGAGAGCAGATGGTTTCTGCTCTCGCCCAGCTAAACCCTATTGGAACCTAGTTATGTCTCATCTCGAAGAACGCCTGGAACATGATCTAACCGAAATCCGTGATCAAATAGCGATCATGGGATCCAGTGTCGAGCAGGCGCTCGAAGGCGCTTTCCGTGCGCTGCATGAGGGAGATGACAACCTGGCCTTTACCACCATCCTCTCCGATCTGCCGATCAATCGACTGATGCGCAAGATCGATCGCATGTGTCACGCGTTTATCGCCGTGCACCTGCCGAGTGCCGGGCATCTACGCCTGATTTCATCGGTCATCCGGGCCAACATCATTCTCGAGCGGATTGGTGACTACGCGGTCACCATTGCGCGCGAGGCGGTGCAGCTGGGTGATGTCCTGGAAGGTCACATGTCGGTGGAGTTGAAAAAAATCAACGCCGAAGTCATGTCGGTGTTGAGCGAATCCATCAGTGCATTCAATTCTTCGAATGAAGTGCGCGCCCGCGAAGCCGTCGCTATGGCCAGAATAGTCGAGCATGAGATGGACGGGATTTATGCCGAGTTGCTGGACAGCGCCGATGATAAAGGCGGTTGCAACCGTAACACCATGATCCACCTGATCATATTCACCCAGCTCAAACGGGTTGCCGACCAGGCCAAGAATCTGTCGGAACAGACCATTTTTATCCAAACCGGCGAGACCAAGAAGCCGAAAGTCTACCGGATCCTGTTTCTCGATGAAAACAACAGTTGTCTCGGCCCCATGGCCGAGATGATTGCCGACAATATCTATCCCGATATCGCCCAGTACTCGAGTGCCGGGGTCCACCCTGCCGAAAGCCTCGATGCAAACATGGTGAACTTCATGCAGGAGCGCGGATTTAATCTGTCTGGCCGCGCCCCCCGGAAACTGGATAGCAGTCGTGAATCACTGGCCAAATACCATGTCATTGTCGGTTTGCATAAAAAAGTGTTAAAGGCGGTGGTCAAGATTCCGTTTCGGACCTCGGCCCTGAACTGGAAGGAAGTGAAAATCCCCAAGACAGATGATCCGGCCGCCTGGGAAGCGTTACACAAAACCCTGGCACTGCACATCAGGGAACTGCTGAACCTGTTGCATGGCGACGAGGCCAGCTGAGATGAGCCAGGCGCCCCTGCAGCGGACCGGTAACCTGCCAGATATCAATCAGCGTAATGCCGACTGGTACATCGATAAAATCGTCCAGTACCTTGTCTTCCTGAGCGGCATTTCGGCAATTGTACTGATCGTCGGTATCTTTGTGTTCGTCACCGTCGAGGGCTTCGGGTTTCTGCTGGAAGACTTCAGCTTCAAGGAATTTTTCCTGTCACAGTGGTGGGAACCGACGGATGACGATGAACCCACTTACGGCATCCTCGCGCTGATCGCCGGTACCGCCAGCGTCACCGGCCTGGCAATGCTGGTTGCGATCCCGTTTTCACTGGGCAGCGCCATTTACATCGCCGAGTTTGCCACCGGTAAAACGCGCGAATTTCTGAAAATCCTGATTGAACTACTGGCGGCGGTGCCTTCGGTAGTCTGGGGTTTTATCGGCCTGTCAATCATGAACCCGTTGATCATTGATATTTTCGATGTCCCCGTCGGACTGAATATTCTCAATGCCGGCATCATCCTCGGATTGATGGCCGCTCCCATCATGACTTCGATCAGCGAAGATGCCCTCAAGGCGGTGCCGGATCGATATCGCGAAGCGGCCGAGGCACTGGGTGGCACCCGCTGGCAGGTTATCTACAAAACCGTGTTGCCGGCAGCCAAGAATGGTTTGCTGGGTGGCGTCCTGCTCGGTGTCGGACGCGGTTTCGGCGAAACCATGGCGGTGTTGATGGCCACCGGGCACGCGATCAACATGCCCGGCAGTGTGTTCGATTCGGTGCGCGCACTGACCGCGACCATCGCCGCCGAACTGGGCGAAACCGCGGTCGGCTCGCCTCACTACCAGGCCCTGTTTACGATCGGTATTTTCCTGTTCAGCATCACCTTCGTCATTAACCTGACTGCAGACCTGATCGTCCGCGGCATTCGCAAGAGCTAGGATAAATCATGGCAAATTCAGGCATTGCAGACAACCAGTTCCTTGAAACCGAGCTTAACGTCAGCGCCAAGCGCACCGAAACCCTGTTTCGTATTCTTTTCATGGTGATGGCGGGCCTGTTGATATTACCGGTGTTGATCATACTGACCACCCTGGTGGTCAAGGGCAGCAGCATCATTTCCTTTGAATTTCTTTTTAGCAATCCAACCAACGGCATGACGCAAGGGGGTATCTTCCCTGCCCTGCTGGGAACCGTCTGGCTGGTCGGCGTGGCCCTGATAATCTCGGTGCCGGTGGGCGTCGCGGCAGCCGTCTACCTGAGCGAGTACGCGCCGGATAACTGGTTTACGCGCGCTATCAACCTCGCGATCATCAACCTCGCAGGCGTGCCTTCCATCGTGCACGCGCTGTTTGGCGTGGGCGCCTTCGTTATCTTTTTCGGTTTCGGTACCAGCATCCTGGCCGCCAGCATGACACTCGCGGTCATGACCCTGCCGGTAGTGATCGTGGCGACACGCGAATCCCTGCAGGCGGTACCGCAGGCTTTCCGCGAGGCCTGCTGGAACATGGGCGCGACGCGTTGGCAAACGATACGCCGCGTGGTTTTGCCCAATTCGGTCAGCGGTATTCTGACCGGCGTTATTCTCGAGGTTTCGCGCACCACCGGCGAAACCGCGCCGATCATGTTTACCGGGGCCGCATTTTTTATCCCGGTGTTACCCGAGAGCGTATTCGACCAGACCATGGCCCTGTCGCTGCACCTGTTCGTGGTTTCGACCCAGGTGCCCAATGTTCCCGAGGCATTACCCTACGGCGTCGCGCTGGTACTGATTTCGATGGTATTGCTGATGAACAGCGCTTCCATAGCGTTGCGCATGCACCTGCGCGGGAAGAAGAAATGGTAAGCGCGGTGCAGGAAATGGATAAACTCACGCGCGACCAGAACCCCGCCGATCCGGCGAATCGGGTCAAGCTCGAAGTTCGTGACGTCGCTATCCGCTACGGCTCGAGCGTCGCGATTTCGGGAATCAACCTGGAAGTCAGAAAAAACGAAATATTCGGTATTATCGGTCCGTCCAACGCTGGCAAAACTTCGTTCCTGAAGGCCATCAACCGCATGAATGATTTCGACAGCGGGATGTCGGTAGAAGGCGAAATCCTGTTTGACGGCACCGATATCCGCGATGTGCGCAATGTCTATGCCCTGCGCAATCGCATCGGCGTGGTTTTCCCCCTGCCGGTGGGGTTGCCACTCACCGTATACGAAAACGTGGCCTTCGTGCCGCGTCTGCGCGGTATCCGCGACAAGGCAGAACTGGACGTTATCGTCGAGCGCTGCCTGACCCGCGCGGCCTTATGGGACGAAGTCAAGGATCGACTCGACTCTCTCGGCAGCCTGTTATCCGGTGGCCAGCAGCAACGCCTGACGATCGCCAGAGCCCTGTCGCAGGAGCCGGAACTGTTGATGCTGGACGAATTCTCGATCGCGGTGGATCCGGTGACCACGATGCGCATCGAGGATGTACTGAAAGAGCTTAAACCGGAGATGAGCATTATCCTGGTGACCAACCTGGTGCAGCAGGCGCGTCGCCTTGCCGACCGCACAGCATTCTTCCTCGACGGTGAATGCGTCGAGATCGGCGAGACCGACGATCTGTTTAACGGCCGGGTAAAGGACTCCCGCACCACCGATTATATTGAAGGGCGCTTCGGCTGATGGACACGGGAATCGAATTGAACACCCTGCAAAGCGAGATCGAAGGCGGCGCAGAACTGGCCATCAGTACTGCCGCACTAAACCTCTGGTACGGCAGCTTTCAGGCGCTGTTCGATGTCAACCTGGATATCAAGAAGGGCCGGGTCACGTCGTTGATCGGACCTTCGGGCTGTGGAAAATCTACTTTTTTACGCAGTATCAACCGCATCAACGAACGCCTTGGATACGTTCGAATCAATGGTTCTGTCGACGTGTTCGGCAACAACATTTACGCGCCGGAAGTGGAGCTGGTGCAAGTGCGCAAGCAGGTCGGCATGGTTTTCCAACGGCCAAATCCGCTGCCGACATCGATCCGTGAAAATATCCTGTTCGGCCACAAGCTGCATAACCGGGATAGAAAGTACAGCCGCGACGATGAAGACGAGATTGTAGAGAGCGCATTGCAGCAAGTCTTACTCTGGGACAAGGTCAAGGACCGGTTGAAGCGCAAGGCAACGGATCTTTCCCTGGAGGAGCAGCAAAAGCTGTGTATCGCTCGATTGTTGCCGGTCAAACCGCGTGTGCTGTTAATGGATGAGCCCTGCTCCGCGCTCGATCCGAAGGGAACCGCGGCAGTCGAGGAACTGATCTGGGAGCTGCGCGGCAAGTACTCGATCCTGATCGTGACACACAACATGGCCCAGGCACGTCGTGCCAGCGAAGAGTGTAT